>Ga0316208_1002411_pt1 | contig 15263 bp, 11 predicted proteins | sample 3monopyrite_MG_FD_204944 | JGI IMG/M metagenome (GOLD analysis project Ga0316208, IMG submission 204944) | Microbial mat bacterial communities from mineral coupon in-situ incubated in ocean water Damariscotta River, Maine, United States -... | ecosystem: Environmental > Aquatic > Marine >... | reverse complement strand
AGCGAGTTCCATCGGGGCTGAAGCGGAAGCTAGTCACCGCCGTTCCCGTCTCTGGGGTGTAGGCAAGACGCTCCACAAAGGGATCGGGCGCGACGGGCGCCTGAAGTGCTAATACCAGGAGAGAGAGCATGTCCTAATGTAGCCTTGCTTCTGTCCCTCGGTCACGCTGAAGTAGGGGTATGAATCCCCAACCTGAGCCGGTTCATGCCGCTGCCGTCGACCTGGGATCGAATTCCTTCCACATGGTCATTGCCACCTGGGAAGATGGCGTTTTGCGCGTGGTCGACCGCATTCGCGAGCGGGTGCTCCTGGCTTCCGCCCTCGATAAGAAGGCGCGGCTTGCTGATGATGGCGTGGAACGAGCCATGGCCACGCTCGCGCGGTTTAGCCAACGGCTCGAAGAGCTTCCCAATCCACGTGTGCGCGCGGTGGGCACCAACACTTTCCGCGTGGTGCGCGACCCTAAAGATTTTCATGCCATGGCGGAAGAGGCGCTGGGGCAACGCATCGGCATTCTGGCTGGCGCGGAGGAAGCGCGCATGATCTACAAGGGCATTCGCTATGACATCGGTCGCCAAGGAGACATGATTTTGGCGGTCGACATCGGCGGTGGCTCCACCGAACTGATGGCAGGTGAAGGTGCGGCGCCGACGGTGGCCGAAAGTATGAACATGGGTTCTGGCTCATGGACGGAACGGTTTTTCCAGGGCGGTGAGATTCGCCCCAAGGCCATGCGCGATGCCACCCTTGCCGCCGAACGCAAAGTATCGCGTTATCGCCGACGCCTGCCACAAGCGGATCAAGCTCATTGTTTCGGCAGTTCCGGAACCGTGTTGTCTTTAGCGCGCATTTTGTTGCGCGCAGGTTGGGTCACCGAAGGCAGCATTACGCGCGAGGCTTTGGAGCGTCTTTACCGAGATATCGAAGAGGAGAGTCATCTCGATGATTTCCAACTCGACGGTCTTTCGTCTGGCCGACGCAGCACCTTTCTTGGCGGCATGTGCATTTTGCTGGGAGTGATGCGCGCGCTAGATATCCAACTACTCCATACCACTGAAGCGGCCTTGCGCGAAGGCTTGCTGTTGGATTTACTTGGTCGGCTTGGGGGCGGCGAGGAAGACCTACGCGAATCCACGGTGGAGCATATGCAAACCCGCTATCGCGTCGATCTCGACCAAGCGCAGCGCGTGGCGAAAACGGCCAAGGCCTTAGCCAAGGAAGCGGGGAAGCCGTGGAACTACTCCAAAGACGACCGCTTGGAGCTGCGCTGGGCAGCGGCACTCCATGAAATCGGGTTATTCGTGCGGCATCAGGGCTTTCATCGTCATGGGTCATGGCTGGTTGCCAATGCCGATATGCCCGGCTTCAGCACCGGCGAATGTGCGCGCTTGGCTTTTCTCTTGCGCCAGCAGCGGCATGGGTTTTCCGCCAAGTCTTTAGAAGATTTCGCCAAGCGCGACCGCGAGGGAATCGAACAATCGACCTTGCTGTTGCGCTTGGCTGTATTGCTGCATCGCTCTCGCGCGCCAGAGGACATGCTCTTGCGCTTCGAGGCGCCCAAAGCCAAGCGCATGGAAGTGATTGCCCCCGACGGCTGGTGGCAAGAGCACCCGCTTACCGCGCTCGACATCGAGGAAGAAGCGGAGTCCTGGCAAGAGCATGGCTACCGATTAGTCGCCATGGAAGAACGCGACTAGGTCGAACCGTAGCGCGACAAAGTGGCCTCTTGTGAAGAGAAGGCGCGCTCCCCTTGCGAAGCCACGCGCACATAGGAGCCATCGGCGCAAAGCTCCCAGGCATCCATGTCGTCGGCAAAGCAGGCTTCCAGTACTTCTTCGCGCACCCGTTGTGCCAAGGTAGGATCCAAAATCGGCGCCGAAGCCTCGATGCGATTGTGCAGATTGCGTTCCATCCAGTCGGCGCTGGCCAAGTACACCGGATTCTTGCCGCCGGCATGGAAACAGTACACGCGACTGTGTTCTAAGAAACGGCCGACAATGCTGCGCACGCGAATGTTCTCGGACAAGCCTGGTATTCCTGGGCGCAGGCGGCAAATGCCACGCACCACAAGTTCGACGGCAACGCCTGCCTGGCTTGCCCGATACAAAGCGCTGATGACGCCGGCATCGCTGAGGCTATTCATCTTGGCCTGAATCCATGCCGGTTTCCCCGCTTCGGCCTCTTGGATTTCTCGCTCAATGCTCTCGAGCAGGCTGTTGTACAGGCGTGTCGGCGCCATCACGATGCGCTTCATATGCGGTGCACTACCGAGCCCAGTCAACTGCAGGAAAGCGTGGTGGACGTCTTCGGCAATCGTTTCTTCTGCGCTGAGCAAGCCTAAATCGGTGTAGGCGCGCGCGGTACCGGGGTGATAGTTGCCGGTGCCCAAATGCACATAACGGCGCAGCTTGTCGCCCTCCCGACGCACGATGAGCAGCATTTTGGCATGGGTCTTATGGCCGACGACCCCGTAAGTCACGTTGGCACCAGCTTCATGCAGCAGGTTGGCTTTCTCAATGTTCTCCGCTTCATCGAAGCGCGCGCGCAACTCCACCACCGCGGTCACTTCTTTGCCTTCGCGCGAAGCACGCGCCAAGGCGGCCACCACCGGAGACTTCTTCCCAGTGCGATAAAGCGTTTGCTTAATCGCGAGGACCTCAGGATCGGTTGCTGCCTGCTGCAACAAATTCAACACTGGCGAGAAGCTCTGATAAGGATGATGCAGCAAATGATCACGCCGACGCAAGGCTGCAAATAGATCCTCTTCTTCATCGAGTTCCGGAGGAAGTTGCGGCACCAAAGCTGCAAACTTGAGTTCAGGCAAATCGGCCTTGCCAACAAGTGCGTCAAGGCGATGCATATTGACTGGACCGTTCACGCGATAGAGATCGCTGCGGCCAAGTCCAAACATCTGCAGCAGGAAGGCCGAAATCGTTTCCGGACAAGAGCTCGGCACTTCCAGCCGCACGGGGTGACTAAAGCGCCGATTCGAAAGCTGGCCAGAAACCGCCTTAAGCAGATTGCCGTCTTCATCGTCGAGAGCAATGTCTTTATCACGGGTGACGCGGAATTGATGGCAGCCAACAATGTCGAGCCCTGGCAGCACAGCCTCGATATGCGCATGGACTAGGGAGCTCAGAAGAGTGAAGCCGGAGTAGCCTTCGCAGAGTTCCTCCGGAAGAGCAATCACGCGCGGCAAAGAACGCGGCACCTTGACCACGGCCAAGGAGACATCGCGGCCAAAGGAATCATGCCCCTGAACCTCGACAATAAAGTTGAGGCTGAGGCTGGCGACCCGCGGGAAAGGATGGGCCGGATCCAATGCCACTGGAGTCAGCACCGGAAGAACTTGCTCGCGGAAATAATCCACCGCCCACTCGCGCTGGGCTTCCGTCCACTCTTCGCGCCGCAACAGATACACCCCTTCCTCGCGCAAGGCGGGAAGGATGTCCTCGTTCAGAATCCGGTACTTCTCTTCCTCAAGCTGATGCGCACGCTCCCCCAACAAACCCAAAACCTTGGTCGGGGTGTAGCCGTCATCGCCGCGGCGATCGATGGCGTATTCGATCTTCTGCTTGAGGCCTGCCACGCGCACCTCGAAAAACTCGTCGAGATTCGAGCTGGTGATGCATAAAAACCGCAAGCGCTCTAATAGCGGCCGACGAACATCTTGGGCCTGGGCAAGGACCCGCTCCTGAAAGGCCAAATGGCTCAGGTCACGGTTTAGAAAAGACGTCTCTCGACCTGCCACGGGCTCGCCTGGGGCTGCAGATGAGCGGGATTCCTCTTTTGCCATCTTTACTGTATCGGTCAGGGAAAAATGCTTTTCAGGGAGTCTGTGGCTAAAATCTCCGGTGCGTCCCTCACGCCCCCCAATGCTGAGTCACCACGACCATGCTGTTTAACAGCATCACCTTCCTCCTTTTCTTCCCGACCGTCTTTTTGGTCGACCTGGCCCTGCAACGCAAGGCCTCGTGGCGGAAGCTGTTCCTGCTGGTCGCATCTTATCTGTTTTATGCGAATTGGGATTGGCGCTTCCTCGGCCTGATTTGGGCCAGCACCTGCATTGATTGGTTTGTCGGCAACGCCATGGCCGCCGAAACCAGGCAGAAACGCCGCAAGTGGCTATTGACGATTTCCTTAGTCGCCAACTTGGGCATGTTGGCTACATTCAAATACCTCGGATTCTTCTTAGAATCCACAAACAATCTTCTCGAAAGCCTTGGCTTCGATGCGCACATCGAGGTGCTGCGCCTCATGCTGCCGGTCGGTATCTCCTTCTATACCTTCCAAACGCTCAGCTACACGATTGATATTTATCGCAAGCAGCTGGAGCCGGCGCGGACCTTCCTCGACTTCGCCCTCTTCGTGGCCTTCTTCCCGCAGCTGGTGGCCGGCCCGATTGTGCGTGCTGCCACCTTTATCCCTCAACTGTATGAGAACAGGCGCTCGACCCGGCGCAATGTCTCTTTAGGCCTGTATGAAATCGCCATCGGCCTGTTCAAGAAGGTCGTCATCGCCGACATCATCGGCAATCAGCTCGCCACCCCCTTCTACAACAACCCGGAGCAATTCGGCACATGGGGAGCGCTGCTCGGCATTTACGGATTCTGCTTCCAGGTCTACGGCGACTTTGCCGGCTATTCGCAGATTGCGATTGGTTGCGCGCGGATTCTAGGCTTCAATCTGCCGCAGAACTTCCGCTGGCCATTCATGGCGCGGAACAACATCGAGCTGTGGGCGCGCTGGCACATCAGCCTCTCTAGCTGGCTGCGGGATTATCTGTACATTCCGCTCGGCGGCAGCCGTGGCAGCAAATGGATGATCTACCGCAACGTGCTGATTACCAACCTATTGGCGGGTTTGTGGCACGGCGCGGGGTGGAACTTTGTGTTCTGGGGCGGGATTAACGGTGTGATGATCTCCGCAGCTCATGCGCGCAATACCAAGCGCAAGAAACTCGGCATCGGCCAACCCAATGCCTGGTGGCAAGTCGCGCAGCAGCGCTTCATCACCTTCCATTGCTTCGCTCTGTCGCTCTTGGTCTTCCGCACCTACTCCTGGGATCATTTCACCGGAGTCCTCTCCGCCCTCGTGCGCACGGAAGGCCTAGAGCCCATGGCTTCGCCGATTCCGGGCCGCGCCGTCGGCGCCCTGGTATTGGCCATCTTCCTGCACACGATTGCGGAGCGCGTCCATCCGCCATTGCAGCGGGCTTGGCACCGCGTTGGCCCTGAAATCCAAGGCGCCTTCCTGATCCTCCTGTTCGGTCTGTTCTCACACCTCGCCACCGAACGCACTCCCTTCTTCTACTTCCAGTTCTAATGCGCGGACACATCACTTACCTAGTGCGCCTTGTCCTTGGCGCCGCCATCATGCTGGCCATCGGCAACACCACCGCCGATGCCCTCGGCCTGCGCTGGAAGTCGATTGAGAACTATGAGCATCTCGGCGTAGTTCACTCCTTTGACCAGGATGCGGACCGCGCCGATGCCGTGTTCTATGGCACCTCCGCAACCCGCCACGCCATCGCTGCGGAGTATCTGGCCACCCAAACCGGCGCCATTCTCGACCGCGAGGTCCAGGTGTGGAATCTGTGCCTGCCCGGTGCCACTCCTGAAATCGCAACCACCTATGCCGAGGATCTATTCGGGCCGAATAAGCCACGAATCTTCTTCCTCGAGGCGACGCCCTTCTTTTGGAATTCACGGCGCATGGGCCAAGGCCCGGAAACCTACTGGCGCTGGTTCACCAACGCCGACGACTTCCTGCGTGGGGTGATGGACGGTGACCTCAAGTACCTGCGCAGTGGCATTCAAGGTTTGGATTGGGGTTGGGAGTCGATTTGGAATATCCCGAGCGCCATGGTCCGCGCCGAGGAGACTGCTGCCTACAAGGATGACTTCCCCTATGGCGGCATTTACCGCCCCATCGATCTCGGCGCTGACCTGCGCGGTGCGCCAGTTCAGGATCAAGACCCGCAACGCGCAATCCGCCGCATTAAACCACTTGCGACCAAAGAAACCTGGCGCCGCATGATTCCTCGCGTGGCCGAGGCTTGCGAGAAACAAGGCGTGAAGCTGGTTTTAGTCAATATCCCTCTCTATGACGGACTGCGTTCCGAGTTTGCTCCTGGCAGTTACGAGGCCCATTTGGAGTGGATGAACGCCACCTGTGAGGCCGCTGGAGTGGAATTTTTGAACCTGGATGCGCGCTGGTCCTTCGATCCTGAGGATTTCCGCGACTTCATCCACTACTCCCCGACCGGCGCCAAGCGCTATACGGACCTCTTCGCGAGGGAAATCTTGGCCCCAATGCTGGAGAAAATTGAGGCCGAGAATTGACCCAAGCCACTTTCCCTAGGGAACATGGGGTAGGATTAAAGGGTCAACCCCCCCAGCTCCGACCCACTCCCCCATAACCCTAGGGTCCACGGTGGCATTTAATAGCGTCCTATTCCTCCTGTTTTTCCCGTTGGTGTTCCTCGGGAATGTGGTGCTTTCGCGCCACGCGGTGGGTCGCAAATGCTTCCTCCTAGCTGCTAGCTACTTTTTCTATGCGCAGTGGGACCCCAGATTCCTGGGATTGATTTGGATTAGCACCGCTGTCGACTGGTTTGTCGGCAAGAGCATGAGCGCGAGCCAGGACCAGCGAAAGCGGAAATGGCTCCTATGGACTAGCTTGACCATCAATCTGGGTCTGCTCGGCACCTTCAAATACCTCGATTTCTTTATCGATAGTGCAGTTGCCCTGCTCGGGACCATTGGCTTTGAGGCCGACGTCCACACGCTGGGCCTGATCCTGCCGGTGGGTATCTCCTTCTATACCTTCCAGACGCTTTCCTACACCATCGATATCTACCAGCGGCGCATCAAGGCGCATGACTCGCCGCTCGACTTTGCTTTGTTTGTGGCGTTCTTCCCGCAACTGGTGGCTGGCCCGATTGTGCGTGCGCGCGACTTCCTGCCGCAGCTGGCCAAGCTTAATGCGCCCACCCGCGAAGACCTGTCGTTGGGTATGTATTCGATTTGCTCTGGCCTATTAAAGAAGGTCATTCTGGCCGACCTGATTGGCGCGACGCTTGCCCAACCCTTCTATAGCAACCCGGAGCAATATGGCACTGTCGGCGCGATTGCTGGCATTTACGGATTCGCCTTCCAGCTCTTTGGTGACTTTGCCGGTTACTCGCAGATTGCGATTGGTTGCGCGCAACTGCTGGGCTTCCGCTTGCCGCAAAACTTTGACAACCCCTTCATGGCCAGGAACAACCTGGAAATTTGGAGGCGTTGGCATATCACCCTGCTGACTTGGTTCCGCGATTACATCTACATCCCGCTTGGTGGTAGTCGCCACGGCGAGTTCAAGACCTACCGCAACATCATGATTGTGAACATCGTGTCCGGTGTTTGGCACGGCGCAGGAATCAACTATCTGCTGTGGGGTGCGGTCGACGGCATCACGATTAGTTGTTCGCGTTTTTACCAACGCATTCGCGGGCGCAAGGGCAAGCAGGACCTCCCGAACGATTTCATCGGCAAAATTTGGTGGCAACGCTTTGTCACCTTCCATGTCTGGTTGTTGGCCATGCCGATTTTCCGCACCAACAGCTTGGACCACCTTGCCGAGGTCGGTCGAGCCGTGGTGCGCTGGGAAGCCCCAATTCCCAATCATCAATGGTTGCCCGTATTGGGCACCATGCTGCTGGTTGCTGCCTTCCTGCAAACCTTGGTCAGTGAATATCAAGGGCCGCGGTTGAGAGCGCGTTGGGCCACTTTCCCGCCAGAGCTGCAAGGCGGCATCTTCCTCATCTTCCTCGGGCTACTGGGTGCCTTCGCCCCCAGCACGACCCCCTTCCTCTACTTCCAATTCTGATGCGCGGCGCCTTAATGTACTTTTTGCGCTTCGCCATCGGAGCGGTCCTCGCCTGGCTTCTTGGCTACGTGCTCATTCGCACCACTGGCGAGCGTTGGCACCGCCTTGGTGGCCGCAACCCAGTCGACCCGGTGCACAGTTATCAGCATTTTGCCGAGCCGGTCGACATGGTGTTCTTCGGCACCAGTTCCACGCGTAACGCCATCGTGCCAGAACTGTTGGAACAGGAGTTGGCCAAATTGGTCGGCCGAGAAGTCTCGATCTGGAACTTAGGCTTGCCCAATGCCACGCCGGAAATCGGCCGCATCTTGGCCGAGGACTTCTTCCAAAAGAACAAGCCGCGCTACCTCGTTTTGGAAGCCGCGCCTTTCTTATGGGATGGCGACCGCGGTGGCGATGCCGACTTCAGTGTGTATTGGCGTTGGTTTAGTAGCCCCTCTTCCCTGATGAGTCGCGACCGGCCCCTTCGCCGCCAAGACGTCATTCCATTCCTGCGCAATCTCGATCGCGATTGGGAAGACATCTGGGCTAGTTGTCAGTTGATTCGGATTGAGGATCTTCGCGCAGAAGAGTTGTTCCTGCCGCCGCAAGGAGGGCTTTATCGCATGAGTGATTTACCCCTGCCACGGCGCGGTGATCCGGTGGATCAAACCAAGCCAAACCGGGAATCTAAGCGTGTCAGTCACTACTCGACGCCGCAAATCTGGCGTGATGAGCTCGACCACATTTTGGCCTCGTGCAGGGAAAATGACATCCAGGTGATCTTGATGCACCAGCCGATGTACGAGCGCCTGCTGCCGATCTTTGAGGTTGGCACCTATGAAGCTTTCCTCGCCTGGATGACCACGGTGGCGCAAGCCAACGATTTGCCCTTGCTCCTTCTGCAAGATCAGATCCCGATGGAAGTCAAACACTTCCGCGATTACATCCATTATTCGCCTCAAGGCGCGGCTCATTTCACCCGCGAAGTTGCGCCACTATTAGCTCCCCTGCTTCAGGAAGAGCGCGAGTAATCGGCTTAGAGGCTATGCGGGCCAAAGGCTTCAGGAAGAAGCTCGGCCAAAGTGCGCTGCTCCCACTGGCTGCCATGACTACAGGTCAATAAAACCTGCTCGGGCTGGCCGCCACAAAATTCCTGGAGCACTTGCCGGCAACCGCCGCAGGGGCGCAGGCTTTGCTCGCTATCTGCCCAGACCGCCACCGCGCGCAGCGGACCATGTGCGGCATGGCCTGCCAGAACGCCAGCCGCCACGGCATGACGCTCTGCGCACACGCCTAGCGGGTAACTCGCATTCTCGACATTGACTCCGCAAGTGACTTCGCCGTTTGCCCACAACACCGCGGCACCGACACAAAAGGAACTATAGGGAGCATGGGCGTGAGCGGCAGCCTGTTTGGCCGCCTCTTGCAATGCACTCCAGTCGGGTTCCAATCGCGGATTCATGAAGAAGACATGGGTTGGGGCTGAAGACGATTCTCCGCCAACTCTTCAAAGGCCTCTAAGGCATAAGGGTAAAGGCCTTCGAGCTCGTCGGGAAATGGCTCCGTTTTCGGAACATGCCGACGCCAACCAGTTGAGGTTTGCACCTTGGCATACCAGGTCGGTGCCCACACTCCATAACAAGCATGCGGGCCTGCAGGCCACGACATCATGGCCGGATCAAAGGATAAATCCACGGCTTGGCAAAGCGCGCGCAGCATAGCTTCAGGATCGGCAAGCAGTTCGGTGCTATCGACCACCGCAGTGCAGCGACCCGCTGCTTTCAACTTGCGGTAGAGATCGCGTTGCTGGCCGTAGCCAATGTCCATGCGCTCCAAGTGACCCAAGTCTGTCAGTAAAGAGGGCAACATTTCGCGTGGATGGCGAATCAGAAACACCGACACCATCTCTTCATGCAAAGCGAAAGACGTATCGACCCCTTCCAGGTGATGCGCCATATGTTTCACGAACTGCACTGGCGCAGCGGCGGGCGCCAACAGCACCTCGTCGACCACTTGCTGCCAATCGTGCGATTGAGCCTCCAGCACGTCTTCGCGCTGAGGATGCTGGCGGCCGGTCGTTGCTAAGTAATGGGCGTACAGCGGTTCATCAATCCCCACCGTGTCCGGGCGTTGCACAAAGCTCCGCAGCAAAGCTGTCGAAACCGTGCGTGGGCAGGACCAGAGTGCAATCCGTTTGGTCATGAGCGACTAGACCTTCTTCGTGGTCTTCTTCTTGGTGGCCTTTTTCTTCGCCACCTTCTTCTTGGCTACTTTCTTCTTCGTCACCTTTTTCTTGGTGGCTTTCTTCTTGGTGGCCTTCTTCTTCCGAGGACCGCCTTCCCGCGGCTTGAATTCGAAAGCATGTCGACCATTGTCACGGCGCACCAAGCGCGCAGTGAAGTTGCGCCCTTTACGCGAGATGAAATCTTCAATCCAATCGGTATGGCCGATTTCCGGATCAAAGAAGGGCAGCAAATCCTTCCGCGTCATTTCGCGCTTGCACACGGTACGCGGCATCTTGATGCCTTTCGGTTCGGTCGACTCGAAGTGGGTCGGCGTTTCCACAATCATGCCTTTGCCTAAAGGACACTTCACGAATGGGGTGGCATCGACTTCATAGCTCACCAGCTCCGGAGCTACGCTGCCTTCCTCTTCGCTGCCTTTGTAATCTTTGACCGGCTCGAACTCGAGCGCCAGTTCGTCATTCATACGAATGCGACCGGCATAAGTTTCTCCGCGCATACTGACAAAGCCTTCGAGAGGACCGCTGTCGCGTTCTTCGAGCAGCTTAGAAGCCACCGGACGGTTGATGTAACGGCCGCGGAATTCCTTCCACACGGTGTAGCCACAAGCATCGGCCTCGACCGTATCCACGGAAGGCTCTTCCTTTAGGCTGCCTTCTGGCACCACATCTGCGACCAGCTTGGTGAAGCGCTCCAAAAGTGGATCCGCTTCTTGGATCTCGCTGACGCGGAACTCGAGGTAGGCATTGGTGCGTTTGACATCGGGAACGACATCGTGGACATCTTTCTCGGCTTCCAAGCGCTTTTGCACCAGCTCGACGGCTTCCTTCAGCGGAATCTTGGCCTCTTTGCCCAGACTCTTCACCGTGACCTTAAAGCGATCGGCGCGCGTCGGTCGCGTGCAGCGATAGCCTTTCAAGCCTTCTAAGACAGCAAACTTATCGCGCGGGCAGACGCCCACAGGAGTCTCGCCGACAAACAAGTCGCCGTAATCGAACTCACGCAATTTTTCGACGAGTTCTGTCACCGAATGGCGGACCTCGTCCATGTAGTCACCGCGATCGCGTTGCCCCTGCTCCACTTGGTAGAGGTGGAACTCCATTTCGGCAGTCAACTCAGCCTGGGCCAGGTCGTCGGCATGCAAACGCTCCAAGAAGTCAATCAAGGTGATGCCTTTGGCCGAGGCGCGCAGGCTCTTGCCACTGCGCAACACATAACCCTTGGCAATCAAAGCTTCAATGATTTCCGCGCGCGTGGCTGGGGTGCCGAGGCCCTTGTCGCGCATGGTTTGCACCGCCTCTTCATCGTCGACACCTTGGTGGGCATCGAGGTCCAAATCACTGGCGGTTTCCATCGCCTTGAGCAATCCGGCCTCGGTGTACCGCCGTGGCGGGCGGGTGGCATCTTCTTCGGCAACCACCTCTTTAACCTTGCCGTCTACCGCGCCTTCAGGGTCCTTGCCATCAGGGTGCAAGGAGGGCAGCAACTCCGAGGCTGGCGGGCGTCGGTCCACCAACTGCCAACCTGGTTCCACCATGCGGCTGGATTCGGTGTAGAAAATCAGCGCGTTGTCCGGCTGCAGGCCGGGCAGTTCCATTTCGGTGGAAGGCTCGATGATCACGCGCGTTTCGCGCACCACCTTTTGCCAACGACTGGGGGTCATGAAAGCCGCAAGGAAGCGGCGCATGACCAGCTCGAAGACTTTGGCGTCGTCGCCGCCTAGAGGCGAATGAGGGACCGAGCCGGTAGGAATGATGGCGAAGTGATCGCTCACGCCGGCATCGTTGAAGTTGCGCTTCTGGTTGGCCAAACCTTGCTGACGCAGCTGCTTCGCCGCCTCGAGTAGGTTTTCATCGCGCCCTTTTTCACTGAACGAACCGGCGTACTCGCCACCGGCAATCGTGTTCAGCACTTCGTCGACGTGACCGTGATAATCCTGCGGCAAACAGTTGGAGTCCGTACGAGGATAGGTCAACACTTTGTGACCTTCGTACAGACGTTGCGCTGCCTGCAAGGTGCGCCGTGCGGACAAGCCAAAGCGCGAGTTCGCTTCCTTCTGCAAGGAGGTCAAGGAGTGCAAGGGCGGAACCGCCCGCTTCGACTCACTGGTTTTCTCGGACACGGAAGTCGCCTTCTTCTGGCAACCGGCCTCCATGGCTTTAGCGGCGTCTTCCTTCCAAATCTTGTCGACGTCGGTGCCGCTGCGTGCACTGCGGAACTGGCCTTCGTATTCATGGCCACTGACTTCGAAGTGACCTTTCAGGCGCCAGAAGGGAACCGGAACGTGAGCCAACACTTTGAGCTCGCGGTGGACCATCAGCGCGAGGGTCGGCGTTTGCACGCGACCTGCAGACCAAACTCCACGCTCGCGTCGGCCTTTGAGGCGACGAGTGATGCCGCGGGTGGCGTTAATGCCAATTAGCCAGTCCGCTTCGGCGCGACAGTAGGCCGCATCGGAGAGACCTTGCAGTTCCGTACCCGGGCGCAAAGCGCCAAAGGCTTCGCGAATCGAATCGGCGGTCATGGACTGCAGCCATAGGCGCTTGACCGGCTTCCCGGTATCGACGAAGTTCTCAATCTCGCGGAAGATGAGCTCACCTTCGCGAGCGGCATCACATGCGTTGACGAGGCCTTCGACTTCGGGGCGGTTGGCCAGTTTCTTGAGCAGACGAAGCTGCGCAGTTTGCCCCTTTCGCGCGCGACGCAAAAAGCTGTCGGGCAAAATCGGCAGGTTGGCCAAGGACCAGTTGGCGTATTCGGGGTCGTAGCTCTCGGGCTCGGCCAGCTCCAAAAGGTGGCCAACAGCCCAGCTGATGAGGTAATCCTGGCCCTCCCAGTAACCCTCGTGCTGGGTAAAGGACCCTGCCAGGGCGCGCGACAAATCCGCCGCCACGCTCGGCTTCTCAGCGATGATCAATTCCACGTATTTTTTCCTTTCCGGCTTACCCGGAGACTGGTTTTCTGCACTTGGGACCGGAATCGCAAGAGCGTGAAGGCTGGAACATAGGCAAAAACCGAGTCTGGCGCAAGGTGTAGGAGCGCTCCCAGGCCGCCCCAGGGCCCCTCAATCATCCCAAGTGACTACTCGGAAAGGACTTAGAGAACTCTGGCAAAGTCTGGCCGCGATTTGCCCTTTCCTAGCCCCCCGCCTGAATCGGCGCTCAAGAGGGATGTCGGATTTGGCCGATAGGAATCCGGACCTGGACCACACCATGAAATCACGTCTTCCCCTGTTTGAGACCATCGCTGCCGTCGTGGCAGTCGCTGCCGTAGCCTTCCTCACCGCTCTCCCAGCGACGAAAGCGAGCGGAGAGTCCAACGTCGCCCTGCACGACAGCCTTTCTGTCCTGCGTACGGCGGTATTTCGCTATTCCATGGATCACCAGCTCGAGGGCAGCCCTCTGATGCCAGGTGAGGGTGGCGACTTCCTCGAACAGCTGACTGGTCGCAGCCGCTCCGATGGCCGCACCATTGTCCAGGATCAAGCCGAGGACCGCTTCTTCGGCCCCTATCTGGACTCGATCCCGGTCAACCCGGTGAACCAACTGAATACGGTCCGTGTCATGCCAGAGGGCTTCCAGGAGCCTGTGCTGAACGGTTCGTCTGGCTGGGTCTATCTACCGACCACGGGCGAGGTCTTCGCCGACCTCCCGGGCAATGACGATCGCGGCATCGCCTACCTCACCTACTGAGGCTAGGAACTACTCGTTGCGATAGTCCTTGTGACAATCCTTGCACGAAGCCTTGAGTTCCAGGAAGGCTTCTTCAAGAGCAGGGATTTGCGCAGCCGTCGGCGGGTTCGAAGCTTCTTCGACCAAGAGTTGGAGTTTCTCAGCCATCTTCAGCCCGGCCTGCATTTGATCGAGCAACACCACATCGGTGGCATGCTCCGCAGGAATGACGTTGGCACTATCCGCGTAGTGCTCGGCAAAAGCCTTCACACTGCGCCGTAGGTCCAAATCTGGGTGCGCTTCTGGGGTTTGCCACGAGGAAGCCCGCAGCGCCTTGAGTTCATCCCAGTCGCGGTCCAACGTGGCCATCGAGGCCGTGAAGTCGGCAACTTGTGCGACTTCGTGCAGTTCGGGAAGCACCTCTTCTGCGGTCGGAGGCGTCCAGCCTGCAACGTCGCGCCAAAGGCCTGGATAATCGCGGCTGGTGCCCGCAACTTCGAGGACGGCCAAAGCTTCTTCGGTGCTGCAACCAGTGGCGGCCCGCAAGGCGATCGCTGCGGCAGCAGGACCACGGTGTTTGCCGTGGTGGCAGTGGAAGTACAGAGGACCCTCGACTTCTTCCGCGACGCGGGCGAAGGCGTTGCCGGTGTCACGATCGATGCCGTCGTAGCCAATCGGAACGTGGATATAGCTCAGGCCATGACGCGCGGCGGCTTCCAAATCTGGGCGCGCACCATCGACGCAAACAATGGTCTTGATGCCGAGGGCGGCAAGTTCCGCAAAGGCGGCATCGCCCACCGGCAGAGCGCCGGAGTACATCCCCTCTTTGAGCTGCATCAGGCGATGGATTTGCTCGTTCTCGATGGCCACTGGAGCAGCAAGAACGGGAGTCGCTGGAATTTCAACAACCTGAGTGAGACTGGTATCCGATTCTTCCGAACTGCAGGCAGGCAGGACGGCAAGACACAGAGAGGACAGAATCAGCGCACGGGACATGGTGAAGACAATGCAAGCCGCGTGCCAGCGGGAAAGCCCTGTGGGCGGGGGAAATTCGTTCCCAAGAGGGAACGGCGCGCTCCTGCGAATCTGCAGAATACCGCCGATTGCGGCCTCTGTGTCCGCTCTCAGGCCGACTTGTCGCCTCTGAGCTGCTCCAGGAGGCGCGAGGCGGCCCCAGATTCCATAGCCTCCACGACCCGGTTCAGACAGCTCGCGAGGTCAGAATCGCGGTCAGAGAGGCTCACAATCAAGGCTCCACCAAGGGCGGCGGTGCAGGCCTCGGGGCCGATGGCGCCGAGCAGCGCTCTCCAGGTGGCGTCGGCGGCGTGGTGCAAGGGCTCGCAGCCTTCTGGGTAGGTCGGCTCGCCGGTTTCGAGCAAAGCGTAATCCGCAGGGCGCAGGCGCATCGGGGTCTTGATGCCATTGACGATACGCAGTCCGCGAGTCATTTCGACCACCGAAGGATCGAGGGAACCTTCCACCCCTTGCACCACCA
>Ga0316208_1002409_pt1 | contig 15276 bp, 15 predicted proteins | sample 3monopyrite_MG_FD_204944 | JGI IMG/M metagenome (GOLD analysis project Ga0316208, IMG submission 204944) | Microbial mat bacterial communities from mineral coupon in-situ incubated in ocean water Damariscotta River, Maine, United States -... | ecosystem: Environmental > Aquatic > Marine >... | reverse complement strand
GCAACGTGCCAGTGGCGGAAACGATTCGGAAAGAGCCGTCATCGCCGGGTCGATATCCACCAGCGTCACGCGTTCGACGCTCGGATACTTCAGCAACTCCCGCAGAGCCAGCCCGTCACCGCCGCCCAGAACCAGCACGTTGCCAATTGAAGACGCGGTAGCGACGGCCGGATGCACCAGCGACTCGTGATACCGATACTCGTCCGACGAGCTGAACTGCAGATTCCCATTGAGATAAAGCTGGAACCCCGTCCGGTTCTGCGTAACAACGATCCGTTGATAAGACGTCGTCTGAGTATGCACGATCGGACTCGCGAACATGCTGTTCTCAGCCAGCGACGTCAGCGAGTCAGCCTTTACCAGACCAGCCACAAGGAGTGCGAGCACGACGAAGGCGCGAATCCGTAGTCCCGTCACGCTCCCCGCCAGAATCGGTCGCAGAAGTGACGTGCCCCACAGCCCGACCAGAGCGTTCAGAATTCCAAAGACCAGTGACGTCCTGACAAGCCCCAGCGTCGGCACCAGAAACATCGGAAACAGCAGAGACGCTACCAAGGCGCCGATGTAGTCAAACGTGAGGACCTTCGAGACCAGATCGTCAAAGTCCAGATGCCCTTTAAGAATCCGCATGAGCAGAGGCAGCTCCAGCCCGACCAGCACGCCGATTCCGAAGACGACGCCGTACAGCACCGGAAGAAACCACGCCAGCTTGGCGAAGCACAGAAAGAGCAAAGGAGCACTCGTCCCGCCCAGCAGAGCGACGCCAAGTTCAACTTCGACAAACGTCCGAGCAACGTTCTTTTTGACAAACGACGAAACCCACGCACCAGCCCCCAGGGCCGACAGGTAAACACCGATGATCAGCGAAAACTGCGTCACCGAATCGCCGAGCACATAGCTGGCCAGCGTCCCGGCCAGCAACTCGTAGACTAGCCCGCACGTCGCAATGATCAGGACGTTCAGATAAAGCAGAACCAGCGGCGCGTCGTTCATCAGCGGGGATGGATTGCGGCCGGACTCTTTGGCCAAGTCGTCTGAAACCTGCTCGGTCGACGACTTCGCTGCCACGTTCCCGGAATCCTCAACCAACTTGACGACGATCTCGTCTTCAGCGTCGAAATCGTCCGTCACTGAACTCTCCACACGACACCCGCGCGACGATTGCACCAGACGTCTGCCACCAAATGATTAACGTACGACGTCTCGATTGAATCCGAATCAACCATGAATCGCAGCGGCGATGATGATCGAGATTCCGATGACAATTGACCCGACCATGACCCCCAACGCCGTATTCTGGTCCTCTTCAATTTCCTTCCAGAACGGAAGCGGCATCAGCTTGCTCATCAAAACGATCGAAACCGCAAGCACGACCAGGCCAATCACCGCAAAGATGATCGCCGCGATCGCGTTCTGAGCGACCAGTGAAAACCCATCACCCTCAGCCGCCAGCAATGCCGCCCCAAAGCCATTCATTCCGGCCAGCAACGGCCCCATGAAACTCGACATGATTCTCGCTCCTTATTCATTCTCAAATTGAGTTATCGATCACAACGCCCGCAAAACGCGACGTGTTACTTGCCGAAATGAAATCCGCCACCGCCGCCTGAAAAGAAGAAGCCGCTACGTCCCGTTCTGCTGCCGCCGCTCGATGTCCCGTCAGACAGACCGAGATCCGGAACTTTCCAGCCAAGAGCGAAGGCCGTACCGAGGCCAATGCAAAGCGTCAGACCAACAACCTGATAGATTTTCGTAAGCATCGTCACACCTTCTGGCTATTCACAACCGATCGTTTTCTGTCCGCCGCTCATCGCCTCGTCCCGACTTCAACCGCCCGCCCTGTATTCATCAGTCGTCTGACGCGTATGGGGAATAGTCGCTTTCGGACCAGCGTTTCACATCAAAAAAGTGATTCACCACTCCAGCGCCGATCGGAACCACCGATAAAAGCCCCAGGCCGCAGACGAGAACCCACGGATCGGCAGAATCGCTCATTGCTGCCGCACCGAGATAAATGACGCCCATCGCCAAACCGAACATCAGCCACTGAAGATAGATTCCTCGGTCACAGGGGAACGGTTGATTCGGCGCGACTTTCCACGTTCGGGGCAACTTGTCTTTCAGTTTGAACGCTTCTTCAAGTTCCTCGTGCGTGATGTATTTGCCCAGCGAAACGTTGACCTCGCCCAGATCCATCCGTTTGCCCGCCAGCTGAACTTCTGGCGAAGCCATCGCCATCGAACGTTCGACCGACATCGCATACGGCGGGCAGATCAAATCTCGTGAGGTTACTTCTTCGCCCACGGCGACCTTCCAGTAGAACTCGCCGAGCACATACTCCACCCGAGCAATCGCGCGTTGAAACAGCTTGAACGTCTTGCCATCCCAGACCGCGGACGTTTTGTAGTCATGCAGGTCGGCGGGCGAGAGCGGCTCAGAGAAACTCCAGTGTTCGTCGCTGTGAACCAGCCAGCGAAAGCCGACGTCCGCGTTGTAAAGCAGGTACTCCGTCCAGAAGTATTTCCGGTCGAACGTGACGGAGCGCTGCATGAAACCGATGACGACGTACTTCACATCGAAAAGTGTCCCCTCCGCACCGATTTCGATCAGCGGGTCCACTTTCGTCTTCAGCGTTTCCAGGTATTGCAGGTTGCCACGGTCACAATCGAGCACCGCGCCGCAGTACGGACAGCCGACTCGCTTCGTCTCGTCCGGAGCCTGCAGCTTCAGAGAGCCGGCACACTGAGGACAACTAACATCCTTCGCCTCGATCCGCTTCGCTTCTTTCTCAGCCGCTCGCAAACCAGCCATCCCGATTTCGTCGAGCGAAACCTGCCACCCGATATACCCCGCCGGGTGGCTTCCGTAGTCCAGCGTGGCGTATTGCCCGTCCGGTCCGTACAGGTCGGCAAACGGATGAGTCTCGCCCGGCTGGAAGTCGAACGGAATTTCGCCCTCGGCTCCAGCGGCTGTTCCTTCGCCGACTTCCGCAACGGTAAATTCATTCTCGCCGAGTTGAACCTTCGCACCAGCATTCAGCGATTCCAGACTCGGCAGGCCACTTCCATCCTTCACCTTCTTCTGGAAGGTCATGTAGAAGTTGCCTTGAGCCTCAGCTAGCCAGCCCCACTTGCCATTGGGAAACTGAGCGTACCACTCGTCCCACACGCCGCCGGCAGAATGCTGATACTGCACGCGGCCGACGATTCGAAACGGCTTGCCGCGAAACTTGCCTTTGACGTCCAGACTCAACGGTGACTGAGTTTCGACAAGGTCAGCAACCCGGCCGTGATCTTCGAGCTTCTTGTCACCCCGCGCAACAACGCTCTGGCAGAACGGGCAGATCGTGACCAGCGAGGTCCGCGACTTGAACTCAACAGGAGCAGCGCACGAGGGACACGGAGCTTCCAGTCGCGCCATCTGCTGCTTCTCCTATGGTCAGCTACTCTCTGAGATGCCCAAAACCCAACGAGCGGAATTCTGCCAGAACAGCCAACCCTCGTCGACCCTTCTACAGAACTCGGCGTCTCCAAACACAGTCACAGGACAGCACACCGGTACGCATTCAGGAGCTGGGTACCCGTCCCAGATAACGGGCTCCAAGTCAGAATCGTCGCAGGCTGGGACTCGTCCCAGCATCGGCAGATTGGCTCAAGCTGGGTCCAGACCCAGCCTACATGGCTTGTTTGACCCGAAGCCGCAGGCGATGGTGTTTTGAATGCGTGCCAGCGTCTGAAACGCGGGCGCCTTCGGCTTCCGGTCAAACAAGGAACTTATTTCAGGACTATTCCTAAGCGCAGCGTCTCGCAGGCAAATCCAGGTTCAGGAATAATCATGCCTACCTACCTACCTACAAATCTCAACTCGTCATTCCCGCGCAGGCGGGAACCCAGTGAAGCAAAACAACGAATTGCCCAAAAGCTGGGTGCCCGCCTGCGCGGGCATGACAAGACTGGAAATTCAGCACTGAAAGAAATCAGTCGCATAACCTGATTTGATACTCAGTCAGATTGCGCCCGACAACTAATCGGCGGATTTGACTTCGGGATTCACGACGCATTCTGCCGGCCAGCGACCGCTCAGGACATCAACGACACACTCGGCCGCGAGAACGCCCATTGCATCCAGAGCGGTTTGATCGATCCCTCCCAGATGCGGCGAGAAGACAATGTTGCCGTGCTCGCGGAGCGGGCTGTCAGCGGGCAAGGGTTCCTGCTTGCAAACATCCAGGCCGGCGCCAAACAAAGGGCCGTCCGTCAGCGCCGCGACCAGCGCTTCCTCGTCCACCAGTCCGCCGCGAGCCGTGTTGATCAGTACCGAATCCTGTTTCATCTTTGAAAACGTCTCGGCATTCATCAGGTCAGTCGTCTCGGCCGTGCAGGGCATGTGCAGGCTGACGATGTCTGACTGTGAGATCACCTCGTCGAACGTGCCCAGTTTGATGCCCAGCTCGTCGGCCATCTCCGGCTTCGCAAACGGGTCGTAGCCGATGACATCCAGTCCGAGCCCCTGGCAGCGAGGAATCATCGCTCGCCCGATTCGTCCCAGACCAAGCAACCCGATCGTGTTTCCCGCCAGACGTCGAGGGCTGTTACGTCGCCACTGCCCATCGCGGATTTCTCGATCTCGCCGAGCGGTGTCTCGAAAGACGGCGGTGATCAGAGCAATCGCCTGCTCGGCAACGGAATGCTCGTTCGTGCCCGGTGTGATCGTGACGGGAACTCCGTGTTCGGTCGCGGATTTCAGGTCAACCTGATCAAAGCCGACGCCGATCCTCGCCACGACTTTCAGATTTGAACCAGCAAACACTTGAGGATTGTATTGCTCGATGCCGGCGATCGTTCCGTCGATCCCGTCGAGGAGTGCGAGAAACTCTTCCGAGCTGATCTGCATGCAGTTAACAGGCGGAATCACCACCTCAAAACCAGCAGCGTCAAGCACGTCTCGCCAGGGACCATGCCCTTCCTTAAACACAGCAGGCGTCACAAGAATTCGTGGCATATCAGTAATTCCAATGTTGATTCGTTTGAAAATTCAGACCGCAGGTGAAGGTGCGATTTACGTTCAGAAACGCCTTCGCCTACGGCTTCGGGTCAAACAAACTTTTCCATGCCAACCCTTTGAGGATTTATGAAACCGACCACAAAGTCGGGCACCAGCCTCAACAACGAGAACAGTCACACAAGGCGGACTTTAATCGGACGAGCGTTCCGACAACACAGTCCGAAGATGCAAAGCGGCTCACTTCTTCCAGGACGGAAATTCGACCAGCACTTTCTGAGCGCCGTCGCGTTTGTCGCGGAAGACTTCGAACGCTTCCTGAATCTGAGCCAGAGGGAACCGATGAGTGATCAGCGGCTTGACGTCGACTCGACCTTCGCCGATCCAGCGCATGGCCAATGGGAAGTCGCGTTCGAAGTCCGGGTTCATGCTGGCGTGAATGGTCAGGTTCTTAATGAGCATCTCCCGCAAGTGAAGACCGATCGTTTCGGGTGGCACACCGAAGCTCAGAATTTTGCCAAACGGAGCACACAGGTCGATGCAGAGATTCATCACCTGGTCGTAATGACCAACGCATTCGATGACGATTTCGGACAGTTCTCCGCCGAGGATTTCACGCACGGCTTCGATCGGATCTGTCGCGGCGTTGCAGACGGTTTCGGTGGCTCCGAATTGTTTGCTCAAGGTGAGTCGCGATTCCAGCACGTCGATTCCAATGATGTGCCGTGCTCCCATGTTTCGCAGAGCCATGTTGAAGAACTGCCCCATCGGCCCCTGCCCGACGATGACGACGTCCTTGTCGACCATATTCGGCAGCTTCTTCAACGCGAAGATTGCTGTCCCCAGGGGCTGAGCGAGCATGCACTCTTCTTCGGAAACCCGAGTATCGAGCGGAATCGCGCGAGTCTCGTCGATGACGAAGCGTTCCCACAAACCGAGCTGATCAATCGGTACACAGAGAGCACGTTCACCGACTTTGAAGCGGCTTCCGTTGGTGGCGACAACGGTGCCGGTCATCTCGTGCAGCGAGTGGCCCAACTCAATCGGCCACTCATCGGTTCCTTTGAAAAACGGCAGGTCTGAACCGCAAAGACACGTGCATTCGGGTTGAAAGATGATCTGCCCGGGAGCGCCCGGCTCAGTCGGAGCCGGCGGAAGCTCGGGCTCTGGCACGTCGACGAGTTCGATCCGCCCCGGACCGATGAAATTTCCTGCCAGCATGTTCGGTTCTCTTCGAAAATCTGTAGTGATAGAAAATCTGCCCCGGCCGCCGAACGGCAACCGGGGCAGAATGAAACTTCAAAACCTCTGCGTCAGGCAATCAAACAAACTTCGTGACGCCGGGTAATGCGGTCGGAACGAATTCAACAGGACTGTCCCAGCCTTTGGACACATCCGGAACGAGCGACAACTTTGAATTCATCGCCATCTCCCACGTCACTTCCTTGCCCGTGTAACCGGCTGTCCGTCCCATGATCGCCATCATCGTGCTGTTGACCATGCGGTCGCCGTCGTTGATGTAGTTGCCGGAACGGATCGACGCGAAGAATTCGTCATGCTCCTGCTGGTACATACTTGGTTTCGGACCTTCGTACTTCCAGGTCCGCTCACCCTTCAGATCAGAGATCGTGCTGCCTCGACGCTCAATTTTGGCCGTTCCCTTCGTGCCAAGAATCGTGCACAGATTCTCGTTGTAGCAGCCAGGAATCTGTCGCTGAGCGAGAAATCCGCGCGCATCGTTGTCCCAGACGAAGTTCAGCTCGATGTGGTCAAAGATGTTTCCGCCTTCGGCTGGAAGCTGACGACCGCCAACCGCGGTCACACTTTGAGCCGGGCGATCTCCCATTGCCCAGGCAACCCAGTCGCAAGTGTGACAAGCCTGCTCGACAAGTCCGTCTCCCGACAGCCAGGTAAAGTTGTACCAGTTGCGGACCATCCACTCGATGTCCGACATTCCTTCCGGACGAGTACTGGCGGCAGGCATCGGCTTCACGGGGGACGTCAGGTACGTTCCATAAACAGCTCGAACGTCGCCGATCTCACCATCGAGGACGCGTTCAAACAACGCCTTCTTCTGGAAGTCGTAGCGCCAGCAGAAACCTGCAAGCACGGCGAGGTTCTTTTCTTTCGACAACGCGACGGTTTCAAAAACCGACTGCACACCAGCGAGGTCCGTGGCCATCGGTTTTTCGGTGAAGACATGCTTCCCAGCTTCGACAGCAGCCCGGAATTGCATCGGACGAAATCCAGGCGGTGTCGTCAGCAGAACAACGTCCGCCTTTTCAATGACCTCTTTATAGCCATTCAGTCCGCCATGAATGTCGTCATCGCCGACCTTGATCTGATCGACAATCGACTTGTCCGCTTTGAGTCGCCCGAGGCTCGCAACGGCCAGCTCAGGAAAGGCGTCAGCAACGGCGACAAGTTCGGTCTTTGCGTCGGCCTTCAGAGCCTGACTGGCCGCTCCAGTTCCTCGTCCGCCGGCACCGACCAGACCGACCTTCAGAATGTCAGAGCCTGCCGCATAAACCGAAGGGGTCAGTCCCGCGAGGTTGGAAGCGGCAACTCCGCCGGCCAAAGCTGCCGAGCTGGACTTCAGGAATGAACGCCGACTTTCGTCAGTCGAAGGAGCACGGGTCGATTTGTTGGTGGTCGGTTCAGTCATTGAAAGCTCTCCCGAGTGAGATCGATTGGGGCTTCAGGCGGGTTGTTACCGAATCCGCACGGGCTGTGCGGACCGAAATCCTATCAAACCCCGCCTTGCGTCTGCGAGTGAACGATCCATCGAGGTTGATGCGATTGCGATCGCCGCGTCGCGAAGCCAGACTCTCGCACGATTGGTCGAGATTCGAACGAGCCCGAGACGCCGTGCGGAACGAACCAGCATCCTTCGCCAACCGACCCGCAATTGCCCCGCCTCACTTTGAAAGACGCACCCATGAATCGTTTATCTGTAGTTTTGAGCGTTGCCCTGGCAATCGGTCAACTGGCGATCGCTGCTCAATCCTCGTCCGCCGCTGACGAACCGTTGAGCAGGATTTCGTTCGGCTCCTGCGCGAAGCAGAACAAGCCAATGCCAATCCTGGACGCGATCGTGGAGACCGATCCTCAACTGTTCCTGATGATTGGCGACAATATCTACGGCGACACTGAAGACATGGGGGTACTTTGGGAGAAGTACCAGTTGCTCGGAGCCCAGCCCGGATTTCTGAAGCTCCGCAATCATTGCCCGATGCTCGCCACCTGGGACGACCACGACTACGGTGCCAACGACGCTGGCGTCGAGTACCCAAAGAAACGCGAGTCTCAGCAACTGTTTCTCGACTTTTTCGGAGTCGCAAAGAACTCGCCGTTACGGAAGCAGGAAGGCGTCCAGTCATCGCACACGTTCGGCCCGGTTGGCAAACGCGTGCAGATCATTCTGCTCGACACACGATACTTCCGCAGCCCGCTGACTCGCGGTTATGTCCCCAGCGAGCGTAACGAAGGTTTCCGCGGCTACTACAAAGCAACGACCGACACGTCGACGACGATGCTCGGCGAGGCTCAATGGAAATGGCTCGAAGCCGAACTTCGCAAGCCGGCAGAAGTCCGCATCATCGCGTCCAGCATTCAGGTTCTGCCCGACGAACACGGCTCCGAGAAATGGGGCAACTTCCCGCACGAACGAACTCGACTGTTCCACCTGATCCGAGACACCAAAGCCAACGGCGTCGTGCTGATCAGCGGCGACCGACACCTCGCGGAGATTATGGAAATCGACACCGCCCGCTCCGACAACCCGTACCCGATCTACGAAGTCACATCGAGCAGCCTGAACGCTCCCAGCGGTAACATGACGAAAGCAGGAACGCGATTCGCCAACGAAATCAATTCCTACCGAATAGGCCTGACCTATTTCGATACGAACTTCGGGATGATCACCATCGACTGGTCACAACCCGACCCGCTGATCCGAATGCGAGTCCAGGACGAAGTCGGCGACGTCGTCCTGCAAAAGACCGTGCCGCTCTCGCTGCTTCAGCCAGCGAAGTAAACAGCTCGAGTGGACTCACACCGGTAGGCCGGAACAAGCTCTGCGTAGTTCCGGCAGTCTGTAGGCTGTAGGCTGGGTCGAGACCCAGCAATGAAAGACGACGTGAAGCTGGGACTACAGCTTGCCAAGCCAGACTAGCGGTTCAGCGGTTTGTGTCGGCTTCGGGATGGGCGGTCGGCGGCTTCTCCGAGGCGTTTTTTTCGGCTGACCTCGTACATTTCGTAGTTCCCTTCGAACCAGTACGCCTGGCCGTCGCCTTCAAACGCCAGTATGTGAGTCGCGATTCGGTCGAGGAACCAACGGTCGTGGCTGACGACGACTGCACAACCACCGAAGTCCTGCAGACCTTCTTCCAGGGCTCGTAGCGTGTCGACATCCAAGTCGTTTGTCGGTTCGTCGAGCAGCAGAACATTGCCACCTGAACGCAGCAGTTTCGCCATGTGAACGCGGTTGCGTTCTCCGCCGGAAAGTTGAGAGACGAGCTTCTGTTGATCGGTCTTCTTGAAATTGAACCGACCGCAATAAGAACGAGCGTGGATTTCCGTCTTTCCAATCTCGATGTGATCGCGACCGCCAGAAATTTCCTGGTACACCGTCTTTGCCGGGTCCAAAGAATCTCGCGACTGATCGACGTACGACAGCATCACTCGATCACCAATCCGCATCGATCCGCTGGTCGGCTCTTCCAGGCCCATGATCATGCGGAACAATGTCGTCTTCCCGGCACCGTTGGGACCAATGACTCCGACGATGCCGCCCTTCGGCAGGTCGAAATTCATATTCTCGAAGATCATCGTTTCGCCGAATGACTTGCACAGATTCTCGGCTCGAACAACCACATCACCCAGCGTTTGGCTGGTCGGAATCTGAATCTGCGCGGCGCCATCTCGAGCGTCGTACTGCTGCTGAGCAAGTTCTTCGTAACGCTGCATACGCGCTTTGTTCTTGGTCGCGCGGGCTTTCGGACTCATCCGAACCCACTCCAGTTCACGAGCCAGTTCTCTTTGACGAGCCGACTCACGTCTTTCTTCCAGAGCCATCCGCTTGTGCTTTTGCTCAAGCCACGATGAGTAGTTGCCTTCGTACGGAATGCCTTTGCCGCGTTCGAGTTCCAGGATCCAGCCGGCAACATTGTCCAGGAAGTACCGATCGTGAGTGATCGCTACGACCGTGCCGGGAAAATTACCGAGATACTGTTCGAGCCAGCCGACCGACTCGGCGTCCAGGTGGTTTGTCGGTTCGTCCAGCAGAAGAACGTCCGGATTCTGCAGCAGCAGCTGACACAGTGCGACTCGACGTTTTTCGCCACCGGAAAGGCTTCCGATGATCGCGTCGCCCGGCGGGACTTTCACCGCGTCGGCAGCGATGTCGACACTCCGGTCCAGCTCCCACAGGTTCAAGACATCGATCTTGTCCTGAACCTTCGCCTGTTCTTCGAGCACCTTCTCCATCTCTTCAGGAGTCAATTCTTCGCAGAGCTTCATGTTGAGATCGTTGTATCGATCAAGAATCGCTCGCGACTCGGCGACTCCCTCTTCGATGCACTCGTCGACGGTCTTCTCAGGATCCAGCCGCGGCTCCTGAGGAAAGTATCCGATTTTGATCCCCTTCGCTGGCCGGACTTCACCTTCGTACTCCTTGTCCTCGCCAGCCATGATTCGGAGCAGCGTGCTCTTCCCGGCACCATTGTTACCCAACACGCCGATCTTGGCGCCCGGATAGAACGAGAGCCAGATCTCGCTGAGAATCACTTTCTCGTCGTAAAACCGAGTGAGATTCTCGATCGTCATTATGTAATTATCAGACATGTCTCTGACTTTCCGATGCGGGCTTATTCCGCCGTGAGATTTATCAATGTTCGAAGATACTCGCAGGCCTGATCGAAGATGCCCGCCTGCTGCGATTCTCGCGGTCCGGCGACGTTGAGGGTGCGGATTCTATTTTCAACGATCCATTCCTCAACCGGCTGAGCATCGAATTCCGCCACAAGATCAATAACAAGCCAGGGTTTTCCCATCTGTCGGGCAATTGACTCCGTCAGAGCGGTTCCACCGGTCAATTCTCCGCGGCTGAGGATCAAAGTCCCGTCGGACTCTTCGACATTCATCCGCGTCCGAACGGCGTAATTTCTCGACATGCACTCCTGCAGCGGAAACCTGGCCGGGATCCGACCATCCTCGGCACGCCGACCGCGAGGGCACCAGCCACCGCACGGAACTCCCAGTTCCAGAGCGACCGCCAACGCGGCGCGATCAACACCGGTCTGCCCACCTGAAATCAAACGATCAATCAAGGTCTTCACTCTACCCCGAAACAAACTAAAGGTTTGTCAATGAATTGTTTGACCCGAAGCCGGAGGCGAAGGCGTTGCTGAACGATAAAAACACCTTCGCCTCCGGCTTCGGGTCAAACCACCAACCGTATCAGGCCCGCTTTCTAGTCGCTCATCCGCCAACGACACAAACGTTCCTCCGAATGCCGCATCACCCTGACCCAACTCTCAATTCAGCTCAGCCCGCGTCAGCTGTCACTCGAAGATCGGACAAACGCTTGTCGGATGTCCCGCCCTCGCCCAATCGCGACCTAGTATCAAGTGTTGAGAAATCCTCATCGATACTCTTGATTCCCTCAGCGAGGCCTCGGCCATGTTTCAGTCCGCCACCAAAACCGTTAGTTACCACTTCACGTACTTCTGCGAGTTCGTTGTCGCGTGGTGGGACAATATCGGGCTGAACGCGTATCTGGGGCTGTTAATCGGAGCGTTTCTGCTGGGCTGCTGGCTTTTGAAATCCGACTCGTTGAAAACGCTTTGACCAGATCAGGACGACGACGTCCGCCTGTGGCATCGGAGAAACGCCTCAACTAGACTCCCGACTCGACCATGAATTCGAGAATCTTTGACTTCGAGCCTGCTGCCTCGTTCGAGCACCGCCGAAGATCAATCGGGGATGAGATATGGATTTCGAGGACCGGCTGGAGCAGGCAATCGAACGCGGGCAACAATCCCGCAGTGCCCGCACAAAAGCCGAACAGCAGAAAACGCTTTCAGAAGAAGAGCTGCGAAATCTCCATTCGGCAGCCCGCCTGAACCTGTCCGACCACGCAGAGACTTTACTGCGAAAACTGTCGGACCACTTCCCCGGCTTCCGCTTCGAAACCGTCGTCGACGAGGACGGCTGGGGAGCCCGCATCAGTCGCGACGATGTGAGCCTCGGACGCGGCAGTCGAGCCAACCAGTACAGCCGCTTTCAGATTCTGGTGCGGCCGTACTCGCAGAAAGCGAAGATCGTCGAAGTCGTCGCCAAAGGGGCGATCCGAAATAAAGAACTGCTCAACCGCAGCCACTACCAGTTTCTCGCCGAATTCGACGAACCCCGCTACAAAGAAGTGATCGACCTGTGGGTTCTGGAATTTGCCGAGCAATTCTCGTCAACCACCTGACCTCATCATTTCTGCCTTCTGCCTTCTGCCTTCGAAAGTCCCACCCATGAGCCGCGAGTCTGACCTTCAACGCGTTCTCGACACGGGCATTGTCTCGATCATCCGAGCTGACTCGGGAGAACAACTCGTCGACGTCGCCACCGCACTTTACGAAGGCGGCATCGACGTCATCGAAGTCACGTTCACCGTCCCGGGCGTCCTCGACATCATCTCGGCTGTCCGCAAGAAGCTTGGCGACAAGATCCTGCTCGGAGCGGGGACGGTTCTCGACACAGAAACGGCTCGCGCTGCAATCCTTGCCGGAGCGGAATTCATTGTCACGCCGACCGTCAACGTCGACGTGATCAAAATGTGTAATCGCTACAGCAAAGTCATCATGCCCGGCGGCTTCACTCCGACAGAAGTGCTGACCGCCTGGGAGGCCGGCGCCGACATTGTGAAAGTATTCCCAGCTGACACCGGCGGACCGTCACACCTGAAAGCCCTCCACGGCCCGCTTCCACAAGTTCGACTGCTTCCAACCGGCGGAGTCGATTTGGAAACACTCCCCGGATTCTTCAAAGCGGGAGCCTGCGCCGTCGGTCTGGGATCAGCACTCGTCGAAAAACAAGCGGTCGCTTCCGGCGACATGAACCGCATCAGCTCCCTCGCCGAACAGTACGTCGCTCTGGTGAAAAAGACCCGCGGTCAGTGATTGTTCGATCAGAAGAACCGAGCCTACCGTAGGGCATGTCAAGCGCAGCGCCGGCGTGCCAACGTGAGCGTCGATCCAAAATGGCACGCCGGCGCTGCGCTTGACATGCCCTACGGAGGCCCGAGTTTCGGAACTCAACCACGCCGCTCCAAAGACTCAACAGCAGACCGAGCACAGCGCACAACATCCAACGCCTTGCCCTCGCGGCACCGCTGTTCGTACTGAGTGGCAAAATCCGGCGGCACTCGAAGCGTCCAGTTTGTGTCGTTGACCACTCCGGGGCTGTTGTAGAAACCGCTCATGCCCAACAGATCGGTAAAGAACACCGACACATGTTGAGCCTCGCTGGCCAATATCGCCGCGAAGAGTGCGTGAATCAGCTCGCCCGGTTCTGACGCGACACGTCGCACAAACTCTGGACGATCAACCTCTAAAACTGTGAGCCGCTCGGCGAGATACTCGCCCCATTCCTGTCCGCGACCGCCGTCGCACCAGCCGCGAGCCAGCATCCAGATCGGTGGCGTGTCGTGATTGCCCATCATGATCCAGTCGTTGGGACACGCCTGTTCGATGCGGTAAACGTCTTCCGGGGTGTCCAGCTTTGCCTTCTGGACAACTCGAAATCTCCCCAGGCCGTGACGCTCCATCACCCGGCGTAGCGGATACGGCAACGTGCTAAGTACCTCGCAGGCAACGTCCGACGTCATGTCACCACCGGCTTCGCGAACACAATCAAGCACAACGTCGATCAACACCGAGTAACGCTGTACCTGCTCGTCGGTCAGTTCCTTGACCCAGGATTCGCCAAACGGCTCACCGGACTGATCGAGTTGCTCGGCAGTCGCAATCGAAAATCTGGCCAGCTCTGGATGCTCAGCCACTGCCGGCGACTCATGAAGCCGAGATCCGGATCGCACACCAACATGCGGAGGCTGAACGTCCCGACGATAAACCCACGGACAAACCATTCCGTGCGGATGATCAATTCGGACTCCGTCAAACCCCGACAGCATCCGCTGCACGCGTCGCCGCAGAAATGCCTGAGCATTGCCCGACTCAATCTGTTCCGGATGGAAAACCGCGTACCCCCACGGCTGTCCTTCCGGATTCGTCCGACTCGGCGGCGCCCCCATCAGATAATCAGAATGAAACAACGACGCGAACTCCTTAGCGTCATCACGAGCCATCCCGATTTGCAGGTCGCCGTAGAAACTCAATTCAGGAAATGCCGCCCGCAATACTCGTCGTTGCCTGTCGAGCACGAACTGTGGAAACGCAGCCTTTTGATCAACGACTCTGCCGTCGTTCTTTGTAAGCCAGGATTCGTTGCTCTCGCAGAACAATGCAAAATCGACATCAATCTCAGACGTCGAATCACCTCGGGCACGAAAACACGCGAAGGCTTCATCCAGAGCGGCTGACACCTCGTCCCAGGCATACTCATGGTGCGTTCGGTAATTCCCTGCCGGTTTGGCCTGAACGATTCCGTCGAGAGTTTCCCGGCTGAGAATTCCTCGCCAGTACGAATCTTCAACCAGCGGCTTAAGCGCCACCGATCTAAAATCGTGGGGAAACAGCCGTCCGTCGTAGGGACACGGCGTGGACCTTGCCGTCTGTCCCTGCGGTCCAAACTGAATTCCGTTGAAACCGACTCTTTTCAGAAATCGGATGAAGTCGGCAGCGCCACTGGAATTCGGTGATCCTCTTCCCACATCTTCGTCAGCAGAAGACGGAAACGCAGGATCGTGGATCTGTAAAACAAGACGTTTGATCTTCAGACGTTCAAGTGCCTGACTCAACTCCAGCATGGCGATCTCCGTTTCACCTCGCCGACATAAATTTCAACCAGCGGCTACGAAACGCAGGCTGGAACAAGCTCTCCGCAATTCCGGCAAAAAAGCAACCGAGACCCGACCGCCGGAACTGCGCGACGCTTGTTCCTGCCTACGGAAATTCTCAAGACACCGTTGATGCCACAACAGTCGAGTAGGGTGAGTCCCGGTAGCGAGCCGAGACTCAGCCCTCTCACAGAACCGTACGTACGGGTCTCGTATACGGCTCCTGTTTCTGATAGCTCAAGTCACTTGAGGCAGGACTCCGGTGT
>Ga0316208_1002406_pt1 | contig 15290 bp, 14 predicted proteins | sample 3monopyrite_MG_FD_204944 | JGI IMG/M metagenome (GOLD analysis project Ga0316208, IMG submission 204944) | Microbial mat bacterial communities from mineral coupon in-situ incubated in ocean water Damariscotta River, Maine, United States -... | ecosystem: Environmental > Aquatic > Marine >... | reverse complement strand
TACCGCCAGAATTATGACTGCACTTGCAGTTATCTTCGGGTTTTCGGTTAGTACGCTAGCAGAGGGCCGCCTTGGAATGCCAACAAAGGGGGGCATGTGGTTGCAAGAGGCAGCTAATGAGCAAGCGAGAAAAATTGGTGATTTCAATGTTGATCTAATGTGGATCATTACTGTTATTACGGTTTTGGTATTTCTCTTGATGTTTTATGTAATGTTCCGGTTCCGCGCAAAAGCGAATCCTGAGCCATCAAAGGTTAGCCACAATACTGTTATTGAAGTGATTTGGACAGCAGTACCGATTATTATTCTTGTTGTTATTGGTATAACGTCGCTCCCTCTATTGTATTATCAAGATGTTGTGCCTGAAACCAAGTTTGCTATCAGGGTCACAGGAAACCAATGGAACTGGACCTATAATTACCCAGACCATGGCGGCATTGAATATACAGCATCTGTCGTGCCAGACAGTGCCTTTTCAAATGAGAATGAACGCAAAGATTATGAACATGATCTGTCAGAATTTCTTGGTTGGGATGCAAAGCTAAATGCGCGGTTGCTGGATACAGACTTGCGTCTGGTTGTACCAATTAAAACCAAGATTAAGGTTATGTTGACAGCGTCTGACGTTATTCATGCTTGGGCTTTACCCTCTCTTGGTGTGAAGCTTGATGCGGTACCGGGTCGTTTGAATGAAACATGGTTTGAAGTGGATGAGGTTGGTACATACTACGGTCAGTGCTCTGAGCTATGTGGTAAAGACCATGCCTTTATGCCAATCGCAGTAGAAGCGGTTTCTCAGGAAGATTTTGATAAGTGGGTTGCCCGCGCGCAAGCAGATTATGCTGACGCTGCGACAACGGCACTTGGTCGTTAAGAGTTTAGGAAGGGAAGAGCAATGGCTCACGAAAATCCTACAGGTTGGAAACGCTGGGTATATTCCACCAACCATAAAGATATTGGCGTTATGTATCTGTGGTTTGCTTTCATTGCAGGTATGATTGGCTTTGGCATGTCCGGATTGATGCGGATGGAACTTGCTGAACCCGGTGTACAGTTTTTGCCTGAATTTTTGGGCATTACTGAAAATGAAGCACGCCATATGTTTAATGTGCTGACAACGGGCCACGGCCTTATCATGGTATTTTTCATGGTTATGCCAGCGCTCATTGGTGGGTTTGGTAATTATTTTGTGCCGCTTATGATTGGCGCGCCCGATATGGCGTTCCCGCGCATGAATAATGTGTCTTTCTGGATGATGCCTCCTGCCTTTATCTTGTTGCTTCTTTCTACTGTCGTAGAAGGGGCGCCGGGTGCTAATGGTTTTGGTGGCGGTTGGACTGCCTATGCTCCGCTCTCAACGGTTGGGCATCCTGGTCCTTCGATGGACTTTGCGATTTTCTCACTGCATATAGCGGGTGCTTCCTCTATAATGGGCGCAATCAACTATATTACGACTATTTTTAATATGCGCGCACCAGGCATGACAATTCACAAGATGCCACTGTTTGCATGGTCAATCCTGATTACGGCCTTTTTGCTTGTTCTTGCGCTTCCGGTTCTGGCGGGTGCGATTACAATGCTCTTGACGGACCGTAACTTCGGCACGACTTTCTTTGACCCAGCAGGCGGCGGGGACCCTATTTTGTTCCAGCACTTGTTCTGGTTCTTTGGGCACCCTGAAGTATATATTATGATTTTGCCTGCGTTTGGTATCATTAGTCATATTGTTTCAACCTTCTCTCGGAAACCTATTTTTGGCTACCTTGGGATGGCATATGCAATGGCTGCAATCGGGTTTGTTGGTTTTATTGTATGGGCTCACCATATGTATACCGTTGGCCTTGATGTTGACACCAAAGCGTATTTTGTGGCGGCAACCATGGTGATTGCAGTTCCGACGGGCGTTAAAATCTTTTCTTGGATTGCAACAATGTGGGGTGGTTCCATTACCTTCCCTGTGCCGATGCTTTATGCCATCGCCTTTATCCTACTGTTTACAACAGGGGGTGTAACAGGTGTGGTACTGTCAAATGCGGGCGCGGATGTGCCGCTCCATGACACCTATTATGTGGTTGCACACTTCCATTATGTACTGTCGCTCGGCGCTGTGTTCGGTATTTTTGCCGGCCTTTATTACTGGATTGGCAAAATGTCTGGCCGCGAGTATCCAGAATTTCTTGCAAAGATTCAGTTTTGGATCACGTTTGTGGGGGTGAATTTGATTTTCTTCCCGCAGCACTTCCTTGGCCTTCAAGGTATGCCACGCCGGTATGTGGATTACCCGGACAAGTTTGCTGACTGGAACTATTGGTCAACAGTGGGGTATAAAATCACGGCTGTTGGTGTGCTCTTGTTCATCATTGTGATGGGATACACAATTTTCTTCTCTAAGAGAAAAGTTGGAGAAAACCAGTGGGGTGAAGGGGCGACAACACTTGAATGGACACTGTCATCGCCGCCGCCGTTCCACCAGTTCAATGAACTGCCAAAGATTAAGTAATCTCTGGACTTGAAAAGGACACTATGTTGGCTGATAGCCTGACATCCTTTGATACAGCAATGCAGTCTTCTGCTCCGTCACTGGGGCGGGAGGCTGATGCGCGTGACTTTATCGCATTGTTGAAGCCGCGCGTGATGTCCCTTGTGATTTTCACGGCTCTGGTCGGTCTTCTTGCTGCACCGGGCACAATGAACCCGGCGCTGGCAGTTGCCGCTATTGTTTTGATTGCTATTGGGGCAGGGGCCTCGGGCGCTTTGAACATGTGGTATGATGCAGACATTGATAAATTGATGGATCGTACAGCAAACAGGCCAATACCTGCAGGTAAGGTTTCCGAAGGTGATGCGCTTGGTTTTGGCTTAACACTTTCTATTGCGTCGGTGGTATTGCTTGGGTTGATTGTGAATGTGACTTCAGCGGCCCTCTTGGCCCTGACAATTTTCTTTTATGTTGTCATTTATAGCATGTGGTTAAAGCGGCGCACACCGCAAAATATCGTTATCGGCGGTGCGGCTGGTGCTTTCCCTCCCATGATTGGTTGGGCTGCTGTAACCGACAGTGTAACGGTCGAGTCTATTGTACTGTTTGGCATTATCTTTCTGTGGACACCGCCACACTTTTGGGCATTGTCGCTCTTTATCTCGAAAGATTATGAAAAAGTTGGTGTTCCGATGCTGCCAGTCGTTGCTGGTGAGAAGGAAACGCGTAAGCAAATTGGGCTTTATACTATTTTAATGGTGCCTTGTGCCCTTGCCCCGTATTTTATGGGCTTTGCAGGGCCAGTGTACGGTGCGGTAACTGCGGCTCTTAGCGCGTATTTCTCTTTGCTTGCTTTTTTTGTTTGGCGTGGGGAAAAGAAAGCAGAGCGTAAGTTGTTCTTTTTCTCAATTTTCTATTTATTCGCCGTTTTTGCAACACTTGCAGGCGAGCGAATTATAACAGGATTACTTTCATGAGCGACAAACCAAAAGTGTCCGAGACGATAAAAAAACGGAACCGTGTTGTTGGGTTGGCGCTTTTTACCTTTGTAATTTCGCTGGCTGTTATCAGTTATTTTCGCATTAAAGGGCTGACACCATGATGTCCACGGCAAATAAAAACCGTAAACTAGCCATCCTCATGTTGAGCCTTGCTGTGGGTATGGTTGGTATGGCGTATGCGGCGGTGCCTCTTTATGAAATTTTCTGCCGTGTAACGGGGTACGGCGGCACAACACAAAAGGCTGAGCTTGCATCAGTGAATGTAATTGACCGCGACATGCGTGTGAGGTTTGTGGCAAACACGCACCGTGATATGCCGTGGGAATTTAAGCCGGTTCAGAATACGCAGACCTTGAAAATAGGTTCACAGAATTTAGCGTATTTTGAGGCCTATAACCCGACAAAAGAAATCATCGTTGGGCGGGCAACCTATAATGTGGCGCCGCATAAAGCAGGAAGCTACTTTAGTAAAATTGATTGTTTTTGCTTTACAGAACAGATTTTACAGCCTGGCGAACGGGTAGTGATGCCAGTTGTGTATTTTATCGATCCTGAGATTGATCAGGATATTAACTTGGATGAGGTGACTGAAGTGACACTTTCATATACGTTCTTTAGCTTGGATGCGGAAGAAACGGCTGAAGTGCTCTCTGGTCGATAGAAACTAATTAGAATATATCGCTGGCAAGAGGCCAGTAAACTGTCAGGAGAAGATATATGGCGGGCGACGTTAAACATGATTATCACTTGGTGAACCCGAGCCCGTGGCCGGCTATTGGTTCCCTCGCTATACTTATCATGATGATTGGTGCTGTCTTTGCAATGAAGCCAGACGCTGAACTTTTTGGCATGAGTGGTTTTGGTAATTATGCCTTTACCATTGGCTTTATCGGCCTTCTCTACACCATGTTTGCTTGGTGGAAAGATGTCATTCATGAAGGAGAAACAGGGGACCACACAGGTGTTGTGCAAATCGGCCTTCGCTACGGCATGATCTTGTTTATTGCTTCAGAAGTTATGTTCTTTGTTGCTTGGTTCTGGGCATTCTTTAATGCTTCTTTGTATCCCATCATCCCGACAGAGGGTAATGGGATCTTTGAGGTGCTTGGCCAGGAAGCTGTTTGGCCGCCGAAAGGTATTGAGACTTTTGACCCTTGGCACCTTCCTTTTATGAATACGTTGATCTTGTTGCTTTCTGGTACAACGGTTACATGGGCGCACCATGCAATGGTGGAAGGGGACCGTGATAGTGTGAAGAAGGGCTTGTGGCTTACAGTGTTGCTGGGTGCTTTTTTCACAAGCGTTCAGCTATATGAATATAGCCACGCAGCATTTGGTTTCTCAGGCAGCATCTATGGTGCAACTTTCTTCATGGCGACAGGGTTTCATGGGTTCCATGTTCTTGTTGGAACCATCTTCCTCGCTGTATGTTTGGGGCGTATGTATAAAGGCCACTTTACACCAGATCATCATTTTGGTTTTGAAGCTGCGGCTTGGTATTGGCACTTTGTTGACGTGGTTTGGCTTTTCCTTTTCATCTGCGTTTATATTTGGGGTGGTTAATCATTAATGGTTGATCCTAAAGATCCTCAAAAGTCAGAAACCGATCGTGGCATGTTACGGTCGGTTTCTCCTTATAAAGCGGGGTTCTCTTGCCGGTGCCCCAAATGCGGTGAGGGACGCTTGTTGGTCAATGGCTTGGAAATTCGAGAAGCGTGCGAGCACTGCGGCTTGGATTTTTCTTTCGCAGACACGGGGGACGGCGCACAGGTTTTTGTTATCCTGATATTAGGTGCAATAAGTGCAGTGCTCGGATTTATGTTAACGGGTGCAGGCTTGTCAACAGCAGCTATCATTGGCATCCTTATTGTTGTCATTATTGGTGGGTCCTTTTTTATGTTACGCGCCTTTAAGGCAACCCTTGTTGCCTTGCAGTATCACCATGATGCTCATGAGGGTCGTATGGAAGATGAGGCAGGGGATGAGCTTAATAAAAAACTTTAAACCTGGTATAGGCCTGACATTATGCACAGCACTGGTACTTTTGGTGCTTTTGTCTCTTGGGTCATGGCAGTTGCAGAGGTTGGGCCCAAAGACTGCTCTTTTAGAGCGTATAGAGCAGGGACTAAAAGCGGACCCCATTTCCCTACCTCTGCATGCTGATGACCCATCAGGGCTTGAATATCATCACGTGTATTTTTCGGGCACACGTATTGCTGAGCCTGTGAAGGTTTTTGGTATCAGTAACGCTGGAAAATCGGGATATTTTTTATATGCACCTGTGAAACGTGAGCACGGGATGGCGGTTATTGTAAATTTTGGATGGGTACCATACGCACTCGAACACATACCTACGTTGCCAGTTGATATTCGCCGGTTAACAGGTGTTCTACAAAAATCAGCTGTTGCTGGCCCCATGACCCCAGAAAACGACCCTGCGAGGGGGGAGTGGTATCTTGCTGATGTCTATGAAATGGCAGCTCACTTTGGCCTTAAGACGAAAGAATATTATCATTTTAGGGTTTTTGCAGACAAATCCGAAGAGGTGGGAAGCCTGCCTATTGGCGGACAGGTCCGTGTGTCGATCCCTAATAATCATTTTGAATATGCGCTCACATGGTATGGCTTGGCGTTGGCATTATTAGGTGTTTATATCACTTTTGGGTATAAAAGGGGGCGGAAAGCCGCCTGAAGCCTTGCATAATGCTACATCCCCACCTAAGAATAATCCCAACTTTGTAACCCTCAGCTGAGTAGATTAGCCGTGAAATATATTTCAACACGTGGTCAGGCGAAAAGTCTGGATTTTAAAGGTGTCACTTTAACAGGGCTAGCGCGCGATGGCGGCTTGTATGTACCTGAAACAGTACCAGTTTTTAACGCAGATAAAATTAGAAATATGCGCGGTAAGTCTTATTCAGATATTGCTTTTGAAGTTATCCAACCCTTTGTGGTGGGGTCTGTTTCGGATAATGCTCTGAGACAAATGCTTGATGCTACGTATGGGGATGCCTTCAGGCATAGCGCCGTTGCACCGCTTGTGCAGTTGGACACAAATGCTTGGTTGCTTGAACTATTTCATGGCCCCACATTGGCGTTTAAAGATTTTGCCCTTCAGTTGCTGGGCAGGTTTTTTGACCATTTCACCGCTGCAGGGAATGAAAAACTAACAATTCTGGGAGCGACCTCTGGTGACACAGGCTCAGCGGCTATTGAAGGGTGTCGTGGACGTAAGAATGTCTCTATCTTTATGCTGCACCCTAAGGGCCGCGTCTCAGATGTACAGCGTCGTCAAATGACAACAGTGATTGAACCGAATGTTGTGAATATTGCGATCGATGGTACATTTGATGATTGTCAGGCGCTTGTAAAGGCTTGTTTTAACGACCTTGCGTTTAGGGACACTGTTGGCTTAACGGCTGTAAATTCAATTAATTGGGCTCGGGTGATGGCTCAAATCGTTTATTATTTTACGTCTGCGGTTGCCTTGGGCGCGCCAGACAGAAAGGTTTCTTTCTGTGTGCCAACGGGTAACTTTGGCGATATTTTTGCCGGGTATATAGCGAAAGCTATGGGTTTGCCTGTTGGAACACTTGCTATTGCGACAAATAGCAATGACATTCTCGCCCGGACGCTAGAGACAGGACGTTATGCATCTGGGAAAGCATCTTCTACGCTTTCACCCAGCATGGATATTCAAGTTTCAAGTAACTTTGAACGGTTACTTTTTGACCTTACAGGACGGGACGGTGCGCAGGTGCAGGCCTATATGGATACTTTCACCACCGATAAGGGTTTTGACCTTGATAAAGCACATGTGGAAGTGCTGCGCCGTGACTTTGTCGCCGGGCGTGCTGATGACACGACAACACAAGCTGTAATGAAAGCCTATCAGGCAAAAACGGGCTATATTGCTGACCCGCACACGGCAGTTGGGCTTGAGGTGGCTGACAAGATTTTACCATCAGGGGCAATTCCTAAAGTTACCCTCTCCACTGCGCATCCTGTAAAATTTGGGGCTGCAGTTCAAAGGGCATGTGGTGTCACACCGGAACTCCCTGTACATATGGCAGATTTGATGCACCGTGAGGAACGTTTTGAAGTATTAGAAAATGACAAGGCAGCGTTACAGGCCCGAGTGCTTCAAGGGGCGGCACTTTGAGTGCTGAAATAACACGGCTTGCGAATGGTCTTCGTATTGTCAGTGAAAGCCGGCGGAGTGTGGAAACAGTGTCCGTTGGGGTGTGGGTGGATACAGGGTCAAGGCACGAACCTCTTGCCTTGAATGGTGCGACACACTTTCTTGAGCATATGCTTTTTAAGGGTACCAAGAAACGGTCATCTAAAGACATTGTGCTTGAGATTGAAGCTGTTGGTGGCCACATGAATGCCTACACAACGCGCGATAATACAACATATTATGCCCGTGTTTTGAAAGAAGACTTAGGGCTTGCACTGGATGTACTTGCAGACATTATTCAAAATAGTGTCTGTGCCGATGCCGAGATTGTGCGCGAAAAAGAAGTGGTTCTCCAGGAAATTGGGCAAGCGCTTGATACCCCTGATGATATTATCTTTGATCACCTGCAAGCTGCCGTATACGGTGACCAAGCTCTTGGGCGCACCATATTGGGGGAGCCTGCTACGGTCAAAAGTTTTACACAGGCTGATTTACTTGGCTATTTGCGTAAAAATTATGTGGCAGCGAACATTGTTGTGTCGGCGGTTGGTAATTTGGACCATAAAGACTTGGTCAAGCTTGTTGAAGATAAGCTTGGGGGGCTTGAAAAGGGGACACCCAGCAACGCTGATAAAGCAAGGTATGTTGGCGGGCAAAAAATTGAAAAACGTGATCTGGAACAGGTGCATTTAACCGCAGCATGGCCGGGTAGTTCGTTCCATGATGAGGCCTATTATGCCTTGCAAGTTTATTCCACAATCCTTGGTGGAGGTATGTCATCGAGGCTATTTCAGGAAGTACGCGAACACAGAGGGTTAGCGTACTCAGTCTATAGTTTTACGAGCAGTCATGCTGAAACAGGAATGTTTGGTCTTTATGCCGGAACCGGGCCTGAAATGATGAATGAACTTGTACCAGTCATCAAAGGTGAGATGCAGAAGCTCGCGGAAGGCCCAGAAGCAATGGAATATAAGGTCGCTATTGCGCAGTTGAAGGCTAGTTTAATGATGGCTCTTGAAGCGACTACGTCCCGGATGGAACAGCTTGGCCGCCAATTACTTGTTTTTGATAGGGTCATTCCTGTTGAAGAGATGGTCGCAAATGTTGAGGCTGTAGACCCCGACCATGTGAAGCGTGTTGCTACCAGTATTTGTGAGACATCATTCCCATCAATGGCAATTGTTGGCCCTGGTAACTTTGAAAAAAATCTATTTTAGCATAACGACATTTTTCTAGTGCACAGTTTTTCTTCTTTGGTTCCCATAGGTATAGGGCGTATTAATACCCTTAGATGTGTAGGGTGGTTTCGGGCGCCTTTCATGAGTTTCCTCCGTCCAGCTATACAGTTAAGTTCCCTAATATTTATAGTTAATAAATATTCATTTATTAATAGTAGCCATAAAATATAAGTATATATGATATTTTATGGCAGTCTTTCTTGAAATATGAAGAATACCTTAACATAATCCTAAATAAGTACTTATCTATTAATATTTTTTATAGGGCTATGTGCTATATAGGGAATGTGGCGGCATATTACTTACTTTGTTCTTAGTATATATTAAGACAAGGATCCGGTGTTTCTTTGGATAACACCACGGGAGGGACAGATGTTAAGTCCAGAAGTATGTCAATTATTAGGATATTGGCGCTCTTTGGGTGGCGGTAATACACTGCCAGAAAGAACCATGCTCGATTTGCGCAAGCTATCGCATATAATGCCATGGATGTTCATCCTGGAAATGACAAAAGATGGTGCTTTAACATACCGTCTCGCGGGGTCCTCTTTTGAGCAGGCACTCGGGAAAATAATGTCGGGTGAAACATATTATAGCATATTCTCTGACACCGAGCAGGCTTGTATCATGGAGGAACTTTATGCCACCGCCCTTGTACAGGGAAGTGGTATTTTGCGTACTGGAGCGCTCCAACTCGGTGCCCGTAGTAAGTTTGACCTTGAATCGATAACCCTTCCTTTTAGTGATGCAAAGGCGATGGGCGGCGTGATTTTAGTCGGAGTTATGCGCCCCTTTGAATCAGTAGGGCACGCTTTCATTGATAAATGGGGGGAACTGGAGCAACAACTGAAGCGTTTATTCATTGTGCCCTCTCCCCGTATTGTTAAGTTGCCACATTTGTCGGGCCGTGTACAAGAATCGCTCATGGCTTTAGACGTGAATTTACGAGTTATGGACCTGCCAAAAGTGATGGAAATTGATCACAGTGGCATGCACCATAAATTTGCAGAAGTACCGTCTTTCAGCCTGGATCAATTCAAAGATACATACCCGAGTGTAATAAATTAACATGATCCATTTGAAGGTAAGGCCCTGTGCTAGCCACAAGTGCTTTATGCATGCCCTGCTTCTGCCGATAACATAGAAACGTCAACACCAAGCATTGCCATGGCTCTTGGCCACTTTTGTTCTAAGCCGGTGTGGAAAATAATTTCCTCATGGGCATCAGCTGTTAGCCAGCTATTACTTTGAATTTCCTGCTCTAGTTGGCCTGCCCCCCAGCCGGCATAACCAAGCGCGAGGAGACTATGAATCGGACCGCGGCCATTTGCCATGGCGCGTAAAATATCAACAGTTGCTGTAAGGGCGAGTGTCTGGCTTACCACCATGGTTGTATCTTGCACATAGTCAGCAGAATGCAGAACAAACCCCCTGCCAGGCTCAACAGGGCCTCCGTGGTGGATGAGTACATCATCCACATGTGTGTCTTCATGATCAATTTCAAGCTGAGATAAGAGTTGCGAAAATGAGAGGTTTTCAAAGCCCAGGTTAATGATTAGACCCATTGCCCCAGATGCATCATGTGAGCATACATATATAACGCTACGATCAAAGCGTGGATCAGTAAGGCTTGGCATGGCCAATAAAAGTTTACCATCTAGAAAAGCTGAAGACGTCACAAATATACACCTCTTGCGTGAATATAGAGAGTTTACCCTTTATGTGTGATTGGTGCAATGATGAGCATAAGGAAAAGAGACCGCACATTCGCTAACACTATTGTGAAGAATAGCAATTGGCACTTTTTGTAAAAGCTTGGTAAAAGGCATCTGTAGTTTAGTGGAGAGTAGTGTGCGGATTTTATTTCTTGTTATCATTTATATTGTGAGCTTGGCCACCAGAGCAGTTGCTTCTGAAACAGACTGGCAGCCACACCTCGATATGCTGCAAACACGGCTGATTGCCAGTTCTGTTGATACAGCTAAAAAGGAAACTCTGTTCGCATGGGAAGCTAAACTGGAGCCAGGGTGGAAAACCTATTGGCGTTCTCCCGGCGAGGCTGGGTTGCCTGTAAAGATTTTTATTGCAGGGGAAGAGCAGGAAGTGCTTTACCCTTATCCAGAACGGTTTGAACTGTTTGGTTTAGAGACATATGGCTATAGCAAATATGTTGTATTGCCTTTTGTTTTGACGGCGAAACAGATATCAAGCGGCGTGCCAGTAGAAGCGGACTTTATGGTTTGCAAAGATATATGTGTGCCGTTTCATGCTAGGTATGACCTTAAAAACATGTCCCTTGATGGGCCTTCAATCCATGACCAGAAAATTCAAAAATGGCTGAAAAAAATTCCAGCAAAAGAGGGCGGTGATGGAGTTGGCCTAGAAGTGCTATCAGCAAAGGTTGTAGGCCCGGTTGGCCGCGAGAAACTTATTGTTGATGCAAAAGCGGATGTTAGCTTGGGTCAGGCTGATATGCTTGCTGAAGTGAATGGTATGTTTCATTTTGGTAAGCCTGCAACAAAACTGTTGGCGGATGGAAAATCAATTAGGTTTGTCTTGTCTGCCATGACAGGTAAAACGCCGCTTACCCTACGAGGGGAAAAAGTCAGGCTAACTTTTACTGATGGTCATGGGGCTTCAATTGAACGCACATTTCAGTTGGCAGCAGGCATTTCAAAATAGAGAAAGAATAACGTATTTAGTTCTTGATCGGAATATTTGCTGCTTTATCCTCCCTGTGAGATTCCCCAATAATTTCTATTTGTGAGGCAAAGAAATGACTATTCAAGTTGGTGACAAACTTCCTTCCGCTAGTTTAACTACGATGACAGCAGATGGCCCTGGCCCCGTGGAAACTGATAAGTATTTTGCAGGGCGCAAAATTGTCGTTTTTTCTGTTCCTGGGGCTTTTACGCCAACATGTTCTGCAAAGCATCTGCCGGGGTTTGTTGAGCAAGCTGAGGCCTTGAAAGCTAAAGGTGTTGATGAAATTGCCTGCTTTGCAGTGAATGATGTTTTTGTGATGAATGCTTGGGGCGAAAGTTCTGGAGCGGCGGGTAAGGTGACAATGCTTGCTGACGGTAATGCAGCATTCACTAAAGCGCTAGGTCTTGAAATGGATGCATCTGGCTTTGGTATGGGCACTCGCTCAAAGCGTTTTTCCATGATTGTTGATAATGGGAAAGTAATCGAGCTTAATGTGGAAGAGCCGGGTGCTTTCCAAGTTTCTAGTGCTGATCACGCCTTGTCACAGCTTTAAAAATAAACAGAATGCTAAAAAAGGGTGGCTTGGGCCGCCTTTTTTTTGAGATTGTTATTTCCTGATAGCCCTCCGATATAACTCAGGGTAAAAATTCGTTGCCTTTACTGGGTTTGCAACAGTTCATGTGTGCAACACATGTTATTGCTGTTGAAGCCGTACTTTTGATGGTAGAAGCGGTAAAAGATTAACTGTCAAAGTCTGTTTTATGAGTGCATATAGTTTTTTACAGTCAAATGTTGCTGCGTGGCTAACAAGTGAAACACGGCTGGGCTTTAAGCGTGCACTGGTAGAATGCAAAAGGCGCCTCAAGCGAGAGCCTCATGAAATACTGTATTTCCATAGAGCAGATGACCCTTACTGTCAGTTGATGGTGCAGGTGCTGCCAGACCTCATGTCGCGGTTTGATGTACAAATAAAGCCTTTCATCGTCGAACAATTACCAGCAAATATGTATCCGGACCCGGCGCGCTATGAAGCATATAGTATTCTTGATGCAACGCGCCTTGCTAGGCTCTATGGTTTGGGGTTCCCTTCGTCGGCAGTTGTACCGGATAGACTGGGTGTTGGTATGGCCAATCGGTATCTGGCAAGCCTGGAGGCTAGGCCGAGTTTTTTTTCTATAGCTGAAGAGGTTGGTGCAGCGCTTTGGCGGGGGGACATCAAAGAAGTGAAACGTCTTTGTGTAGTTGCAGATATCAACGAAGAGAAGCTGAAAAATAACGAAAAACTGCTCCAAAATTTAGGGTATTATGCGAGTGGTACCCTTTATTACGGAGGGGAATTTTACCCTGGCATTGACCGAATTGACCATCTTGAACGGCGTTTAAACAGAAACGGTATAGGCGACGGTGAGGTTCATTTTGAGCTTGCGCGTTTGTGGAGATACCGCCTGGAAAAAATGGAAAAATCTGTTTCAGGCAGGGCCATTGATTTGTTTTTCTCAGTCCGCAGCCCGTACAGTTACCTTGCGCTAGAATTAGCCACAGAGTTTGCTGCAAAATCAGGGGTGCGTTTAAAGTTAAAGCCTGTTTTGCCAATGGTCATGCGCGGATTGCCGGTGCCGATGATGAAACGGCAGTATATTCTGCAGGATGCAGCACGGGAGGCACGTGTGGAGAATATTCCCTTTGGTCGTATAGTTGATCCGCTTGGAGTAGCCACAAAACGTGCGATGGCGCTTGGCCTGTCATTGCAGGATGAGGGAGCAGATATCGCTTTCTTTCGGGCTTTTACGAAAGGGGTGTGGGCCGAAGGGGTGGACGCCACGACCGAAAAGGGGCTGTCTAAAATATTGACGCGCGCAGGGCTGCCTCTTTCCAAGGTTTCTGCTAGCCTTCCCGAGCATGTGTGGCAGGAGCGTGCAGAACGAAACCGCCAAGAAATGTTAATGGCCGGAAGTTGGGGGGTACCAACTTTTCGTGTTGGCACTGAAACCCTGTGGGGACAAGACCGTATGTGGGCTGTTGTTGAGGCCCTAAAGCAGTTTTAGTCATCTATTGTATGGTCGGCTAAACTATTTATCTATAGACGGATGCTTTTATGTTTGCGCATGAAGCGGGAAAAGGGACGGGCCCTTCAATTGAAGGCGATGAGGATTTATAATTATGGTTAAAAACAAGAACACAGCATTTCGCATTAGCATGATGGTTGCGGTGGCGATGGTGATGTCAGCATGTACCTCAAGTGGTGGCTTGGGGGTAAAGGCGAAGGCTAAACTTCCAAATGCAGCAACTTTTAGCCCGACAAGAATTGAAGCGGATATTGCGTTTTTAGCTGATGACTTACTGCGTGGCCGCGATACGGGCAGCGAAGGTCATAGGATTGCGGCAAAGTATGTTGCTGCAGAATTTAACAGACAAGGTTTAAAACCTGCGGGCGGTACGGGGTATTTTCAAGAAGTACCGATGCGAACTGCTTCCTTGAACATGGATGCATCAAGCATGCGTATCATCATTAACGGTGAAGCGCAGGCGCTAGCGCTTGGTGATGAGTTTATGATGTATGGTAATGTTATTTCTGCGGAAGGAGATGTGACTGCCCCAGTTGTTTATGTGGGGTATGGCATTCATGCACCTAATTTAGGGCATGATGATTTGGAGAATATTGATCTAGCAGGGAAAATTGCTCTTGTTGTTTCAGGGGCGCCCAAGAGCTTCCACACTGAAATACGGGCGCATCATGGCTCTTCAAAGACGAAGGGAGTGGAATTGCTGAAGCGTGGCGCTTTGGGCTATGTTTCTGTTATTTCCCCGACAGATGAAAAACGCCGGCCCTTTAAAACATATAAAAAATATTTGGGTAATAAGTCTTTTGGGTGGCTCCCACCGGAAAGTGATAAAGACAAACCAAAATTTAAAGCAGCTGCAACCATTAATCATGAGGTTGCAGCGACCATGTTCAAGGCAACAGGGAAAAACCTGGATGAAGTCCTGGCGGCAACAGAGGAGGGAGCTGTTGGGGGCTTTCCACTTAATGCCGAAATTAATATGCACCGTAAAAGTGATGTGAGTGAGGTTTTTGAGACACCAAATGTTGTTGCCATTCTTGAGGGGAGTGATCCTGTTCTCAAAAATGAATATGTCGTGATTTCGGCACACCTTGACCATATTGGTGTTTCAAAAAATGCTAAAGGTGAGGATAAAATTAATAACGGCGCGCTTGATAATGCAGCGGGCGTTTCTGTAATGCTTGAAGTGGCGCGCGCATATGCAAATGCTCCTGTTAAACCCCGGCGTTCGATCTTGTTTGCTGCCGTTACCGGTGAGGAGCGCGGCTTGTTAGGGGCTGAATATTTTGCAACGTACCCAACCGTTGATAAAGCTGCGATTGTTGCCAATGTAAACATTGATATGCCCATTCTTCTTTATAACTTTACAGATGTTGTTGCTTTTGGGGCAGAACGTTCGAGCCTTGGGCCAATTACCGCTCAGGCAGTTTCGAAAATTGGGGTAAACTTGAGCCCAGACCCGATGCCACAAGAGGGTATTTTTACGCGTAGTGACCATTACCGGTTTGTACAACAGGGCATTCCGTCTGTTTTTCTTGTTACAGGATGGGGTATGGACACAGCAGGTAAGAATGGCGGTGAAATTTTCATGGAATTTCTCTCAAAAACATATCATTCCCCTGC
>Ga0316208_1002405_pt1 | contig 15291 bp, 10 predicted proteins | sample 3monopyrite_MG_FD_204944 | JGI IMG/M metagenome (GOLD analysis project Ga0316208, IMG submission 204944) | Microbial mat bacterial communities from mineral coupon in-situ incubated in ocean water Damariscotta River, Maine, United States -... | ecosystem: Environmental > Aquatic > Marine >... | reverse complement strand
AACGAGATATCGGTGTACGGAACGGAAAACTATTACGAACGAACGCCCGGCCGCGTTCGGCGATTCGCCTACCGGGTGGATGGCTTCGTCGCTCTGCGAGGCGGAGCCGATGGCGGCCAGGTCACGACAAAACCGCTGCGCTTTAAAGGGGGAAATCTTCTTCTCAATTACGTGGTGAAGTCCGGCGGCACGTTGACGGTCGAAGTGCTTGACAAATCCGGCGCGGTGGTCGGCAGGTCGCATCCCCTAACTGGTGACGCCGTCGACGCTCGCGTTAGTTGGAAGCAGAAACCCGACCTGAGCAACGGCATGATTCGACTTCGATTGAGCATCACGAACGCAGACGTCTACTCGCTCCGTTTCGAATAGTCCCACTTAGCGACGCACAACCGGAGATAACTTCATGCCGACTGATCGACTGATGACGCGCCAGGACGACGATGACCTGGTCACTCGGCGGCGAATCCTGCAAACGGTCATGGCTCACGCGGCTGCGGTGCCGGTTGCTTCGTGGATCGACTCCTCGACGGCATTTGCGGCCGAAGAATTCGAACCGTTGAATCGGTTTCCGCGGATGGTGCATGAGTTCTTTGTTCGCCAGGTGCGCGAGTCCGGTGCTCGTCACGTCCGGAAGCTGAACCAGCTCAAGACGAAAGCTGATGCCGAGCAGTACGTTCGCTCGGCTCAGGAGCGAGTTCGCCAGTCGTTCGGACCGGAACCGGAACGCACGCCGCTCAACCCACGAGTGACCGGGACCATCGAACGAGAGACTTACCGGATTGAGAACGTGATCTTCGACAGCCGGCCGGGATTTCCCGTGACGGCAAACCTTTACATTCCGAAGGGCCACACGGGACCGATGCCGGCAGTCGTCGGGACGTGCGGGCACTCTCATAACGGGAAGGCTGAGACGGCTTATCAGTCGTTCGCGCAGGGGCTGGCTCGTCTGGGATATGTGTGTTTGATTTATGATCCGATCGGTCAGGGCGAGCGGTTGCAGTATGTCAACGAGGACCTGTCATCGAAGATCGGCGTCGGTGTGGCCGAGCATCTGCACGCGGGCAATCAGCAGTTTCTGGTTGGCGATTTCTTCGGCATGTGGCGGGCGTGGGACGGAATCCGGGCACTCGACTATCTGCTGACTCGACCTGAAGTCGACAAGGATCATGTTGGAGTCACCGGTAACTCGGGCGGCGGAACGATGACCACGTGGCTCTGCGGAGTCGAGCAGCGGTGGTCGATGGCGGCTCCCAGTTGCTTCGTCACCACCTTTCGCCGAAATATGGAAAACGAACTACCGGCAGATACCGAGCAGTGCCCGCCGCAAGCGCTGGCTCTCGGCCTGGATCATGCCGACTTTCTGGCAGCGATGGCTCCAAAGCCGGTCATTGTCCTGGCGAAGGAACGCGACTATTTCGACGTTCGGGGTTCGGAAGAAACCTACACCCGGCTGCGACGGCTGTATCGTCTGCTGGATGCCGAAGACAACGTTGCTCTGTTTGTCGGCCCGACCGGGCACGGTTTCTCAGAGGAGAACCGTGAGGCGATGTTCTCGTGGTTCAACCGGGCAACCGGCAAAGCATCGGATTCTAAAGGCGGACAGTTCGAAGGAGTTCTCCGAACAACCGGGAAGGTTGATTTCGCGGACGAGCCGGAAATCACGATCGAGAAAGACGAAACGCTCTGGTGCACTCCACGCGGCCAGGTCTCCACGTTGGAGAACACTCGGACGGTGTCCGACTTTACTCGCGAGAAGTCAAAGCGACTGGCTGAGTCGCGAAAGGCACTTCGTGGCGAACCACTTCGACAGGCCGTGGCCGACGTCCTGAAGTTACCAGCAAAACGACGCGGCGCGCCGGACCATCGAAACTGGCGATACCTCGGTTCGCGCGGCTACCCGACGAAATACGCGATGGCCTACACCGTCGAGACCGAGCCGGGCATACAGGCGATCGTCTATCGACTGACCAGTGAACGCTGGCAGTCGCGCCCGCCGCGCGCTGGAAAGCGAGCGATCCTCTACGTGTCGCATCTTTCTGCGGACGCCGAACTTCGCGACGAGCCTTTGATCCGCGAAGTCATGCACTCCGAACCGGACTCGCCGGTCTTCGCCTGCGACGTCCGAGGCATCGGCGAGTCGGCGCCCGATACCTGTCGGCCAGGATCGTTTCACAGCAAATACGGCAACGACTATTTCTACGCGATCCACAGCCTGATGCTGGATCGCCCGTACCTCGGCCAGAAAACGTTCGATGTGCTGCGCGTGCTCGATTGGCTCGCGTCCGTCGGTCACACCGACATTCATATCATGGGCCGTGGCTGGGGATCGTTGCCGGCAACATTCGCCGCCGTCACGTCTGATCGAGTCGCTCAGGTGACTCTGAAAAACGCGCTGACGTCATACACCGAAATTGCCGAAAACGAGCACTACGAATGGCCGCTGTCGGCACTCCTTCCGAACGTCCTCGCCCACTTCGACCTGCCAGACTGTTTTGACGAGCTGAAGTCAAAGAAACTTCGTAGAGTTGATTCCTGGGGAGCCGAGCCTCCGACGACCCATTAACGATCCTTGCAATCCCGCGTCTTGCCTTGTCCGAAATCGACTGTTTCTCGTCCGGAGACCGAATGATGAACGCTCGCTGGCTGCATCGTTCGCCGAACCGGCGCGAGATCCTGCAAGCCGGCACGATCGGTCTGATGGGACTTTCGCTGGCGGATGTGCTGCGTTGGCAGGCGGCGGGAAACGAACAGGGCGGCGACGATCAGTCCGCGCGGTCTGTGATCTACGTCTTTCTGAGCGGAGGACTCTCGCAGCATGAGAGCTTCGATATGAAGCCGCAGGCTCCGGACAATGTGCGGGGCGAGTTCTCTCCAATCGCGACTCAGACTCCGGGCCTGCAGATTTGTGAGCACCTGCCGGAATTGGCGAAGCGGAGTCGGCAATGGAGCCTCATCCGATCACTGTCGCATGCCAGCAACGATCACGGAGAAAGCATCCATATCATGGGCACGGGGCGCAGCAACCTGCCGCCCGGTATTAACCGCAACAAACCACAGCCGACCGATTTCCCTTCGATGCTCTCCGTAGCCGGAAGCCAGCTCCCCGGTCCGGTCGGACTGCCTGCCACGGCGATGCTGCCGCGACTGATTACGAATGTGAATAGAGCGGTTCGGCCCGGTCAGGCAGCGGGAATGATGGGACCAGCGCACGATCCCTGGTTGATCAACGCTTCCGATAAATGCGATGGCTATGGCGACTGTCCGAATTGTTTTTACTTTTCGAACAAGCCGACTTTCAAACATTCGGTCAACCCGATGTTTCAGCCGCCGATGTTGAAGCTGCCCGATGGACTCTCACTGAGCCGACTTGATCGTCGCGCCGACCTCCTGACAGAAGTCGAGCAGCAGCGTCGCGACCTTGATCGTCAGTCAGCGGTCGCACGCATGGATCGTCACCGCGCTGGAGCGTTGTCGCTGCTCACTTCCGGAAATGTCCGGCAGGCGTTCGACCTGAAGAACGAAGAACCCCGCCGACTCGACGCGTACGGTCGAAACCTGTTCGGCTCGTCAATGCTGCTGGCACGGCGTCTGGTTCAGGTCGGCGTGCGAATGGTGCAGGTCAATCTCGGTCGAGGCTCGACATGGGATCAGCATGGCGATCTGTTTCCGGCGTTGGGGCGGTTGCTGCCGCCGTTCGACCAGTCGCTCTCGGCGCTGCTGGACGACCTGCACGATCATGGGCTGCTGAAGTCGACACTCGTTGTGGTCGCTGGCGAGTTCGGTCGCACTCCGAAGATCTCCAAGCTCAACGTTTACAAGCAGCCCGGCCGGGACCACTGGGGAGCCGCTCAGTCAATTCTTCTCGCGGGAGGCGGCATCTCGGGAGGACAGATTCTGGGAGCGACCGACAACATCGGCGCTTACCCAATCAGAGATCGCCAGACTCCGGAAAACCTCGCCGCAACGATCTACTCGACACTGGGCATCCCATCGAACGCTCACTGGCATGATCCCGCATCGCGACCGTACCCAATCTACCACGCACCTCCCATCGCCGGTTTAACATGAGATTCAAAATCGTCATCACGATTCTCTCGATCTGCCTGTTCGGGCAGCAAACGTTCGCCACTGATGACACGACGTTGCGAGTCGCGACGTTTCAGGCTGATGTGACGCCACCGCTCGGCTCGCCGTTGTGTAACGGCGGCGTTAAACCGGTGATGGAAATCGTGACTCCGCTGACTGCTCGCGGAATCGTCCTGCTGGGAGCCAGAAAGCCAATCGTGTTGTGTGCTGTCGACTGGGTTGGCATTGCCAACGAGAGCCACGATGCCTTCCGTCAGGCGTTTGCCGAGGCGGCTGGCACGGATGTGGAAAGAGTCACGCTGCACACTCTGCATCAACACGATGCGCCCGGCAGTGACTTTGCCACGGAGCGTCTGCTTGTTGAACATGGGCTGCCGGGGCTGTATTCCAATCCCGATTTCGATGCGGAGTCGATGACGAGGATCGCCGCTGCGGTCAGGAAGTCCATTGAGGCAGCGCAGCCAGTGTCGCACATCGGGTTGGGGGCGGGCAAAGTAGACAAGGTCGCTTCGAATCGACGCATCCTCGGTCCTGACGGTCGCGTCGCTCTCCAGCGGCAAAGCTCCGGCGGAAGAAACCCCGCAGCAAGAGCAGCACCAGAGGGCACAATCGACCCATTGGTGCGTCTGCTGACCTTCTGGAATGCTGACAAGCCGGTTGCCGTTCTGACCTGGTACGCCACGCACCCTCAGAGTTACTACGGACGCGGCTCGGTGAACTGGGACTTCGTCGGGATGGCTCGCGAGTCACGTGCGAAGACCCTGCCCGGAGTTCAGCACATTCACTTCAACGGAGCCGGTGGAAACGTTGCGGCCGGGAAATACAACGACGGCTCGAAAGAGACTCGTCCGATCCTCGCCAGCCGTCTTGCGGCGGGGATGCAGCGGGCCTGGGAATCACAGAAGAAACAACCGATCAACGTGTCCGACATCGAATGGAAAGTCGTCCCGGTTGCCATGCCGGTTCGAGACACCCTGGTCGATCAAAAAATTCTGGCGAAGCTCACCAATGACAATCTGAAAGACCGCGACCGACTTCGAGCCGCCCGCGATCTTACTTTTCTGCGACGCACCGTCGGCGGTCACAGAATTCCTTTGAGTTGCCTTCGTCTTGGAACGGCTCGTGTTCTACACATGCCGGGTGAACTGTTTGTGGAATACCAGCTCGCCGCGCAGCAGATGAGACCGGACGATTTCGTCGCGATGGCGGCGTACGGCGACTACGGGACGGGGTACATCGGCACCGAAATCGCTTACAGCCAGGGCGGCTACGAAACGGGCATTGTTTCGCGCGTTGCTCCCAGCGTCGAAGGAGTCCTGCTCGACGCAATGACACAACTGCTTGAAGTGGATCGGTAAGGACTACTCGATGCGCTGGAGGACGCTGCAAAAGTTTCACACTGAAGCTGCGTCAGCCTTTGAATTCGGCAAGTCGTTTCATGTAGATTCGCTGGACTTCGCGCATGCAGCATCGGCCCGAGGCGGCAAGCGTCTGGCATTGGGCATCGCTGGACTGCGATTTCGCCAGCAGTTCTCGAATCCGAGTTGGCGTTCCGTGGTCCACGTCAGCGTCAACGTCTTCCAGAGTGAATCCGAAACACGCGCAGATGGGAGCGGCTGGGTGTTTCGGATAGATCGATGACTGCAGTTCGTCGACCGCCACGCTCCGGTCGAACTGGTCAAAGTAGACAATGTCGCATCGATCGAAATCGCAGAACCATGCGGCATCTCCCAGCCCCATCCGTGACTGCTCGTTCACGTGATAATCGAGAGTGACCGTGGTGACGGGAGTGCCGAGCGATCTGCATCGCGGACAGTATACCCGGCCATCAGCGTCCGGTTCGCGAGTGAAAGCCTTGTTCATGGAATCGACCGATGCTCGGGGACTTTGGCTCGTGAAATTCGAATGACGACTGATTCGAATGGCCACTGAGTTGTAAGGTGGCTCATGGCTGGCGTGACAATTCTCGATCGTTTAACCCGGGAAGTTCATCTCCTGCCAGCAGTCGCTTCTTGAAGTCAGCGGCTGTTTTGCCGCGAGTTGTTTCTAGCGTTGCTGCTGCCTCAACATCCAAGCCTGCTCACGATGTGCCCTTCCTGAGGAATGCATTCGAAATAACTTCCCGAAGGCATCAAACAAGTTACGCCGAAGGCGTTTCACAAAATAGCCTGGGTCAGCTGTGCAGTAGCGCCACCCAAGGTCGTGAGCACGAATCAATTGAACCCTGAAAGGGTTCTACAAGACGATATTTTGTTCGGATCACGGCTTGTGCAACCCTTTCAGGGTTGAGCGAATTAAACCATTTGGCCCTGGGGTGGCGCCGCTGCGCGGCTGACCCAGGCTGTTGTGTATAACGCCTTCGGCGTAGTGCCATCACAAAAATCAGGAAGTCATGTCGGACACGTTCCTGAGTGCTTGTTTGATCCGTTCGTACGGGTCGACGAGTGGATCGGCGTCGGTGAAATTCACACCGACAATGTTGTACAGCCAGGTCGGCATCTTTACCTCTTCGATGACCAGGGGGATGATTCGCCGTTGCCGCTCCGACATGTCCAGCGCTTTGCAGATGATCGCCTCCTCCACGCAGTTGCCGCTTTCCAGGTAGCGCGGCGACATCACGGCCAGCGTGAACCGGCTCTCTTTGATACAGCGTTCCATCTCTTCCATGAACGTCTGAGCGGGATCGAAGTTCTGTTCATCGATTGCGACGGAGTAGCCGTCGGTTTCGAGTTTCCGCAACAGGTCGCGGGCAAAGGCCTTGTCCGGATCCTGTCGGCGATAGCTGATCAACGCGTCATACCGGAAGTTTGTGGTCATGCCGGTCGGTTCCTGAGTTTGCAGTGTGTTCGCATCGGCAATATCCGGCTTGCCTGATGCCGTGATGTCCGTGGCAGCTTCGAGCGGAAATCGCGTCAACGTTCCCACCTGCAGGTCGGTGAGCGTGGCGTGAGGTTCTGCGGCGCGGTGGTTGTACTGTTTGCGGTTGATGCGGAAGTTGGCGTTCTTTTTGGCTCGGTCGCGGAGGTCTCGCCAGTGGGACGGCGAGCTGGCCAGGTAGTCTTCCGCGAGTGAGATCAGGTCGCGGACGGGGGCTGGTCGTCGGAGTGCTCGACTCGGAGAGGCTGTGAGTTTTCAGTAGGCTGGAACGAGCGTAGCGCTGTTCCGGCAGAGGACATGTCAATAACCATTCGAATTGCCGGAACTGCGCTGTGCTTGTTCCAGCCTGCCGCCGGTGAATTGAAAAACTCACAGACTCGGAGAGTCAAGCTACTGGCTTCCACCAGCTTCATCGCCGTCAGCCGCTCCAGCGTGGTCTGCACGTCGTCCGGCGTGAGGGCGGCCAGGGCGGGGCCGGCGACCTGCTGGATCTGCTCGGCGTCGCCGGTGAAGATCGAGGTCAGCGTGGCGGCGTCGATGCCCAGGCGGAACAGACACAGCCGCTCGAGCAGCGCCAGCGTGGCCGGTTCGTGCTCGGCCAGCGATTCCCGGTACCGCTCGGCCACGCGCGCGAAGCGGCGTTCCTGAGCGATCAGCGCTTTCAACCGCGGACGGATCCGCACGTCCAGATCGGACAGGTCGATCTCGCCGAGCGATTTCAGACCGGCGACGGCTCCGCCACAGAACTCGCCGATGTACCCGCCGATCAGGCCCACGGTGAGTGCGTGCCGACCGTGGTCCTCGACAAGCCGCCGCAGCACCGCGTCGTTCGCCTCGACCACGCCCCGCGACCGCAGCAGCTTCACGCAGGCGTCGGCGTCGAGTTGTTCCACCGGATCCCGGTAGAACTACGGCAGGGGTGTGGCGAGCGGGGCCGTAGAGATCGAACCGCGTGGTGACCACGACAGCCAGGCGTCCGAGGTGTCCGTCCGAGGTGTCCGTCGGCGGTGTCCGTCGGCGGTGTCCGTCGGCGGTGTCCGTCGGCGGTGTCGAGCAGCAGGCTCCGCAGCCGTCCGTCGAAGAAGTGCCCGTGCATGCCCGAGCGTCGTCCGTCGTCCTGGACTTTTTCCAAACCGTCCAGCACCAGCAGCGTCCGCTCGCGACGCCGCGTGAACTCAGGCCGGTCCTGCCAGTCACGGGCTCGCAGCAGATGATGCATTCAGACGTCTCGGGCAGATCACAGAAGAGCGACCAGTCGCCGATGCCCGGATTCTCACCGACCGATCACCAACGACTGCTCATAAGGGAAATGCATAGTAAATCACATCCCCCACACACTGCCGCCAGCCCGGCGCGTCGCCCTGGAAGTGCGGCAGCCATCGGGCGATCGCCCCCGCAGCCGATCAAATTCTGCGGCGGATCGAATTCTGTGGCGGTGTCAGAGTGAAAATGCGGTGACGATGTTGCTCAATCCGGCAACTTGATGCCAAAGAATCGGCAGGCGTTTGCAGTCGTGATGGCAGCCATTTCTGCCGGCTGCAACCCGTGAGCTTCGGCGAGGCAGTTCAGCGTGTGATGGACGTAGGCGGGCTCGTTTCGCTTTCCGCGATAGGGCACGGGAGCGAGGTACGGAGCGTCGGTTTCGACAAAGAGCCGATCTTGCGGCAGTCCGCCAGCGATCGCACGAAGTTCGTCGTTGCGTTTGAAAGTCAGCATTCCTGTAAAGGAAAGGTGCATCCCCATGGCCAGGCATTCTTCCGCGGATTCAGCCGTTTGGCAGAACGAATGCATGACCCCGTTGAGCGTTCTGTTTTCGGATTCCGTTCGCAACATCTCACGCACTTCGTCGTCAGCGTCACGGCAATGAACGACGAATGGTTTGGCGATTCTTCGTGACAGCTCGAGATGCCGAAGGAAGTAATCCCGCTGCAGCTCCGGCGGGGCGTAGTCCCAATACCGGTCCAGGCCGGTCTCGCCTACGGCGACAACCTGTTCGTGACCTGACAGTTCTTCGATGACTTCCCAGTCGCCGTCCACCGCAGCGGCGGTGTAGTTGGGATGAATTCCGACGACTGCGTAAACACTCGGGAAACGTTCCGCAATTTCGACCGACCGGCGACTACTGTTCGCGTCGGTGCCGATGGTGACAATGGCCGCGATGCCATTTTCGGTCGCGTTCTGAACGACCGCTTCAACGTCGTCCGCGAATGAGTCTTCGTCGAGATGGCAGTGCGTATCGACAAGTTGCATAACGAACGACAAGTCCTGCTTGAGACGATGAATGCAGATTCGCAACCACCGCGCAAATAGAAGCTGCGAATGCGGCGAAGCGACAACCTCAGAACCAACAATCGCTAGAGAGACTTCAAGGCTTCGAGCGTCTGTTCTTCGTCACCGGCCAGCTGTTCAACAAGACGAAGTGCTTCGGAATCGTCAGCCAGCTGCGAAGTCGCCTCTGTGAAGGCCGCCACGACCGACGTGCCGTTTTCGACGAGCCGCTTCCTGGCGAACTCAAGCGTCACAAAATGCAGCTCGGAGCAATCTTTCGGATAGTTAGATCCCGGCACAACGGCCCGTCGATCAATCAGTAGCGAGGTAAGTCGCTCTGCGCTGAACTGCTGGCGACGAACCAGCCCCATGAACGCGTCATGTCGACCCTGTTCGTCTTTATCGGTCCACGGCCAGCTTTCACCAATGTACTGGAGCAGGCTGTACCGAACTCGGTTCAGCAGGTCACTCAGAATCTGCAGACTCGCTTGATCACTCATAGCTGAAAACCAGACTCCGGAACTTCTCGAACTGTTTTGCTTTTAGTTGGCTCAAACTGGACAGAAATTAGCAGTAGCTCCGCTCAAAAAGCCGCCAACAGTGGTTCAAGAAGTTTGGCGGCCACTCCGTGTGCCAGGCTTGTCGTCCACGTTGGGAACAGGCCAAGCAACAATACCGGAAGAGCGATCAATAGAGCGTAGTTACCGATTGTTGATGGTACTTCGACGGGGCGAGCACCTTCTAAAGGCTCTCTCATGAACATCGCCTTCAGAATCCGAATGTAGTAGAAGAGGCTGAAAACTGTGTTAGCTCCACCGACAACCAGCAGCACCCACATGAACCAGTGGACGTTGCTGGCGATACTGAAGAGCGACATGAAGATGACAAGCTTGCCCCAGAAACCACCCAGCGGTGGCAATCCAACCAGGCTGAAGACACATAGAACCATGCAGGTACACAACGCTGGTGCCTGCCAGCCAACCCCGTTGAATGAGTCGAGCTCTTCGCTGAAGGTCTGATTTCGGAGCAGTGCGACAACGGCGAAGGCTCCAAGATTCATGAACAGGTAGACGAAGAGGTAAAACAGCAGCCCCTCAACGCACATTCGTGCGGCTTCTGTCGTGTCAAAGCCGACACCAGAAGAGCCCTTCGACATCACGACCATCAACGCAGACACAGCCATCAGCATGAAGCCGGCGTGAGCGATCGTGGAGTAAGCCAGCAGTCGTTTGACGTTGGTTTGCGAGTAGGCGGCCAGGTTTCCAAAGGTCACCGTCACTGCGGCGATGGCCCCGAGGCCCAGGCCGATTCCGGTTGTGAACTCGGGATACGCATCCGGGTTGTCTCCGACCAGCGCCAGGCAGAAACGTACGAGGAGTGCAAAGGCTGCCCCCTTCGAGGCGACCGACAGGAAGGCTGCGACTTCGGCAGATGCACCTTCGAAGACGTCCGGACACCAGAAGTGGAATGGCACCAACGACAACTTGAATGCCAGCCCGACCAGAACCATCAGGACAGCCAGCAGCACTGTGCGACCTTCGGCCGTGCCAGCTCCGCCGCCGTCACCAAGAACGATGGCCAGGTGACTGGCCATGTCGGGCAGGCTGGCTGTTCCAAGCAGGCCAGTCAGCAGGCTGATTCCATAAAGCATGACACCGGCCGCACCGGCACCGTAGACCACATATTTGAAGGCCGCTTCGCTGCTCTTGCGGTTGCCCTTCAGGAAGCCGACCATCACGTAGCCAGGAACACTCGCCATCTCGATGCCGACGAAAAACATCAGCATATGATTGGCGGAAGCCATGATCATCATGCCGATCGTCGAGCCCAGCATCAGCGTGTAGAAGTCAGGGCCATCTTCGCGGTCGGGAATTCCGGTGAGAACGGTCAACGCCACCACAAGCACCAGGAACAGCGCCAGCAGTCCGCGGACAAAGGCTCCGAAGTGGTCGAAGATCAGCAGTCCTGTGAAAAACTCACCTGGCTCCTGAGAGCCGTTCAGCAAATCAAGCAATTGCGTACCGCACAGCCCAAGAGCAATCAGTGATCCGACGAGCGTTGTGAAGTATGGCGGAATCCAGCGATCGACCGCGCCGAACAACCGCAGCAGCAACAGCATGACGATCGTGGCACTCAGCGCAAGCTCTGGCGCGAAGTGACAGAGCGAAGTCTGCACCGTTTCGTTGATCAGGTCGTTAAGGAGTGTCCCGAATGAAGTCATGAGGGATATGTCTTTAAGTCATTCGTCCAGGATTAGTGAAGGACAGGCTGCAGTTACGGAGCCGGCACGGCAGTGATTGAAACACCGGACTGCTGAGCGTTCTGAAGACCAGCACTCATACCATCGACAAGTTCTGCCATCGATCCATTCATTACGTCGAACATCAGGTTTGGATAGACGCCGAGAACGACCGCCATCACCAGCAGCGTGATGGCGATTGTGGCTTCGCGGGCATTCATTGGAGTGATCTCGTCCGCATGCGGCCCCTTGTACTCGGCTCCGAGGTAAACCCGTTGGAGAGTCCACAAGATGTAACCAGCAGTGATGATCACGCCTGAGGCAGCCACGATTGCCAGGACTGGCGAGAAGTTCCAGGTGCTCAGCACGACGAAGACTTCGCCGATGAAGCCGCAAAGACCTGGCAAACCGAGACCTGCAAAGAAGATTCCAGCAGCAAGTCCTGAATACAGCGGCATCAATCCGAATAGGCCGCCGAACTGATTCAGATCACGATGATGGACTCTGTCGTAAATCACGCCGACCATGAAGAACATCCCGGCGGAAGAAACTCCGTGGGCGATCATCTGGAACATGGCTCCGTTCATACCCATCAGCCAGTAGTCACGTCCTGCGGTGACCATGATTCCGCTCTCGGCGGAGATCTTCCAGACCCCCATGCCGAGAATCACGTAACCCATGTGGCTGACGGAGCTGTACGCAACCATCCGCTTGAAGTCGGTCTGAGCCAATGCCGCAAAGCCACCATAGATGATGCTGATCACGCCGATGGCCACCAGCGTGTAAGCTGCGTACTGGGCTCCGACCGGGCAGATTGGAAACGCGATTCGAAGAATTCCGTAGCCGCCCATCTTCAGCAGAACACCGGCCAGGATCATACTGATCGGAGTTGGAGCCTCGACGTGAGCGTCAGGCAACCATGTATGGAAGGGGAAGCACGGGACTTTGATCGCGAAGCCGATGAACAGCAGAATGAACGCGGTGATCTGAGTGAACTCGTCAAACTGCAGCCCCGGCACGTTGCCCTGACCAATCTGAGTGAGCCTGAGGATGTTAAATTCATTGCCTCCGCCGAAGTAGAACATCAGCATGGCGATCAGCATCAACACGCTACCAGCGAGTGTGTAGAGGAAGAACTTGATCGCGGCGTATTCTCGTCTAGGGCCGCCCCATACTCCGATCAGAAAATACATCGGAAGGAGCATGACTTCCCAGAACACGTAGAACAGGAAGAAGTCGAGAGCCAGGAAGACGCCCAGCATGCCTGTTTCGAGCAGTAGAAACAGGATGAAGTAGCCTTTGTGAAGCTTGTTGATACTCCACGAAGCCATCGCGGCCAGCATGCTGATGAAACTGGTCAGGACGACCAGTGGCAGACTGATGCCGTCATACCCCAAGCGATAGTGAATGTTCCAGGACCCGATCCATTCAGCAGACACGCCTCTCACACCGTCGACAACTGGCTGGATTCCTGGGTCACTCGCGTCGAAGCTCGTGCGCCACAGAAGCAAGGTTAAGACGAACGTAGCTGCCGTAATGACAACAGTGAAGACACGCATTGCCTCAATTGCTTTGTTGTTAAACAACAATGCAAGCATCAGCGCGCCGAAAGTTGGCAAGAAAATTAGTGCTGAAAGGGACTCGATGCTATCCATGATGACCGCTCTGACCTCGGAGTCGAAACCCGTTGATTCCGTTTATTAAACTACTTACGCCTTGGGCATGAACGCGAACAGGAGTGCGAACAAGGCGACGACGCTGACCGCGATAAACATCACGTACTGCCTCATTTTTCCCGTCTGGAAAACGGTGAGGCTCATTCCGACAGAACGAGTCACGTTTCCAACGACATTCACGAGCCCATCAACAATTTGCTCGTCAAACTTCTTATCGACGGTTCCGATCCAGATGGCTGTCTTAGCCGCTCCGTGGAGAATTGCGTCGAGAATGTTCTTGTCAAAGCCTGCACACCATCGACCGACAACGTGAGCTGGCCTGACGAACGCTGCGTCGTAGAGATTGTCGAACTGCCACTTTTCGACCAGGAAACCGTGCACGCCAGAGAACTGTTGTTTGATCATCTCGGGGTTAACGACCGGTCGGCAGTACAGGAAGAACGCTGTGAGAGTGCCAAGGGCTGCGGCAAGAAGAGCAGCAATGCCAGCCGTGCTGTGAACTTCGTGAATCGCGTGATGTGAAGGCAACGCGATGTTGGCAACGCCACTGTGCTCAACGCCTTCGTAGACACCGAGTGGTTCGCTGTTGACGATCATCTGGTAAAGCGGGCCTTTGGCGCCACCGAGTGCACATCCTGCCGCAAAGAGTGAGAGAATCAGCAGTGGGGCGAACATGACTGCCGGGCTCTCGTGGCAGTGGTCATAGACATGTTGATCGCGAGGTTTGCCCGTGAATGTGTAGAACCAGAGTCGGAACATGTAGAAGGCGGTGATGCCGGCGGTGACCAGAGGGATGAGGAACAGCAGGAAGTGAACCGGGTTCAGCTTCATGTAGGCCAGTGCTGTCGCGACAATCGCGTCTTTGGAATGGAACCCAGAAAACGCGATTGAAGTCCCAGGAATAGCGAGACCCGAGATCGCAATGACGCCAATCAGCATCGTGTAGGCCGTGATCGGCATCTTGTGGCGAAGTCCACCCATCTTCGGCATTTCCTGCTCGTGGTGGCAGCCATGAATGACGCTTCCCGAGCACAGGAACATGAGTGACTTGAAGAAGGCGTGTGTGATCAGGTGAAAGATGCCAGCTGCCCAGCCGCCCAGGCCGATTGCCAGCATCATGTACCCGAGCTGGCTCATTGTTGAGTAGGCGAGCACGCGTTTGATGTCCGTTGCCACGACGGCGATGGTGGCGGCGACGAACGCCGTGATGCAGCCGATGTAGGCGATCGTCAAAAGCACTTCGGTGGTGAAGACCGGGTAGAAGCGAGCGGCAAGGTAGACACCAGCCGCGACCATCGTTGCGGAGTGGACGAGTGCCGAAACCGGCGTCGGACCCTCCATCGCGTCAGGAAGCCACGTTTGTAGTGGGAACTGAGCACTCTTGCCGATGCAGCCTCCGAACACGCCCATGCCCGCGATGACGAGCAGGAAGTACGGCAGTGTTTTGTTCGGCTGACCGTCTGCCGGAGCGGTCCACTGGCCATCGTGTCCCGATGTTTTGAGGACGACGTCGTCGCCAGAAGTGGCGATTTCGCCGTCGGCACCACGGATCATGCTGAACAGGCCCGGCTGTTCGTGACCGCCAACTTCGGTGTCGCCGAAGCTGAACGTTCCGCAGTACGTCCAGAGGATCATCAGGCCGATGATGAAGCCAAAGTCGCCAACCCGGTTGACGATGAATGCCTTGTTCGCAGCGACGTTTGCTGATTTACGTTCGGTGTAGAAACCAATCAGCAGGAAGCTGGAAATACCAACCAGTTCCCAGAAGACGAACACCTGGAAGATGTTTCCTGCCAGCACGATGCCGAGCATCGAGAAGCAGAAGAGCGACAGGAACGAGAAGAATCGATGGAAGCGGCCCGGGCGATGGACGTGATGCCCGTCGCTCGTGTGGGCGTTGTGGTCGACATATTCGTCGGTCAGTTCGTCGGACATATATCCGACGGCGAAGATGTGAATGCAGGTGGCGATCAGCGTCACCATGCAGAACATCAGGATCGTCAGGCTGTCGATGTAGTAGTCGATTGTCAGATTCAGAGCGCCGAAAGTCGCGAGCGTGTAGAGCGTGCCGGAGTAAGCCGGGGCTGGTCCGTGGTGAGCATCGTCGGTGTGATGTGCAGAATCGCCGTCACCAGCATGGGCAAC
>Ga0316208_1002404_pt1 | contig 15291 bp, 9 predicted proteins | sample 3monopyrite_MG_FD_204944 | JGI IMG/M metagenome (GOLD analysis project Ga0316208, IMG submission 204944) | Microbial mat bacterial communities from mineral coupon in-situ incubated in ocean water Damariscotta River, Maine, United States -... | ecosystem: Environmental > Aquatic > Marine > Coastal... | reverse complement strand
TCTTCGGCTGCCCCGAAGGCCGAAGCGACACCAACTGGGTCGACTTAGACTTCTTCGGACATCAACTGGTCTGCCACATCGATGAAGCGGCGGGCGCACGTTCGATCGAGAACCCCGTCGATGGCCACTCTGTTTCGATTCCCCACTTCGGAATCGTTCTCGACATGAAACGCTGGCGTGAACTGGCCGGTCGACTGACGAGCCACAATGTCAAATTCGTGATCGAGCCGTATATTCGATTCGAAGGACAGGCTGGCGAGCAGGGCACGATGTTTCTGGAAGACCCATCAGGCAACGCCCTTGAATTCAAAGGGTTCCACGACCGAAGCAGCCTGTTTGCTAAATGAAAACGGCACAGTCAGCCCAGCGTCGTTGCGTTGAGCAACTTGCCCGAAACCAGTGCAAGAATCCGGTCCCGGCCACGATTTCCGTCATTCCCGCCTGCGCGGGAATGACGTTGGATTAAGAATCAAGGCCCCGAACACGCTGAGTGTTCGGGGCCTTGTTTTCAAATCGTCAGTTGGCCAACAACCAGCCGCTTTTACGAGAACAACGCTGGCACATACTCAGCCTTGACCAGTTCGCGGGGCTGATTGAGATGGTTGTAAACGAGCGACTGCGGGTTGATGCCGAACGAGTGGTAGATCGACGCCAGCAGTTGGCCAGGATGAACCGGATCCCGCAGCGGGGCTGAGCCAGTCTGGTCGGACTCGCCGTACACGAGGCCTCGGTTTGTACCGGCACCAGCCACGACGCCGGTGTAACAGTATGGCCAGTGATCGCGACCGTCGTCGGAGTTGTTGTTGCCCGATGTGCTGACACCTCGCTGAGGACTTCGGCCGAACTCGCCGATCGCCACGACCAGCGTGTCTTCCAGCATGCCCCGTTCATCGAGGTCGCTGATCAACGCCGACAGCCCGCCATCGAGCATCGGTCCCGACTCGTTCTTCATGCGTGCGGACAGTCCGCTGTGTACGTCCCACGAGTGATTGCTTGAGTTAGCCACCTTCGGCCAGACAACTTCGACGACTCGCGTTCCGGCTTCAACAAGACGACGAGCCAGCAGGCAGGAATCGCCGAACGTGTTGCGTCCGTAGCGTTCTCTCATCGTGGCTGGTTCAGAATCCAAATCAAACGCGTCTCGCGCACGACCGGAAACGATCAGGCTCAACGCTCGATCGTAGTACTCGTTGAGCGTGTAGTCCTTGACGGCTTCGTCGACGACTTTCATTTGCTTGACGATGCTGTCGCGAAGTTTGGCTCGACGAGCGAGGCGAGTTGCAAAGACGTCCGGACGAAGTTGCAGATCGTCGACTTTGATCTTCGCCATCTTGGCCATGTTCATGTCGTCGCCTGGCGGGTACAGAGTGTACGGGTCCAGCGATCGGCCAAGGAAACCGGCAGTTCCGCCCTTCCCGACAACGTTCGACTCCTGCAGCGGGCGAGGCAACATCACGAACGGCAACATCGGCACGGCCGGAGGCTTGATCCGGATGATGTTTGAACCGAAGTTCGGAAAATCTTTGGGGCTCGGAGGCTCGAGCTGGCCAGACGGGCTGACTTTGTCCGTCGTATAGCCAGTCATCATCTGGTAGATGGCCGCCGTGTGGTTGAAGAGCCCGTTCGGCGTGTAGCTCATCGAGCGGATCATGGTGAATCGATCGTTCACCTGAGCCAGCTTTGGCAGAATCTCAGTAAACTGAGCGCCGGGCACCTTCGTGGCAATCGGCTTGAAGACACTCTTAACGTTGTCAGGAACGTCCGTCTTCGGATCCCACAGATCGAGATGCGATGGTCCGCCCTGAAGATAGCACATGATGATGTGCTTGGCTTTGTTCCAACCGGGACCGCCGCCGGACTGGGACTCCTCAGCGTCGGCCTGCAACTGCATGGCTCCGCCGAGTGTCAATCCGAGCATGCCGGAGCCACCAACCCTCAACACGTCGCGTCGTGAAACGCCGAGGTGATTATCGCAAAGATCTCTGCCTGGTTCGCCTGCGATTCGCCACATGTCTGTAACTCCCTGGTTAATGGCCTTGTCAGTAAAAACTGAAATATTCGCTATCGAGTACCGATTGCTTTGTCATTGAGAAATCTCGATCCGCTGTTTGCAGATCGAGTCCGTTTATCATCGTCGCATTGACCTAATGATTGAACAGGAATTCCGGAGTATTAATCAACGCCCAAGCCAAATCCTGCACGGTCGTCAGACGAACTACTGCAGCCTGCTTCTCACTGTAGCCCGCATCCGTCCGAAGCCGGAGAAGCTGAGGATCATCCGTGACCGGCTTACTCACCGCAGCCAGAACTGACTTTCGCTGCGTGACGCCCTTGTCTTCCGGAACGGCCTGACGAGCAGTTGCCAACGCTGTGTTTCGATCAAGCAGTCCCTTGTCGGTCTTTTCAAACCACGTCGTGAGTGTCGTTTTCTGAGTCTCAGTTCGCTGCTTCTCTTCGACCAGCGAGATCGCTCGCAAACTTTCCGGAAGGCTCAAACGGGGAGCCTTTTTCGTCGTCGCTGCAATTCGGAATCGACCGAGCAGATGCTGCTTCGCGTTGTGGTTCTGATGGATGACAAACTTAAACGTCGTCCCTTCAACTGAACCAACGGGTTCCTTCGTTTCCCAAGTCGCCCAGTGAACGACTCCGCCAGCATTGGCGATCGCCCAGGCATTCTGATTTCCAGCGTTGCCATCCGCAGTCAAAGCAATGTTGAACCCAGCTTGAAGGAACGGCGCCTTCGCATTCTGAAGAGCGAGCTTCTTCATCTCTTTGGGTTTACCTTTGGGACCAGCCTGAACTTCGAACTCTGTCACCACGAAGTTTCCGTTTTCAGGAATTCCAGGCCCGACGCCTTTCTCTCTTGCATAGGGCATGGCCTCGACCCGGAACCCAGTGATGCCGGTCAGCGTCGTGTTGACGGTCACCGTGTAAGCGCCCTTGTCAGCAGAACCGGTCGCTTGAATTGACCGATCGTCGAGCCGCTCAAGAGTCACCCCTTTAACGGCAGCCAACGCGGAAGCTTCCAGCAAATGCCACTCGGCATCTCCGCCCTGAGTGAGCCGCTTCGAAGCAACCTGCGGAAGAGTCTCGCGGTACTTCGCCAATGCGGCCTCGGCACCTTTGATCTTCTCGTCCCGCTGCTTCGCCAGTTCGGCAAGCATCGGAGCAATCTGCTTCTGATAGCTTTCCAGATCAGACTTCGAACGCCCGATATCATTCTCCCGTTGACGTTCGCGTTTTGGCTTCTCCTCCTTCCACCAGGTGTCACGTTGAGCCAGTTCCTGATTCAGGTCCTTGTGGTCCTGCTCGATCGAATTCATCGCGGCGACGACCGAATCGATCTCTTCCTTGCTGGCATTTCGATTCAGGATCCGCAGAAACACTTCGCCGATCAGCTTCCGATCGTCAGCCTGTGCCGCGACCATTTTCGTCAACTCGTTCTTGGGATCGGCGAGTGCTTTCCCCAGAGTCGGTCCACTGACCAGCGCCATGATCGGGCCCAGGGAGACTCCCGCCGAGCGTTCACATTCGCAGGCACTTTCACGCGCCGGTCGGCCAAAGTTGGTCAGGAAGCCATCCGGAATCTTGACGCCCACATCCGGAAGCTGAGCCGCTCGCGTTCCAGCGGGAACTCCGGGGATCGCTGGCGAAGAACCGGTCACGAGATGAATCGCGTCGTACAGAACTTCTGCGGTGAGTCGCTTCGGAGTCGCGTGCGAGTAATTCGTATGGTCGTCCGCGTTCCACTCGTTAGTCGCAATCGACAACTGATAGGTCCGCGACTGACAGATATTCCGCATCAGCTCTCGGACGTTGAATCCGCTCTCGACAAACTTCTGCGTAAGGTCGTCCAGCAGCTCCGGATTACTCGGCGGATTGCCAGCTCGAATATCGTCAAGAGGCTCGATCAACCCGATACCCGTCAGGTATCCCCAGACTCGGTTCACATAACTTCTCGCGAAGTACGGATTGTCCGGCGAGCTGATCCAGGCGGCCAGTTGCTGCCGACGTGTTGCTTTCTCGGGGGCTTCGAAGTTGCATTCAAACGGAAATTGCGGAGCTGTCACCACACCGGTTCGATCGTGAGTGATGTCGCCGTTCGGTTTGTCAAAGACGACTTCATAGAGAGGCTTCGCACCCTCGACAGCCGTCCCACCAATTTTCGATTTCCCGGAAGCCGGATCAGCCTTCAGACCGTACTGAGCAAAGAACGCAGCCGTCTCGTAGTACTGGTCCTGGGTCCATTTTTCGAAAGGATGATCGTGGCACTTGTTGCAGTTAAATCTGATCCCCAGCCACAGGTGCGTCGTGTTTTCCATCGTGTCCTGCGGTGTTCGCAGGATTTTGAAATAGGACGCTGCGGGATTCTCTTTATTCGAACCCTCTGAAGTCAGCACCTTGCGAGCGAACTGGTCGTAAGGAGTGTTGGTTTCGATTTCCGTGCGGATCCAACTGCGAAATGCCGTCGCTCCTTGAGGTGCCAGGAACTTCCGATTCACCTGCAACAGGTCCGCCCATTTGTTCGTCCAGTGATCGACGAAGTCGTCTATTCCGATCAACGAATCGATCATTGCATATCGTTTAGTTTTGACATCCTGTTTGTCTGCGACGAAAGCTGTGACCTGGTCGGCCGTCGGTGGCAAACCGGTCAAGTCCAGATAAACCCGGCGAATGAATTCCTCGTCCGTGCAAAGCCCGGACTGAACGATCTTCATTCGCTGCAACTTGTTGGCCACGTGACCATCGATGAAGTTCCACTTTTCAGGATCAACCCAGACGAAGCCGTCACGATTCCCCATCGCCGTCAGAGTCGTCGCCGCATACTTCCCTTCGAACCGAGCGAGGATCGCAGACTCACCGCGGCGTTCGGTGGTGATCAGACCGCTGTCACTCGCCCGCGCGACGTCAGTGTTGCTGCTCACAATGAATGACTCAGCCGTGACATCGCGAACCGTCCCGTCCGTGTACTTTGCCAGAATCCGCATCTGCTGCTTCTCACCGAGCTTCTGCACGACTGGCATGGTTGGCTCGATCGAAATCGATTCGACGCGAGCGACCGTCAGATCAAGCTTCGCCCCGCCGCCAATCCAGCGGCGAATGATTTCGTAGTAAGGTTCGCCCGGCTTCGTCACCTGCCCACCGAGATGCGGAACAGCTCCGGTCGCTTTAAGAAGCATCAGGCTGTTATCGGGGGCCGCGATATTAGCGCGTCGCGATGCAAGTTCGTCGGTGAACGCTCGCGTGTCGTAGATGGGATCGTACCCTCGCAGCGATAATTTGAAGCCGTTCTTGCCGTCTTTAGAACCGTGACAAGTTCCCGCATTGCAGCCAAGCTTTGACAGCACCGGCGTCACGTCTCGAATGTAGTCAGTCGGAGCGATTTCGGACGACACAACGTTGACGGGAATCTCAAGGGTCTGACCGCCGGCACTCGCCGAGAGTTTCGTCTTACCTTTTCCAAGCACTCGCACAAGTCCGCTGTCTGAAACGGTGACAACGTTCGGCTGCGCGACGGCGAACTTCACCATCCGGGTTAAGTCGACAGTCGTGCCGTTGGCAAGTCGTCCCGTGACGACAAGCTGGTTCTTTTCAAAGGCCGTCGCGAGTTCAATCGTCTTCGGCGACGCTTCAATCGAAACAAGTTTCTGGTCAGCAGAAAGCTGCTCGATCGGAGCGATGTTTCCGGCTGCCGACTGAGCGGCAACGGCTGGCTCCGAAGTGCCCACGTCTCCCGCATTGCTGAGTGGCACGGACAAAAACTCTTTGACCAGCTTGCCGGACTCGGTCTCGTAAAGTCGAATCTTTCCGTTCGAGCCCCCCGCGACGACCCGCTTGCCGTCTGGCGAAAATCTCACGGCGTAAATCCCAGCGTCCTCGACGGGAATCTTCGCAATCACTGGCAGCGACTTCTTCTGGTAGGCAGCGACCTTCTTCTTCTCCGCGTCGCTCTGAGACATGACCCGCTTGGCGAGGATTGCCTTAATGTCGGCCGGCGCTGCCGTATCAATGTCTGTGTCGTAGACGATGATGTCGCCTTTGCCGTCGAGGCTGCTTCCCGCAACGGCTCGTCTTCCATCCGCCGAGTAATCAACGCTGAAAACCACGCCGCGCAACGGAGCGAGTTCGCGAATCAGGTTGGCGTTGTCACCGATCACTCGTTTCGTGATGCGGAAAATCCGGAACAGCTTGGGGACTCCGTCAGCACCGCCAATGATGATCTCATCGCGTTTGGGATGAGTATCGACCGTCGCGACGCCACCTTTCAAAGCTCCCGGCGTGATCGACGTGACGTTGTCGATAAATCGTTGAGTGGCAACTTCCGTCAGCTTGGCTGTCCGGTCCCGGCCAACTGAAATGACATGGTCCCCCGTTGGATTCCAGACAGTATCAAGCGCCCATCCGCTGTGCGCACCGTTGAAAAGAATCTGCTCACCACTATCGGCCTCGATGGCTCGCACGGTGTTGTCGGAACATCCAAAAGCGATGCGCGTGCCGTCCGGCGACCAGCTCGCTCCGTAGAGCGTGTCGTAAGTCTCCGCGTGAGAAAGAAGTAACTCCCGCTTCGCGACGTCCCAGACCTGGATTTCTCCCATGCGTCCCGGCTTGCCACCCGCAACCGCAAGCCGCGATCCGTCCGGCGAAAACCGGACCGACTCAATCCGCTCGGAAAGCCCAATCAGTCGTGCGACGATTTCGGATCCGTCAGCTTTGTGAATCAGTACTTCGTTGTAGCCAGCAACTGCAATCAGTTTTCCGTCGGCCGAGAAATCCAACGACGTGATAACCGGAGGCAGCGTGTAAACCGGCGGATGATCAACGTCGTATCGGACTTCGGCGTTTTCCGGGGTGTCGTTCTTCGCTCCTTGCGCGATCCACTTTCGGATTAAGTCGACCTCGGCCTTGTGCAGCGGCTTTTTGCCGCGAGGCATCTCGGCCTTGCCATCTTCCGGAGTGATCAATTGAACGAGGTAACTTTCGTCCGGCTTACCGGCCACGACCGGAGCCTCTTCGCTCTCGCCCGCTTCGACCAGAAGATCGTACGACGTCATGACGTACTCGCCCGCCGACTTCGCTTTGGCCGGCTGGTGACACCCCTGGCAATTCGCTTGAAGAATCGGCCGGATGTCTTTGTAGAAGCTGACGTCGGGAAGCACTCCTGCCGGCTTTTCATCGGCCGATGCAGCCAAGCCGAACGACAGGACGATGCACATAGAGAGCGAACAGCTGAACGTCGATTTCATTTCGTCACCCGTACCGAGTTCGAAAGTGGAGCTACTTTGAAGCAAGCGTGCCGCCAGAACAGGCGGCTGCGGAAAAGTATTCGAGGAGGGACGTCGTGGTGGGAACTCAAACCGGTCAGCAACTCAAACTGGTTGAAAGCCGAAGCCTCGTCAAAGTTTGAACGGACGCCTAAGAATTAACTTATCGCCTACCCCGAAGCAGGACAACCACGGCCTGGATCAGACCGTGAGATTTGCGTTTGCAAAACAGGCCACCATCAGGGATGGGCGACGCGAGAATCATCGTGCAAGCTTGCCGAATGTCGCCCACAACAAATCGCGGCGACTTCAACGCCGGGCTGGCAAATCGCCGAACGAAAACCACCGGCAGCTATTTACCCAGGCGTTCGGGCTTGCAGACCAGTTTTTTCTCGTTCGATGTGCGACCACATTTGGTGCAAACGTGCGTCGGGTCGCAGACAAACTTCTTGTATGTCTTGAAGTCAGACTTCAACAACTTCTTGAGTTCACAGAGCGTTCTGGCCATTGGACGACTCATCCGAAATACGGGCAAAACCATGCTGAGCGTGACTTCCGTGCCCCGCCTTGCAGCGAATACTTGAGCTTCGAAAAGCATCACAGCCGACAGAACCGGCAGCAAGCAATTGAGACTCAGTCGCAACAAATTACAAGGATCAACGGCAATGTCAACTTTGACGACCAAAACGCTCGCCACATCCCAAGAAACCGCGTTTGCCTGCCTGCTCATTCAGGACAGAGTTGGTTCGTCCCAGCAGGCAGAGTTACTGGTCGACAATTCGCATGCATCGAGACACTGGCGGACGCAAACTCTGATGCAACGAGACGCACAACTCGCTGTCAGCAACGACAACGTGACGACAGACAGCTCGGCAATCCCAGCAGCCGGGACTGAGCTTTTCAATTTCGCATCTCCCTCCGACCATCGGACCAATCGAGCACTTCGTCGGCATTCGCCTGCGGTTTTGAAGTCGATGGACCAGTTTGCGAACCGGCCAGGGTGCTCCCGACAGTCCAAGGAAAAACCAAGACGGGACACTCGCTGAGGATTTTGTCGGAATCAACTTCCCGACAGTGGCTCCGCACTCCGAGCGGAAAGCCCCTCAAGAATGGGGTGACGCGACGGAGTCGCGTGCCACAGAAAACGAGAAATCGATTCAGACACGCTCCTGAATAATTCTCAGATCTTTTTATGAACGCGCTCACTTTCCTGTTGACGACCAGCCAGCACGCCGACATTATGTGAGCACGTTCACATTAATGGAGCCAGACAGTGCGAGTCTCAGCCAAAACAAAAGAAGCCACGCGACAGAAGGTCCTGCGGGTTTCGCAGGAGTTGTTCAATTCGACGGGCTTCCGAGAAACAACCAGCCGCGACCTGGCCTCAGCGGTCGGAATCGCGGCCGGAACGATCTTCAACTACTTCCCTTCGAAAGAAGCGATCGTTCTTCAGCTCGTCTGCGACGCGCTCGAAAACGCCGAGGCAACCTTCAATCGAAGAGTTCGCCCGGAATCGACACTCGAAGAGGACCTCTTCCTTTACGTGTCGACGGGACTCAGACAACTCAAGCCGATGCGGGGGTTCGTTGGGCCGGCGTTCGAAACACACCTCGGCCCCGCGTGCGGGGGCGACGCCAACGAACTCGGCGACCACATCCGCACCGGTCATGTTGAAATGGTGTCCAGCCTGCTGAGCAAGCATGGACAGGCCGAGCCGCCCACAGCCGTGCATCTGCAAATGTACTGGCTGCTTTACACGGGCGTGCTCGCATTCTGGGCGAAGGACCAGTCTCGCAAACAGGAAGACACACTCGCGCTGCTGGATCAGTCAATCAAGATGTTCGTCAGCTGGTACCTCGCCGGTTGACACGAATCGCTGACTCAAAGAATCGGGAGAACCCCAATGGCTCTAAACGTTGCAGAACTCATCGATGCACTGCCCGAGGTCGACTCGGACGACGCGACTTTATCCGGCGGTGTCGTGTCAGAGGCACTGGCAACCGTGCTTTCGAATCGCCCCGTGCCGACCGGCTCAATGCGGCGCCTCTCTCTACTGGGCGGGTTACAGGCGAAGATCGCCGTGGCGTACGGCTTCCACTGGCTTCGGGGGTGGTTTCAGGACGCCGACCAGCGCGAACGTGCCCTGAAAGAGACTCACTTCAAGACGGCGTTGAAAATGCTCGACTCGATGGGCTACCTGCGCGGAGCCGTCATGAAGGTCGGACAGACGCTGGCGAACTTTCCAGACGTCGCCCCCGATGGTCTCGTGCAGACTTTGGAGAAGTTGCATTTCCAGGCACCGCCCATGCACTTTTCACTGCTGCGTGAAACTGTGATCAACGAACTGGGCGACGAGCCTCACAACCTGTTTGCCGAATTCGACGAAACGGCATTCGCAGCGGCATCGCTGGGGCAGGTGCACCGAGCTCGGCTGAAGTCCGGCCAGCAGGTGGCCGTAAAAATTCAGTACCCGGGAATCGCCCGCACGATTCGAACGGACTTTCGCAATCTGATTCCGCTGCTGCTTCCGAGTCGTCTCACCGGCGACTGGCAGAATCTCAAAGATCAGGTCGAGTTCGCCCGCCGCGGCATCGAGCAGGAAACTGATTACACGCGTGAAGCAGAGACGCAAACGCGAGTTCGCCAACTCTTCTTCGAGGAAGACAGCATCGTCGTGCCGCAGGTCTATCCGGAATTCTCGACCGATCGAATCATCACGATGGACTATCTGGAAGGCGACCATCTCGACGCGTTTCTCGCGAAGAATCCTTCACAGGACGAACGCAACGACTACGCCCTCAAGCTCACGCGAGCCGGAGCTCGCATCGTCTACCAGGGGAGGCTGAACAACGTCGACGTGCATGCGGGAAACTACCTGTTCATGCCAGACGGTCGGCTCGGCCTGATCGACTTCGGATGCGTCCTGCGTATCGAGGGTGACGCCATGTGGGAATTATACGGTCGGCTGCATCGAGCCATGATGACGGGAGAGGATTCATCAATCCGTGACGCGATGAAGGAATGGCAGCAGCTAACGGACGCCCCACGCGACGCGGAAAATCTTCGGTTAAGCACCGAGTTCGGAAAACTATGCTGGAAGCCTTACTACGTACCCGGCCCCTTCAATTACGGCGACCGCGAATACCTGCAGCGCGGCATCAATGTGATGACCGAACTCATGAAGAATCGCTGCACACGATCTCACCCCACGAATCTAATGCAGGCCCGATGGCACGTCGGCTGGTGGATGATGTTCTATCGACTGGGAGCGATCATCGACCCCTCGCCAATCGTCAACGAAGAAACCAGCGCCACCGGCTGGGAAAGCTGCTGAGTAACGGCCTGATCATGACAGCATCAGACGCAAAAAATCTCGTTCAGGTCGCCGGTGCTGTCTCCGAACTCTTCGGTGGGGACGCCGACCGCGTTCATCATTGAGACGAACATGTTTGACAGGCGAGTCTCGTTCTCGTCGAACTTGCGGAACTGGCCGTGGCTGATACCGAGTTTGCTTCCGCCAGCCAGGATCAGCGGATAGTTCCGGGCCAGATGAGTCGTGCTGGTTCCGCAGCCGTACATGATGACCGTGCGGTCGAGGACTGAACCGTCGCCTTCCTGAGCGTTCTTCAGGCGGTCGAGAAAGTAGGCGAAGTTCTGATTCATGAACTGATCCCACACTCCCCAGTCTTTGAAATCGCCACCTTTCTGGTGACTCAACGAGTGGTGAGTTTGCAGGCCGAGTGCTTCCGGGAAGTGGTCGGTCTTTGAGCCGCCGCCTTCGATGCCCAACATATGCGTGATGACTCGCGTGGTGTCAGTCTGAAACGCGTGGAACATCAGGTCGTACGTTGCTCGCACGTAATCTTCCACCGTGCTGCTGGTTGCGTCGAGGCTGATTGATGCCTCGTCCACGTCAGCTTTCGGTTTGGTCAGCCAGCTCTCCATCCGCTGAATGCGCCGCTCGTAATCACGCATCGATGTCAGATACTCATCAAGCTTCTGCTGATCGCGCGAGTTCAATTTGTTCTTCAGCGATCGCGAATCTTCCAGGACTCGATCCAGCATGCTCTTCTTCAGCACAAGTTCCTGGCGTGCTTCCTTCAGGCTGGTTGAATCCTTGCCGAACATCAAATTGAAGCTGCGGCGGATGCTGTCTTCAGCGGGAATCGGCTGCCCGTTCTTCGTGAACGAAAGCGTGTGAGTGCGGCCAGAAGTTCCGACTCCGCCGCCGCACGAAAGTGCCAGCGACTTCAGCCTTGTGTCTTCGCCAATCTGATCGGCGATAACCTGATCCATCGACACAGTATTGCTGTACGCGTTGGGGTCGACCGGCCCGGCCGTCAGAAAGATGTCAGAAACCCCGTGCCCCGCCATCTTTCGGCCGGTCGGGTGAGACAAACCGGACAGAAATGTGATGTCTCCGCGATGCTTCTCCAGCGATGCCGTCGACTTATTAAGTGTGTAGTCGCGGCCTTCGCCGTTGGGGAACCAGTGCCAGTCGTCGTGGTGCTCGCTCGATTCCGGCGGCAACGCGACGCCATTCGGAAAGAACATACAGCAGACGCGTTTCGGCAGTTCCGTCTCCGATTTCGCATCAGCACCTGCAGACATCCCTTCCAGAAACGGCAGTCCCAGAGCAATCCCACCGGTTCCTCGCAAAACGTCTCGACGATTCAGATGCCACGATTTTTGTGCCGGCATTGGAGTACCTTCTTATCCGTGATTCAACCGCGTGTCACTTTGAAACAATCGTATTCAGTGGAACAGCAATCACCCTACTTTGTCAGAAACGCCTTGCTCAACGCAATCCCTTCGATCAGCGAGCTGATTCGGTAGTCAGCGTCCTCGAATCGTGCGGCCAATTCGTTAACCATTTCTGTATCTGAAAACTCAAGCTGACGCCCCAGGGCATAACTCGCCATCCGACGAGACAATGCGAGTGCCAGTTCAGTCGATCGGTTCCTCAGAAGGTAATCCTGCAGTTCGCTCATCCCACTGACGGTTGTGCCGTCGGGCAGAGTGCTCGTGGCGTCAAACACGACCGCCTCTTCCTTCCTGCTTTTGAGGCGTTCCGTCCGCCAGCGCCCGGTCGCGTCGTAATTTTCGAACGCGACTCCCCACGGGTCGATCCTGTCGTGACACCGAGCACAAGCCGGGGCTTCACGATGAAGCTCGATCTGTTCTTTCAAAGTCAACTTACTGAGTTCAGGATCGGACTTGTCCAGCGGCGGTGCCCCAGGTGGCGGCGGAGGAGGAGGATCGGCGAACAGCCGCTTCCGCAGCCAGACTCCCCGGTAGATCGGATTCGAGTCGGAGCCGTCGCTGCCAATGATCGAAATGCTCCCGTGAGTCAAAACGCCGCCGCGGTGGTCGTTCGCGTTGACCGGCACCGGTCGGAAGTGTGAGCCATGAACTCCTTCGATTCCGTAATGCAGAGCCACGACCTGGTTCAACATCGCAAAGTCTGACGCGATGAAATTCCGGCAGCTCAAATCTTCGGAGAAGATATGCGAAGCGAAGACCAGCGATTCCTGTTTGAGGTTTTCTCTGATCTCGTCAGAGAATTCCGGATGAGCAGAAGGACTGACAGCGACATGGTCGATCGCGGAAAGTCCCAGCCACTGGCTGCTGAAGTGCTTCGCAAATCTTTCGAATTTTGAATCCTGCCGCATCCGCCGAACCTGCGACGCCAGGACCTCGCGTTCCAATAGTTCGCCGGAGGCTGCCAGATCGAGCAGTTCCTCATCAGGCATGCTCGCCCAGATGAAGTACGAAAGTCGCGTCGCCAGTTCGTACGCGTTGAGTTCTCTCGCCGATTCCGACGATCCAGTCGGCTCGATCAGATAAATGAACTTCGGAGAGACCAGCGTCATCGCCATCGTCTTCCGCATCGCGGATTTGAAATCAGCGGTCAGATCTCGAAACGCGCGGAATGACTCAACGGCGTGAGCGATCTCAGACTCGGAGACCTCTCGCCGATACGCACGTTTCAAAAAGCCCGCCAGAACTTCGCCAGCGTAGACCTCTTCGTTGTCGCTGTTCGGTGAGGGCGGCAACAGATTCTTTGCGGTCTGGCTGGGATAGCCTTCCAGCAACGGGCCTTCCAATTCCACCGACAGAACTTCGAGCAACGGTTCGTCAACGTCTTCAATTAGCGTGTCAGGCGAAACCTCTGCCTGAGGCACGGCGGTGTTCCATAGCCAGACCGACAAATGAGTGACGTTGTGACTGCCGCTGCCGTTGTAGTAGCCGTCCTTTTTCCCGAGTGGAAAGTCTTCAATGTTTCCAGTGAATTCGACGGTCTGCGGCTCGTCTCTGGCTTCAAGCATCCTGCGCCCCATGACCTTCTTCGGATCATAGTCTCCGGATGCACGATGGCCGACCTGGATCATCAGCTCAGGCAGCCGCCCGTCCGACGAAGCCTTCGCAACCACTTCGACCTTGAGCCGAAACCGTCCCGCAAACGGTCGCTCTTCGAACGTGACCTTACGCGGCAGATCATGAACGAATGAACTTTTCTTCATCCCCGGACTGGGAGCAATGAACCGCAGCTTCGGCTGCTTCTTGTCTGCCTTCTTTGACTTGTCCTTCTTCTTCGCTTTGGGAGTTCTTTGACCGCGGACCTTCGTCACTGAAATTGCCGTGCTGACTTGCTTGAAAACTTTTTCCGGACCATCCGGAATCGCCTCTTCCAGAGCCGCTTCAGCAACGGTCAGATAACCCTCCATCTGCACCGGAGACATCCCCAGCAGGCTGGCGTTTGTCATCAGACCATCTTCGCCGGAGAGGTCTCCCGGGATCCTGTCCGTATAGTCCAGCGAGATTCCGAGCAAATCTTCCAGCGTGTACTGATACTCGTATCGGCTCATGCGCCGCATGAGTTGTCGCCCGCCCGTGCTGTTTCGTCGTGCCGCCGCCTTTTTCAGTTCGGCTTCAAGCCAGATCGTGACTCGCGTCAGTTCCTTCCGGGAAAGCTGAGGTTCGCCTTCGGGCGGCATCTCGCCTTCGTTGAGCTGATTCAGCACTTCATGCCAGAACCCAGCATCCATCCCATTGACCAAGTCAGGATTCAACCGATCAATCCTCAGGTCACCTCCCTGCAACTTCGATCCGTGACACCGCAAACAATACTTCGCGATGATCGGCTTCACCTCCCGGTTGAACAGCGACTGCCGCGCAGACTCGGCGCAGGCCACTCTCGCAGTCTGGCAAACCACCAAACCAACAAGCAAAGAACATCTGAGAACCAGGGCAAGCTTCCGAGCAAACATCACTTAACGATTTCCTGATGAACGGACATGGAAAAACAACCGGCAAGAAGTTTGCAAAATTTTAACGTGTCTTGAGCCTGCAACGTCGCACAGCGCTGACGTGACTTTCAACATTCAGAAGAAACCCGACGATGTAATGCTCGCAACCGTTCCGCCAGCCGAACATCTTTCGGGCGGCCGGATTCGATCAGGTGATCGGCCAGCGGCGGGATGTTCAGCACGTCGCATTCCATGCCGAGCGCCACCAGGCGAGTTGTTTGCTTTCGAAGTGCCTGGTAAGTGCCTCCGCCGGAAAGTTCGGCGATGAGATCCAGATCGCCGAGATCGGTGACCGTAATCAGACTGTAGCTGTCCCGCAGGACCGACGTGTTCCACGGAACTTCCTGGCCGGGTTCAAGGCCTCGCGGATACGGATTCAGCGGCGCGAGCGCGTCGACGATCTTCCGGAAGTTCCCACGCGAGCGACGATAAACGATGTCGAGGTCGTTGATTTTTTTCCGCAGGCCATGAGCCTTCGCCGCAACGCCGCCGCAAACGAAGAATTCTACGTCCGCATCGATCAGCAACTTCAGCAACTGACGGGCAAGTTCTTCGTTCTTCGGAAGAGGCATAAGCTTCAGCAGACTCTGCAGCGGATTGGGGGATCAGTTTTCGTCGACTGGAAGTTTCGGTTGGGCATCTGGAACGCGTCGCCATTCGAAACGAGTTTCGGACGGTTCTTCGATCAAGATCATTCGCTCGCTCGTCACTTCGATGAT
>Ga0316208_1002403_pt1 | contig 15300 bp, 11 predicted proteins | sample 3monopyrite_MG_FD_204944 | JGI IMG/M metagenome (GOLD analysis project Ga0316208, IMG submission 204944) | Microbial mat bacterial communities from mineral coupon in-situ incubated in ocean water Damariscotta River, Maine, United States -... | ecosystem: Environmental > Aquatic > Marine >... | reverse complement strand
CCGATGCTCGTAAAGAACGAAGTAGAGGTTTCTTCAAAAAAGAGAAAGTGAATTTTATAGAAATCACATGAGCAAAAAAGATCCCAAGAGTTTCAAGGATGTCTTCGGCCAGTTTCTGAAAGAAGAGCATCTCAATGAAAAATTTGATCAGCGACAACTCATCCTGTCTTGGGAACGAATCATGGGAAAGCCTGTCGGCGCTCGCACGACCAAATTATATTTTCGAGATGGCACATTGTTCGTGGAGCTTTCCTCTGCCGCATTAAAGCAGGAACTCAATAATTCGCGTCAGCTAATTTTAGAACGATTCGAAGAGCATCTGGGTAAAAAGGTGATGACAGATATTCGGTTTTTGTGATTTCCTCACGTCCCAAAATCTCCTCTTAATTTCCTAAACCTATTTCTGGCTTCTGCCACGTACATACTTCCCGGATAGGCCGAAATAAATCCTTGGTATAAATCCTGAGCTGCCACGGTATCTCCCAGATTCTTATCCGTGATTTCTGCAATTTTAAAAGCCGCATCATCGGCCAAAATATCATATCCATATTCACGTGTGATTTTTTCCAAATAGGAAATTGCCTCATGAAAATTTCCTGATTGAATATACATTTCGGCGAGCAACCAGTAAATCTCGTCAGAGATGGAATGCCCTTTGTTCTTCACCAGCATTTGCTTTAACGACCGCATGGCTTGCTGATTTTGATGCTGGAAAATCATCAGCTCAATGGATGCGAATTCCTGCATCACCACGTCTGTCGAATCCAAAAAAGTATTGTCGGCAATCAAAACAGACATGTCAATGGCGTCATTGGAAATCTCTCGGGTGGTTGCTCGTTTGAGAATGTCTAAGTGACTTTTAGCAAGCGAAAAATTTCCTGTGAAATAATGCAATCGTGCATTTTTCAATTTGGCCTCATACGCAAGCGGACTATCTCGATTCGCTTTTTCTACCTGTGAATATAGCAACGTGGCTTCCCATGGCCTGTTTCTGAGAATGTAAATATCTCCCAAATCCAGTTTGCTTTGCGACACGAGATTTTTGCTCACTCGCTTTGAGTCAATCAAATGACGCAATACAATGGCCGCTGTATCTATTTCGCCAAGATAAAAGGCGTGCAAGTGCGCTAGATTTCTAAGTGCCTCAAACGTATAATTATTTGGCCCCAATTCTTGATAGAGTTGTTTGTATTCTCTCGACAACCCCTTGATCTCTGATCTATTTATCGGGAAGGTGTTTTTCACTTTTCCCTCTTTCGCCTCAATCAGCATTTTTCGATAATACGACTGGTTGGGTGTTTCTTGATGGGTCTTGGTCAGATACGTGAAAATCTTAATGGCATCTTCCCAACCTTCATTGTCCATAGCAATCCGTCCAACACGCAACGATTGATTTCCATTTGTTTTTTCGCGCTTGTCCAATGCTCGTGCCTGTAAGAAAGCGCCATAAAAATTCTTCCGTTGCAGTTCCACCCAAATCATTAAATCCGGATATGTGCGTTCAGCAGGTTCTTCTTGCATCCGCTGAATTAGGGCACTCTCCAAATAGGTCATGTCTTCCTCTTCCTTGAGTAGGTTTTGAAAGATGTTTTTTATGTACGCCGCATTCTGTCTATTCTCTTTCGCATAAGTAAGGTATTCGTTCACCATTTTTTGCTTTTCATTAAGCAAACTGTAAACCCGAGCCATCTCCAATGCGTAGCTATTTGGGATTTCACTAACCCGACGCGCCATTAAAAAGAATTCGGCAGATTGACTGTACATGCGCTGATTTGCAAATTGCTGAGCAATCATACTCAATTGGAATCTGTTCTCTCCAAACTGATTCTTTAGATCACTAACTCGCTGCTGATAATTCTTATCATCTCCTTTCTCAAAATAGTAAGCAATCTGATCCATCTGATAAGCGATGTTACTCGGATGCCATTTGATCACTTGATTGAAATATTTCTCTACTTCTCTTGGCTCACCGATCTGCTTGAGTGTTTGCAGATAGTTGGTGTGTATTCTAATGACATTTTGTTTGTCCTTTGCCAATCCATCAAAGATGCTCTTAGCTTTTTCAAAATCACCTTGTTGGTAATATTCATTGGCTAATTGTATTTGAGCAGACTGAGCCTGATTGGGCAAAGCAATGAAAAGAAGACAAAGAAGTAGAGCAAATCGTTTTATCAACATATTTTCTTTTTACTAATTATATAAATATATATTTATTTAAAACTATTACTTCTATTAGGGCGGTGGATATGTGGGAAAGTCGGTGAATATACTTTTGTTTTTTTCGATTGTTTATAAGGCGTTGATATTGATTTTTAATTAACAGGTTATCAACTATCTAAATGACTGGTTTCTAATGAATTAACGATTGTTCGTACTTCTGTTGGTAGATGGGTGTGAATAGTTTGTTCATGGGAGTGATGTGGATTTCTTATGGATAGTATCTGAGATTTGGTGGGTTTCCAACAGACGAGATTGGGCAAATTGGATTGTGTGGATTGAGGGCAAGTTATACACAGGATTGACGTGGGATATCCACAGTTAAAATGAGATATCCAGCGTATTTTCCCAGTTGGCACGGATGGTTGTAAACTCTGGAAATAGGTAGATAGATTCCGGTTCTTGATTTTTCAGGATATTGCCTTTTGACCAATTACCGTCTTCATTTTGGTCAATGAGTATTCGAATACCATAATCTCCGGGTAGGAGGTTTGTAATTTTTATGTTAGCCTGACCTTCAAATTCACGAACAACAGAGAATGATTTGTCAATGATCTGAACGGTATATTTTGGCGTTTCTGTTGCGATGGTTAGAAAGATGAGTCCGAGATCTGGCTGTTTGAAGAATGTATAGGAGTTTGTAATTGCCTGAAGTGTGTCTTTTTCAATGGAGATGAAGGTGCCTTCCGGAAACTGCAAGTCAATGGAACTGCTGACGTTTGATGGAGGAGATTTTTTGCGTGGTTTTGGTGTTTCTGTAAGCGTACTGTCTTTGATCGCTGATAGTGCTTGATCGGATAGCGTGTCTGACGGAATTGAGTCTCTTGCTTGGATCAGTTTTTTCTGTTGCAGAAAGTAGGTTGCTGTGTCAAAGGTTGAAATGAAGCTGAGTTGCGTTCTGGTGTTATTCCATTCAAAATTAATAGTGGAGTCGAGTAGTATAGAGATCGTCGAGTCTTTGGAATAATGTATCAGCGCATCGTCAAATGTGGTGACCGGTTTGTTAAATGAAAGATTGTAGCGAGTGGATTTATCAATTTTCTTTTTCGATTGGGGTTCGATACTTGTTACGAATTGAGCGGCATTTCTAACGTTTTCATTAAATTTTACAAATACTGTATCAATTCTACTATTTCCTAATGAATCACTTGCGGTGACAAATGTTTCAAGGCTGTCAGTCAGAATGAATTCTTTTGGTTTGTAAATTCTAATGGATTTTAAATCCTCTGTGACATTGTAGTCGAAATCAGTGGACAGTTGCGTCGTGTTGAGACTCTTGTTGTACTGAATGTCGAAGTAATTGCCCAATGATCTGGAGGCCACCATGAGTAGTTCTGTCGCGTTTTCTCTGATCATTGGAATGGATAAGCTCAACACGTTGCTGTCTAGGACGATCGGATTAGCAAGGAAACCATAGGCTTCTACACTTGCATCGAAAGTGAGATTTCGGTTTTTATCACTGAAGGCAAGGAGCTTATAAGTTCCCTTTTTGATGTTGGTAATTCCAAACATTCCTTCATTGTCTGAGGAAGTGAAGTACATTGGTTTGGTTTTGAAAATGTCAAGAGTATCGGAGAAAGGAAACAAACCAACAATGATTTTTTCCATTGGCTTGGCGGTCATTAGATTCTTGACTTCTCCTGCGACTTGAAGAGAATCCAGAAAATTTCCTGTACTGAAAACGTAAGTCAAATTGACAGCTGGTGTTTGCTCGTTGGCGTCTGTAATGCCATCGAAGAAGTTCAACGTGATTGTGGTGCTGTCAGGGAAGGGCTCTTCAAATTTGATAACGAACTCATCTTTTTTGATAAAGGTTTTGTATTTGATCTCAATGTTTGGTGTAATGATAAGATTGGAAGAAAGCTTATCCGCGGTGATTCTTTCATCGAAGACTAACCTAATTTCTTGTTCGTCGAAGTTGATGGTTTCAGCAGGAGGGAAGCTTTCGAGTAGCGTTGGGGGAATCGTATCTTTTGGCCCGCCCGTCGGAGCTTTTGGGTTGGCGCATTCTGAAAGGAGAACCTCAAAAAGAAGAATCAAAAGGATGGAGGCTACTAATTGCTTCATTTAGTCAGAACGTAAATCAGACTGGAGTATTCATTTTTTTCTTTGGCTTGCCGATTAGATTTTTTGCCCAATCGAAAAGCGTTCATGAAACTACTTTTTCCGGTCGTATATTTTTCACTGAGCAATGATACGTAGTAGGCGTCATACTTCATGGGCAAAGTACTGACCAATTTGAGTTTGTGCTTGGTGGCCAATGCTGTGAATGATTTTTGAGTGAAATGATAGAGATGTCTTGGTACGTCATACCCTGCCCAATCCTCTTTATAGTATGCTGCATCGAATGAATGGCAGTTTGGAAGGGCGATTATCAAAACACCCTTCGGATTCAATCGTTTGGATAGCTGCTTGATGGTTTCATTGAGCTCGGCCACATGCTCAATCACATGCCAGGCAGTGATCATATCGAACGAATCCTTGACTTCTTTCATTTCAGAATAAATCATTCCCTTGAGGTTGGTTTGTGACAAATTCCTGGCTTTAGGGTCAGGCTCCAAACCCGTGACCTTCCACTTATTCTTCTCGCAATGGTGGAGGAAGTGTCCTGTTCCGCAACCAAAATCAAGCAGTGTTTTACCTGTTGACCTTTGGTTAATCAATCCAAGCTTTTTTCTCAAGGTTATGGATCGTACTAGTTTGTAAATCCAGTTGACCAGACTGTTCGCCTTGTTGGTATGAGAAATGTAATCTTCACTCTGATAATAACTGGCTAGTTTCTTTGGTGCAGGTCTGGGATTGGTGAATATCAATTCGCATTTTGCACACTTGACCAAAGCAAAGCTTTCTCCTGAGACCGAATGATCTGTGCAAACAAGATGATTTTCAAACCCCAAATGCCCACAGGATGGACACGCATCTAACCTTTCGAACATGCTATCTGCTTAAGTAAACCATTAGTACGGAAATGTCCGCTGGTGATACACCGCTTATTCGGGATGCTTGACCAAGCGTCTCAGGCTGGATTTTCAACAGTTTCTCTTTTGCCTCTGAAGACAGAGAGGGGATTTCCTGATAAGCAAAATTTCTTTTAATGAAGAGTTCTTCCATCTGATTCATTCGTTCGGAATTTTCTTGTTCCTTCAAAATGTACGCAGCGTACTTAAGTTGGATTTCGACTTGATCTTTCACCTCAGCAGAATAGCTAGACAGCAGTTCGTCCAGCTCTGTAGTGAGATTCTCAAGAGAATTGAAATGAATTTGAGGGCGTTTTATTAGCTGATGAACGGGCGCTGTTTCACTGATCGTTGCTGTTTCGAGTTCTTCCAGTCTTGAGTTAATTGTGTCAGGAGTGAGTTTGGCTTTCTTTATTTTTCTCAAAAATTCGGCAAGGGCATTTTCTTTTTCCTCGACCAATGCTAATCGTCGATCACTTGCCAGCCCCAGTTCATGACCTTTTCGGGTAAGTCTCACATCTGCATTGTCTTGTCTGAGGAGTAACCTAAATTCAGCTCGTGAGGTAAACATACGATAGGGCTCGTCTGTTCCTTTGTTAATCAGGTCGTCAATCAATACTCCGATGTATGCCTCGGATCGTTTGAGGATGAAGGCGTCTTCTTCATTGATTTTTCTATGGGCATTGATCCCAGCCATCAACCCCTGGCAAGCGGCTTCTTCGTATCCTGTGGTTCCATTGATCTGCCCAGCGAAGTAAAGGTTTTCAATCAGGTGCGTTTCTAGCGAAAGTCGTAGTTGAGTTGGAGGAAAGAAATCGTACTCGATTGCATAGCCAGGCCGGAACATTTTGGCATTTTCAAAACCAGGAATTTGTTGAAGCGCTTTGTGCTGGATATGTTCAGGAAGGGATGTAGAGAACCCGTTGACATATACTTCAACCGTATTCCAACCTTCCGGCTCTACAAATATCTGGTGGCGATCTCGCTCGGCGAAGCGATTTATCTTATCCTCAATCGACGGGCAGTACCTTGGACCGAGTCCCTGAATTCGCCCAGTGAACATTGGGGACTGTTCAAATCCTGTTTGCAAAGTGTCATGAACAGCAGGATTTGTGTATGTAATCCAACAACTTCTTTGCTTAGTTAGTGACTTGGATTCTGGTAGGTATGAGAATTTAGAAGGGTTAGTGTCACCCTTTTGTTCTTCCATTTTGGAGTAATCCAACGAACGACCATCTACTCTGGGTGGAGTGCCAGTCTTCATTCGACCAGATTCAAATCCCAACTCGACTAGCTGTTCAGTAATTCCTGTGGCTGCTCGCTCAGCACTTCGTCCTCCCCCAAATTGTTTTTCACCGATGTGAATGAGTCCGTTGAGGAATGTTCCATTGGTAAGGATGACGGATTTAGCCATGATTTCTAACCCGAGACTCGTTCGTACGCCGAGGACTCTTTGGTCTTTTACGATAAGCCCGGAGACCATCTCTTGCCAGAAATCCAGATTCTCGGTTTGCTCCAACGTGAGTCGCCACTCTTCGGCAAAGCGCATGCGATCGGATTGAGCTCGCGGACTCCACATAGCAGGCCCTTTGGACAGGTTGAGCATTCTGAACTGGATCATGGTCTTGTCCGTGATGAGGCCAGACTGACCACCGAGCGCATCTATTTCTCTAACGATCTGCCCTTTGGCCACACCACCCATTGCGGGATTACAAGACATTTGGGCAATGGTGTTCATGTTCATGGTGACGAGCAGCACCTTTGAACCAAGACGAGCACCAGCACTTGCAGCTTCACATCCTGCGTGCCCAGCCCCCACAACTATAATATCGTATTTAGTAAACATAAGATGATGTGTTCCACGTGGAACACGGATAGAATTTCTAATTATTCTTTTTGTGTTAAAGTTCCACGTGGAACTTCTGGCAGCAAAGATAGGCAGACGGATTCTTTGTCACGCATTTCTTGTTTCTGCTCTTCGGTTTTGTCGTTGTAGCCCAACAAATGAAGGAGGCCGTGTGCCAGAACGCGACACAATTCTTCCTCAAATGAAATGTCATATTCCTCGGCATGTGCTGAAATTCGGTCGAGACTTATATAAATCTCTCCCTCGATTTCCGAAGAATCGGAAAGGTCAAAAGTGATTACATCAGTAAAATAATCGTGGTTGAGGTACTGTTTATTGATCCCCAGAAGTTTTGGGTCAGAGCAAAACACGTAGGAGAGAGAGGCGATCTCAGCGTTTTCTGCTTTCACAATTTGATTAAGCCAATTGATGACCAGCCTTTCGTCTTGCCATTGAAAGGAGACGTCATCGGAAGCAAAGAAAATGTTTGGTGTCAAGACAGATAAAATGTCAATTCTACAGAGTTACCGTCTTCGCTGAAAGAGACTTCATCACAAAGGTTCTTCATTAGAAAGATGCCACGACCACCAGGCTTGTCTAAATTTTCGGGAGAAGTAGGGTCGGGGAGGTCATTGAAGTCAAATCCAGCACCCTGATCAGTGACGGTAAATTTTATTGAACTGTCTTCGAGAACCATCGTAAGCGAGACGTTTTTCGTCTTCTCTCCATTATTGCCATGAGAGATGGCGTTGGAAACGGATTCTGTCACAGCAATCATGACGTTACCATAGAGGTCATCACTGAGCGAATACTTATCCTTAACATTGTCAATAAAACTTTCCACGATCCTAATGTTTTCGGGTAAGGATGGTATGTCTATGTTGATGGTATTCATTTATTGTTTCTCGCTTAGACGTCTAAAGTAATCGTTTACTTCCTTTTTATAAAATGGTTTTAAATCAATTGGCACTGTGCGAAGCAATTCTATCTCTTTTTTTCGGTTCTGAAGGTATTCTTCAAAATTAGGCGGAAAAAAACGTTCACGTCTTTTGGCTGTTTCTGCCTCCCTGTCTGGTTCTTTTTGTTGTTCTTTCAAAGCATCTTCTGCTTCGAGCATCCGTGTGGTTATTTCTTTCTGACGATTCAATAGTTGCTGAGTCAATCGTTTATTTACCAAATCTACCTCATTTTTCTCCATTAGTTCAATGGCTTTTTGTAGTTCGCTTCCGGCCTCTTTGCCCCCTGGTTGGCCATTAAGTTGGTCTTTCATTTCCTGAAGTTGCTGCCGGATCATCTCCTGCTCTGCTGCCATACGGGCGAGCTCTTCTGAAAGTTTCTGTCCAGATTTTCCGCCCTCCTTGAGCTGTTTCATTTGTTCGCCCAGTTGTTGTTGCATTTCGCCTAGGCTCGGAAGGGTAGTTTCTTTCGGCTTACCTTTCCCTTTTCCCATGGCTTCTGACATGCTCATTTGCATCTGTTGTAATACATCGTTTAATAGCAAGGCCAAGTTGTTCATAGATGTCATAGAAAATTGCTGGTGTGAGAGTGCCCGACCTCTCTGTCTATCTTTTATTTGTGCTACAGCATCGGTCATGTGGTTATTCACAGCTTCTATTTCTTTGGTGATGAAGGAAGAGAGTTGTGCGACCCGCCCCGCAAGGGCCATCAGGCTGTCTTCGATCACCCTCACATCTTCTTTGAGTTTAACTTGATTTTGAGAGAGAGCGAGAAAGCGAGGATCAGAGGCATTTACTCCTTTGAACTCTTGCAAGATGTCTTCTTGCCTGTACGAAAGCCGAATCAGGTCGTCAAGTATTTTTCTCAATTGCTCGATATTTTCTTGCATGACTTCCATCTCCATGCCTGCCTGCATTTGCTGCATTTTTTTACTCATTTGCTGCATTTTTTGTGCTGCATTTTGTTGGCTTTTTTTAGACTTTTTCTTGTCACCACTTTTCATTTCTTCCTGGGCATTCTCCATCTCCTGTTCAATGTCCTTTTCGTCTGAATTGAAATCATCCAGCGGTTCGGGTTTGTCGAGTTCTTGATTTAGTTTTTCCAATTCCTCAAGATTTTCTGCTATTTTGTCAAAGTCCTGCTGAATTTTCTCTTGTGATTGTGTCGAATTTGAGTCCAGCGGTTGCTCAGAAAGGTTAAGCTGCTCAGAAGCAAGAGAATCCAGTTGTTGCGAGGCTCGTTCCAGACCGCTTTCGATTTTCATTCGTTTGAAGAGTTCCTTAGTACGCTCCAGGTCTTTTTGCATTCGATTTTCTTGTCGGCTGATCTGCTGAATTTTATCTTTGATTTCGTCGGCAGATTTCTTGTCTGCCATTAGCTTTTGCAATTCTTCGTAGAGTTGACGAGTTTCCTCGTCCATTAAATCTTCGATGAGCTTGTCCAATTGCTCGGATTTCTTTTTGAGTTGTTCGCTTTGCTCAAAATTTTGATTGGCTTTGAGTAGATCTTCGTGTTTTTTCTTGAGTTCCTCTAGCATTTTCTCTAACTCTTCTCGCTGTTCCAGGCTTTCGTTGATGATCTTTTCTTCTTTCCAGCCAAGCTCGTTCTCACTTTTGAGTCGATCAGCTAGCTCCTTCAAGGCTTTTCGCAAGTCCTCGGTCTCTTTCAGGGCTTTATTCAGTTGATTTTCGGTACTTTGTTCTTTTTTATCTATTGATTCGGCAAGTTCTGAAAGGCTGGGTTTTTTGAAAGTAAAAACAGTTGACTTAACGGACTTGTAACCACTTGGCTGATCATTGTCTCTGACAACAGCAAATAGAGTTAGTCGATCTTCAAAATTAATTGTATCTGCAATCCATTCCGTATAGAAGCCTTGTTTTCTGCTGTTTTTATTGATTGGAATATTTTCTGATACATTGTTTTTATCAATTCCATAGTGAAGCATCAAGGAATGGAATCCGAAATCATCTTCGATTTCCCCAGTTATCACCACGTATTTATAGAAGGCTGTGTCGGGAAGAAAATTTATTTTAATTGAAGGAAGTTCGTCAGGGACGATATTAAGTCGGTAGTTCAGGGCGGATTCATTTGTTGTGTGTGAGTTTTGTAACTCAATTTTGTAATTTCCGCTGGTTCTAAGTCTCTTGGTCACGGAGAATGAGTTTTCATCAATGCGACTGGCATTGAGCGTATCGTCTTCAAAATAGAACTTGGCACGATTCGTAGCGCCTGCCTCGAATGTCCATGTCGCGAGAGTGCCTTCTGGCGCGCTTAGGTTCCCACTGTTGGTAATCGTTTTGTCTTTTTTTAATGTATGATTGGGATAATCCAGAATGACAGACATGAGCTTTAATTCTGGCTTGCGGTATAGTTTTAAATGATAAGGGACACTTTTGAATCCAGCGGCCTCCAATTGGAAGTCGATTTCTTGACTTGGTTTTTCGAACGAGTAAGTAAAAACGCCAATGGTAGAAGGTTTCAATTTTATTGTTTGTGCTTCGGTAATCAGATGAATCTGACTGGGAATATTCTCACCTTCTAATTTTACTTGAAGTTCTAAATTTTGGTGGTAGAAAGTGCTCAAGGAATCATTGAGAAGAACAAAAGTAAAGGGTGCGGGTTTTTCAAAAGGGGTATTATGAAGCATGAGTCTTTCAGCCCCGTCGTTGATCAGGGGTGGATTTATAAACGCAACCAATCCGAAGAAAGAAACGAGGACAATAAGATATCTGCCATATTTTCTATTCTTTTGGGTATCAATGGCCGCCTCAAAATCAACATCACCGATCACCTGAGTTTTTTGAGAAATGCTCGCTCTGGCGAGAGCTGTTTTGGCTTGCTTCTCCAATTGAAGATAGTTAATGAGCTTATCATCCAATTCAGGAATTTTATTGGTTAATTTTTGGGCTGCTTTTTCGTCATTGTCTGGTTTTATAATCTTGAAGAAGGTTAAAAAAGGAAGTAGAACCTTAAGCCCAAAGAATATCAGGATGGAAAGAAGAAGAAGGTAGAAGAAGAATGTTCGTATTCCTGTACTAAACCAAAATGAATACTCCAGAGAGGTCAGGACAAGAAACAAGGATACCCCAAAGATCAATGTGATCAGAATACCACCAATTCCTGTTGTCCAATAGGACTTTTGTTTGAACTGTTCAAGTTTCTCTTTTAGAGACATAAATGGCTTTTACGAAAAAACGGAAGATAAGATCAAAGAATTAACTTAAACTCTTTTTCAAAATATTCTACAACATAAATTTTTAATAACTGTTCCTGCTCTACAACATCAAGACGGGGAAGCTTGCTGGTTGGCCTCCAGTGTGGCCACCCATCTTCGTCTCGGCCTTCTAGTTCATAGAAATGAGCTAGCGAAAGAACTTTGCAAATGGCAATATGCATCAAATCTTGCTTTTCTTCTTTACTAAAATCCAACATTCCCTTGCCCAATTCTTGAACTCCAATGAGATAAAGTACATTGTTGAGGTCAGGGGGTCTTTTACCCAGGGCATCCCGTAGCATACTTAGCAGTCGTGCCCACTTCTGTTGTACTTCTAAGTCTTTTTTATAAACCATAGCGGTTTTGTATATTACATGTATGAAACCAATAGGCAAACAACCTTCGCAAAGGAAGATGATTGAGTACGCATTGGTTACAATGTGGCCACAAAAAAATAATTACAACACGTGAAATCACAACTATCGGATTTCCTTTCTCTTTTATACCCCAAAGTTTGTCTCAATTGCAATTGTGGCCTCACCAAAGAAGAGGAGCACCTTTGTCTTACGTGCGAGTTGAGCTTACCAAAGAGCCAATATTTGACAAATAAAGCTGAATTGTTGAAGAAATTCGCCTTTCAACCAAAAGTGATAGATGCTTACGCCTATTTGGACTTTATAAAGGAAGGAATTGTTCAGAAATTAATTCATGGGTTGAAATATCAGGGAAAGCAGAGCTTGGGTGTTTGGTTAGGCCAACGATTTGGAGAGGAGATGAAAAGCCGATTAGATCAGATTGATCTAATTATCCCCATACCACTACATGCCAACAGAATGCGCACTCGAGGATACAATCAAAGCGACCGAATTGCTGAGGGTATCGGAGAGTCAATGGGAATACCTGTGGATACAAAGACGATTATTAGGGCAAAGGAGACGACAACCCAAACCAGGAAGGACAAGCTGAATCGGTGGGAGAATATTCATTCCGTGTTTGGTGTATTGGATCCAGAACAGGTAAACCAAAAAAATCTTCTAATTGTCGATGATGTAATTACGACAGGAGCGACATTGGGAACGTTTTGTGATGAAGTGGCAAAGTACGAACCCAATTCTCTCACAATTTCGGCTCTAGCCGCGGGCAAATAAAAAAGCCCTCTTGATTTGTGGTCAAGAGGGCTTTTAAAAATTCGTGTTAAACTTTTAGTAGTTTGTACCTGCTCGAATCATCGCACATCTGAATCCGATTGTTGATGTTGCAGAATCTTCGAAGACATATCTTCTTGTTCCTGGTGACATCCAATAAGCAACATCAGACCAAGACCCACCTTTGTAAACTCTAAGTCGCTTCATTGGCGGGTTGGCATCATCAAAGGATTTCTGTAAACCAGTCTTTTTCTCCCACTGAGCTTTGGTATAAGGCTTCTCGTTTCCGATGAAATTGTATGCTGGGTTATAGTCAGCTTGAGGGTCATTCACAGCATCTCGTCTTGCAGGATTCAAATCATCCATTTCTTGGAAAGACAAAGGTCGATAAACATCTTGTACCCACTCGTTCACATTTCCAGCCATGTTGTATAGCCCAAAATCATTGGGCGGATAGTCGTAAACGTATGTTGTAACCATGGCTCCATCATTAAGTTTACCAGCGATACCAGCATAATCACCTCTTCCTCTTTTGAAGTTGGCAAGAAAATACCCCATGCTCTTTCCGTAAGGGTTTCTTAGTGCATGACCATCCCAAGGGTAAAGTCTTCTGTGTGTTTGGTTTTCATCTAACCATTGAGTTCCGATAAGCGCTTGAGCGGCATATTCCCACTCAGCTTCTGTTGGGAGTCGGTAGCCAGGGATAGCAATGCCTGATTGAAGCGCAGCAACATTTCCTACGGATGAAGAGAGACCTCCTCCTCCAGCATTTGGGTCTTCAGCACCCGCAAATCCACCACCTCCACCACCGGCGAAAGCGTCAGGATCGGCCTCCATAGCAAGTTTCATGTTTACCATGGATGTTCTCCATTTGCTATAATTGACCGCTTGTCTCCAGTTCACTCCCACGACCGGGAAGAATCTGAAACCAGCGTGTCGATAGTAGGCGTTTACATAAGGGTCGTTGTAGGCCAAGTCTTTTGACCAAACAGTCGTATCGGGGAGGTTGTTTTTCCAATAGTAGTCTGGTGAATCGAGCTTGATAAAATGCTCGTATTCTTGCCAATGAATGTTGGCGACCTCTGTCTCATCCATGTAGAAGGAAGCAACAGTAACTGTGCGCTCCACATTATCACCTAGATGAAGAATGTCTTCTTCGAACGTTCCAAGAACTGTTCGACCACCTTCAATAAAAATGAGATTTGGTCCGTCTGCCTGACCTGAATATTCACCAACCTGAAAACTGTTGGGGCTATCTTCATCATTGTATGCTAAGCCTGTAGTGGTGCTATAACCCTTAGGATCAGAGCTTGTCGGGGTGCCTTTGCCTTTGCTAAACAAATTACACCCACTAAGAATAGTTGCAGCGAGCAGGAATACTCCAGCCGATTTCGCTGCGTTCACAAAATTTTTCATACCTGTTTTCTTTGTTTTGAAACGCTTCAAACTACTAATAAACACAAATATTCCAATAATAGCCCTTAAAGACAATACATTTCTGTGTTTAATTCTACAATACTTTAATTGAAATAGGACCGAATTATTGTGCTGGCTAACCAATATTTTCAACTTGACGTCTAGCCATTTCACTCATCGAACTCATGGCCGCTTCTATTGAGATGATTTCGTCGACTGAAATAATGAGTCGATCCTTGTGTTCTTTCATTTTACTAATCTGGGCATTTGCTTGTATGAAAGTAAGTATTCCTCCGAAAACTGGGGACTGGAAATAAACCTGATCCTTGGCAGGAATGTAGCATTTCATTCGTTCATTCTTGATCAACACTTTTTCAAAGCCCAGCTCAATAGCTAACCACCGGAGGCGAACAGATTCGATAAGATTGTCTAGAGATTCAGGAAGTGGACCGAAACGATCTTTGAGCGTGCCCATATAAGGTATGAGTTCTTCTTCGTTTTTCAGATTGTCCAAAGACGTGTAGGTACTGAGGCGTTCGGAGATATCGGAGATGTATTCTTCAGGAATACGAATTTCCAGATCTGTTTCCACCGTGCAGTCTTGAATCAATTGTCTTGCATTTTCTATTTCGGTGGTTTCGAAGAGGTCTTTGAATTCCTGTTCCTTCAGTTCGGTAACAGCCTCATCCAGAATTTTATGATACATGTCAAATCCCATGTCTGTGATGAAACCGCTTTGCTCGCTTCCTAGTAGATTTCCAGCGCCACGAATATCCAAATCACGCATAGCCACCTTGAATCCATCACCAAGATCCGAGAATTCTTCCAAGGCAATGAGCCTTTTTCTGGACTCGGCATTCAGTGTGCTTCCAGGCGGAGTGAGCAAATAGCAATAGGCCTTGGTATTGGAGCGACCCACACGACCTCTCATTTGGTGGAGATCGGAGAGACCAAACATGTTCGCTCGGTTTATGATTATCGTGTTGGCATTGGGAATATCAAGTCCGGACTCAATGATATTTGTAGAAACCAAAACATCGCATTCACCATTGATGAATTTCATCATCACCTTTTCGAGTCTGGCGCCTTCCATTTGGCCATGCCCGATGATGACTTTTGCGTCTGGGACGAGCTGAAGAATAAGATTGCCTATTTGCTCAATGTCGCTAATTCTATTGTGGACAAAAAACACCTGACCTCCTCTTCTAATTTCGCTACTAATGGCGTCACGGATAATTTCATTGTTGAATTCTAAGACTTCTGTCGTAACGGGTCTCCGATTCGGAGGAGGCGTGGAAATAATGGATAAATCCCGTGCGCCCATTAGTGAAAAATGCAGCGTTCGTGGAATTGGTGTGGCGGTGAGAGTGAGTGAATCTACATTCACCTTTATCTCCTTCAATTTTTCCTTCACCTTCACACCGAATTTCTGTTCTTCGTCAATAATCATCAAACCCAAATCCTTGAATTCAATGTCTTTGTTCACAATCCGATGTGTTCCTATCAGGATATCGATTTTTCCAGATTTGACCCCTTTTCTGATTTCTG
>Ga0316208_1002402_pt1 | contig 15307 bp, 11 predicted proteins | sample 3monopyrite_MG_FD_204944 | JGI IMG/M metagenome (GOLD analysis project Ga0316208, IMG submission 204944) | Microbial mat bacterial communities from mineral coupon in-situ incubated in ocean water Damariscotta River, Maine, United States -... | ecosystem: Environmental > Aquatic > Marine >... | reverse complement strand
TTAACTTCCACGCAACACTGCACTCCTGAATACTTCTTGATTTATGCTTTTATCAACAAAATACTGAGCAAAAGTGGCAGGATATTTCAAAAGAACTGGGTAGCCCATCCGCTTTTAGCGGTTGGATTGGGTTGCAACTAGAGGTTCGCGCCATTTTGCTTGCTTTATATTGGATGTTTCAATGATATTGAACACGCATGGCACGAGTACCATGTGCCTGACGGCACCCAATCACTGATGTGCTCGGGCTACCCTGGTGCCTTTGTTCCGGTTTGCTTAAACGAAACAGACAGGAATGTCTGTGCTCCTTATTGAATTATTAGAGGTTACTTTATTTCTGAACAGGCAACTGGAATTGTACCTTCTTGCCGTTTCTCAAAACCGTCACCTGAATGCGATCTCCGATTTTGGTCTTCGTGTTGCCATAAAAGAAGATATCACTTTCAGAAAGCAAATTTGTCTGACCATCGTAACTGGTAATGATATCCCCCTTCTTGAAACCAGCCCTTTTTGCAACCGCATGAGCCCCGTATTGACCAACATGCTCGACAACCATCGCCATTTTATCCTGCTTCAACTGTTTTGCTTTCTTCTGTTGAGTATTCATCTGTTCGAGTTTTAATCCCCCCAGAAAAACACGTCGATATTCCCAGGATGAAACTCGCCAGGAAAGATCGCCTTGACGTCTCCAGTCGGCAGGCAATTTCAGCAAAAGTTTTTTTAACTCCCCTGCTCTTTTCACTTTCATTGAAAGAATATCACCTTGAGGAGAAGCCTGATCGAGTACCCATTGCACATCTGCCATCGATAAGATTGGTTGTCCGGAGATCGTTTCTATTCGATCCCCTTTTTTTAATCCCGCCTTGGCTGCAATCGAAGCAGCGAGTACTTCTTTCACCTCCGCTTTGGTATCAGGATCGAGAATTAAGCCGAGCGTTTTAGGATGCGGATACGGAAAGAAAATCTTCTCCGGAATCGCTTTGTCATTCTTCCAATAGAACGCTCGCCGGGCATCACCTATTTGATGGCAATGAATGCAACTGCGAACAACATTATTTTCAAAATCGATTGAGTCCTTATACTTCTTTTTCAATGAGGGATACTTTTCTGGTGAAGCGAATTCGAGTGGTTGGCCTCGTTTCCCAGCGAGTGCTTTCCTGTTCTTCGGATAATTTTTATGCAACTCCAACGCACCGCGTAAGGTCTGGGTCATTCCTTTAAGAGAAACGTCGTTATACCATTCGGTGTGATCAGACCGCGTACCAAAGCGTCCGTAGATCGTGCCATCTGCATTGAGCATAAATACAGCGAATGACTGATCGGTGTCGTACTGGAAAAGCGAAAGATCCAACCCGTTGGTGGAAACAATTCTTACGCAAATATATTGCTTTAGAAGCGGACGAATTTCTGGATCTCGATCAACCAGTTCATCATCGAGTTTGACACACTCCACGCAAGGAATACATCGCAGCACCACAACGATTGGCTTACCGGTTCGTTTTGCTTCGGCAAAGCCTTTCTCTAAATCGTTATAAATCCAGAATCCATCAGCAAGCACCTTTTCGCGATCTTGCCGCACTTTCTCTTCACGTGACTGCCCCTGTACCAATGCAGGCTGAATCACCAAGAGTAAAAACAGACTCAGAAAACAATATCGATTCATTTTTCAACTCCTAACTCGGCGTAGCCGAAACCAAACAGGGGGATAGGCGTTAGGAAAAAGTAGGTTAGGCTTTCCAGCCTGACCAATGTGGTATCCAGGATAATCACTCTTTGATTGACCAGTGAACGCTGTATTATTCATTGAAAGGTCAGCGCAATTCGTGTCAGCCTGGAAAGCCTAACCTACGATTCATCAAAAACATCCTGCCACTTTAACGCAGCATTTCATTAATAGAGAAAGAGGTCATTCTATTCGCTTTAGAATCAGCGAATGAACATCGCAAATTCCTTTGCCTGTTTTTTGAACCGCCTGGATGGTAACGCGTGTGCGTCCCGGCTTCAAAGTGATCTCACCTAATTTGACTGTCGCGAATGTTTGAACAAAACGCTTCTTGGAAATTCGAGAAGGACGCTGTGTCGGTTTCGGTTCATGCGATTTCTTTATCACTGCTTCCACTGAATCCCCTGCAACAGTGACACGTAATTTGGTGCCAACAGCGTCCTCGTAACAGGCGTATTTCAAAGAAACTTCAAACCGTCCTGCTTTTACAACTTCGGTTTCCCACCAAATCGATTCATCAGTCTCGGTCCAATCGGTAAGCCAGTCGTGCGCAAAGCCCCAGCGATTATACCAGCGAATCTTTCCCGTAAAATACGCTTCAGGAACGGTCAACTTCACCTCGGGCCACTCTGAATACCCCACCTGAATGACAGGCCGCGTGATCGGAACAGTTGTGACGTCTTTGAACCATTTCATGTACGCCTTTGAAAGACGGGCAACAACTTGTGGATGTTGCGATGCGACATTTTTGGATTCCCCCGGATCGCTGCGCATATCGAACAGTTCCCAACCTTCCCCCTCGTTCACACATCGCCAATGCTCGTTACGAACAGATCCCGGGAACGGTTGTTTGATATTTTCAACAATCGGTTTCCCTGATGCTCCGACCAGAGATTTCCATCCGGGGTTACGGGTGAAAATCATGCGATCTTGGGGCCATTGTTCCTCATGCCCTAAAAGCAAGGGGACTAATGATCGACCATCAAGCGGTTTCGTTTTTACTTTTTGAAGATCGATCTTGCACAACTGCGCAATCGTCGGCAACAAATCGATATGCCCAGCCAGTTGAGAAAGCACTTTGTCTGCTTCAATTTTACCGGGCCAGCGGACAAACATCGGCACACGCACGCCCCCCTCATGCACGGTTCCTTTCATGCCTCGCATCCCCGCATTAAAGCGACTTCCCTGCGGTCCTTCTGCTCCATTATCAGAAAGAAAGATCACGATCGTATTATCAGCAATGCCAAGCTGATCGAGATGTTTCAAAAGGCGTCCAACATTTTCATCGATATTTTGAACCAGCCCATAAATGGCAGCCGGTTTGTTATCGAGCCCACGAGCCTTGTACTTATCGTAGTAACGATTAGCAATTTGCATCGGCGTGTGCGGTGCGTTGTACGGGAGATAACAGAAGAAGGGACGTTTCTGGTTCTCGCTGATAAACTGCATCGCGGCGTCGGTCAGAACATCGGTAATAAAACCTTTTGTCGCAACCATCTTGCCGTTCTTTTCGAGAACAGGATCGAAATAATTATCCCAATGACCTTGAGGCATCCCGAAAAAATCATCAAACCCCTGCCCGCGTGGATGGGACGGATAATTTTCGCCAATGTGCCACTTCCCGAAACAACCGCTCACATAGCCTGCACTTTGAAGCACTTCGGGAATCATCACCTCTTCGGGACGAACAGATTCTACCCCCCTGGTGACCGAAGCACACCCGGTTCGCAAATTGTAGCGTCCTGTCAATAACGTCGCCCGCGTCATCGAACAAAGCGGACAAACCATGAACCGTTCAAAACGGGTCGATTGTTTTGCCAGTCGATCAAGCACCGGCGTATCGATTTTATCATTGCCATGCAGCGCCAAATCGCCGTAGCCCTGATCGTCGGTCAATATCAACAAAACATTCGGCTTCTCGCCCGCAGCCAACGAATAAGATATTGCAGCCTGACCGAAAACAAACAGCACGATGCCAATAAGCAAGCGACGATATGCAATCATAGAATAATTCCCTGAAAACCTGAAAAAGAGTGATATCAACCTCTTTCAAGATAGCGTTCAAGGCTACAAAATTCAAAGCCAGCAAACTTCAAGCCGCTTTGACACCTGCCTGTTTCTTTTTGCGTTTGCGTGGTTCACTTTTCCAACGCCTGTGCAGCCAGAAGTATTGTTCGGGGGATCTGCGAATCACTTTTTCCAATGCGTTACAATATCGTGAAGTGATTGCTTTCACATCGCCCGCCAAATCTTCATCGCGGGGATCGATTATTTCTTCGACACCAATTTCATATCTGGCCCAACGATTGTTGATGAAATCATCTTCGAGTCTTCTTGCATAACCAACGCAAATGAGAGCATCGTACTGCATCGCGAGAACACCAATCGATTTGAACGTGCTGGCGGGTTTACCGAAAAAATCGATGAACAGACCACGCGACCCCGCATCCTGATCGCCCAGCATCGCAACCATCCCTTCCGCTTCCATCTCGGTCACAATCTCTTTGGAAGCTCCCGATTTGAGAATCATATAATGACCCGTCAGTTCTCGGAATTCGCGAAACCAATCGTGCAGATAAGGGTTATCTAAAGCTCGGGCGACTGCTCCGGCGCGGAAACCAAACAGGCCAAAGCTGACCAGCGACATCTCCCAGTTTCCAAAATGACCGCTCAGCAGAATAACGGGGCGATTTCTGGTAAGAGCCTCAACCGCGAGCGAGCGATTTCGGAAAGTGACACATTCACGATAATTTTCACGATGTAACTTGCGAGGAATTTGAATCATCTCGACAATCAACCGCAACAAATGTTTCCACATTCCCAGAATAATGCGGTCCGCTTGTTCGTCCGAAAGTTCGTCACCAAAAGCGATTTGTAGATTCTCCCTGCAAACTTTATACCGCGTCCACTTCCTCGGCAAGCGATAAAAAGCAAACCGGGCAATCCCCTCAGCCAACCGAACCGACTGCCGAAAGGAAAGCGCACCGATCACCGCAACCAACATCCTGAAGACCAGAAATTCCAGTCGATATCGAATTGACTTCCATGTCATTATCAAAACCTCGTTAGCAACTACCAGTTCGGTCAATACAATGAGCCAGTCACACTGTGTTAAATCACCCCGGAATCCCTGACCTGAGACGATAAACCATCTCCCAAAGACGGTCTATTTCACCACGTTCGATCACCTCTATTGGCTTGAATTCATCAAACAGATTATTCGGTGTCTTGAACCACTCACCAAGACACGCAGGGTCAACAACTTCACTCAAGGCATCACAGAGCCGTTTAACTTCGACATAATTACGACGAAGTTTTTCAACCTTTTTTTGATCTAATTCAGCATCGGCAATTGTTTTTATCGATACGCTAACCAAGCGACCAAAAGTCTCTCTAGTCATCCCCAGCGTGCTTCGAAGTTCCAGTTTTGAAGTGCCGTTGTATTTTACAATACGTATGCCCTTTAGCCCTTGGACTGCAATGATCTTTTTGCCAAGTTTTTTTTTCTTTGTTGTCACTAATAAGTCTCTCCTTGGGAAAAGTTTACTCTATTCCAATCCTGGAGACAAGAATTAAAACAAGTAATATTACATGTTTTAATTCTTTCTTCTACGGAGGGAGTAGTGGTAGATTTTCTTTTTCGATGATGTTAAGAGGGCAGCCAGGAGTGTTATTATGACAAAAAATGGCTATATTTTTACCTTCTTTTGGATTTCTTGCAGATGGTACAATCAGACCATTGAATCCAGCCACAAGACACCCCCGACCAATTGCTTGTGTCCAAGATTCTTCACCTGAATCTTGGATTGAATGCCAATCTTCTTGAATTAGTTCGCTGAGGGGGAAGCCAATTTTTCGGCGATTCTTTGCATCTGTTAAATCGAAGAGGTCATGAACATTAAGTTGAATTGATACCATCACACGGGGTTTGAAAAATTCACTTTTGAATCCATCTTTAATTAATTCCTGATAAGTTTCTTTTGTCGCAGTAACTGGGTCTAGAGATGCGTTTATGACATTAGTCCCTCGTGGGTTCCATCTACCTCCTACATATCCAGCTCCAGCACCAGATAACAAATCGTCCTCGTTAGCGTATTTCAATCCAACAAACCGAAATCCAATTCCGTTAAATTTCACGGCTCGATACTTACACTTAGCAATTCGATTAAACAGTTCCTGAACTTCGGGAGATTCTTTACTCACTGAGTTGCTCATGCGATGGATTTTTTTAACCGATCTGAAATAAACCGGGAGTCCCCACCGAGTGCTGAGAGTGTCCTCTTTTTACGTATTTTGGTCAACCCGAAACTGTTATTCAGGCCGCTGGGGGTCACCTTCCAGTGGCAATTTCACTTGTTTTCCGGTCCAGGAGGATTGATAGATCGCCAGAATGATTTCGACGCTTTTACGTCCTTGTTGCCCATCAACGAGCGGCTCTGTTCCGTTGTTAACCGCATTGATAAAATCTTCAAATTGATCCTGATGCCCCTGGAAGGAGATGGCGGAGGGATCACTTGCTCCGCCTGTGTTGCCCGATTTTTTAGCGAATTTCTCTGCGATTTCGTCGTCTTTATCCTGCTTCTCCTGGAATTCCCACATGAGAACATCATCTTGCTCGACAATCACTGAACCGGCATCGCCGTGGATTTCAGTTTTTTTAAGCAACCCCGGCCACGCGGCAGTAGTCGCAGTGATGGTTCCGATCGCCCCATTGGCAAATCGAACCGCAGCGACCCCCGTATCTTCCACTTCAATTCGTTCGTGAGCCAACGTCCCCACGACCGCGCTGACTGATTCAATTTCACCCATGAACCAGTAGATCAGGTCCACATTATGAATCGCCTGATTCATATACGCCCCGCCGCCATCCATTGCCCACGTGCCTCGCCATCCACCACCATCGTAATACTCTTGGGAACGCCACCATTTCACATAGGTATCGCCCAGTGTCAGGTTGCCGAATCGCCCGGAATCGATGGCATCTTTCAATGCCAGATTAGCTCCGCTAAACCGCGAGGGCAAAATCGCTCCCAACTTCACGCCATTCTTTTTGCAGGCATTGATGATGGCATCGCATCGCTCCAAAGTAATTTCGAGAGGTTTTTCCACCAACAGATGTTTGCCGGCATTGGCAGCCGCGACCGCAGGATCTAAATGGGCACCGCTTGGCGTGCAGATCGTCACCACTTGAATATCTGGATTCGCCAGCATCTCCTCCAGTGTTTCGTAAGCGATGCAGTCTCGCTCTTCCGCAAACTTCTGGGCACCTTCGTACTTGTCATTAAAACAACCAACAAGCTTTGCACCATCAATATGTGCAATCGCTTCCGCATGAAACCGCGAAATCATTCCGCAACCAACAATCCCAAAACCAACTGACATCTTTTTCTCCTCGATGAAATTTATTATTTGAATACTCATTTAATAAAAGGCGAGCCGGGGGTGTTAACCCCCTGGTGATTTTGCCGTACGTAAAACCGACCAACTGCACATAGCGCAGCAACATAAAAGCTCGAAGGTTACCAGGGGCATCACGAACCGGCTCGCCTTTTATTTTGGAACTGGCCTCACTCGACAAAATCTCTTTTTGCCTGCCCAGACAAGCAAACCTTCAGGCACTGGAATTTCTTCATCATGGCTTTTCATGCGGATTTTATCTTCTGTGTAATAGGCTCCACCATCCTTAATCAATCGCCTGGCTTCACTCGTTGTTTTGCATAATTTTGCCCAGACTAATAACTGCGCCGCTCTGATTTTAACTATTCCATCAGGAAATCGATTTGACCATGTCACTGATTCTGCGGAATTCCCTCCGCCGGGATAGATTTCTCGTGTCTCAATATCATCAGGGATTTTCTTCTGTGAAATTTCTTTTTCCCAGCGAGCCACCGCCGCCTCTGCTTCTTCTGCGTTATGATATTCGCTGATGATTATTCGAGCGAGAATTTGCTTCGCTTCTTTTGGATGCCCCTGCAAAATCTGTTGATATTCTGCTTGCGGGATGTCGGTTAATAATTCAAAATACATCTGCATGACATCATCAGGCAGTTGCATGAATTTTTTCGCCATCTCGTACGCCGGCTCGCTGATGCCGATATAATTACCCAGGCTTTTTCCCATTCGCCGCACGCCATCGGTACCGACCAGAATGGGCGACATCACCGCTACCTGTTGAGGCAAGTTCTGGTCCCGCTGTAAATCTCGTGAGAGCATAAACGTATAAAGCTGCTCGGTCCCGCCCAGTTCGATATCCGCTTTTATCTCAACCGAATCCCAACCCTGCATCAGCGGATACAAACACTCGTGCAGATAAATCGGTTTTTCCTCCTTGAATCGCTTCGAAAAATCGTCCCGTGTCAACAATTGAGCCACCGTCACCTTGCTACACAGTTCGAGAATGCGAGCAAAATTCATCTTTGAAAACCAGTCGCCGTTGCGATGGACTTCCGCATTTTCAAGATCAATTACTTTAGCGACTTGTTGAAGATAATCTTCCGCATTTTTTTCGACTTGTTCACTGGTCAGCCTGGCACGGGTCTCATCTCGACCACTCGGATCCCCCACGAGCGCGGTATAATTTCCGATGATAATTACCGCCTGATGTCCCAGTTCCTGAAACTGCCTCATCTTTCGCAGCGGGACCGTATGCCCTAGATGCAGGTCGATACCAGTCGGATCGATTCCGTATTTTATTCGTAGCGGCTTCCCCGTTTTTTCACACTGCTCCAACTTTTTACGCAGTTCGTCTTCAGGAACAATTTTCTCGACTCCTCTACGAATCAGAGCAAGTTGATCATCAACAGGCAGAAATTTCATAAGATTATATTTGTCATTAAATGGTGGATCTATTTATCAGGCTCTTATCAACAAAATGCTGTGCAAAAATGGCAGGATATTTTTAACACAAAGAAGAAAGAAGTGAACCACGCAGACACCGAAAACACTGAGGAAAAATAAAAAGAAGAGAATAATGTGATTGAAAGTTAATTCGCGAAAATTCATGTTTATTCGCGGCTCGCCACCTTCCCATCAAGCAAACCTGTTGACGCAGTCGCCTTCGGCTTGCCGTTAAACGAATGTTTGTCTCTTCATTTCGTGTTTTTCGTTTCTTTCGTGGTCCCCTGGGTAAAGCTTATTTGGTTCCGGTTGCGCCGGGTTAGGTTAAACAGAAATCAGTCAGGCGATTCCTGTTTATCTACAGACCGGTAGACATTAACATTCCCTGTCTTGTGAAGCCAGTCAGCACGCTGGCATTTTATCGGTTAAATCAGTCAGTAACGAGAAATTGAATGTCAGACTCCACCCTCATGTTTGCCGGCGGCGGAACAGGTGGGCATCTCTACCCCGGTATCGCGATTGCAGACTGCTGGATGAAGCAATACCCAAGCTCTCGCTCGGTATTTATTGGCAGTGGCAGAAAAATCGAAACCGAAATTCTTGCAGGAACGTCCTATCACCACGAAGTTCTCCCGTTTGAATCCCCCCGAAATATCCTCAAGCATCCGCTGCGATTCTATAAAAACTGGCGAAAATCAACAAAGCTTGCCCGCAACTATCTGGCCCGGTATCAACCGGCTGTCGTGATCGGACTGGGAGGCTTTGCCAGTTATCCGATTGTTCGAGAAGCCGCCCGTGCGAACATTCCGATTGTTCTTCTTGAACAAAACGTCATACCAGGACGAGCCACCACGTACCTCTCACGCTGGGCAAATAGTTTATGTGTCACCTACGATCAGACACATCAATATTTCTCCAAACAGATAAACATAAAAACAACTGGAAACCCGATACGAGAGAATATTATCCAACTTGCTCAATTAATAAACCCTGCTTCACCTCCCCTACTTTTGATACAAGGAGGCAGCCAGGGTTCTCGTCTAATCAACCAAACGATGCTCAACTATTTGAAAGAACAGAAGAGTTCTCTTGAGGGTTGGCAAATCAGGCATCAAACAGGGACAATCGATGAAGAAATCATCTCGGAACTAAAACATCAATACAAATCATCAGGTATCGATGCTGATATTCGCCCCTATTTCACTTCTGCAGTAGAACTCTATCAAGCAGTGACTCTCGTTATTTGTCGTGCAGGAGGCACAACGCTGGCAGAACTACATACACTTGGGCTTCCTGCAATCATTATCCCTATTTCAGACTCAATACGTAATCATCAAGTTAAGAATGCAACCCATCATTTAATGCACCATAATGGAGTCATACTGCGAGAATATTCAACTAATTTTCAAATAAACTTTAATCAGGAACTACATGACAAATTAATGCAAGTATCCTCTTCCCACCGTAACTTATCGAATATAAGTCATAATAATCCAATAAAGGAAGATGCTGCTTCTCTTGTTTTTTGCGAGATTAATAAAATACTGCCTCATCGGTAATCATGTATTATTCATCTATATAATATAATTATTATGCAAATTATTTTTCTTTGTTACCGTATATACTTGCATATTTATTCGCAGATACTATCTTACCACGATCATTGCTGGAGTCGCGTCTGGCTCTCTGTTCGTACCGATGTTAAATGAAAAGGTGTACCGTTATGGCTGTCAGTTTGGAAGATTTGTCTGTTGCTGAAATACAACAATTATTGAAAAAGAAACAGGGACGTGTTGCACAATTACAAAAACGCCGAGTGAAATTGCTGGAAGAGATAAAAAATATCGATGCCGAAATTACAGAACTTTCAGGCGAAAGCAGTGGCACGCGATACAGCAACACATACACCAACCTGGGGGTTGCCTGCCATGTTTTGGGTAAGTACAAAAAAGGATTGACTCTCGCTGAACTTGCCGATGCCATCTTAAAAACCGGTCATCGATCAACCAGCAACAATTTCAATAACACAATCTATCAAGCGATCCACAATTCTGATCTCATTAAACGTGATGAAAAAACAAAAAAATATATGCTGAAGAAGTAGAGCCTACTGAGCTTTTTCACCTGCATCAGTTTTGTTAAACAGCAGGTCGAAGTTAAATTTGGTACTCTTGAGAAAAGCCTCTATAGTGGACGCAGTCGCCTTCGGCTTGCCGTTAAACGAATCATCGGTGACCGCGTTGAACATAACAGGTTGAACGATGCTCTTAGCATCGGGCAAACAATTACTGTCGTCTCTTTGGACTGTAGGATGGTGTGCTTGCACCCATCAAATGTGGTCTGCATTGTCTTGTTTCCATCGCCGGCTCATCACTGTTCCAACTCTTTTCTGTCATGGAACGTAATCCGGCACGCGAAGATGGGGGCAAGCACGCCATCCTACGAAAAACGAACACAGATGTGACAGCTATTGTTTGCTCAATACTTAATTCGAAGCAGAAACTGAATCGTGTTTCGAGATTGAATTTTCGGTCACTGGCACAACGTTGATCTCGTATTGTTGCTCTAATCGTTGGAGCATGCTGGAAGAGAGCCTGCATCGGTAGGTGGCGTGGTTGTTTTCATCGTAGGTTGTTTGTTCCACCTGGACCGAACGGGCAAGGAGTGAGGAGAATTTGCCATCTCCCACATGGGCGGTAATATCAACCCATTCGTACGATTGACTAAGCCGTTCGATGACCGCCGCCTGCAGCGTTTTAACCCCTTTACCTGTAACGGCTGAAACACTGATCGAATCTCGATATTTATTGCGAAGGATATCGTACCAGGTTCTCTGTTCGGCTTGCTCGGAACTGTGCGCTAAATCAGAGCTTGTTTCGATCCGTTTCGGCGGGTTGATTTCCGTATTTTCACCGCTGTCAGCTTCTGGCTTACTCAGCGAAAGGTCGGGGAGTCGATCAATTTTATTGAGCACGAGTAGCGTTTCTTTATCACCTGCTCCGATCTCTTCCAACACTTTTTCGACCGTTTCGATATGCTGCATCGCTTCCGGGCTGCCTGCATCAACCACGTGCAATAACAGATCGGCCTGCAACGCTTCTTCCAATGTTGACTTGAAGGAAGCGACCAGGTGATGAGGCAAGTCGCGCACGAAACCGACGGTATCACTTAATAAAATGTTGCCGCCGTTCGGGATCGACCAGGTACGGGTTTTTGTATCCAGGGTTGCAAAAAGTTGATCAGCGATCAAGACATCTTCCCCGGTCAACGCCTTCATCAAAGTGCTTTTGCCCGCATTGGTATAACCGACCAGCGAAACCGTAAACTTTTCGTGCCGGGCGGAAACGAGCCGTTCGCGTCGTCTTTCTACCGTTCCCAGTTTTCGCTTCAATTCAGAAACTCGTTTATCAAGCAAGCGTTTATCAAGTTCAAGCTGCTTCTCCCCAGGACCGCGACCGCTGCCAATCCCGCCTTCGATGCGTTCCAGGTGTGTCCACATCCGTTTTAATCGCGGGCGCATATAAAGAAGTTGAGCCAGTTCCACCTGTAATTTCGATTCGGAAGTTCTGGCATGAGTAGCAAAAATATCGAGAATGACTTCACTACGATCAATTACGATTGCTTTGATTGTTGTTTCGATATTCCTGCCTTGCGAAGGAGCCAGGTTGTTATCGAAAATTGCCAAATCGGCTTCTGTCATCGACATCAACTGCTTCAGTTCTTCGATTTTCCCCTTCCCCAGATAGGTTGCAGGATCAGGTTTTTCACGGGCCTGAATAAGAGTTCCCACAATTTCACAGCCAGCCGTTTCGGCTAGGCCTGCCAATTCATCCAGGGCTAATTCGCGATTCGTTGACGGCCCGGGAGCGACCATCCCCACAAGCACGGCTCGCTTGGCTTCAACTTTTAATGTATCTCGCAGTGGCTGATTCAATGATGATTTCCTGTAGAGTGCGTTATCTGCTTAAAAATAACGCTTGCGAAAAAAGAGAGCTTATTTCAGGACTATTCCTTCTTAGACTGGGTATTGTACGAAATTGCCCCTATTGAGCAATACACCGAACAGTACGCCGGAAAGTCTGATCTGGGTTTCATGGCTTCGCTTATCTGTTCAGTAAAAAAAACCTGAAATAGCGGCCCACAACACCATCTGTCCATTTGAACCCATCGCATTGCCATCAACCGATGGTACTCGACTCTGTATTCTGCAACTGCGATTGAATTGTTGCAATATCTCACAGAATAACAACAGAATTTCAATTCGCTCTTGAAGGATTTCGCTGGACAGACTACACAGTGACAAAACCAGTTGAAAACAAGTTCGGTTTAATCCAAAAAGAATCAGTATGTTCATCTGGTCACACTTGGCGGCTTTGATGTAACAAATGCGCATCATTGATGCCGCTGCTACAGATATAAGGGAACCTCTATTTATTCAAAAGGAGTACAGACATTCGGTGTCTGTCTCGTAAGAGCGTGCTGTATTGTGGCAGACAAGAATGTCTACCCTCCGTCCAGTAGGATTTTTTGAATAAATAGAGGTTCCCATAAGATTATTGGTAACTATTGAGCCAATTCTCACCAGCCGTAGGGTCAATAGTTACAGATCGTTTCAAATACAATAACAAGGAAAGCGGTAAATAATGGCGGACGATGCAGTAAAAAAAGAGCCTAAGCTCAGTAAGATGGAAGGTATCAAGGCAAGCAGTCACCAATTACGGGGGACAATTGCTGAGGAATTGGTTAACGACGAACCAAACTTTGCCGGCGATGCGGCTCAACTGTTGAAGTTTCACGGCACTTATCAGCAGGACGACCGGGAAAAGCGGAATCTCAAAGATGAGCAGGGCAACCGGCTTGGCAAAGCCTACAGTTGCATGATTCGCATCTGCACGCCCGGCGGGAAACTGACCGCAAAGCAATTTCTGGGACAACTCGATTTGTGTGATACGCTTGGCGAAGGAACACTCCGCTTAACATCCCGCCAGGCGAGCCAGATACATGGTGTGCTGAAAAAGAATTTGCGGGAAACGATTCACAAAATCAATCAGTTGCAGCTCGATACTTACGCCGCTTGTGGGGATGTGAATCGTAATGTGATGTGCAACCCTGCCCCTTACAAGAACAATCAAATCCTTGAACAAATGCAGGCAACGACGGATGCTCTTGCGGCTCATTTGAAACCGAAATCGACCGGCTATTTCGATTTATGGGTAACCGATGAAGAAGGCAACAGAGAAAACATCACCGATTTTCAACCTGTTGAAGAACCGATTTACGGCAAGGCATATCTACCTCGCAAATTCAAGTTTGGAATCTCGCTACCGGAAGATAATCATGTCGATATCATGGCACAAGATACGGGCTTGCTTGGAATTGTCGAAGAGGGTTCTATTGTCGGGTATAACTTTTACGTGGGTGGCGGAATGGGACGAACTCCCTCGGCTGCAAAAACATTCCCCGCCATCGGCAGATTGATGGCGTTTGTTCCTTACGACGAAGTTTGCGCCGTTGCAGAAGCAGTCGTTAAAGTGCAACGTGATTTTGGGAACCGCGAAGATCGAAAAATCGCTCGTTTGAAATATTTAATCGCAAATTGGGGCGTCGAAAAATTCCGCAAGAAAGTGGAAGAGTATTACGGCTCCCCATTGCAAGATGCACGCGATGCAGAAATTACTGGCGTCGATGATTACATGGGCTGGCAAGAACAAGGGGATGGCAAACTGTTTGTCGGTCTTCAAATTGAAAGTGGACGAATTAAAGACGAAGCAGATTTGCGTATTAAAACCGGCTTACGAACTATTCTTGAAAAGTTCAACATGCCGGTCCGTCTGACAGCACTGCAATCGATGATTTTGTGTGATATCGCCCCCACAGATAAAGACGAAATTTCACAAATACTGCAAGCACACGGCATCCGCCCTGCAGAAGATTATTCGGTTTCTCGCCGATTTGCCATTTCCTGCCCTGCCCTTCCGATGTGCGGCCTTTCCGTCACCGAATCGGAACGTGTCATGCCGCAGTTTATGGATCAATTCGATAAAGAATTGGAAAAGCAGGGACTCTCAAACGAAGTCATCAGCGTTCACATGACAGGCTGCCCAAATGGTTGCGCCCGACCTTACACACCAGATATCGGCTTGGTAGGCCGCTCTGTTGGAAAATACACGATCTTTTTGGGAGGCAACACACGCGGCACACGACTCGGTTTCATTTTCCAGGATCAGGTTCCGTTCGATGAAATCGTACCACGGCTTTCCCCGGTAATCAGTCTCTATAAACAACAACGAGAACCAGAAGAAACATTCGGCGATTTCTGCGCCCGCATTGGAGAAGAATCACTGATCAAGCAGTTTGTTGAAGCTGCGTAATTTGCCGCAAGAAACCAGAACGTTGCTCCACAACTCAAACGAAGGACATCACCTGTCCGGGAAAATGGAGAAGCCAGAAGCCTCGTTTATTACCAACCTGGCGCTCTCCAGCCTGGATCTTGACGGGGTGTCCAATTGCCCTCCCCAAGAAATTGTGAAACAGATTCTTTCAGGCTAATGCCACAAGTGTTAAGCAATGCCCGGGAGAAAAAAGGTGGGGAGAAAAAAGGTGTCAGGAACCTTTAATCTCGGTTTATGGGTATTTCTCGAGTAATTATTGTTCTTTCGAGTCACAACTGATTGACTTTTAGGGTGAAATTACAAAAAAAAGGTTCCTGACACCTTTAATCCTGACACCTTTAATCCCATACATAAA
>Ga0316208_1002400_pt1 | contig 15321 bp, 12 predicted proteins | sample 3monopyrite_MG_FD_204944 | JGI IMG/M metagenome (GOLD analysis project Ga0316208, IMG submission 204944) | Microbial mat bacterial communities from mineral coupon in-situ incubated in ocean water Damariscotta River, Maine, United States -... | ecosystem: Environmental > Aquatic > Marine >... | reverse complement strand
GCTGTCGCTATTTTTAAAAAACATAAAGTCCCAATTGCCTTATTGCATACCACAAATTTATACCCTACACCACCACATTTGGTGAGGCTTGGAGCCATGCAACAATTACAAGAAGCGTTTCCAAATAATGTAATTGGTTTAAGCGATCACACATTAAATAATAATGCATGTCTTGGAGCTGTAGCTTTAGGAGCATCCATATTGGAGCGTCATTTTACAGACCATAAAGAACGAACAGGACCAGATATAATTTGTAGTATGGACGAAAATGAGTGTAGTGATTTAGTAAAAGGAAGTAAAGAAATCGCTCTAATGCGTGGAGGTAATAAAGAGCCAGCCAAAGAAGAACAAGTTACCATAGATTTTGCATTTGCAACAGTTTGTTCTATAAAAGAGATTAAAAAGAACGACATTTTAACCAAAGCTAACATTTGGGTAAAACGACCAGGAACAGGAGAAATTCTTGCCGAAAACTATAAAGATATTTTAGGTAAAAAAGCCATAAAAAATATAACTGAAGATGTTCAACTTAAATGGACAGACTTTGAGTAAAACAATCAAAAAAATAGCATTTCTGTCTGGTACAAGAGCCGATTTTGGAAAAATCAAATCCTTAATACAAATTCTTGAGAATGATATACACTTTGAACCCTTTGTGTTTGTAACAGGAATGCACCTTATGCAAACCTATGGTTACACGCTTATAGAAATTGAACGTTGTAACTTCTCGAATGTGCATGCCTTTAAAAACCATACAAACGAAGCCACAATGGATTTAACCCTAGCTAAGACCATTCAAGGCTTTTCAAATTATATAAAAAAAATTCAACCAGACCTTATAGTTGTGCATGGTGATAGAGTAGAAGCAATGGCTGGAGCTATTGTAGGTGCTTTAAATAACATTTTAGTAGCACATATAGAAGGAGGAGAGCTATCAGGTACAGTAGATGAGCTTATCAGGCATGCTGTTAGTAAAATAAGCCATATTCATTATGTGTCAAATCAAAAAGCAAAAAAGCGATTAATACAAATGGGCGAATTGGAAAAGAGCATAAAAATAATTGGCTCACCAGATGTAGATATTATGTTTTCAAGCCATCTTCCATCAATTGATGAGGTAAAAAACTATTATGAAATACCATTTAACAATTATGCCTTGGCAATGTTTCATCCTGTAACAACCGAATACAGTAAAATGCAAGGTTATGCACATAATTTTGTTGATGCCTTGTTAAAAGACAATAAAAACTATGTGGTTATATTTCCTAACAATGATCTAGGTTCAAAAAAAATAATCAATGCTTACAATAAACTAATAAATAATTCACGATTTAGAATTTTTCCATCAGTAAGGTTCGAGTATTTTCTAACACTTTTAAAGAACAGTAATTTTATTGTTGGCAATTCCAGTGCAGGAATTAGAGAAGCACCTTACTATGGCATACCAACTATTAATATAGGAAGCAGACAGAAAAATAGGTCGCTACACTCACACATTACTAATGTATCTTATGAAAGTGACAATATAGTTGAAGCTTTAAAAACTAATCATGAATTGGTTGAAAAAGATGCCGAAACTTTTGGTATTGGCAATAGTTCGCAATTATTTTTAGAATCATTATTAGACGAATCTCTATGGACATTGAATACGCAAAAGCATTTTGTCGATATTCATTAAAGTAAAATTATAGTTGAAAAACAAAAAAGTAATATTAGTCGTCCCAGACGGAACAGGAATAAGAAATTATTTGTTTTCTCAAATCATTCCCAACCTAATAAAGCAAGATTGCAATGTGCTTATTTATCATGCATTATCAAATGAAGCCATAAAAGAAGTAGAGAAACTTCATAATATTACACTAACCAAAAAACCAATGTCTAGATATAACGAAACCATTAGGCAAAAGTTTTTAAGGGAAACTATATGTTATGGACGACTGCATTATAATTCAATACTAGAAAACAACCCAACAGTTTTAACCAACTGGAAACGTAATTATAAAGGACTAAAAAAATGGTTTTATAAAGCTGTTGAGGTGCTTGGAGGCTATGTAGGGAAAAACTATCAAAGAATTTTAAACTTTGAAGATAAATATCAAAAATCGCTTTTAAAAAGTATTGATAGTGAAGTGTCTTTTTTAAAAACCTATAATCCAGATATAATATTTTGTTCACACCAAAGAGCCCTAAATGCCATTCCAATATTTAAAGCAGCCGAAGCTTTAGGTATTAAAACAGTAGGTGCCATTTATTCATGGGATAATCTCGTTAAGGCTCGCTTAGCAATACGAACAAAAAAGTATATGGTTTGGTCAAACTATATGCGTAATGAATTGCTTAGGTATTATAAAGAAATAGACCCAACTCATATTTTTATAACTGGAACACCACAATTTGAATTATATCACGACGTTGAAACAGATAAAAAAGAAGACTTTTTTAGTAAGCATAAACTAGATATAAACAAAGTTACCATTTGTTTTTCTGGCGATGATGAACTAACATCGCCATACGATCCAAACTATTTAGACGATTTAGTTTCAGCCATCAAGAACAGTAGTCTAATTGAAAAAGTTCAAATCGTCTTTAGGCGCAGTCCAGTAGATCTTTCAGGAAGGTATAACCATATTATTGCCAAAAACAAAGACCTAATCGTACCTATCCAACCAAAATGGAGCAACATACAAAAACAATGGACACAATTATTCCCATATTACCAAGATGTAAAACTATTGGCAAATATATGCAAGCATTGTGATTTGGTGATTAATGTAGGTTCAACCATGGCACACGATTTTGCAATTTTTGATAATCCAGCAGCATTTATAAATTATGATACTGTTGAAGATAAACACTGGTCGGTTAAAACCATTTACAACTTTCAACATTTTAAATCAATGCCAAAAAGAGATGTTGTATATTGGATAAATTCTAAGGAAGATTACGTTGAAATTATTAAAAAGTGTATAAAAAACAAACATTCTTTAGGTAAACACTGGCTTGAAACAATCAATTCATTTGATAATAATAGCACTCAAGCAATAACCAAACTACTTTTAAACTAATTACCATGCATATTTGTTTTGTAACACACGAATACCCTAAAAAAGGATTTCCGCATGGAGGTATTGGCACTTTTGTTAAAACCATCAGTAAGGCTTACGCAAATATTGGTCATAAAGTAAGTGTTGTTGGAATTAATAATTACACCAAGCAAGAAGAGGTTTGTACTATTGATGGAGTAACAATTCATAGATTAAAACCTATAAAAATTAAGGGCTTTACTTGGCTACTCAATAGTAGAGCTATAAATAATTGTATTAAAAAAATACACAAGCAAACACCTATTGATATTGTTGAAACTCCAGAACTTGGTTTGGCTTTCATTAAAAAAAATGCATCAATAAAATATATTATAAGACTTCATGGAGGGCATCATTTTTTTGCCGAAGCCGAAAGGCGTAATATAAATTGGTGGAAAGGATTTCAAGAAAAAAAATCATTTAAAAAAGCAGATGCATTTATTGCAATTTCAAATTATGTAAAACAGCATACAGCTAAATATTTAAGTTTTAACAATAAGAAAATAATTAATATAAAAAATCCAATAGATTTAGAAGTGTTTCATCCTAGACCAGAAATAAAAGTGTCTGAAAATACGATTTTATTTGCTGGGACAGTTTGTGAAAAAAAGGGAATTCGACAATTAATTTTGGCTATGAAAAAAGTATTGGATTTATTTCCGGAAATAAAACTAGAGATTTATGGTAGAGATTGGTTTTTTAAAGATGGAAGCTCCTATATAAAATTTTTAAAGTCAAAAGTAATTCCAACTTTAGGAGCCAAAGCTACCAAGATAATCTTTAAAGGCCCAGTAGCAATTAATGAGCTGGCCAAAAAATATGCTTCATCCACATTATGTGTATTTCCTTCGCTTATGGAAACTCAAGGCTTAGTGGCACCAGAGGCTATGGCTATGAAAAAACTGGTTATTTTTTCTAATTGTGGTCCAGGACCCGAAACCATTAGCCATAAAGAAACAGGCCTGCTCTGTAACCCTTACGATATTGAAAATATTGCTCAAAATATTATTTGGGCATTAAATAATATGGAAGAATGTAAAATAATTGCTCAAAATGCTAGGGAATTTGTTTTAAGCAATTACAATATAGAAAAGTTAGCCAAAGATAATATTCAATTTTATAAGTCTATTCAATGAAATTCTTGATTATTACACATGCTGAACATTTTAAACAAGAGCATACATATAGTGCCTATGCACCTTATGTGCAAGAAATGAACTTGTGGTTGAAATATGTAGATAGTGTTGAAATTGTAGCACCTTTGGTTAAAGTTAAACATTCTTCACCAATTAATATATCTTACCAGCACAACAACATTAAAGTAAATACAATTCCTCAAATTAAATTTACTTCAATTGGAGCATCAATGGCATCATTTTTCAAGTTACCATATATACTGTTCCTGATTTTTAAGGTATGTAATAAAACAGATCATATCCATATTCGATGTCCAGGTAACATTGGGTTATTAGGCTGTTTTGTTCAGGCATGGTTTCCTAAAAAACCCAAAACAGTTAAGTATGCTGGCAATTGGGATCCAAAATCCAAACAACCTTGGTCTTATCAAATTCAAAAATGGATTTTAAAAAATGAGTTTCTTACACGAAACACACAAGTTTTGGTCTATGGCAATTGGAAAGAACCCTCCAAAAACATACACCCTTTTTTTACGGCTTCTTACAAAGAAGAAGAAAAGATTGATGTGGAATCAAAACCTCTAAAAGACAAGATTGGTTTATTGTTTGTAGGAACCTTAAATAGCGGTAAACGACCGTTATTAACCCTTAAAGCACTTAAAGCATTAGTGCATTTAAATTATAATGTCCATCTTGATATTTATGGAGAAGGACAACAAAGAGGCATAATTGAAGCCTATGTTTCTGAAAACAATTTATCTAATTTTGTGACCTTGCATGGCAATAAAGACAAAGAAGCTTTAAAGAAAGCCTATCAAAAAGCTCACTTTTTAGTGTTCATGTCAAAGTCTGAGGGATGGCCAAAAGTAGTTGCCGAAGCCATGTTCTGGAAATGTTTGCCAATTAGCACAAATGTGTCTTGCATTCCAGAAATGTTGGATCAAGGAAAACGCGGAAGCCTAATACAACCCAAATTGGAAGCCATAATAAATGAATTCAATTTTTATGTGAACAACGCAAAGATCTATAAAGATAAAGTGGAGAAAGCTTATATTTGGTCTAGAACCTATACTTTAGATAAATTTGAAAATGAAATCCCCAAACTTTTAAGAAAACTATGAAAGCGTTGCAATTAATAGATTCACTAGATGCTGGTGGTGCAGAGCGAGTAGCTGTTAATATTGCAAATGCGTTGTCATTAAATAAAGATTTTAAATCTTTTTTATGTGCTACTAGAAAGGAAGGATTATTAAAAAACAACCTAAATAAAAATGTAGGTTATGTTTTTTTAAATAAAAAATTTGCCTTAGATGTTTTTGCCATTAAAAAACTTAACCAATTTATTGCAAAGCATAAAATAGATCTTATTCATGCACATTCAACCTCTTTTTTTTTGGCAACACTTATTAAGTGGTTAAACCCTTCGCTTAACATTGTGTGGCATGACCATTATGGTAATAGCGAGTTCTTAGAAAAACGAAAATATAAGGTACTTAAGATTTGTTCTAAGTATTTTTTAAATATCATTTGTGTTAATACTGTTTTAAAAAATTGGTCTGAGAAACATTTGTTAGCAAAAAACATCACTTATATTCCAAATTTTGCGGTTCAGGATAATTGTAAACCGTTAACTAATCTAAAGGGAATTAAAGGAAAAAAAATTTTGCATTTAGCAAATTTAAGACCACAAAAAGATCATTTTACTTTACTTAAAGCATTTAATGAAGTGATAAAAGCGTTTCCAGAATACACCTTACATTGTGTAGGTAAAAATTTTGATGATGTTTACTCAAAACAAATCAAGGAATTTGTTTACAAATTTAATTTAAATGAAAGCGTTTTTTTTTATGGAAGTAAAAAAGATGTTTCCAATATTTTAAGCCAAAGCGATATATGTGTACTATCTTCTAAATCCGAAGGATTGCCCATTGCTTTGCTGGAATATGGACTAGCTGGGAAACCCACAATAGTTACAAATGTTGGAAATTGCTCACAAGTAATTAAAAACGAGGTTAATGGAGTTTTGGTACCAAAGGAAGATCCACAAAAATTTGCAGAGGCTCTATGTATAAGTATTAAAAATCAAGATAAAGCAATAGGATTTGGCAAACAATTGAAGCGAACAGTTGCAAAAGAATATTCTCAAGAAGTGTTTGTAAATAAACTAATAACTATATATAACCCAGTTTAACATGAACAGTTTGAGAAATAAAAGTAACGAGTTGATGTTGATTCTCTTGCATATTGCACTTGGGTTTATCGTGTATGTAGTGCCATTTAGCTCAAAATTAATCAGTCTTTTGGTAGTGTTTCTATCTATTTTCTTGGTTTTAGGATCCAAAAATAAAGTTTTGGCAGTTCTTTTGGCATCAGCGTATGTAGCGACAAGCGATGTGTTTTTTAGAATGACTGATGGGTTGTTTTTTTATGAATTGCATAAGTACTTACTAATTGTTTTGGTTTTAATTGGTTTCCTGCTTGATCAAATAAGAGTAAAAGGCCAAGTGTATTTAGTTTACATTGGGTTATTACTGCTTACCATTGTTTTTACATCCTACGATTTAACCGACGAGATTAGAAAAATGATCGCCTTTAACCTTGCAGGACCAGTCTCTTTAGGCTTTGTGGCTTTTTATTTTTATAAGAAAAAAGTAACAATGCAACAATTGAGTAAAGTGCTTTTTTACGCCTTGTTACCTATAATTTCACTAGTTGTATATCTGTTTTTTTATACACCTAGTATTAAAGATGTTGTAACAGGAACCGAGTCTAATTTTGCGACTTCAGGTGGTTTTGGACCAAATCAGGTAGCAACTATTTTGGGAGTAGGTATTTTTATTTTGTTCTCAAGGTTACTGTTTAATAAGTTTAGAGGTATTCAATCCATTTTAGAGCTGATGCTTTTGGGTTTTATAAGCTTTAGAGGTCTAGTAACGTTTGCAAGAGGAGGTATATTTACAGCAATAGCTGCGATAGTAATATTAATCATGATAACCTATTTAAGAGGCCAAAAAACATTTCGTTTTAAAGTAATGATGGCGATATTTTGGTCTATTATTTTAGGAACTTCCATTTGGTTATTGGCTTCAAATAGAACATCGGGTTTAATAGAAAACAGATATGCGAACCAAAATGCGGTAGGTGTTGAAAAAGAAGATGTGTCCACAGGTAGAAAGGATTTGTTTTTAACCGAATTGGAGGCGTTTATCGAGAATCCAATTTTTGGTATTGGTGTTGGCAAAAATAAAGGGTATCGATACGATAAAACAGGTAAAGTTGCAGCTTCACATAATGAAATAAGTAGGCTTTTGGCCGAACACGGTTCTTTAGGGATATTAGCTTTTGGAATTTTACTGTTTGTGCCACTTTTATTTAGAATTGAAAATAGCAGGAACATTTATTTCTACTCATTTTATGTTATGTGGCTGTTAACCATTAATCATTCGGCGATGCGAATTGCTTTTCCCTCATTTATTTATGGTTTGTGTCTCTTGGATGTTACCTTTCCAAAAAAAACTAATTTTAAAAATCAAGAAATCTAACCGATACATGATTTTATATTTAGGAAATAATTTAAATTCTAAGCAAATAAACCAAACAACGTTGGCACTATTGAGTAACCTATTGAAAAGTGAAGGTTATTCTGTTAAAACGGCTTCGTCTTTAAAAAATCAATTTTTTAGGGTACTATCAATGCTTTGGGCAATTATAAAGTATCGTCGAAAAATCGACTTTGTATTAATAGACACTTATAGTACTAAAAATTTTTATTATGCGCTTATAACAAGTCAGCTTTGTAGACTATTAAAATTAAAATACATACCAATACTTCATGGTGGTAACTTACCATCTAGAATAGATAAATCACAAAGCTTAAGTAAACTCATTTTTGCCAACTCCTTTAGAAATGTTGCAGTTTCCAACTACTTAAAACATGAGTTTGATAAAAGAGGTTTTGACACTGTTTTTATACCTAATGTTCTAGAAATTAAAAATTACCCATTTCTTGAAAGGGGAATTTCAACGCCTAAGCTGTTATATGTACGTGCATTTGCAAGTATATACAATCCTGAAATGGCGATTAAAGTGTTAAACCAGCTAAAAAAGGAATACCCAGAGGCAACCTTATGTATGGTTGGACCAGAAAAAGATGATTCATTAAAATCCTGTAAGGCACTAGTTGAAACACTTGGCTTAGAAAATAGTGTTGAATTTACTGGAATGTTACCAAAAAAAGAATGGCATAAAAAATCAGAAGGATATAACTTTTTTATCAATACCACAAACGTAGATAATGCACCTGTTAGTGTTATGGAAGCAATGGCATTAGGGCTTCCAATAGTTTCAACTAACGCTGGTGGAATGCCTTTTTTAATAGAAAATAATAAAACGGGAATTCTTATTGAGAAAAATGATATTAAAGCTATGGTAAAAGCTATAGATTTACTATGTAAAAATAAAAAAACAGCACGCTCTTTAGCAAATAACGCAAGGAAACAGGCCGAAAAATATAATTGGAGTAATGTTAAACAGTTATGGCATGATATATTACAGTAGCTTAGTAGTAAAAACCTATTTTTACTTAGTATATTTAACGCATTAAGTCTGGCTATGGAAAAGAAAAAAGGAATCCATTTTGAAATTTCCGAGCGTAAAGTTCTTTTACGCGTTTTTGATATTCTAGCTGCGTTGCTGGCTCTTGAGTTAATTGGTTATTATTTTCAATTTGATTATTTTTTAGTGACAAAAAAACAGTGGCTTTGGTCACTTGTGCTTGGGTTTTATTTAACTGTTTTTGGCACCATATTCGAGTTATATAACTTAAAGCAGTCCAGTAAATTAGATACCACATTTAAAAATATTGTAATTACTGTATCTGTTACAGTCTTGTTTTATTTGTTTACACCTATTATAACACCAGTTTTACCAGATCATCGAATAGAAATAGTATATTTTTATTTAGCAATTATCATTGTAATTTTCATGTGGCGATATGCCTATGTAACATTTATTGCATCACCTAGATTTTATAAAAAAGTTATTGTATTGGGTGAGGTTTCAAATATTGAAAACTTAGTAAAAGCCTTTAGTACTTCTGATCCTAATTATAAAATTGTAGGTTATATAAACAGTAATATTTCAAGCAATGAAAATGTGAAATTTAAGGGATTAAAAGAGTTTAGTGCAGGAAACCTAAAAAAAACAATTAGAGAAGAAGGTATATCTGAAATTGTAATTGCTATAAATGATTCTGAAACGATTACACCTTACATATATAACGAATTAACTCACCTCTTGGAAAAAGGATTTACAATTAGGGAATACACTCAAGTTTTTGAAGAAATTACCAAACGTATTCCTGTGCAGTTTGTAGGTAAAGATTTTTATAAATATTTTCCATTTAGCAGAAGCAATCAAAATAAGTTATACATGCTTTATCATCGTCTAATGGATCTAGGATGTGCACTGTTAGGTATTGTAATTGGAATTATCTTGTTGCCATTGGTTTTGCTTGGAAATTTAATTGGTAACAAAGGCAAATTATTATATATACAAACACGGGTAGGAAAAAATGGAAAGCCATTTAAAATATATAAATTTAGAACAATGGTTAAAAACGCCGAAAAAGATGGCGTAAAGTGGGCTGATAAAAACGACCATAGAGTAACCTCGTTTGGTCGCTTTTTAAGACGATCAAGGCTCGATGAAATCCCTCAATTTATAAATGTTCTAAAAGGCGATATGAGCATTATTGGGCCAAGACCAGAACGTCCTTTTTTTGTTAAAGAACTTTCTAAAGTGATACCCTTTTATGAAACAAGACACACCATTAAACCAGGATTATCTGGTTGGGCGCAAGTAAATAGCCGTTATGGCTCTTCTATAGAAGATAGTTTGGTGAAACTACAGTATGATTTATATTATATTAAGCACCGAAGTTTTTTTTTAGATATAAATATTATTGTAAAAACCTTGAGTACAATGGTATATTATAGAGGGCAATAGTCTAGCTGTTTTGGCTATAAAACCTTACCAAATAAAGATATCTTACCAAAAGGGCTATAAAAATAGGAGTCAATCCAATAGCAAATACCTGTACACCTATTAACCAATGCAATGTTAATAGACATAGCATGATTATTAAAAACTTAAGATACTTTGTAAACCATGTACTAGGTGTGGGTTTAAGTAGTTGTTTTACAATAAATAAATTAATGGGAAAAGCCCATAACAAATTATAATTATTAGCTGTAGCAGTATGATCTGTAGAAAACCAGAGGAGCAATAAAACAACACCTATTGAGCCAGTAATCGAGAATAAACCAATGTCCAACCATTTACTACGATAGCTCTTTTTATAATCGTTATAAGTAATCCATAAAATTAATAGCCCTAATAGACCAAATATCATAAGCGGACTTGTTATAAAAGAGTTTGATATAGGTCTTTCGACTTTTTTGTAAAGCGTTCGCGATTGTTTTACTAACGGCTTATTGGTATTTGCAAAAGTTGCTGTTTCGAAAAAAGAGTTAATGAATTTTGGAAGAAACATGTATTCTTCCAATGTTGCTTTTTTATCAATTACCGAGCCTAAAGCCACATCAATCCCCAAACTTCCCCAAGAATTCTTGTTTACATGATCATAAATTAACTCTCTAAACGTTTTTGCTTCAAAGCCATTAGGTTCTTGAAATTTAAGTTTGCTATTTAGCGAAACTTCCAAAACATCTTTTATTTTGGTAGCACAATTATCATAAAAGAAATCGTAGAGATAGTATTTGTTTTCTGGCTTGGCATTATCCAATAAAAAATCCATAACCTCTTGCTTTTGGGTTCGACTTAGGTCTAAAATTTGCTCATCTATCGATCTATTTTGAGCAATATAAGACTGAAAAAACTCATCATAAGAATTATAGGATAGTTTGTAGTTAAGTTTTCCTTGAGCAAATTTTAAATAGAAATTTGGAGTGTCAAAATCATAAGTACCATAGTTGAATACCACATCAATTTTTCGTTCTCGATCACGAACCCTAAAGCCATTGTGCCCAAAAGCGTCGTTTAGCATGGTTCCGGGACCAATAGAAAGCACACTTATTTCAGCTTCATTGGATAGCTTTAACTGTTGCGCATTGCTAAAAAACGAACAAATAAAAAATAATAGTATAAGTAATTTTAACCTCATAGATTATCTAAAAATACTAAAATCTAATTTTACTGAAAACACATTGGAATATAAGGCAGCACTTTGGTCGCCAATATCTGTAAAAGCATAATCAATTTGAATGCCTCTATATTTAAAACCAACACCAAAATTTGGCTGAAAACTTAATTGCTCAGTATTATCTATTTGTAATTCAGTTTGAAAATTTCCAAGTCCAGCACGTAAAAAAACCATATCTGTATATCCAAATTCGAAGCCTAATGCAGGATTAATACTAGCAAACGAAGTAGAAATAATATCGTTGTTTTGTTCAAATCGAATGTTTAAATCGAGCTCTGTTCTAAGTGTGTAATCGTAGTTAAAAACAAATTGTTTAGACATGCCAATTTGCATTTTTGGCAATGTAATTTCTGTGCCTTCGGGTGCCTCTTGGTTTTCACCTGGAATCGCATTTTTTATATCGGTCAATCTATCTTCGTTTATTGCCCAAGCATTAAAAGTGGTAGTAATGTCTCTTACCATGACGCCAAACTTCCAGTCGTTTCGTTCAAACTGTATGCCCAAGTCAAATCCAAAGCCCCAAGATGATGCAAAATCACCAATAATACGTCTAATTACTTTAGCGTTAATACCATAGTTTAAACCTTCAATAGGTAATTTTCTTGCGTACGAAAAAGTAAAACCATAATCTGCAGCCGAAAACAAATTAATATTGTCGTAATTTACATTGCCTTGCTCGTCAATTAGTTGTGTGGTATCTAATATGTCATCAACTCCAAAACGTATAATAGAAAAACCAATGGCACTTCTATCATCTAATGGTTTTGCATAAGCTATGTAGTTGTAATTTGCAATGTTGGCAAAATAACTGGAGTGCATCAAGGCAATTTGATTGTCTTCCAAATGCACTAAACCAGCAGGATTCCAATAACCAGAGTTAACATCGTTTGTGGTCGCAATAACTGCATTGCTCATACCAAGAGCAGCAGCATCCACACCAATATTCATGAACTCATTAGAATACTTTCTAGTAGTTTGGGCACAAACTATCGTGGCACCTAAAATAAATAGCGAAACTAAATACGTTTTCAAAAGGCAATTTCTTTTATACAAAGATGCATAATATTTTTTAACCTTTTAAACTCTTAATTGTAATAGATATTGTGCTTTTTTAGAGTTCAACCCAAATAGTTTATTATTTTTACTCCATTAAATATTTTGAGTTTGATAAAACATATTCCAAATTTTGTAACACTTTTAAATCTTTTTTGTGGAAGTATTGCTGTAATATTTGCTGTTAATGGTTTTTTGGTAACCGCTTCTTTTTTTGCGTTTCTTGGTATTTTCTTCGATTTTTTTGATGGTCTTTTAGCTAGAAAACTAAATGCACAGAGCGAGCTTGGGTTACAACTAGATTCTTTGGCAGATATGGTAACTAGTGGATTGGTGCCAGGAATTGTAATGTTTCAACTTTTTAATTTTATTGATTCTAACAATTGGTTTCCGTATGATTACATGGATACAGTAAGTTTTACTCAATCTTTTTTATCAAGCAACTTTACACCTTTTATTGGACTTCTAATAACACTCGCATCAGCCTACCGTTTGGCAAATTTTAATATAGACGAAAACCAAACCGATTCATTTATTGGCTTACCAACACCTGCAAATACCTTACTTATTTTGTCTTTTCCGTTGATTATGGAGTTTCAGAATAATGATATTATGAATTCGATTATTTTAAATAAATGGTTTTTAATTGCTGTAACGCTTGTAAGTTGTTATTTATTAAATGCCAATATGAAGCTCTTGGCTTTAAAGTTTAAAACATGGAACTTTCAGGATAATGCCGCAAGATACATTCTTGTTTTGTTAGCAGCTATTTTCTTGATTATTTTTCAGTTTGCTGCCATCCCATTAATTATCTTAGCTTACATAATCATTTCTATTTTAAATAAAAAATAATCTATAAATGGCATCAGGATTTTTTGCGCTACTCGACGATATTTCGGTGCTCATGGACGATGTGGTAACCATGAGCAAGATTACCACCAAGAAAACTGCAGGCATCCTCGGTGACGATTTGGCTGTAAATGCCGAAAAGGCTTCTGGATTTGTATCTTCAAGGGAATTACCTGTATTGTGGGCAATAACAAAAGGGTCGTTTTTAAATAAGCTAATTATTTTACCAATAGCTTTTTTATTGAGTGCTTTTTTGCCTTGGGCAGTTACTGTAATATTACTTTTGGGCGCAGTGTATTTAGCTTTTGAAGGTGCAGAAAAAATATACGAATATTTTGTGCCACACACTCATGAAACACCTATTTTAAAAACTAAAAACTTATCGAAAGAAGCCATTTTAGAGATAGAAAAGAAGAAAATAAAGTCTGCTATAATAACAGATTTTATACTATCTATTGAAATTGTGATTATTGCCTTAGGAACAGTAATTGGTGAAAAACTATTGTTTCAAATTTTAGTGGTAACCATTGTAGCCATTATAGCAACAGTTGGTGTTTATGGTATTGTTGCCTTAATAGTTAGAATGGACGATTTGGGATTACGATTGGTGCAATTGAGTAATGGTAATAAGAATTTACTGCAATTTATTGGTAAACTACTGGTTAATGCCTTACCATTTATTATTAAATCACTTTCGGTTATTGGTACAATCGCACTGTTATTGGTTGCAGGAGGTATTTTTGTCCATAATATCGAGTATTTTCACCACTTTTTAGAAACGTGGCCTGGTATTTTAAGGGATTTTGTAGTTGGTTTAGGTGTTGGTGTTTTGGCGCTTCTTAGCTTTAAGTTGGTTAAACGACTTATAAAATTAGTAAGTTAAGTGCTACGTAAAGTATGGATCTTAATTTTATAGACCTCATAGGTTTTTAAAACCTGTGAGGTCTATAGAATGAGAAAATAGTAACATATTGAAAAACAACCTTTTATTATTCTACTAAATTTTTTTTCTTCATGTGTCAATAATTCTATTGAAGAAGTTGATGTTACTGTAAATTATGTTCGCTGTAAAACAGGGTCAATAGGTTCCAGAAGCATGGTTAAAGTGAAATTTAGAGAAAAGATTTATAACGTTGCAATAACTAAAAGTACTTGTAAGAATATAAAACTTGGAGATACAATTAGTTTATTTTACAATTTAATTAGAGATAGAGTAATAGAAATAATCAAATAAGGCTTAGCGTTTAAAACTCCAATTTCTTTTTACGAAGCTCGAAATTCTGACCTAAATATACTTTACGAACCATGTCATCGGCAGCGAGTTCTTCGGGTTTTCCAGCTTTTAGGATGCTTCCTTCAAACATTAAGTAAGTTCTATCGGTAATGGCAAGTGTTTCTTGTACGTTATGGTCGGTAATTAAAATACCTATATTTTTTTTGGTAAGTTTTGCTACAATACGCTGTATGTCTTCAACAGCTACGGGATCTACTCCTGCAAAAGGTTCGTCCAATAAAATAAAGCTAGGGTCGGTAGCCAATGCGCGAGCAATTTCGGTACGACGACGCTCACCACCAGACAATAAATCACCACGATTTTTGCGAATATGTCCTAATCCAAATTCTTCAATAAGCGACTCCATTTTATCAAGTTGCTCCTTTTTGGAAAGCTTGGTAAGCTGCAATACACTCAAAATATTTTCTTCAATGCTTAGTTTTCTAAAAACCGATGCCTCTTGTGCCAAATAACCAATACCATTTTGCGCACGTTTGTACATTGGGTAATTGGTAATTTCGGTATTGTCTAAAAATATGTTTCCACCATTAGGTTTTATTAAACCAACAATCATGTAAAAAGAGGTTGTTTTTCCAGCACCATTAGGTCCAAGTAATCCAACAATCTCTCCTTGGTTTACTTCAAGGGAAACATCTTTTACAACTTTTCGTCCACTATAGGACTTCATTAAATTATTGGCTTTTA
>Ga0316208_1002399_pt1 | contig 15324 bp, 10 predicted proteins | sample 3monopyrite_MG_FD_204944 | JGI IMG/M metagenome (GOLD analysis project Ga0316208, IMG submission 204944) | Microbial mat bacterial communities from mineral coupon in-situ incubated in ocean water Damariscotta River, Maine, United States -... | ecosystem: Environmental > Aquatic > Marine >... | reverse complement strand
GCGCCCGGCCACTTGGAACGTGCACGCAAGTGGGCAAATGGGCTCGACAGCAAAGTGCCCATTCACATTCTGGACCCCAAAGAAGAGGGTCCACATTTGGTGCAAGAAATCCGCGACCGCACCGATGGCGGTGTCGATGTCGTGCTCGAAATGTCGGGTGCGCCAATGGCCATTCATGGTTGCATGAGTGCGCTGTACCCAGGCGGGGAAATGATGCAGCTTGGCATTCCTGCTGGCTCCGGTTTGGAGCTACCGCAGTTCACCCAAGATTTCATCTTCCGCGGTTTGCGCTGGCAGGGCATTTTGGGCCGCCGCATGTTCGCGACCTGGGAAGAAATGCTCTCCTTGCTCGAACGTGGGCTCAAGCTGGATCACATCGTGACCCACCGCATGCCGCTCGACGGCTTCCACGAAGGCATCGCGCTATTGGATCGCGCCGAAGCCCACAAGGTCGTGTTAGACCCCTCTGCTTAATTGAAATGAGTGACTCCTCCGTAGGCGCCCCTTCGGGCCGGCAAGCTTTTCTCGACGGCATCGCCGCTGAACTCCAAGAAATCCGCGACGCAGGGCTGTGGAAGGAAGAACGAGTCATCACGACTCCGCAAGACGCGGCAATTCGCGTCGCGAGTGGCAATGAGGTTCTCAACTTCTGCGCGAATAACTACCTTGGCCTTTCCGATGACCCTGCGCTGATTGCCGCCGCACGAGATTGCCTAGAGGAGCGCGGCTTCGGCATGTCCTCGGTGCGTTTCATCTGCGGTACCCAAGACATTCACAAGCAACTCGAAGAGAAGATCTCGACCTTCCTCGGTTTCGAGGACACCATTCTCTACACCAGCTGCTTCGATGCTAACGGTGGCTTGTATGAAGTGCTTCTGAGCCCAGAAGACGCGGTGGTTTCCGATTCGCTGAACCATGCTTCGATCATCGATGGCGTGCGCTTGTGCAAGGCCAAGCGGTTCCGTTACGCCAATAACGACATGGCAGATTTGGAGCGCTGCCTCAAGGAAGCTCGCGAAGGCGGTGCGCGCCGCATCTTGATCTCCACCGATGGCGTGTTCTCGATGGACGGGTACATCGCCAAGTTGGACCAAGTTTGCGACCTCGCAGACCAATACGGCGCCTTAGTTCACGTCGATGATTCCCATTCCACCGGTTTTATGGGCAAGACTGGTCGTGGCACCCATGAACATTGTGGCGTGATGGGTCGCGTCGACATTATCACCAGCACCTTGGGCAAGGCTTTAGGTGGTGCAAGCGGAGGCTTTACCTGCGCGCCGAAGGTCATCATCGATGCCCTGCGCAACCGTTCCCGCCCATACCTGTTTTCGAACTCGGTGGCGCCACCGATTGTCGCGGCCAGCATTGCGGTATTTGATCGCCTTTCTGCCACCACCGAACTGCGCGACCGTCTGGAAACCAACACCGCCCTGTTCCGCAGCATGATGGCCGAAGCCGGCTTCGCGATTAAGGAAGGCGTGCATCCCATCGTGCCGATCATGCTCGGCGATGCTCGTCTCGCCGCCGACATGGCGAAGGACCTGCTTGACGAGGGCATTTATGTCATCGGCTTTAGCTTCCCGGTGGTGCCGAAGGGCCAGGCGCGGATTCGTGTGCAGATTTCCGCCGGCCATAGTGAAGATCACATTCGCTTTGCTGTCCAGGCATTCGTCAAGGTTGGGCGCGCCCACAAGGTCATCGACTGATATGGCGACTGCGGCTCCTGTGCTTTGGCAGCCGACGGCTGCGCAGGTGCAACAGAGTCAGATGGCTGCCTTTGCCGAGGCAGTTGGCTTGCCTATCGACCCTGCCGCTGCCGAGGCTGGCTACGAACGCCTGTACGCCTGGTCGATTGCGGAGCGAGAAGCCTTCTGGGCTGCGGTTTGGGACTTCTGCGGAATCCTCGGGGAGCGTGGCGAAACCATCCTTGGCGACGACGCCATGCCCGGAGCAGCTTGGTTTCCCGAGGCCAAACTCAACTTTGCCGAAAATCTGTTGGCGCGCCGGGACGATTTCCCTGCCTTGGTCTTCCGCGGAGAAGATGGTCGCCGCGAACAACTGAGCTTTGCCGAGCTTGCGGAGCAAGTACGGCGTCTGCGTGCCCAGTTAGAAGCTTGGGGTGTGGTTCCCGGGGATCGGGTTGCGGCTTTTTTGCCCAACTTGCCAGCGGCGGTCATCGGCATGCTGGCCGCGAGCAGTTTGGGCGCAGTATGGTCCTCTTGCTCGCCAGACTTTGGCGTCGATGGCGTGCTCGACCGTTTCGGGCAGATTGAACCAAAGGTTCTACTCGCCGCTGATGGCTACCTCTATAAAGGCAAGCCACTGATCGAGGCGGAAAAGCTCCAACGCATTGTGGCTGGCCTGCCTACCTTGGAGCACGTGGTATTAGTGCCATTCTTAGGCGCCGACGGAGCAGAGCATGCGCAAGACTTTGTACAGGCGGCAAGCCAGGACTGTTCGCGTCATCTTTGGCCAGAGCTATTGGCCTCGGCAAAGGATACGCCACTGACTTTTGCCGCGCTGCCCTTTGCCCATCCGCTGTACATCATGTTTTCGAGCGGAACCACGGGTAAACCAAAGTGCCTTGTGCATGGCCAGGGGGGTACGTTGTTGCAGCATCGCAAGGAGCATCAACTCCATGTCAATCTGCGCGCTGGAGAACGCTTGTTCTACTTCACGACCACTGGCTGGATGATGTGGAACTGGCTGGTCAGTGGATTGGCGCAGGGTGCGACCGTCGTGCTTTACGACGGCAACCCCTTCTTCCCGGACGCCAACGCCATGTGGCAAATGGCGGCTGAGGAAAACTTAGAGGTCTTCGGCACGTCGGCCAAGTTCTTAGACGCTTCGAAGAAGGCAGAGGTAACTCCAGGCCAGAGCCATGACCTCAGCGCCTTGCGCGCGATTTTGTCGACCGGTTCCCCGCTGGTCGAAGAATCCTTCAGCTGGGTCTATGAGCAAGTGAAGCAAGACCTGATGCTGGCTTCGATTACCGGTGGCACCGACATCTTGAGTTGTTTCGCCCTGGGTTGCCCCGTGGTTCCTGTGCGCTTAGGGGAACTGCAGCGGCGCGGCCTCGGCATGGCAGTCGAGGTCTGGGATTCCTCTGGCCAAGCGATCATCGGCGAGGCCGGTGAGTTGGTGTGCACCAAGAGTTTTCCTTCCATGCCCACCGGCTTTTGGCAGGACGATGATGGCCAGCGCTACCACCAAGCCTATTTCGATACCTATCCCAAGATTTGGCGCCATGGGGATTGGGTGGAGCTGCGCGAAAGCGGGGGCATGGTGGTTTATGGCCGCTCCGATGCCACCCTAAACCCTGGAGGCGTGCGCATCGGCACCGCCGAAATCTATCGCCAGGTTGAGCAGGCTCCCGAAGTGCTCGAAGCCGTCGTCATCGGCCAGGACACTGGCGATGGCGATCAGCGCGTGGTCTTGTTCCTGCGCATGCAACCGGGGCATCGCCTAAGCGAAGGCCTGTCAGATCAGCTTCGCCAACGCATTCGCAAACATGCCTCACCACGCCATGTGCCCGCAATCATCCTGGAAGTGCAGGATATTCCGCGTACGCGCAGCGGAAAAATCTCAGAAATCGCAGTCAGAGAGGTCGTTCATGGGCGACATGTGCGCAACACCCAAGCGCTGGCAAATCCCGAGGCACTAAAGGAATTTCAGAGTCGCTCGGAATTGGAGTAGACTTCCGTTGGCCTTAGGCCAGCGGTTATGAGCTTCATCCTTCCCTTCTCTGCCATTCGCCTGTCCGACCTTCCCTTGGTCGGCGGTAAAAACGCTTCCTTAGGTGAACTGGTGAACGGTTTATCTTCCTTGGGAGTGCGCGTTCCCGACGGCTTCGCAGTCACTGCCGAGGGCTATCGCCATTTTCTGCGCGCCAACTCTTTGACTGAGCGTATTGATCAGGCGATTGCCGATCTGGACCCCACGCGTTTGGATCGTTTGGAAGAAACTGGCTCGCTGATTCGGCAATGGATTGAAGAAGCCGCCATGCCCGAGGACTTGGCCGAGGAAATCCGCAACGCCTACCGCGAGCGCGAGAAGGAGTACGGCCCCAACTATGACGTCGCCGTGCGTAGTTCTGCCACTGCAGAAGACTTGCCCGACGCCTCCTTTGCCGGCCAACAGGAAACTTTCTTGAATGTGCGTGGCTCTGGCCGCGTCCTGCACAAATGCCGCCGGGTGTTTGCGAGCCTCTATACCAACCGCGCGATTAGCTACCGCGCACACCAAGGCTACGCCGCGGAAGAAATCGCGATTTCGGTGGGGGTGCAAAAGATGGTGCGCTCCGACCGCGGTGCTTCGGGGGTCATGTTCACCTTGGATACGGAAACCGGTTTCCGTGACTTGGTTCTGATCAATGCTGCCTATGGCCTGGGTGAGAACGTGGTGCAGGGTGCTGTGAACCCAGATGAGTTTCATGTCCACAAAGGCGCGCTGCGCGCCAATCGTCGGCCAATCTTGCTGCGACGCCTCGGCGATAAGCAGGAAAAGATGGTTTACGACCGTGACCCGGATACGCCGGCAACGGTGCGCAATGTCACCGTTCTGGAAGAGGAGCGCCGACGCTTCTGCATCAGCGATGAAGAGGCAGAAGAACTGGCGCGCTTCGCCATTGCGATTGAAGATCACTACTCCGCAGAGCGTGGTCAGCCGACGCCGATGGATATCGAATGGGCGCGCGATGGCCTAGATAACCAGATGTACATCTTGCAGGCGCGCCCGGAAACCGTGCACTCGCAGGAGAGGCGCGGCTATGTCCATGAAGTCTTCCAAATGGAAGGAACGGGTCCGGTTCTGTGCGAAGGGCGTGCCGTCGGCAAGCGCATTGCCAAGGGCAAGGCCAAGGTGATTTTGGATTCCGAAAACATGCACGAAGTGCACCCTGGCGATGTCCTGGTCACGGATATCACTGACCCGGATTGGGAACCGGTCATGAAAACCGCCTCGGCGATTGTGACCAACCGCGGTGGCCGCACCTGTCATGCTGCGATCATTGCGCGTGAACTCGGGATCCCCGCCGTGGTTGGTGTCGGCGATGCCACTGAGCGCATCCCTAGTCATTCCGATGTCACCGTGTCCTGCGCGGAAGGCGAAACCGGCCATGTTTATGAAGGCCTGCTGCCCTTCCACACTGACACCATCCAACTCGAGGGCCGGCGCAAGCCACGCACCCAGATGTACCTCAATGTTGGTGACCCGCAACAGGCCTTAAGCTTCTCCGGCTTGCCGGCCGACGGCGTTGGCTTGGCGCGTTTGGAGTTCATTATCAACAACAGCATTCGCGTGCATCCACAGGCTCTGCTGGATTTTGATCACCTCGATGGCGACACCCGCAGTCAGGTCGAGAAAGTGGTGGCTGGTTACCCCAGCCCCCGGGATTACTTTGTGCGGCGCTTAGCAGAAGGCGTGTCGACGATTTGCGCGGCTTTCTATCCGCGACCGGTGGTCGTGCGCATGAGTGACTTTAAATCCAATGAATATGCGGCCTTGCTCGGCGGAACCAGTTACGAGCCCTTCGAAGAGAACCCCATGCTTGGATGGCGCGGCGCTTCGCGCTACTTCTCGCCGCAGTTTGCCGAGGCCTTCGCCATGGAGTGCGCAGCACTTGCAGGCGTGCGCGAAGAAATGGGCTTCGACAATCTCATCCCGATGGTGCCCTTTGTGCGCACCGTCGAAGAAGGCCAGGCGGTACTGGCGAAGATGGCAGAACATGGCTTGGAGCGCGGCAAAGACGACCTCAAGATCTACCTGATGTGCGAACTGCCGAGTAACGCCATCATGGCCGAGGCCTTCCTCGAACATTTCGATGGCTTCTCGATTGGCTCCAATGACCTCACGCAACTCACGCTTGGCGTCGACCGCGACTCCGGCATGTTGACCGGTTACGACGAGCGCAACCCGGCGGTATTGGGTTTAATGGATATGGCGATTAAGGCCTGCCGCAAGCAGGGCAAATACGTTGGCATCTGTGGCCAAGCGCCCTCGGACTTCCCCGAGATCACCAAATGGCTGGTGGAACGCGGGATTGATTCGATTTCGCTCAACCCCGACAGCTTGGTCGACATGCTTGAGGTCGTCCTGGCTGCCGAGGAAGCGCAGTCCTAAACGCCTAGGCGGCGCCTACTTTGGCCGTGGCTTGGAGCGCCTGCTCGAGGTCACGCCACAGGTCTTCGACATGCTCGATACCAATCGCCAGGCGCAGCATGCCTTCGGTGATGCCACCCTGTTCGCGGCCACCTTCGCCGACAATGCGGTGGGTGAGGCCAGCTGGGTGTTCAATCAGGCTGTCGGTGCCTCCCAGGCTCACGGCTGGGGTGAATAGCTCCACCGCGCGCATCATGGCCGCGGCCGCGGCGAAGCCGCCGGCAAGTTCAATCGCCATCACCGAGCCAGGGCCCGCCATTTGCGTTTTCAGAATGCCCTTGGGGTCGGCGCCCGGTAATCCCGGGTAGTTGGTGTGCGCAACCAGCGGATGAGCTGCCAAGCGCTCGGCAAGGATCTGCGCGTTTTCCTGAGCTCGCTCCACGCGTAAGCCCAAGGTCGGCAAGCTGCGGTGCAGGAGATAGGCCGCCATCGGGTGTAAGTTGCCACCAGTCAAGATGCGCACTTGGCGAATGCGTGCTGCCCACACCGAGTCGGTAGCAACGATGCCAGCAAGTACATCACCGTGACCGCCCAAGAACTTGGTCGCCGAATGTACGGCAAAAGTCGCGCCCATCTTCAAAGGGTTTTGCAGGATGGGGGTGGCAAAGGTGTTGTCGACCATGACCGGGATATCGCCCGCAGCGTCGATGGCTGCTTGCAAGTCAATCAAATCCAGGGTTGGATTGGCCGGAGTCTCAATCACCACCACGGCAGTGTCTTCAGTCAGAGCTTCGGCGAGACCATCTTCCTCCACGAAGACGGCGTCGTAACCTAAAAGGCCACTGGCCAGCAAGTGATCGGTGCAGCCATACAAGGGGCGCACCACCACAATCCGATTGCGCGTGCCGCCTTCTTGCATGTCGCGCAAACGCAAACTCTGCAACACAGCGTGAATCGCTGCCATGCCCGAGGCAAAGGCGATGCCATCGCTAGCGCCTTCGAGCGCAGCAAATGCTTCTTCGTACCTAGCGACCGTGGGGTTATGCAGGCGTGAATAAATCGGCGTGGCTGCCTTGGCCTCGCCGGCAGCAAGCGCATCAATGCTGTCGCGGCCCTCGCTCAAGTCCTTCAGCGGATAGGTGCTGGAGAAATCAATCGGCGGGGCGTGGAAACCTTGCTCGCGGAAATCGCTGCGGCCGCCATGGACGAGCGAGGTCTGAAGGTGTTCTGGGAAGCGCGAGTTCATGACCGAATTTTCGCCGAATAATCTAGGATTCGCAATCGAATTGACTGCGTTTTTGCGGATAGAATAGGGGTATGGACCGAATCGACTACGAAATATTGGGGCAATTGCAGAATAATGCGCGTTTGAGCAATAAGCAGCTCGCTGCAGCCGTCGGTTTGGCGCCCTCGAGCTGTTTGGAGAGGGTTCGTCGCTTAGAGCGAGATCAGGTCCTGCGCGGGGCTCATGCCACCGTTGACCCAGGCGCCGTAGGCATCGGCCTCCAAGCCATGATTCAAGTGCGCCTAGAACAGCATTCTCGTCGGGAGGTGGAAGGATTTCGCAATCACGTCCTTTCCCTCCCGGCCACCCTGGCCTTCTTTCACCTGGCGGGAGCCTTCGATTTTTTGGTCCACGTCGCTGTCGCAGACGCCGATGCCCTGCGCGATCTGGCCCTAGACGCCTTCACCACGCGTAAGGAGGTCGCTCAAATCCAAACCTCGCTGATTTTCGAAACTCAGCGCAACCCGGTTTTTCCGGTGTATGCTTAAGTTACGCCAAAAAAGCCCTGCCCCCGCAGGGCACCTGGCCTGTTTCACAGAGGAAAGCGCCTATGACTAGACTCAAATCCATCGTCGGCCGTCAAGAACGCGTCGTCAGCATTAGTCCGCAAGCCACGGTGCGCGATGCGGCAAAGGCAATGGCTGCGGCCAATGTCGGTTGTGCCATCATCATGAATGGCCCCAAAGTGGTCGGTATGTTTACAGAGCGCGATGTCTTAAAGCGCGTGCTTCTGAACAACCTCGACGTCGATAGCGTGCAAGTCGGCGACGTCATGACCACAGAACTGATTTGCGCTGGGGGAGACCACAAGGCCAACGACGCCCGCTTCCTCATGCAACGCCATCACATTCGTCACCTGCCGGTGCTCAATGATGAGGGCAACTTGCTCGGTGTGCTCTCCATTCGCGATCTGATTGAAGATCAAGTGCGCGAAATGAGTGATTACATCACGATGCACGAAGGCTGAGGCCAGCGACCTAAGGTCGAACCAAGAACAGGTATTCCTGGTTCCTGACGTGGGAGACTTTGCCCACGCGCTCGCCCTGCGGATTGTGGATGCCAATTTTGGCGCCGACATAGCGCGGGTGGCCGAAGGCGCGCGTTTCCACCTTGCCATGGACCTGCAGTAGCGACTCCATCTGTTCCCGCGCGAGGTAACCCTCGTCACTAAAGGAAACCAAGAGCGGACAGCCGTGGAGAGCGTGCAGGACTTCCGCCATGGCGACGGCACAGCCAGGTTTGGAGTTGAAGGCGCTCTTGCGTTCGCGCACATCGGTGCGCTTGCAGGCGATCCCGTAAGTCTCGGGGGCATCCCAGCGCACCAGCGTTTCCCAAATGTGATAGTTGCCCAGATAGGAATGCTGGTTGTAGGGAGGGTCTAGGTAGACCAAGCCGCCAGAAAAGGACTGCGCCGCTTCGAGGGCTTCTTTGCGCCAAGCCTGGCATGGACCGGAAGTGGGGCGGGGCCACAGCTCAGGCATGCGCAGCTCCAGGGCATGATGCGCGCGCGGCGCCCATTGCTTGAGATAGGCCATTTGTACGCCGGCAGTCGAATCCACGCGATCGGCGGCTTCCATTAGGGACACCAAGAGAATGGCCTCTAGCTCGGGGTCATATTCACCAGCTTGAATGGTTTCGCGGACGGCTTCGATGCGCACGCCATTGGCCTCTTGGAAATAGCGGCTTTCACGGCAATAGCTCTGCGTGAACCAGCCACCCAGGTTGTCGCCCTCGACTTGGCAAGTATCGGCAATGTCCTGTAGGCGACGAATCTCTTGTTGCGCGCGGTCCATCCAGGATTCGCGATCAGCTTGGATGTAACAACGAGCAATCGTTGCCGCATAACTGTTGTGGTCATTGGCAATGACCTGATAGCCATCTTGCTTCAGTGCCTGCCCCACGCGCGATGTGCCCGAAAACAAGTCCAAAACGGTGCCGCTCGGTTGCAGTTCTCGCACCGCCTCACGAATCGCGGGCAACAGGACCCGCTTCGAGCCTAGGTACTTAATCACGCGCGCTTGGCCGAGGCTTTGCTCGCGCCCCAACGAACGGAACGCAGCACATGCGGGTGGAAGAGAACCAACACGGCAATCAACTCTAAGCGTCCCATCCACATGCCTATGGTCAAGATGTAGCGGGCGATGGGGTCAAGCGAAGCAAAGTTTTCCATCGGCCCAACGGCGCCGAAGCCAGGACCAATGTTGCCGACGCAGGCCAGGCTGGCACTAAAGGAGACCACAAGATCATTGCCAATCAGGGCCAGCAAGACGCCAACGGCAAGATAGGTCATGACGTAGCACATGACGAGGTTCAAGATGGCGCGCATCGCCTCTTCTGGCACGGCACGGCCACGATGGCGCAAGGGAATCACTCCACGCGGGTGCAGCACCCGCGTGAATTCGCGCCACATGAATTTCAGGGTGAGTAAGGCGCGAATCGATTTGGCGCCACCCGCTGCCGATCCAGCGCAACCGCCGACCAGCATGATGACGACTAACAGGGCACGCATGCCATCGGTCCACGGTTCTTGGGCGTAGTCGACGCTGGCAAAGCCCGTGGAGGAAATCAGGCTAGCGGATTGGAACAGGCTGGTGCGCAAGGATTCTTCACCGGGCAGGCCACCGGCAAGAAGCACCGCCAGGGTGGTGGCAATGGTGCCTAGGGCGAGAATGTAAAAACGGAACTCGCCGTCGCGTAAGAATTCCTTTGGTCGGCGCGTCAGGCCAATCCAAATCAAGGGGAAGCTCATGCCTGAGAGAATCATGAACACAGTCAAGATCCATTCTGCCGCGGGGTTGGCATAGCCAGCAATCGATGCCGGATTGGGTGAGAAGCCTCCTGCGGACATGGTCGTCATGGCGTGGCACACCGACTCATACAGAGTCATGCCGGCCACCGAGTGCAACAACATGATTTCGCATAACGTCAGGAACACATAGAGCAACCAAAGTCGCCGCGCAGACTCACGTACACTGGGACTGATGACATCGGCGGTGGCGTCGGAGCCTTCGGCGAACATGATTTGGCGACCCGCAACACCCAGTTGCGGAAGCACCACCACGAACAAGGCGATTACACCCAAACCTCCAAACCACTGCGTCATCGAGCGCCATAAGAAGAAGCCGCGGCCATATTGGCTGAAGTCTTGCAGAATCGTGGCGCCGGTGGTGGTGAGTCCGGACATGGACTCGAAGAAGGCGTCTACATAGCCAAGTCCCGAGAAGAAGTAGGGGATGGCGGCAAAGTGCGCGACCACAAACCACGAACCGGCGACCACCGCTAAGGCTTCTGCGCGACGGAAGTCGGGCGCGGTTCCTGAGAACGAGCGCAGAATCAGCCCGCCAATCAGTGTGATGCCCGCAGCAATCGCAAACTCAGCACACTCCCACCAGGTGCCAACCTCATGGAAGGCATCCCAGGTGGCCATCGCCAGTGGGGCGAGAAAGGCCAAAGAGAACACCAGCAGCAAACGGCCGATGACTCCGAGGACGAGGGCTAAGCGCATGGAGTGGCTTGCTTATTCGGCTGGCGTGGGTGCGGTGAAGGTTTCGAAGAACTCATGGGTTGCTTCGGAATCTTCCGCGGTGCAGAACACCAGGATGTTGTCGCCGCCTTGGATGGTGTCGCGGCCTTGCGGAATGATGACGTTGTCATCGTGGAGAACGGCACCGACGATGGCGGTGACGGGAGCACTCAAGGCATAGAGTGGCGTCGGCGGTAAACCTTCGGGAATGGTTAGGCGCAGCACGCGAGCCTCGCCATGATCAAACTCGGCCATGAGGTCGCGGTCTGCGCGATTCACGCGCCGCTCCACAGCACGAATCGCAGCACCAGTGGCACTGCGCACGACATCAATCCCGACCTGCTCAAACAGCCATTCATTCGAGGCTTTGTCTGCGCGAGTGATGATGCGCGGCACACCCATGCGTTTGGCCAACAACGAGATCAGTAGGTTTTTCTCATCGCTGGAGGTCACGGCAATCAACACCGGTGAATCGGAGACCGCTTCTTGCTGCAACAGCTCGAGGTCAGTGCCGTCGCCATGCAGGACCAGGGACTTCAAGCGCGGGGCGATGTCCATGGCGCGCTCTTCGTTGGATTCAATCAGTTTGACGGTCCAGCCTGCTTTCTCCAAGCGTTCGGTGACACCAAAACCAACCGAGCCGCCGCCGACCACAACGGCTTGTTGCGGATTGCGGCCAACCGTGGGGTCGACCAGGTACTGCGTGAGCAAACGGTTGATGCCCTCGAGGCTGCCCATGGCGGTGACTTTGTCACCAGGCTGGAATCGGGTGTCGCCTTTGGGGATAAAGCCCTTCTCTTCTTCGTGCTGGCCGAATACCAACACCACACCCTGCGGAATCCCAATCTCTTTGAGCGTGCCTCGGGTAATGGGGGAGTCTTCAGCGATGCGCCGCCGCACTAAACGCACGCGACCATTCTCAAAGGAGTCTGCTTCGAGCGCACCGGGGACCATGACGATCTTGATGATCTCGCGACCGAGGCGCACCGCAGGAAGGACAACTTGGTCAATGTGCAGAGACCTGGCCAAGGCTTCTGCTTCGAGTTCATTAGTCTGCACTTCGTGACGCCGCAAGAAGCAGGTGACATCGCGCGCGCCCAAGCGTTTGGCTTCAGCACAACTCACGAGGTTGCGTTCGTCAGCCCGCGAGCAGGCGACGTAATAATCTGCAGAATCAATGTCCGCTTGCTTGAGTGTGGCTGCAGCATTGATCGAGCCATGGTGCACGCGCACATCAAGACGATCTAAGGCCGTCTCGCGCGATCCCGATGGCAGAATCAAACTGACCTCATGGTCGAGCATCAAGGCTTCCGCTAAGCGGAAGGCCACCTCGTCGTCGCCGCCGATGGTGATTTTCATCGTCTCAAAGGATAGCAGCCTGAGGACCAAATCCCCAGGCTGCTGTTCTGGCGCAATGGCCAGCCAAATCAGGGTGCTTATTCTTCGGTTTCGCCTTTCTGCAGCTTGCGCAGATTGTTCTTGGCGTCACGCAGCGCGATGGTAATGCGCTGCATGTCTTCTTCCGCAACCTCGTTGTTGTCGAGCATTTCTTGAGCCCGCTCAGCAGCTTGGATGTACAGCTCTTCAGCGTAATCCAGACGCTCCTTGAGGTAGTAATGGAAGATGACCGCGTAATCGTTCATGACTTGCGGGTCGGTAGGTTGAAGCTCGAGGGCGCGCTGGTAGGCATCGCGGGAGGCTTCGGATTCGCCGGTTTCGCGCAGGAAGTAGGCGAGGTTGTTCCAGGCATCGGAGTAGTCGGGAATCGTGCCCACAGCCCAACGCAACAACACAATCCCAGTCTCGTAGTCCTTCTTGCCAGCCAGCCAGTTCATGTTTTGCGCCACGGACCAGCCGCCATCGCCACCAGCTTGCTTGAGCTGCATGCGGTATTGGTTGCCAAAGCCCTTGAGATACTCGGCCCAGAAGCCAGCTGCGGCGCTGTAGGCGCGTTCGGCGGTGGCTTGATCACCACTCGTCGATTGCTGCTTGCCGCGTTGCATAGCGCCATCGGCAAGGAAGTAGTAGGCGTTCGAAAAGTCTGGGTTGATCTCCAGAACCTTCAAAAAGTCATCACGCAACTTCGGCCAGTTGTCGGGGCCAAGTGCGTAGAAGGCGGAGCCGCGGTACCAGTAGTGCAGAACTTGTTCTGGTTGGGCTTCAATTAGCTTGTCGTATACCGGAACCGATTCGGTGCCTAGCCACTGGTAGAGAACATTGGGGTCGACGCCTTCGGGATCATTGCTTGCAGCGGCGACCCAACTTTCGAGCGCTTGCTTTTTCAGTGGTTCGCTCTTGGCGCCACCTTCGAGGTAGTCGAGCCACAGCAGCTCAGCCAAACGCAGGCGTGGGGCGGCAGACTTCGGAGCCGAGGAAATCGCCTTGCGGAAACTGGCTTCTGCAGCCTGTTTCAATTCCGCAGCAGATTCTTCGTTGCCGTTGTCTTTGGCGGCGCGGGCCTTAGCGAGTTGCACGCGGCCGCGTTGGGCCAGCAGAAGGGCGTCGTTGCGGAAGGTGCTTAAACCATCTTCCAAAGTCTTGAGACTGTTGGGGATGTCATTGGCATTGAGCAGAACTTCGGACCAATCGACCCAGACTTGCACCGGAGCATCGGTGCATTGCGAGGCCTTCTCCAAGCGCCACGCCATTTCCATAAACTCATCGACGATCTCCAGGCCAGCGATGCGGCCTGCGGCGATGTCATTTTCCAACTGGCGAGTTCCCCAAGTGGCGTAGGCATGCCATGCGCCAGCATCTTGGGAATCGGTGACGCCGGCATCTTCTAAGGTGCTGACGGCGGCGGCAAATTGGCCCTTATCGCCAAGCGAAGAGGCGTTGGCGACGGCAGCTTCCAGGTCGGAGGCTTGCAGGGCAAAGGCAAGGACAAGGGTCGTGATCATGGGTTCTCTTTGCGGAGTTCAGCGAGCACTAAGCGCAAGCGCTGTACTCCAGTACGTTCTTCGAAGGGGAAATGTTGCACGCTTTGGCGCAGAAAATGCTCAGACTCGCCTATTTCGCCCCTACGCACGAGGTAGAGGTAGGCGAGATTCTCCCAGGCATCGCCCACGGCCATATCGACGTACTCATGTTCCGATTGTGGAACATTTTCGTCCATTTCAGCCAGTGCAACAGTGCCTAGGTCAATCGCTCTATGCAACTCTTGTTCCGCCAGGTCGTGATCTTCGTCGCGATAATAAACCGCAATCAGGGCACGGTCATTGACCACGCGAGCATCTTCGGGGAGTAGCTCCACGGCACGGCTGTAGGCCTCCCAAGATTCTTCAAACAATTCCGCAGCCTGTTCGACGTCGCCAGCTTCCATAGCCATCACGCCGAGGTCACGGCAGAAGAATCCCAGGTTGTTGCACCAGTTGCCTTCGTCATTGCGCACGGCGCAAACTTGGCGTAAAAAGGACCGCGCATTTTTGAGGTCATTGGCGCGGAAGTAATCGGCGACGATGGCATCGATGGCTAGGTGCAAACTCTCTGGCGCCGAAGTCGGTTCCAGGCGTTGTGGATTCTGTTGCAGGGTGTTGAGCAAACTAGAGGCAGCATCATCGATGCGACCTTCATCGCGCAAGGTCCAGCCGCGTTGGGTGCGCACTAAAAACAACCAGTCTTCGCAACTGGATTGATAGTCTTCGCGCAAAGCCATTGCCTGGTGAAAGCGATCCTCGGCGCGATCCCAACAGGAAGAGGCAAGCAGGGTGTCGCCGACACTGCGCGCTTCGCGGCCTTGCAGATAAAGCGCTTCGCCGAGATACCACAGCACGGTGGCATTGCTCGGGTGCGCGGCTTGCACCGTCTCCAACACGCGAATGCCCTCTTGGCGGCTTTGCTCACCCAGCGGACGCAGACGGCCATAAAGCTCGACATTCTCTGGGGCGAGAAGCAAGCCGGCTTCCAGGGCTGCCATCGCTTGGGTGGTCAAACCTTGCCAGGCCGCAAGGTCGCTAAGCGGAACAAAGGCAGCCATCAGGCCAGCATCGGCGGCGCGGGCAAGGGCGGTGGCTCCATGTCGTGCCGCAGCCGGGGTAGGGGAGCCAGCATGGATTTCGGCGATGGTCCAGGCTAGGCCCGCCTGGCCAATGCTTAGCAAGTCGGCGGCAACCTCCGGGTCGCTGGCATCCAGGCCGTCAAGGAGCATGCGCAGGGCATTGGCCTTGGACCAGGCAGCTTCGCTCTCACCGAGACGCTGATGGGAACCAAGCTCTAGCCGCAGGCAATCGCGTTCCGCGGCACCAGCTGCGCGGGCAGCTTGGGCGCGCTCCCGCGTGTCCAAGCACAGGGTCTCGGCCAAAGCAGGGTCGAGGCGGTTGGCGGCAAGCCGTTGGTCGAAGAGTTCGCGCGAAGCCTCGGCATACAGAAGGGAGAACGCGGCCAGTTGATCGTGGCCGACAGCATTCACCTCTTCGGC
>Ga0316208_1002396_pt1 | contig 15336 bp, 16 predicted proteins | sample 3monopyrite_MG_FD_204944 | JGI IMG/M metagenome (GOLD analysis project Ga0316208, IMG submission 204944) | Microbial mat bacterial communities from mineral coupon in-situ incubated in ocean water Damariscotta River, Maine, United States -... | ecosystem: Environmental > Aquatic > Marine >... | reverse complement strand
TGGGCCGCACTAGGTCCGGCCTTATGGAACGGGCTTCGCGCCTCGGCTAGGTATATTGGCGCAGCCGCATTGTGGGTCGGCCTACGCTTCGCGCCGTCGTTGGTGCCGACAACTATGCTGCAACGACTGACACCTGGACAATACCAACAGCTTTGGGGGAGAGGGGTGGCAGGTGTTCAAAGGGCCTTGGCAGCCCTTAGAAATGGGGATCTAACCCGACCGGCGGGTGTGAATCCAACGAATCTTCGGTCCGGGCTTGAGTGGTATCGTCGCCAACTTGGAAGTCATCCAAGTTCGATGCAGCCGGGAAATGTGAACGACCTGAGGCAGCAATTTATCAATGAGTTTCAGCGACAGGGGCAATAGCGATGGTCCATCAGACAGAAGGTTATTTGTTGCTTCTCTGGTCAGAGGCGCTTGAGCTTTACCGGGTTGACGAGTACCCAACAGAAGGTCTTGTCGTTGGTGGTGTCGCTCTGAAACCGCATAGGCCAGGAAAGAATCTCTATCTATTCGACTGGCTGCGATGCTCAGGCGGGGAGGTCTGTGGAGTTCGTTTCGCAACCGGCGATAAGGCTGGTCATCTCACGCGATGGCTTGCTACGCGACCGGACGTTCGGGAAGTGAATCCCTTCGTTTTCGACATTGCCTTCCCCGGGTTCTCAGTTGACGGAACCTATTCTGATGAAGAGCAGATGGTTGCGGATGATGTGCTTGAGGGAGAAGGAGGGTCTTTCGCTCTTGTTCTTGATGCTGCGCTGTGCATTGAAGCAGACGGTGTTCGACGGCTCAATGCGAAAGGATTTAGCTGAGAGACCGCAGTCTTCGCCGCGACCTGATCGCGGCTGGCCGGTATCCCATGTGTCTCAGGGTGATATGAGAGTTTCGGGTCCGCCCGGTTGCAAATGCGCAGAAACGGCGTATCAGGGTAGCGCGACGGAGCGGGAACTTCCGAATGAATTCGGGAGATTCTCTGCCGTCGTACATTTGCTTCAAGCTGCCTCGATCTCGGTCGCGAGTGGATTCGTCAACGGACAGATGGATCGAAGGCGACCGACTCGGTCGCGGAGCAACTCGACGCCACGAAGGCGTCATGGCGCCACTTGTCGAAATGCTGGCGGCGAGGGACGGGAATCGAACCCGCCTGGAACGCGGCGACGCGCTCCACACTCGATTTGAAGTCGAGGCCGGGCACCAGCCTCGGAAACCTCGCCACGGGCGGCGATGCTAGCGCGCGCGGGCATCGAGATGAAAGGAGTTCGACCGAGGAACTGTAGTGAGTCCTTGAGAGAGGAACTGTGCGGCTTGCGGTTCACACGCGGCGCGGTTCGTGGCATTCTTGCGCCGTGCCGGACTACTCCCTTGGTGACGTTGCGCGAATCTTGAAAGTTTCGCCCCGCCGACTTCGTTATTGGCAGAAGACCCAGCTCTTTTCGGGCGAGGCAGCCGAGGCCGAAGAAGCGGGTGCGGACGGCTATGCCTTTCGGGACATCGTCGTCCTCCGCGCGATCCTGTCCCTCGTCGACAAGGGCATCCCGCTGCAGCGCATTCGGCGCAACGTCGAGACGCTGCGCGACCGATTGCCGGATCTCGATGATCCCGCGGCGGCGCTTCGGCTCTGGGACGAGGAATCGACGCGACTCGTCGTGCGAAACGACGGGCGGCTTGAGGAGGCGGGCGGCCAGCTGCTGCTTGAATTCGCGGAGTCCGAACAGCCGACAGAAGAGGGCGAGGTCAAAAGCCTTGCCGACTCGCGTGCTCTGGAAGGGGATCCGCGGGGCGACGCCGTCGAATGGTTCGAGCGTGGATGCGAACTCGATGCGGATCATGCGAAGTGGGCCGAGGCGATCGAGGCGTACGAGACGGCGCTTGAAATCGAGCCCGACTACGCGGACGCGTACTGCAACCTCGGCGCGGTCCGGTACAACCAGGGACAGAGAGCCGAAGCCCGCCGCGCCTTCGAGGCCTGCCTCGCGCGGGAGGCGGATCACGTCGAGGCGAATTTCAATCTCGCGAATGTGCTCGAGGAAGATGGGGACGATCGCGGAGCGCTGGCCCACTATCGGCGGGCGCTCGCGGCGGATCCGCTCTACCCGGACCTCCACATCAATCTCGCGCTGCTCTACGAGAAGCTCGAGCGCATGAAGCCCGCCTGTGAACATTGGCGGCGCTATCTGCAGCTCGATCCCCAGGGCTCCTGGGCCGAGGTCGCGCGACTTCGGCTCGATCGCGCGTCGGATCAGGCCTAACGCGGGACCGGCTGGAGCTGCAGAAGGATCAGGCTTCTCAGGCCTCTTCGTCTTCTTCTACTTCTTCGCCGCCGCCTTCGCGTTCGCTGACCGAGCCGCGATAGCCCGAGACGTCGAGCATGTCGTCGAGCTCGGAGGTGTCCGCGAGGCGCAGCTTGATGAGCCAGCCCTCGCCGTAGCAGGACTCGTTCACGAGCTCGGGCTGGTCTTCGAGGGCTTCATTGATCTCGATTACTTCACCGGTCAAGGGGGCGAAGAGGTCGGAGACGGCCTTGACCGATTCGATCGTGCCGAAGGGGACGCCGGCTTCCGTGGCGGCGCCGGGTTCGGGCAGTTCGACGAAGACGATGTCCCCGAGCTGGCTCTGCGCGAAATCGGTGACGCCGATCGTGACGTCCTCGCCGTCTCGGAGGACCCATTCGTCTTCCTTGGTGTAGAGGAGGTCGTCGGGAATCTCGTAGTCGGCCACGGGCTGCACTCGCTTTGGATCTCTGTTCCGAGCCGTTAGGCGCCTAACGTACCGGGCTCAGAGAAAGGGGGTTTTTACGATCTGCGCTTCGATTTCTTTGCCGCGGATCAGAATCGTGAGGGTCTGGCCAGGGCTCGACAGCGACTGCGGAACGTAGCCAAGCCCGATCGACTTTCCGAGGGTTGGGCTCGGGGCGCCGGAGGTGACGCGGCCGATGACCGCGCCCGCGTGGGCGATTTCGTAGTCGGCGCGGGCGATGCCGCGGCCGATCATCTCGAAGCCGACCAGGCGACGGGGATCGCTCTCGCTGGCTCGCTTCGCAAGCGCGTCTGAGCCGATGAAGCCTTGATCGAGCGGCTTTACGAAACGGTCGAGGCCCGCTTCGAAGGGCGACGTCGTCGCGTCGAGTTCGTGACCGTAGAGGGGCAGGGCTGCTTCGAGACGAAGCGTATCGCGGGCGCCGAGTCCGGCGGGAATCACGCCGTCGGCGGCGCCGGTTTCGATGATCGCGTCCCAGAGTTTCGTGGCATCCGCATTGGCGGCGTAGATCTCGAAGCCCGCGGAGCCCGTGTAGCCTGTGCCGGACGCGAGGACCCGTAGGCCTGCGACCTCACAGCTCGCCGCGCGGAAGCGCTTCGGGAGGGGCGTATCTGGTGAGGTGATGCGATCGAGCACGCCGCGAGCGGCGGGTCCTTGGAGTGCGAGAAGCGATGTCGCCTGACTGCGGTCCTCGACTTTGACGTCGGGGCCGGCCTGAGCCTTGATCCAGTCGCCCGCGCTCTCGACGTTCGAGGCGTTCACGCAGAAGAAGAGGGCGTCTTCGGCGATGCGCGTGACCATGACGTCGTCGATGCACCCGCCGGCTTCGTTCAGCAGCAGTCCATAGCGAGCGCGGTTGATCCCGAGGCTCGCGACATCGCAGGTGACGAGATGCTCCGCGGCGGCGATCGCGCGCTTTCCGCGCAGCTGGATCTGCCCCATGTGGGAGACGTCGAAGAGGCCCGCGCGTTCTCGGACCGCGGCGTGCTCCTCCTTGATCGAGGAGTACTGCACAGGCATGTCGTAGCCCGCGAACGGAACCAGGCGCGCCCCGGCTTCAACGTGGGTCGCGTGCAGCGCCGTTCGGCGAAGCGCTTCGCTCACGAAGGGCCGAGTCCCTTGCGACTGACGTAGGCGTTCAGGGTATTCCGCAGGAGCATCGTGATCGTCATCGGTCCGATGCCGCGTCGGGACGGCGTGATGATGCCCGCGATGCCCTGGGCCCCTTCAAAGTCGACGTCCCCGACAAGCTTGCCGTCGACTTCGGTCACACCGACGTCCATCACTGCAGCGCCCGGCTTGATCCAGTCGCCCTTCACCATGCGGGGGTTGCCCGCGGCGGCGACCAGGATGTCGGCGTTTCGGCAGACGCCGGGCAGGTCTTCAGTTCGCGAGTGGCACATCGTGACCGTCGCGTTCTGCTGCTGGAGCAAGATCGAGACGGGCTTCCCGACGATGTTCGAGCGCCCGATCACGACGGCGTTCTTGCCCGAGATCTCGATTCCGTGGCGTTCGAGGACGGCCATAACGCCGAGGGGCGTACAGCTGATCAGCTTTGCGTTACCGAGCAGGAGGCGTCCGAAATTGAGGGGATGCAGCGCATCGGCATCCTTGGCTGGGTTGATCGCTTCGGCGATCACTTCCGGAGAGATGTGCTTCGGCAGCGGGAGTTGGACGAGGATGCCGTCGACGCTGTCATCGTTATTCAAGCGATCGAGGAGGTCGAGCAACTCGGCTTCGGTCGTCGATTCGGGGAGGATATGCTCCGCGGAATCCGCACCGATCCGCGCGCAGGCCCGCTGCTTCCCCTTGATATAGGACTTGCTCGCGGGGTCGTCGCCGACGAGGACAACGGTCAGCTGGGGAGGGCGATGACCCTGCGCGACGAGCGCCTCGATCTCTGCCTTCATCTCGTCGCGAAGCGTGTTCGCCAGTCCGAGTCCATCCACCTTGACCGTTTCGACGTCTGCCATTTATGCCGCGCTCTTTCCCGACTTCTTCGAAGCCTTCTTTTTAGAGGAATCCGATCCACCGCTCTTCTTGCTGGTCGAGTCCGATGAACTGGACGCGGAGGAATCTGAAGAAGAGGACGAGCTGCTGCTCGAATCATCGCTGCTGCTGGAACTCCCGCCGCCGCCGGAACTGCCGTAGCCATCTGCGTACCAGCCGCCGCCCTTCAAGATGAAGTTTGGAGCGGAGAGCAGGCGCTTGGCCTGGCGGGATTTGCATTCGGGACACGTTTTGATGGGGTCTTCGGTGATGCGCTGGACGCGCTCGAACTCGAATCCGCACTTCTGACATTGATAGTCGTAGGTCGGCATGGCCTTCGCGGGCCTCCTCTAATTCGTACAGCCTTCCGGCTCCACCCGTCGACTGAAACTCGTGGTGCCCACTCGGCTGAGCGTGGCCTCCTGTGGCGCCAACTCACCCATGTGTCGATGCCGCGAAAGCATCGCCAAGAGGAGCACTCCCGCACCACGCGCAAAGGTGCGTCGAGGCCGGGTCGGCGCCTTTGATATCCCATTGGGACGAGGCGCTCAACCAGCCGGGCGGATTCCGCGGCAAGTCGGCGGGAATAGGGCGGAATTTGCGCTCAAGAAGCGCGCGCGAGGTCTATTGAGCGGAGGCGTCTTCCACGTCCACCACCGCGCGGTCGTTGGTGGGAGAATCCACGATCTGCGCCGTTGCGGCCGCTTCCTGGGCTCGGCGGGCGGCTGATCGCGGCTCTGCCTGGAGCAGCGAGACCGTGCCTTCTTCGAGGCCCTGGACGAGCGGGTCCTGTTCAGGATCGGCTTCAAGCGCTTCGAGCAGCGAGAGGTGAGTCTCCGCAGCACTGCGAAAGGATTCGGCGAGGCGAGTTCGCAGGGCGCGCATCTCGCGGATGTCTTGGCTCAGACGGGCGGCGCGTCGGTGGGACGCATCCAGAATCTTTTCAGCCCGGACTTCGACCTCGGCGAGGCGGAGTTCCGCTTCTCGCTCCGTCGTGCGACTCATCTCCTCGGTCATCGCCTGGGCATTGATCAGGGTCTCCTTGAGGAGGTGCTCCTGGGCCGAAAGCTCTTCGATCCGGCTCTCGAGGCGGCGAATGCGGTCGGCCTGGCTCTCCGTCTCATGAACGAGCCCTTCGTAGTCCTCGGAGACGATGCGCAGGAAGGCCATCACCTCGTCGGGGTCATAGCCTCGGAAGCGACTGGCGAATTGGTGGCTCTGGACGTCGAGCGGGGTCATGCGCATGGCGGGTCTCCTGAGATCGCGGGCGGGCGAGAAATCTCTCTCCCTCCGGCAGGAAATCGGCCAGATCCGCGTCGATCTTGAGGAAATCCGTCACCCCGAGACCCGGTCGAGGCCGGGGCAAGCGGGCGAGGAGGCGGCGCGGGGAGCCTCAGCCGTCCTTGAGCTGCTTCGAGCGCGCGGTGGCGGCGGCGACGGCGTCGTAAAGCGCGGCGCGGACGCCGGCGGCTTCGAGGCGCTCGAGGCCAGCGATCGTCGTTCCGCCGGGCGAGGTCACCTGGTCCTTGAGCTGACCGGGGTGGGTCCCCGTCTCGAGGGCGAGCTTTGCGGAGCCGAGCACGGTTCGGATCGCCAGTTCCTGTGCGGCGTCTCGGGGCAGTCCCTGGCGAACGCCTCCGTCGGCGAGGGCTTCGATGATGAGAAAGACGTAGGCCGGGCCGCTTCCCGAGAGGCCGGTCACCGCATCGAGTAGATCCTCGTTCGGCGCGCGCCAGCACCAGCCCGCGGCTTTCAGCACCGCTTCGACGAGTCCGATCTCTTCTTCCTGAACCGTCTCGGCGGGGAAGTAGGCGGTCGACCCTGCGCCCACGAGGGCGGGCGTATTCGGCATCGTGCGAACGACGCGTGCGCCAGCGGGCAGGGCGTCTTGCAGCGCTGCAAGGGGCACGCCCGCGGCGATCGAGATCCAGAGGGGCTTCTCGCAGAGCGAGTCATCGAGGGCGCCGAGCAGGCCCGCGACGGCCCCCGGCTTGACCGCGATCAGCACGACATCGGAATTCGCGACGATCTCGGCATTGTCATCCGTGGTTTTCGCGCCGATCGCGTCGGCGAACTGGTCGCGCGCGCCGGCAAAGGGATCGCTGCCCAAGATCTGAGAGGCAGGGACACCGGCTTCGATCAGCCCCCCGGCCAGCGCCCGGGCCATGGCGCCGCAGCCGAGGAATCCGATCCTGCGTCCTTCGAGTTCTGCGCTTGCTGTTCGCTGGGCCATCGGTCCTCGACTCCTGTTTCTCGCGTCCGCGCTTCCTGCGGTCGCCTAGTTCGGGATCACGCGTTCGCCAAAGAGCGCGGTCCCGATGCGCACGAGCGTAGCGCCCTCTTCGACGGCGACCTCGAGGTCCCCCGACATCCCCATACTAAGGGCCGCATCCGCCAGTTCGGGCGCGTCCCTCGCCCACTCTGAGCGGAGTTCGCGAAGCCGCCGGAAGACCGGTCGCGCGGCTTCGGGATCCGGATTCGCTGCGGGCACGGTCATGAATCCGGCGAGCCGAAGGGAGGAGGACGATCGAACCTGCTCGATGAGCGCGGGCACGGCGTCGGCTTCGCAGCCGCCTTTCTGGGGCTCCCCGCAGAGGCTCAACTGGAGCAGGACATCGAGCGGGCGTCCCTCCATCTCGGCACGGCGCGACAGGGTCTCGATGAGTTCTGGCCGGTCGACACTCTCGATCGCATCGAAGAGACGGGCGGCGAGGCCGGCCTTGTTGCGCTGGAGGCGACCCACCATGCGCCATTCGAGCTTGATGTCGGCCGTTGCGGGGTCGCCGGCGAGAGCGGCCTCGATCGCAGGCCGCATCTCCCGCGCTTCTTGGATATAGCTCTGACCCAGGACGTGCACGCCCGCGGCAATCGACGCGAGGATGCGCTCGATCGGTTGCTTCTTGGCGACGCCCACGAGCTGGACTTCCTTCGGGTCGCGTCCCGCGCGAGCGGCCGCGGCGGCGATGCGCTCTTCAACCGAAATGAGGCGCTGTCGGCCTTCTTGGAGGATTGCCGGATCGAGCGGGGCGCTCATGGGTTGAGGCCGTCTCGAAGGAGTGCGTCCTCAACGCCTGCTTCGCCTAACAGAGTGAGGGTCTCTTCTTGCGGAAGTCCGATCACATTCGTTCGGCTGCCTTTGACTCCCACGATGAAGCGCGGGCCTTCGCCTTGCAGCGCATAGCCCCCCGCTTTGTCGAGGCTCTCGCCGACAGCGACGTACTCGACGAGTTCTTCGCGGGTGGCGGGGCGCATTTCGACTTCGCTCGTGACGACGGTGGACCAGGGACCTCGCCCGTCGCTCCAGGCGACCGCGACGCCGGTCATCACCCGGTGGGTCTGTCCGACCAGGCGTGACAGGAGTTCGACCGCGTGTGCTTCATTTCGGGGCTTGCCGAGGACGTCGTCCAGGCCGAGGCCGGGCGGGGCAACGACGATCGTATCCGCGCCCAGGACGGGGCGTGCGGGGCCATCTTGAATACTTGCGGCGACTGCGAGGCATTTCTCCTGTGCGAGCCGGGTTGCGAGGTCGGGGGGCGCTTCGCCCTCGCGGGTCAGCTCGTCGACATTCGAGACGATGATCTCGAAGGCGACGCCTGCCGCCGTCAGAATCTCGGAACGACGGGGTGAGCCACTTCCGAGCACGAGGCCCTTCGACTGGGCGGAATCTGCAGAGGATTTCTTTGTCACGCACCGCGAGTTACCCGATCCCGCGGGCCGCCGTCAAGCGACGGGCGGCGAGGTCGGGAGCCTCTTAAATCCCTACGTCACAAGTCGGGAGTTTCTTGCGTCGCAAGGGGGGCTCGACTACGTTCCCGCGCTCTCTCAGAACCCTCTCCAAGCCGTTGGTTTTGAATCGTTTTTCCGCACGTCTTCGCGTGTTCTTCGCCGCTCGCTTGAGCGTTGAGGAGACGCTGACGAGGCGATTAGCGCTGCCTTGCGGCGCGCTACGTCCTCCTTCGACTTGCGGGACTGGGTTCGACCCGATTCCGGCGATCGAGGGAGTCCGCCTTTGACGCGTGCCCGTGGAGGGCCCGCATTTGCGGATTGACCCGCCAGCAAGCCAGCAAGAAGGACCGACCAGACTATGGCCAAGGAAAGCAAGGGCACGGGACCGCAGATCGTGATCGCGAATAATCTCGCGAGCGGACGGGTCGTCTTTCTCGAGAAGGGGGCCGGCGCCGGATCGGTTTCCTGGGGCGGACTCATCGAGACCGCGGAAGTGGCCGAGGACGAAGCGCGCGCGAATGAGCTTTTGGCATTGGCGGAAGCCGATGTGAGTGCGCGGAACGAAGTCATGGACGCGTATCTGATCGACGTCGAAGTGACGGACGAGGGTTTGCGGCCCACCAAGTATCGCGAGGCGATTCGATGCCTCGGACCGACCATTCGCCTGGACCTCGGCAAGCAAGCCGAAGGCGCGGAGGCCTAATAAGTATGTACCGCTATGACGAACACGACCACGCGCTGGTTCAGGATCGGGTGAAGCAGTTTCGTCGCCAGGTCGAGCGCCGCATCGCCGGCGAGATTTCTGAGGAGCAGTTCCGCCCGCTGCGGCTGATGAACGGGCTCTATCTCCAGCTTCACGCCTACATGCTGCGCGTCGCGATTCCCTACGGAACCCTCGACTCGCGCCAGATGCGAAAGCTCGCCTATATCGCGCGTCGCTACGACAAGGGCTACGGCCACTTCACGACCCGCCAGAACATTCAGTACAACTGGCCGAAGCTCGAAGAGACGCCGGATATTCTCGCCGAGCTCGCGGAAGTCGAGATGCATGCCATTCAGACGAGTGGGAACTGCATTCGCAACGTGACGTCGGATCAGTATGCCGGCGCCGCGAAGGGCGAAATCGAGGATCCGCGCATTTGGTGCGAGATCGCACGCCAGTGGTCGACGCTTCACCCGGAGTTCTCGTTCCTGCCGCGCAAGTTCAAGATCGCGATCACGGGCTGCGAGAATGATCGTGCCGCGGTCAAGGTCCACGACATCGGCATGATCATGAAGCGCGATGACGCGGGCGAAGTCGGCTTCGAGGTCATCGTGGGCGGTGGTCTCGGCCGAACGCCTTTCGTGGGCAAGACGATCCGCGAGTTCCTGCCGAAGGAAGACTTTCTTTCGTACCTGGAAGCGGTGCTCCGCGTCTATAACCAGCTCGGCCGACGCGACAACAAGTACAAGGCCCGCATCAAGGTCACGCTCCACGAGACCGGCAAAGAAGAGTTCACGCGACTCGTCGAAGAAGAGTGGAACGCGATCAAGGACTCGACGCTCAAGCTTCCGAAGGAAGAAGTCGACCGCATCGCCGCACACTTCGAACCGCCGGCCTTCAAGGCGTTCGAAGACGCGGCGCCGGCATGCGACGCGCGCGCTGCGGCGGATCCCGAGTTTGCGGCCTGGCTCCGACATAACGTCAACGAGCACAAGGCGAGTGGCTACGCGATCGCGAACATCTCGGTCAAGCCCGTTGGTGAACCGCCGGGAGATGTGACTTCCGAGCAGATGGACGCGATGGCCGACATGGCCGACGAGTTCTCATTCTCCGAGCTGCGCGTGACCCACGTCCAGAACGTCGTACTTCCCCATGTCGAGAAGGACCAGCTGCCGGCGCTCTTCGACAAGTTGACGGAGGCGGGACTTGCGACCGCGAATGTCGGGCTGCTTTCGGACATCATCTGCTGCCCGGGCCTCGATTACTGTGCCCTCGCCAACGCCCGCTCGATTCCGATCGCACAGGAGCTGACGAAGAAGTACACGCTCGAGAAGCAGCAGGAGGTGGGCGATCTCCAGATCAAGATCTCCGGTTGCATCAACGCCTGCGGCCATCACCATGTCGGCCATATCGGGATTCTCGGTGTGGACCGGAAGGGTGAAGAGCATTACCAGGTTCAGCTCGGCGGCTCCGCCTCGGAAGAAGCGGCGCTCGGCAAGATCATCGGCCGAGGCTTTACCGGCGAGGAAGTGGTCGACGTCGTCGACAAGATCCTCGATACCTATCTCGAACTCCGCCAAGAAGACGAATCATTCATCGAATGCTTTCGCCGGCTTGGACAGGATCCCTTCAAGGAGCGGGTCTATGGCACTGCTTGAGAACCGCGACGACGGCGCGACCGAAATTGAAGACCGCTTCACGCTCGTGGGCGACGAAGACGCGCTGCCGGAAAGCGGCGGCGTGATCGTTTCGCTCTCGCGATTCGAAGCGGAGAAAGGTGCACTGATCGCCCGCGAAGGCGACCTGGGCGTCTGGCTCGATTCCGATGAATCGCCGAGTACGATCGAAGGCGACCTCGGATCCCTTGCCGTCGTGGCGTGCAACTTTCCCGCCTTTAGCGACGGCCGTGGCTTCTCCTACGCCAGACTCCTTCGCGAGCGCTATGGCTTCAAGGGTGAAGTTCGTGCCATCGGCGAGGTGATGCTCGAACAGGTCCCCTTCATGATCCGCAGCGGGTTCAACACCTTCGCCTTGCGAGATATGAAGAGCCTCGAAGAAGTGAAGGCGGTCTGCGACGAAGTTCGCGTCGTGTACCAGCCGACCGGAGACGGGCAGGCGACGGCGCTTCAGCGTCGCCTGGGACGTTAGGCGAAGAATAAGTCACCGACCGCGCGCCCGTGTGTAGGTAGGACTTTCCTTCATGGATACCCGCGACGGATTCCTTGGGACGATCGGGCGAACGCCCCTGATTCGACTTCATGCCGCTTCGGAGGCGACCGGCTGTGAGATTCTCGGCAAAGCCGAGTTCTTGAACCCGGGAGGCTCGATCAAGGACCGCGCTGCGCTCGCCATCGTCGAAGATGCGGAAGCGAAGGGGCTTCTGGCGCCCGGCGGCATCATCGTCGAAGGGACCGCCGGTAACACGGGAATCGGGCTCGCCCTCGTGGCGAATGCTCGCGGCTACAAGGCCGTGATCGTGATTCCAGACACGCAGAGCCAGGAAAAGCAGGACATGCTCAGGCTCTGTGGCGCCGACCTGCGCGCCGTTCCCGCGAAGCCCTACAAGGACCCCGACAACTACGTCCACGTCTCCCATCGCCTCGCGCAGGAACTGGCCGCGACCAGTACCGCCGGCGTTCTTTGGGCGAACCAATTCGACAATACGGCGAATCGCGAAGGCCATCGCGAAACGACGGGACCCGAGATTTGGGAGCAGACCGAGGGGCGGGTCGATGGATTCATCTGTGCGGCGGGGACCGGCGGAACGGTCGCCGGCGTGGGGATGGCGCTCAAGGAACGCAATCCCGAGGTCACGATCGGGCTCGCTGATCCAGAGGGTGCCGCGCTCTATCACTACTACGCGCACGGCTCGCTCAAGGTCGAGGGGAGTTCGATCTCCGAAGGGATCGGCCAGGGACGCATCACGGGGAATCTAAAGGACGCCCCGATCGATGTCGCGTTTCAGATTCCCGACGCGGAGTGGCTGCCGATTGCGTTCCGGCTGCTCAAGGAAGAGGGGCTTTGTCTCGGGGGCTCAAGCGGCGTCAACGTGGCGGGGGCGATCCGTCTCGCGCAACGGCTAGGGCCGGGGCACACGATTGTGACGATCCTGGCCGACTCCGGGACGCGCTATCAGAGCAAGATGTACAACCCGGCCTTTCTCAAGTCGAAGGGGCTGCCGGCGCCGAGCTGGCTCGAGTCGCTTTAGCGCTCGCGCCGTCCAACGAAGGAGCCCGCGAGGACGCTGCCGAGTCCGAAGACGAGGGCCGCCGAGGGCTCGGGGACGGGGTTGCTGAGTTCGAGGTTGATGTCGCCTCGATATTCGAGTCCCGTCTTGTCGTCCGTAAAGGTGAGCCAGGTCGATAGGCCGAGTTCGCAGTTCTTGTCGTTCAAGCAGGTGCCGAACTGCGCGAGGTAGTCGTTGGCTCCGGGCATGCGGACGAACGAGAACTCGTGTCCGACCCAGTCTCCATCGAGTGCCTTGAGCGTGCCCGTGACCTCGCGTGCGAAGAGCCAATCATCGTGTTGCTCCGCCCAGGTCGTGCCCTTGAGGCGGGCGTCGTCGTAGCCGGTCAAGACGCCGAACTCGTCGCCGGTCAGGATGTCGCTGAAGTCGACGCTGATCTGCCAGTGCGAGCCGTCGGTTCCGGAGACGAGGTTGCCCTCGAGATGCCAGGCGTCGGGCTGAACGTCGAAGGTCGCGCCGTCGGTGAAGTGGAGATGTCGCTGGTCGAGGCCGGGGACCCAGACCGAATGGCGATCGGCCCGCCAGGAGTTCGCGTCGAAGGTCGCGGCGCTGGCGGAGACGGCGAAGAGCGTCGTGGCGAGGGCGGCGGTGAGAATGAGTAGTCGGGACATGGTGGACTCCGGCTGAGCGGCGCTGGGCGCGACTCGAAGAAACGTGTGCAGGTATGTGTCTCTTCGAGAGGAAAAAGGCCGTTCGTTCCGTTCGGGTCGCGGCGTATCCCTGTTCTTGCCGCGGGCTTTCCAAGGAGCTGCCGGCGAAGTGCGCAATAATGAGGGACATCGTCGCGCCCGAAGGAGACCCGAATGCATCGCTCGATCCCTTCCTCGTTCTTGCCGCTGGCTGTCTTGCTCCTGCTCGCAGTTCAGCTTGGCCTATCCGCTTGCGCGGCCAATGGTGCGGCCTCAGGGGCAAGCGACGCCGTGAGAAACATGGCGACGGAACCTCCGCTCGCCGCCGCATCCCGCGCCGAGTTCGACGGCACGGCCCGCTACCGGGTCGATTCGAAGAACGTGGACGACGTCTTTACGATCGACGTGTGGGAGCCGGTCCACGTTCCGGGGCCCTTTCCGGTCGTCTACGTCCTCGATGGCAACTCGTCCTTCGGACTCGTCGCGCAAACGGTGATCCCCATGATGTTTGTCGGGGAGATTCCGGCCGTCATCGTCGTGGGCATCGGGTACGAAGTCGAGTCGCCGATGGAAGTGGCCGCGCTGCGATCCCGGGATCTGCTTCCGAGCCTCGAAGAGGGGTACATCGAACGCGTTGCCGGCACGATCTTCGATGCCGGCCCGGGTATCCTGCCCGGAGGCGCGGATGCGTTTCTCGCGTTCATCGAGGAAGAGGTCAAGCCTCTCGTCGCAGCGAACCATGCGGTCGATTCGAGCGACGAGACCCTGGCCGGCTATTCCTTCGGCGGAACCTTCGCGTCCCACGTGCTCTTCAACTCGACGGACAGCTTCGATCGCTACTTGATCGGAAGTCCGGTGCTCGACTGGGACGACGGGCTGCTCTTCAAGAATGAAGATGCATACGCGTCAAGCGAAAGGGTGATGCGCAAGCATCTCTTTCTTTCGGCCGGGGAGTACGAGGTCGAAAACCGCATCCGGCCCGGCGTTGAACGGATGATCGAGCGACTCGCCGAGCGCGACTACGAGGGACTCGACTGGGCCTCGCATATCTTTCCGGAAGAGACGCATGGGTCCGCACTCGGTCCGACGATGAGCCGGGGGCTCCGCGCGGTGTTTGGCGCCTGGCCTGCGTCGAACTAAGGGCACGGCACGACGGAGGGACTAGTTGAGCCCGTAGAGCTTGGCCGCGTTGTCGTACACGACCGACTGAATCTGCTCCTCGCTCATGCGGGACGTAATCTCATCGATGATCCGGCGGGACTCCGGGTAGGTCCCGTCGCCGTGGGGGAAGTCGGTCGCCCACATCACGCGTTCGAGATTGACGGCGTCGATCACGTGTTCGACTGAATAGTCGTCCTGGAATGTCGCGTAGATATTCTCATTCACGTACTCCGAGGGCTTACGCTGGATTGCGCCGGTTTCCATCCACCATCGATGGCGCTCCCAGGCATGATCCAGGCGGAACGCAAAGTGCGGAATCCAACCCGCGTCGTTCTCGACCATGATGACCTTGAGATTGGGATGTCGATCGAATACGCCGGCGAGCACCATCATCATGACGATGTTCTGATTGCCGCGAATCGTCACGATCTGCTGGATCATCTTCGGGCCGCGGACTTCCATGCCCATCGAGTCCTTGCTCGTCAGGATGTGAAAGTTGATCGGCATGTCGAGGCCCACGGATGCTTCCCAGACCGGGTCGTAGGCGGGGGAGTCGTAGTCCTCGAAGTGGGGATCGCCGCACATCATCACGCCGCGGAAGCCCATGTCCTTCAGCTGCTGAATTTCGCGGGCGCCTTCCTCAGGCGTGCGACAGGCCATCATGCCGATGCCCAGCAGACGATTCGGGCTCGTCTCGCAGAACTCCGCGAGCCAGCGATTGTACGCATCGAAGCACGCCTTCTTGTAGTCCACGTCCGGATGCAGACAGATGACCATGCCGACGCTCGGGTAGATCACCTCGGCGGCGACACCTTCTTCGTCCTGAATTTCGAGCCGCGCTTTCGGGTCGTAACCGGCGGGATGGATCTCGTCCCAGCCAACGGGGATGCCCCACTTCTCCGGAGGCACGCCCGCGCGACAGAGCGATCCCATCGGAACCTTCATATCGAGCCCGGGGATTTCGATGAAGGCGCCGAGGGCTTCGTCGGCCATCGCGTTTCTTGGACGTCGATCGAAATACTTCTTTTCGATCGTCGCATAACAGTCTTCGGTCTCGGCGACGTGGGAATCGGCTGAGATGAGGGGGCGGTTTCCGATGGCCATGGTGCTTGCTCTCCACGAGT
>Ga0316208_1002395_pt1 | contig 15339 bp, 15 predicted proteins | sample 3monopyrite_MG_FD_204944 | JGI IMG/M metagenome (GOLD analysis project Ga0316208, IMG submission 204944) | Microbial mat bacterial communities from mineral coupon in-situ incubated in ocean water Damariscotta River, Maine, United States -... | ecosystem: Environmental > Aquatic > Marine >... | reverse complement strand
GTTTTTATTCTCGACGAGTCTGCTTTCGCTCTTGCCAGATATGTTTCTCTTACACGGTTAAAAAAGGCATCACGTTCCTGCTCAAAGCGATCCGGTGCACTTCGCTTACCAGCTCGTTCTCTACCTACTTCAACGGGGGCATCCAAAAGAATTGTTAAGTCTGGCCTTAAATCACCGAGCACCCAATTTTCCAGTCCTTCAATACGCTTAACATCCAGCTGCCTCCCACCACCCTGGTAAGCATAAGTTGCGTCTGTAAAACGATCACACAATACCCATTTCCCGCTTTCTAATGCAGGCCTTATCACCTGTGCGACATGTTCTGCACGTGCTGCAAACATCAACATGAGCTCGGTATCGTCAGACATACCTTTAAAATCTTCGCCAAGAAGCATAGCTCGCAGTGCTTCACCCAAAGGCGTTCCACCTGGCTCTCGAGTTTCTATATATTCAATCTCTTGCTCATCTAACATAGATTTTATGAATTCCATATTAGATGTTTTCCCTACGCCTTCTGAGCCTTCTAGAGTTATAAACATAGGGCGAGTCATTTCTGCATTCCCTCACTGCCTTCAAGGGTTATAAATAGTGGTTTAGTCATTGTGCTATTTCTTTTTTATTTTGCGTTGATGAACATCAACAGCGTGCTCATGTTCTTTTAAAGTTTTTGAAAATATATGCCGGCCCGACCTGTCTGACATGGCGACAAAATAAATATACTCAGTCGAATCAGGGTGACTTACCGCATCAAGAGCACCCTGACCTGGCATTGCTATTGGTGTAGGCGGCAAACCCTTTCTTGTATATGTATTGTATGGTGTGTCTTTGCGTAAATCTCTAAATCGAATATCACCTTTATAACTATCCCCCATACCGTATATAACTGTTGGGTCTGTTTGTAGTCGCATACCTTTTCTAAGTCGATTAACAAATACACCCGCAATTTGTTTACGCTCTTCCACATTCGCACTTTCTTTTTCGACAATAGAGGCAAGTATCAAGGCTTCATAAGCTGAATTTAATGGCAAATTGGCATCACGAGATTCCCAGGATTCTTCTAGTCGTTGTTTTTGCTGCTGATAGGCTTGACGTAATAAATCCACATCACTCATATCTTTAGGAAAACGATAGGTGTCTGGAAAAAATCGACCTTCAGGATGTTCTCCGGCATATCCTATAGCCTGCATAATTTGTTGCGTATTTAAGCCTTTCAAATTATGTTTTAAATGAGGCGACGCATTGACTTGCTGCATCATCTGTTTAAAGGTAATCCCTTCAACCAGGGTTAAACTGTATAAACGTACTTTGCCTTTTTGCATTTGTCCAAAAAGTTCTAATACAGTCATATCTGGATTAAGCTGGTACTCACCAGCCTTTAACAAACGAGCACTACCCGTCACTCTTGCCCAAGTTGAAAAGTAAACTCTATTAGTAATAATATTTTTCTTTTCGAGATCACGAGCTAATGCTGAAACACTGGTCCCTGGCGGAAAATTATAATATTGCTCCCCGTCTACACCCAGCTGTTTATTTAGAAAGAAATAAAAATCAACTGCAACAGCGCTTGATAGAATAAAAATTAAACCTAGTATTTTTTTTATCATAATTTATCTTAGGCTAAGCACTCAATGAATTGTTTAAATTTTCCTGCATTTTTTTAACGCGCTCAGCTATAGTGAAATTAAATTGCTGATCACCTGCTAATATTTTAGTAACCGGCCAAATACCAATTAAACTATTTGTAATAAAAACAGAATCCATATGCAGAAAGTTCTGTTCACTAATATCTAATACATTTACAGGCATATTAATTTTTTCTGCCAACTTTATAACATGCTGTCGCATAACTCCGGCGACACCTGAGCTTTGCAAAGAAGGCGTATATAGCTCATCATCTAATACACAAAATACATTGCTCATTGTACCTTCTATAACATGCTGATTATGATCAAGCATAAAACCTTCAGCTATATGTGCATCATTCCATTCATTACGTGCCAACACATTATCTAATCTGTTTAAATGTTTAATACCAGCCAATGCCGAATTAACAGAAACGGGTGTCTCACATAAACAGGCCGTTATACCTTGTGTATTATTTTCAGCATAATCGGGCCAATTATATACAGCCGTTATTCGACTAGTCGTATCATTACTCCCATATGCATAACCTCGCCCGGAAACACCTCGCGTTAAAATCAGCTTAATAACTGCATTATCAGACAACTTTAATTTTTTTATATCATCAAGCCAGTAAGATTCATCTGTTAAAGCTATTGACAGGCGTTCTGCTGAGTTTTGCATGCGTTGCATATGCTCAGCCCACAACTGCAGCTGACCATTTTTATAGGCAATGGTTTCGAAAATCCCATCACCATATTGAAGCCCACGATCAGCCACATCGATATTGTTTTGTTCACTTCCATTTACGAGTACTTTATTCATCCCTGATTATTCCCTGTTTGTAATGCATGGATAAGTCCTTTTGCTTTTGCCCGTGTTTCATTTAATTCATTTTCCGGGTTTGAGTCTACTACAATTCCACCACCGGCTCTAAATTGTAGCTTGTCGCCATCTCGCGTAATAGTACGTATTAATATATTTAAATCCATGCTCCCATCATGATTTAAATAACCCAGCGCTCCAGTATACGCGCCACGCCCTACCAGCTCTAATTCAGCAAGTATTTCCATACAGCGTACCTTTGGGCAACCGGTAATCGTGCCGCCGGGGAAGACTGCTGCTATGAGCTTTCCTGGTGACATGTTTTTACGCACCATACCACGTACATTAGAGACGATGTGATGTACATGCTGATAGCTTTCCAGCACCATCAACTCATCTACTTCTATGCTGCCCGGCTCACAGACTCGACCTAAATCATTACGCTCGAGATCAATCAGCATAATATGTTCTGCACGTTCTTTAGGGTGTGCAAGCAACTCGCTTGATAAACTTTCATCGGTGAATTTATCCGTCGCACGAGGCCGTGTACCTGCGATGGGCCGTGTTTGTATGCAACCATCTTTAAGCTGAATAAGTCGCTCGGGTGATGAACTGATAATCGCCTTGTGACCCAAAGTTACCAGCGCATTAAATGGTCCGGGGTTAGATTGACTGAGCTGATGATATACGCTTGCATGGTTAACTTTAGAAGTTAGCTTTGTTTGCCAACGCCGTGACAGATTAACCTGAAAGACATCGCCGTCTACAATGTATTTATGTAGTTTTTCATGCTGCCTGAGATAATCAACTTCATCATCTTCTAGCATTTCATCTATAGCAAAGGCCTGCTTATAAATTTCTGGGCTTAGTTTAGCTTGTAAATCGGATTCAATACTCTCTACACAATCACTAAATTTAGCTTCGCAGACTATAAAGGCCTGTTGCTTATGCGCATCAATAATAACAGCGGCTGGAAATCGACTCGCAAATGCTACAGGCAAACCATCTTCCGCTGCTGGCAAAGTCAGTCCTGTTTCAATTTGTTGGGCAAGTTCGTAACTCAGATACAAAAACCAGCCCCCCGTGAAAGGCAGCTCACTGTTATTCTCAGTATGCATTTCTGCATTCCAGGCTTTATCTAAGTGATCTAGAAAATTCTCGTCACTACTCGTGATGGTTTGCTGAGGACAGGCGAATAAAATATCAAATCGCGCTATGTCGTTATTATCGTCACCACAAATTGCAGTTTTGTTGCTACTTAATAAATGTGGATAACGTTCAGGATTATTGGCATGAAGAGCCAACAGGTCTGGAATACTTGGAAGGGCCTTAATAATCAAAGGCTGAGGCATGTGCTTTAAAGCTCAAAGGTAATAATAATTTATTAGCCCTCCCGGCTGTATGTAACAGCTCGAGAGGGTAACAATTATATTTTCTTAAATAAAATAGAACCATTTGTACCACCAAATCCAAATGAATTTGATAGTGCATATTCCATTTTCATATCACGTGCAATATTAGGCACGTAATCCAGGTCGCAATCAGGGTCCTGATTATCCAGGTTAATTGTTGGTGTAGCCACCTGATCATACAAACTCATCACTGAGAATACTGCTTCTATTCCACCCGCGGCACCTAACAAGTGACCCGTCATAGATTTTGTCGATGTAACAGCCAATGATTTGGCATGATTACCAAACGCAGCTTTAAGCGCTTGAGTTTCTGCCACATCACCCGCAGGAGTAGATGTACCATGTGCATTTACAAATTCAATTTGCTCCGGGTTAACACCGGCATCTTTCATTGCATTAACCATACAACGCGCCGCACCTTCACCACCTTCTGATGGACTGGTCATGTGGTAGGCATCACCACTCATTCCAAAACCAACCATTTCTGCGTAAATTTTAGCGCCACGTGCTTTTGCATGCTCATACTCTTCTAGCATCATTACACCCGCACCGTCGCCTAGTACAAAACCGTCACGATCTTTATCCCAGGGACGACTCGCTGCCTCTGGATTATCATTATTGCGTGATAATGCACGAGCCGCAGCAAAACCGCCCATACCTAAAGGAGACGAAGCCTTTTCAGCTCCACCGGCGAGCATTGCATCTGCATCACCATAGGCGATCATACGAGCAGCCAGACCAACACTATGCGTACCCGTTGTGCAGGCAGTTACCGGCGCAATATTCGGGCCTTTAATACCATACATAATTGAGATGTTACCGGAGATCATATTTATGATGGTACCCGGAATAAGGAAAGGTGAAATTTTACGAGGGCCACCTTTTTCCAAAGCCTCTTTGTTCTTTTCAATTAATGGAAGCCCACCAATACCGGAACCGACAGCAACACCAATGCGCTCTGCATTTTCTTCAGTAATTTCAAGACCAGAATCTGTAATCGCCTGAGCAGCAGCGGCAACACCATAATGGATAAATGTATCCATTTTTTTCAGGTCTTTTTTAGGAATATACTCCGACGCATCAAAGTCTTTCACGGTGCATGCAAATTTAACGGCAAATTCGGTAGTATCAAAATCCGTAATCAGTGTTGCACCACTTTTCCCCGCAAGGATACTATCCCACGACGATTTTAAATCATTGCCTACAGGTGACACGATACCTAAGCCGGTAACGACAACGCGACGTTTAGCCAAGAGTATTCTCCAGGTTAATTAAATTAATGAGCACTGTGTATTTAGATGAGCTTGATATGAAATGCTCTGTGTAGCTAAATCACAGTAACAATTTATGGCAGAGGTTTGCAAAGCAATAAAATTACCCTGCATAAACAAAAAAAGGGCAGGCACTACGCCCGCCCTTTTTCAAAGGACTTGATTAACTGTTAGCGTTAACGTAGTCCAATGCTAGCTGAACGGTAGTAATTTTTTCAGCATCTTCATCAGGAATTTCACATTCAAATTCCTCTTCCAAAGCCATAACCAGTTCAACGGTATCTAATGAATCAGCACCCAGGTCATCTACGAATGAAGCTGCATTTGTAACTTCTTCTTCTTTAACACCTAGCTGTTCTATAACAATCTTGCGAACGCGTTCTTCAACACTGCTCATGGATGGTTCCTCTCGATTACGAATATGTTTGAGCTGCGCGGTATTTTAGTGAATAACGCCACAGACTACCAGTGATTTTTTTAAGCAATTTACAAGGCTTAAATATATTTAAATATCAACAAGTTAGGGTTTACTTTGCAAGCAAAGCATAACATTACGGCATATACATACCACCATTAACATTAATGGTTTCACCGGTTATATAGCCTGCTGCAGGCGAAGCAAGGAATGCCACTGCATTGGCAATGTCCTGTGGATCACCCAATTTGTTCAAGGGTATTTGCGCGGTTAGCGCATCTCTTTGCTCTTCTGGTAACTCACGCGTCATGTCTGTATCAATGAATCCAGGTGCAACCGTATTAACCGTAATGTTACGCGAACCTATCTCACGAGCCAATGATTTACTGAAGCCCAATATGCCAGCTTTTGCAGCTGAGTAGTTTGTTTGCCCCGGGTTACCCGTTAGGCCAACGACTGATGCTATGTTGATAATGCGCCCTTTACGCGCCTTCATCATTGGGCGAACAACCGCTTTAGAAAGCTTAAATATAGATGTCAGATTAGTTTGTATAATGTCATTCCACTGATCATCTTTCATCATCATTAAAAGATTATCCCTGGTAATACCCGCATTGTTAACCAGAATGCTAATCGCACCAAATTCATCTTTAATGGCTTTGATGACAGACTGAATAGATTCATCATCTGCAACATTCAAACACATACCTCTGCCACCCTTAGCAGACAAGTACTCTGTGATTTTCTCTGCGCCACCATCGGAAGTCGCGGTACCAACTACGGTTGCACCCGCGTTGGCTAGCGTTTCTGCAATAGCCTTACCAATACCCCGGCTTGCGCCGGTTACTAGTACAATTTCATTTTCTAAATTCATAAATTTTCCTAATCACTAATGCCTTAACTTACTAAGACAGAGCTTCTACTGTGCTATCAAGGCTAGCTATATCATTAATTGTATAGTGAGCAACCTCTTTATTAATTCGCTTATTTAAACCAAGCAGTACTTTTCCAGGGCCACATTCAATCGTCGCTTCAACGCCTTCGGCGATCAAATTATTAACTGTATCTACCCATAAAACGGGATTATGTAATTGCTTTACTAAGGCTTTAGTAATATCAGAAGGTCGTGTGTATGCCTTTGCCACTACATTTTGTAATACAGGTATCGCAGGTTTGGTTACTTTAATTTCTTCTTTAATAAATGCTGCTAACTCTTTTGCTGCACCTTCCATTAATTTTGAATGAGAAGGTACACTTACCGGTAATTTCAATGCGCGTTTAGCACCGGCTTCTTTGGCCATTGCCATGGTAATTTCAACCGCCTGCTTATTACCTGCGATAACAACCTGACCAGGTGAATTAAAATTAACCGCCTGAACAGCATAATTGTCATCACTGGCTGTTTTACATAAATCCAGAATCACTGCATCGTCAAGGCCTAAAATAGCCGCCATTGCACCCACACCGTCTGGTACAGCTGCCTGCATTAACTTGCCACGCTGTGACACCAGTTTTACTGCGTCTTCAAACTTTAATGAACCCGTACAAACCAGCGCCGTATACTCGCCCAGGCTATGCCCTGCATACAATACCGGTTCGACTGAAATTTTTGATTTCAAAATTTCATATACAGCTACACCTGCAGTTAACATGGCAGGTTGTGTAACCTCTGTTTTATTTAATTCTTCAGCGGGGCCTTCCTGAACTATTTTCCATAAGTCATAACCTAGTACATCAGACGCTTTCGCAAATAATTCTGTAACAACTGGATAAGTTTCTGCCAGCTCTGCCATCATGCCAATAGATTGTGAACCCTGCCCTGGAAAGACGCATGCAAATTTCATAGATTTACCCTTGTTATAATTTTTTATTAACCAGATATTTAGAAGTACCTGATAACAACTTTAAAATAATTTTTATAGCCCTAAAACGTCCTGCATATCATACAGGCCATTATCTTTATTTTGTAGCCATTGAGCGGCACGCATAGCGCCCTTAGCAAACGTCATTCGGCTAGATGCCTTATGTGTAATTTCTACACGCTCACCTTCAGTGGCAAACATAACGGTATGATCGCCTACAACATCGCCGGCACGTATTGTTTCAAAGCCGATACTTTTTGGGTCACGTGCACCGGTATGGCCTTCTCGCCCATATACCGCACATTCTTTTAAATCACGACCTAATGTATCAGCAATCACTTCACCCATACGTAATGCTGTACCGGAAGGCGCATCTACTTTATGACGATGGTGCGCTTCTATAATTTCAATATCATAATCTTCATTTAATACAGAGGCTGCCATTTCTAACAGCTTTAAACATAAGTTCACACCCACACTCATGTTCGGCGCAAACACAACGGCCGTTTCTTCTGCAGCTTGCTGAATAAGCAGCTTTTGCTCATCACTAAAGCCTGTTGTTCCAATAATGATGTGTTTTTTATTTTTTTTACAGATTTGTAAATTATGTAACGTGGATTCAATTGAAGTGAAGTCAATTAAGGTATCAAAATCCTCAACCACACTGGCTATATCATCCACCAGTTTTACATTGAGTGTACCAACACCGGCAAGTTCACCAGCATCGGCACCAATTAAGCTAATACCGGGTCGTTCAATCGCTGCACTTAATCCACAATTTTCAGTTTGCTGGCAAGCTTCTATTAAGGTTTTGCCCATACGACCAGCAGCGCCGGTAATTGCAATTCGTAACATGTAATTTCTCTTAAAATTTAACGCTTAAATTTAATCATCGAGTTTTTATAAACTAATGTAGGCAAAGCCTTTTTCCTGGTGCTCTAATAAATCAGCAGCGCCGACTTGCACAATTTTTGCAAATTCATACAGATCATCTTTATTCCAGCCCAATGAATCAAGTGTATTCCCGCAGGCATGAAACTGCACACCATAATTAGACAGGCTTTTTACAGATTGAATATTTTTTTCAGATACAGGTCTGCCCGGAACTTTAGCCAGTAAGTGAATTCCCGGCCCAAACACAGTTACCACTATGGTTATATTATCGTTATATTTTCTGAGCATTTCACCCACTGAAAACAACACACCATCATGATACTTTTCATTACTCTTATTTAGCTGGTAAATCACATTATGGTCAGTAGGATCACCAGGAAAGCGTAAGTCATCAGCCGACTCTGTGGACACCTGCTCAGCAGCAGTGTGTTTGCTCACAAAAACGCCTGCTAACACACCTGCCAATCCCGTAAGTAACTTTCTGCGTGTCGTCATGTTTATATAATCCCTGTTAGAGCTTCATGTCATCAAAAAATTTCTTAACCCCATCCATCCAACTACTGCCCTGAGGGTTATGATTTTTATTATCACCATGCATGCTTTCATCAAATTCTTTAAGCAATTCTTTTTGCTTAGCTGTTAGCTTCACCGGTGTCTCAATCACAACCTTACATAAAAGATCACCAATGGCACCACCACGAACCGGTTTAACACCCTTGCCTTTTAAACGGAACATTTTTCCGGTTTGTGTTTCACCTGGAACTTTTAATTTAACACGTCCATTTAAAGTTGGCACTTCAAGTTCCCCTCCCAAAGCAGCCGTTGCTACACTGATAGGTACCTGACAGTGCAGGTTACTACCGTCACGCTCGAAAATAGCATGTGGTTTAACGTGCATTTGTACATATAAATCACCCGGTGGGCCACCGTTCTCACCCGCCTCACCTTCACCAGATAAACGAATACGATCGCCATTATCAACACCCGGCGGCACTTTAACAGATAGTGTTTTACGCTCTTCTATGCGTCCCTGACCATGGCAATCATTACATGGGTCTGAAATGGTTTTACCCTGACCATGACAATGTGGACAGGTTTGTTGTACCGAAAAGAATCCTTGCTGCATTCTTACCTGGCCCGTACCGCCACAGGTTGTACAGGTTGTAGGTGACGAACCTTTTTTAGCCCCTGTACTATCACAGGTTTTACACGCGACTAGAGTGGGTATTTTGATCTTCGCCGTTGTACCGCTAACCGCATCTTCCAGGCTCAGTTCCATATTGTAACGCAGGTCAGAACCGCGGTATGAACGACTACGTCCAGCGCCGCCGCCTCCACCGCCAAAAATATCACCGAATACATCACCGAAAATATCACTAAAGTTACCGTTGCCTGCACCATAGCCTGCACCACCACCGGCAGATGGATCGACACCTGCATGGCCGTACTGATCATAAGCCGCACGCTTTTGCGCATCAGATAAAATATCGTAAGCTTCTTTAGCTTCCTTAAATTTTCCTTCCGACTCTGGATTATCCTGGTTTCTATCAGGATGATGTTTCATTGCCAAACGCTTAAAGGCCTTTTTAATAGCCGCTTCGTTCGCATCTTTGCCTATACCCAGAACTTCGTAATAATCTCGTTTTGACATACTGATAGTGTCTCTTAAATTTTCACTTCTTAAGTTTTTTTACTTAAGAAAATATTCTTAATTACTGCTTTTTGATCGTAAAAACCATTACTTTAAACACACGAAATGCCCGGCTTAAAAAACCAGGCATTTCGTAGTGGCGCAATGCCTAAGTATTTAACTTATTTATTGTCTTCTTTTACTTCTTCAAACTCAGCGTCAACCACTTCATCATCTGCATTAGCGGCTGCATCTGCACCAGCATCCGCCGCGCCTTCTGCTGCACCTTCTTTCTGCTGTGATTGAGCATAAGCCTTTTCAGCGACCTTGCCAGCTGCTTCAGTTAAAGCAGCTGTCTTAGTTTCGATAAGCTCTTTATCATCACCCGCTACTGCTTCTTTTAATTCAGCAATAGCCGCTTCGATTGCAGTCTTCTCACCGTCTTCAACCTGATCACCCAGATCTTTGACAGATTTCTCTGCAGAGTGAATTAAGTTATCAGCCGTATTACGTGCTTCAACCAACTCTTTCATCTTGCGGTCTTCGTCTGCATGAGCTTCTGCATCTTTCACCATTTGTTCTACTTCTTCATCCGATAAACCTGAAGACGCTTTAATGACGATTGACTGTTCTTTGCCTGTTGCTTTGTCTTTAGCAGACACGTTTAATATACCGTTCGCATCGATATCCAGAGATACTTCGATTTGTGGAACACCACGTGCTGCTGGTGGAATATCCGTTAAGTCAAAACGACCCAGTGACTTATTACCAGATGCCATTTCACGCTCACCTTGAAGTACGTGAACTGTTACCGCCGCCTGGTTATCATCTGCAGTAGAGAAAACCTGTGATGCATTTGTTGGGATTGTTGTATTCTTCTCAACCAGTTTGGTCATTACACCGCCCATAGTTTCGATACCCAATGAAAGAGGTGTTACGTCTAGTAACAGGATGTCAGTAACATCGCCGCCCAGTACACCACCTTGAATTGCAGCACCCATTGCTACTGCTTCATCTGGGTTTACATCCTTACGCGCTTCTTTACCGAAGAAATCTTTAACCGCGTCCTGTACCTTAGGCATACGGCTCTGGCCGCCAACTAAAATAATGTCATCGATATCACCAATGCTTAAGCCAGCATCTTTTAATGCTACTTTACAAGGTTCAATTGTACGTTCTACTAAATCTTCAACTAATGACTCAAGCTTCGCACGAGTTAGTTTTATATTTAAATGCTTAGGACCTGATGCATCAGCTGTGATGTAAGGTAAGTTCACATCGGTTTGCTGATTGCTAGAAAGCTCAATCTTGGCCTTTTCAGCACCTTCTTTTAAACGCTGCAATGCTAATGGATCGTTATGTAAATCCATGCCATTGTCTTTCTTAAACTCGTCTGCCAAGTAGTCGATTAGACGCATGTCAAAATCTTCACCACCCAGGAATGTATCACCATTAGTTGCCAATACTTCAAACTGGTGCTCGCCGTCAATGTCTGCGATTTCAATGATTGATACGTCGAATGTACCACCACCTAAGTCGTATACCGCAATAACGTTATCGCCCTTAAGCTTCTTGTCCATACCGTATGCAAGTGCTGCAGCCGTTGGCTCATTGATAATACGCTTAACTTCCAGGCCGGCGATTTTACCCGCATCTTTCGTTGCCTGACGCTGTGAATCATTAAAGTAAGCAGGAACCGTTACTACTGCTTCTGTTACTTCTTCACCCAGATATTCTTCCGCTGTCTTCTTCATTTTTTGAAGTACACGAGCTGAGATTTCAGGTGGTGCCATCTTGTCACCATGCGCTTCAACCCACGCATCGCCATTGTCGGCTTTAATAATGTTGTATGGCACTAGCTTAATATCACGTTGAACAACTTCTTCATCGAAGCGACGACCGATTAAACGCTTAACCGCGTAGAGTGTATTTTCTGGATTGGTTACAGACTGACGCTTTGCAGACTGACCTACCATTACCTCATCACCTTCACCGAAAGCAATGATTGAAGGCGTAGTACGATCACCCTCAGAATTTTCAATTACTCGAGGTGTGTCACCATCCATAATTGAGACACATGAGTTCGTTGTACCCAGGTCAATGCCTATAATTTTGCCCATCTTTCTTGCTCCAATAAAACTTAAATTCTTAACTTATCCCCTAGATAGGGGCGGGTTTTTATTTTTCAATGCTCAAATCAGCATTTATTCAGTATCTTTAATATCTATTTCATCGTGATTCAGGTTGCTTCTGTGTGGGTTTAGATCAAGACGAAAAATGTAAGCTTACAAGTGTAAGTGTCCATTTTTTAACGCAGAGATAAAGCCACACAGAGGTAAGCTGAAATACGAGGACTATTCTGCAGCTTTTGACACCATTACCATCGCCGGGCGAACCAGGCGATCATTTAACAGATAACCTTTCTGCATAACCGCCATCACGGTATTCGGCTCTAACTCAGCATTGGGCTGCATAGACATCGCCTGATGATGATCCGGATTGAACTTTTCACCCTCAGGATTCACTTCAACCACATTGAATTTTTCAAACAGACCAGCCAACATCGTCAGCGTCATTTCACTGCCTTCACGTAAGCTCTCTACCGTCACATTCTCTTGCTGAGATGCACTCACACCCATTTCCAGGCTATCTTTAACGCCTAACAGTTCAGTAATGAATTTTTCCAGTGCAAACTTATGTGCATTTTCCAGATCTTTTTGCGTTCGGCGACGTATATTATCCATCTCAGCCTTGGTACGCAGTAACTGATCCCAGTTATCCGTCGCCTTTTTCTCAGCCTGATCCAGGCGCTCCATTAACTCTTCTGGCGAAAAGGCCTCACCGGCTGTTTCATTAACCGCTTCCAATACTTCATCAGACTGCAGGTCTTCTTGCATATCTAGCGGGTTATTATCGAGGTTTTCCTCGTTTGACATCACTGAATCTCCAAAAATTTCTACTGAAAGGCATATGGGGACTGTGTTTTAAGATTCAAGTAAAAAAGTGAGGGTATTTGAAAAATAGGCTTATATAACTACGGCTGAGGCCGCAACCCAAGCAGAGCACTTGCTTATACGTACTATTTAATGGCTGAAAAAAGCTGTAATTTAACACACGTTCACGATTATAGATCGTCGAACAAATTTACACTTAAGTACTTACTAATATTCTAAAAAAATAGCTATATCATTGATAATTTGGCATTAATTATTACTGCGCATAATAATTGCTTTAACTTGTTTTACGGATATTTTTTTCTGTGACAAAGGACGAGGAGTTACATAACAAAATGAAAATAAATAAAATTTTATGCGGTATGGCCTTAGGAATGGCATCTCTCTCTGCCCATGCAGTGGCAGTTTACTGGGAACCAACCGATGGGAATGTGAATTTCACCTATACAACAGTCGCTGGTTATTCACTGGGTATTTTCGATGTTGATGACTTTGATGGCTCGCAAGCAAATCCATTGATGTTAAATACAGGAGCGGGTGCAGATACAATTAATATCGTAGCAGCTGGTAGTAATTTTAGCGCCACCAGTACAGTAACCAACAGCTCTACTACTTTATATAATGATAGTCAGTTTGTGATTGCACTGACCGATAATACTGACTGGTTTGAGCCAGTATCCTGGTATGAGTTAGCATCTGGCTCTAACTTATATGATATTACCTTTTCAAATGGCTCTGTTTTATCTATTGATGCCACACCTACAGTTGTTCCGATACCGGCAGCTGTTTGGTTATTTGGTTCCGGCTTAATTGGCTTACTTGGATTTGCCAGACGAAAGAAAGCATAAAGAGTAAATCAATAATTTACTTTAGAAAGGCGACATAATAGTCGCCTTTTTTCTATCTGTTGAATATTCGCCGTTAGCTGACCGACGGACACAGTCTGGACATTTTTACAGTTTTAACAGGTGGTTAAGTCCACTACCCGTCAATAAATCAAACATCTTAAACAACTAGCTGTAGCAAATACCATCTAAAAATGGACATTAACAGTTAACATTTATTGATAGACCTAATATCCGCTCTATATCTCTATGATCTTAGTTTGATACTAAGATTAGTATTTGGTCTATTCTTAAACATATGAAGGATATAAACACTCTTAAACAGCGAGCAAAGGCATTTGATTACCTGTTTGATGCCGTGGTAGTTACAAATTTACAAGGTGTCATCATCGACTGGAATACGGGCTCGGAAAAACTCTACGGCTATTCAAAGAAAGAAGCCATTGGCCAGTCTGTCAGCATACTGCACGTCCCCGATGATTCTGAGCACATCACCTCAGAAGTCATATCCGCTGTTGAAAAATTCGGCAAATGGTCTGGTGAAGTTAGAATGCTACACAAGGATGGACACATCGGATGGATTGAATCCATGTGCATTCCCTTCTTTGATGAAAACGAACAAATGATAGGCGCCTTAGGAATCAATCGAGATATTACCGACCGTAAAAAAGAGACGGAACGACTTAGTTATCTCGCTCATTATGACTACCTCACCGGCATACCCAACCGATATTTGTTATTAGATCGCATTTCACACTTGATTAATCAGTCCGCACGAGATAAAAACAAATTTGCTCTGTTATACATTGATGTAGACGATTTCAAAATCATTAACGACACTAAAGGCCACGCCTTCGGTGATGAGGTTTTGCAGGAGACGGCTTTACGACTCAAACAGGCTATTAGAAATTCCGATACGGTTGCTAGAATTGGTGGTGATGAGTTTGTTGTATTACTGGAAAAAATATCTAATGAAAACGATGTTTTAAATATGATTGAGGTATTAACCAATTCCCTCAATAAAGTGTTTTGCATCCAAAATGAAGAACTTAGGTTTCGTTGTAGTATTGGCTCTGCCCTCTATCCAGATGAAGGCAAAACAACAGATGCCCTGCTCGCCGCAGCTGATAAAGCTATGTACAAAATCAAGAGTAGAAAATAGAGATTAATCCCTATTTTCATCTTTCGTTTCCAGTTCGGCGTCACCGCTCCAACCGCCTTCTTTTGCCCGCCTTATGCCTTCACCGTGAATTCTCTGATGACGTTCAAACAATTCTTTTGGTAAGTTACTAACCAGGCAACCATACTTATCCCATTCTTTATCCACCTTGTCTAATAAGGCGTCAATACCAGCATAGATCCAGCCTTCACAGGTTTCGGTTTCTTCAATCAGACCAAAAACCCAGGCATCACGTATGATTTTACCAACACTCGTCATACCGTTATTAACATCTTTATCTATACCTACGTATTTAATCGGTGCTGCCATAGTAATTTCTCTTTAAATTTACACGCCTTGAAAAAGCTAACTGCATTTTCAAAAGGCCTTACATTAGTGGGATACAATTTTGCCACAAATGACATAGCTGTACGAATAAGAGTTGTAAAAAA
>Ga0316208_1002394_pt1 | contig 15340 bp, 16 predicted proteins | sample 3monopyrite_MG_FD_204944 | JGI IMG/M metagenome (GOLD analysis project Ga0316208, IMG submission 204944) | Microbial mat bacterial communities from mineral coupon in-situ incubated in ocean water Damariscotta River, Maine, United States -... | ecosystem: Environmental > Aquatic > Marine >... | reverse complement strand
CTTCATTTCGTGGCAGAAAATTAGATGCCGCTAATTACTCTGGAGAACACATGGACATGATTGCTTTTTTAATTGGAAACAAGAAAGCCGAAGCTTTTAATCTTGAAATTGATAGTATTATTTTAAAGTAGTTTCATAAATTTTTTAGAGCGCACTTATAATATCATACTTCGTAATAATTTGGTATTTACCCTCTTCCAGTTTAACCAATACAGCATTATTTTCTTTATTAAACAACTTTGAAATGACTTCAATGGGTGTGTTTTTGTCAACTATTGGGAATGGTTTATGCATGACATCTTTAATTGGCAAATCTGAAATATCCTTGTTTTCTATATACTTTCTTAACAAATCGGCTTCGTCAATAGCACCAACAAATCCGCTTGAATCTTCAACAGGTATTTGAGATATTTTGTGAGCTTTCATGCGCTCAATGGCATGCGACACTAATTCTTCTGTTTTTACAGTAACTAATGGTTTCTCAGAGTTATTTGCAACAAGGTCTGCTGCTGAAGTGATTTCATCTTCTATAAACCCGCGCTCACGCATCCACTCGTCATTAAACATTTTACCTACATAACGACTTCCATGGTCATGAAAAAGCACCACCACTACATCGTCCTTTTTAAAATGTTCTTTTAATTGAAGAATTCCTTTTATTGCAGCCCCTGCAGAATTACCAAGAAACATACCTTCTTCTTTTGCTAATCTTTGTGTGTAAATGGCTGCATCTTTATCGGTTACTTTTGTAAAACCATCAATAATACTAAAGTCTACATTTTTTGGCAGAATATCTTCGCCTATACCTTCGGTGATGTATGGATAAATTTCATTTTCGTCAAATTCACCAGTTTCATGATATTTTTTAAATACGGAACCATAGGTATCTATACCCCAAATTTTAACGTTTGGGTTTTGCTCTTTTAAATATTTCCCAACGCCGGAAATAGTTCCGCCAGTACCTACACCTACAACAAAGTGCGTTATTTTACCATCGGTTTGTTTCCAAATTTCTGGACCGGTACTTTCGTAATGTGCGAGTGCGTTACTTGGATTGTCATATTGATTTACGTACCAAGAGTTGGGAGTTTCCTCCGCAAGTCTTTTTGACGTTGAATAATAGGATTTAGGATCTTCTGGCTCTACGTTTGTTGGACAAACAACGACTTTACTGCCTACGGCACGCAGAATATCCATTTTTTCTTTGCTTTGCTTATCGCTGATAACACAAATCATTTTATAACCTTTTACAATTGCTGCTAAAGCTAAACCCATACCTGTATTACCTGAGGTTCCTTCTATTATAGTTCCGCCTGGTTTCAAACTACCATTGGCCTCGGCATCTTCAATCATTTTAACGGCCATTCTATCTTTTGTAGAATTCCCTGGATTAAAAGTCTCGTATTTTGCTAATACTAGACAAGGCAAATCTTTTGTTAACGTATTAAGTTTCACCATAGGTGTATTACCAATGGTTTCTAGTATATTTTCAGCGTAGTCCATAGTCTTTTTTGTGATGTTTCAAAAATACTAAAAAGCTAGTTGGTAAATGTTAAAAGTTAGTTATTATGTGCGTAGGGATTGAACGTCCCGATAGCTATCGGGATGTTTGAGCTCGCCGACGCAGGAGGAAGCGAGTAACGAAAGCCCGACCTCCCGATAGTTATCGGGAGTGGAACGCCCAAGAAAATAATTAATCGAAACGTATGGCTTTTACTGGCGATATTTTTGTGATGATATACGAAGGCACAAGGAGCATGAGTAAACACAAAATTAGTGTGCCCACATTTAAGGCTAAGATATACCCGAAACTGATAAAAACGGGTGCTTCTGTTACGTAATACACCGTTGGATCTAAGGGAAAAAGCTTGAAATACTTTTGTGCAAACAACACCCCCAAACCTAAAATATTACCCCAAAATAGACCCAAAAAAATGAGATATGTAGCATTGTATAGAAAGAGCTTACGAATGCTCCAATTACTGCTTCCTAGTGTTTTTAAAACACCTATCATTCTGGTACGTTCTAGTATTAAAACGAGTAGTGCGGTTATCATGTTAATACCTGCTACGAGTATCATAATACCAATAATGCCATAAATATTTTTATCAAAAATTTTAATCCATTCGAATACAGAATAGTAACGATCTGTAATAGATTGTGAGTCTAATAACGAGGAAATATTTTGATGAATTTCTGCTGCTTTTTCGTCTAACTCATCATAATCATCAATGAAGACTTCAAAATTACCAACTTGATCTTTTTCCCATCTATTGATGCGTTGTAAGTGACGAATATCGCCTATAAGATATTGTGCATCTAAATCTTGAAATCCTGAATTATAGATTCCAACTACGTTGTACGTAATGATATTAGGAAGCTTTTCTGCATCGTCTTTTGCAAACACCATTTGAAAGTTGTCGCCTACTTTAAAGTTTAATCGGTTGGCAAGATATTTTGAAACTAAAACATCTTCATTTCGTTTTTGTGTGTAATCTGGTAGCTTGCCTTCTATTAGAAATTCTTTAAAATAATCCCAGTTATAATCAGCACCTACACCTTTTAAATACACACCTTCAAAATCTGTTTCGGTACGAATAACTCCAAATTTTGAAGCGACACCTTGTACATGACTAACGCCTTCTACCGACTTAAAATCTGGATAGAAATCTTGATTCTTAGATATGGGAAAAACACTTTCCTGGGAGTTATTATTATCGTAATTTGTGATAGTAACATGCCCATTAAACGCCACCACTTTGTCGCGTATTTTTTGTTGCAAACCAATACCCGTTGCAATAGCTATCATCATCACCACAATGCCAATAGCAATTGCAGCGATACCAATTTTTATTATTGGTGCCGATATACTACTTTTATACGCTTTACTACCAATAATGCGTTTAGCTATAAAAAACTCGTAATTCAAAATTTACTATGCGGTTTAATGTTTTCAAAAATACAGTTTTATTATTTGTTTTAGTAATGATTTCTTGCGCTTCTAAAGTGAAAAACAACACAAATGCGAAAGGCGAGAGTCTTGAACAAATTCAGATAGATAGTTCTATAGTGGTTGGTTCAAATCAAACTGACATCTATTTGCCTTTATTGAAAGGGAAACGCATTGGGATTGTGGCTAATCAGTCGAGTGTTGTTTTTATTGATAAAGATTTGAATACGGATAGAAGAAGTTACACCCATCTAGTAGATTCATTACTATCATTAAATATAGATGTGAATACAGTTTTTGCCCCTGAACATGGTTTTCGAGGTAAAGCTGACGCCGGTGAACGCATAAAAGATGGCATAGACGCAAAAACTGGAGTCCCAATTATATCGCTTTATAGCGCAAACAAAAAACCTAAACTAGAGCAAATAAAAGAAACTAAAAAATACGAAAGTGATATCTCAAAAGGTGTTTCTAAAATAGACATTATGCTTTTTGATTTACAAGATGTTGGAGTCCGTTTTTATACATACATATCAACTTTGCATTATGTTATGGAAGCTTGCGCTGAAGCAAATATTCCCTTAATTATTCTTGATAGACCTAACCCAAACGGACATTATATTGATGGCCCCATTTTAGAAATGGAACACAAAAGTTTTGTAGGCATGCATCCTATTCCTGTGGCTTACGGCATGACCATTGGTGAATATGCTAAAATGATTAATGGTGAAAAATGGTTAGCAAATGGTACACAATGTGATTTGAAAGTGATTCCTATTAAAAATTACAGTCATAATTTGAATTATAGTTTACCCATAAAACCAAGTCCGAACTTACCAAATGACAAAGCCATAAACTTATACCCCAGTTTATGCTTTTTTGAAGGTACTAATGTAAGTGTTGGAAGAGGTACGGAAATGCAATTTCAGATTTTTGGAAGTCCCTTTTTGAACAAAGACACCTTTGACTTTGAATTTATACCACAACCTAACGAAGGCTCAAAATATCCGAAGCATCAAAATAAAATTTGTTATGGCAAGGATTTAACAAAAGTTGAGACCATTAATACTATAAACTTAAAATGGCTTATTGAAGCTTATAATAACACTGAAAACAAATCAGAATTCTTTAACGCGTTTTTCATAAAACTAGCAGGAACTAAAAAATTACAACAACAAATTGAAGCGGGATTAAGTGAAGAAGACATTAAAGCAACTTGGAAAGATGGATTAGAACGCTTCAAAGAAACTCGTAAAACATATTTAATATATCCGTGAAACATATTTTAGCTTCTTTAATAATACTATTTACTTCCGTTGGATTTAATCTGAATACTGAAACCTCTGGCGACTATAAAATTAGAGCAGCAAAAAAACTAGCTAAAAAGTTTCTTCGTCAACAAGGTATTCCAGGAATGTCTATTTCTGTTTCAAAAAAAGAAGCATTAATATGGTCTGAAGGATTTGGTTATGCGAAGAGAAAACCTAAGGTCAAAGTTGAACCAAACAAAACACTTTTTAGAATTGCTAGCATTTCAAAATCAATCACTGCGTTAACATTAGCTAAATTGATAGATGATAAGCTTATTAATTTGAATGAAAGCATTTATACTTATCTACCCAATTTCCCTAAAAAAGCATACGACTTCACAGTTAAAGAATTAGGCGGACACCTTGCTGGAATAAGACATAACAAAGACAATGAGTTTACTTTAAATAAAAAGATGTCAATCACGAAAGGTTTAGAATTATTTAAAAACGATTCGCTTTTATTTGAGCCTTCAACACAATTCTCTTATAACACGTTTGGCTACGTTTTGTTAAGTGAAATTATGCAAAAAGCTTCAAAAACAGATTTTAATGATTTGGTAAAAAATTCTGTTTTTAAACCTTTAGGAATGACCAACACCATGTTAGATGATTCTGAAATAAATGTTCCGAATACAACTAATTTCTACAAAAAAAAGCGCGTGCTTTCAACACCTGTTGCAAATGAATATAAAGTTGCTGGTGGTGGTTTTTTATCAACTTCTGAAGACTTAATTAAGTTTGGAGAAGAAATTATTTCCCCTTCAATTGTCTCAAAAGAAGCCTTATCAGAAATGATATCGTCACAAAAATTAAAATCTGGAAAAATTACTGGTTATGGCATTGGTTTTTCCGTTGAATGCACAAAAAACAACACACACAAATACTATCATACTGGTGGTGGCGTTGGTTCATCTACCATACTATTAATTTATCCAAAAGAAGGTGTTGTTATTTCTGTTCTAACAAATCGATCAGGTGTTGATATGGAAGTATTTGGAGAAGCATTAGAAGCAGTTTTTGTTGATTAACATATTAGTAGATTTTAATTAAAATTTTGTTAATCACATATTCATCTAAAAGTTTACTTTTACATTCTATTTTGATAATTGAATTATGAACCCATCATCCGCTGGCTGGATTAAGAAGTTACTTAAGGAGACACGTGAAAACGATCTCTTTTTAAAGTATGACAAAGCATCTTTTTATGATGCTTTAAGATCTTGTGGATTTATATATGGAAGTAATTTAGACGTTGTTACGCAGGTTATTCCAAAAAAAGACCTTACAGAAGGCGAACTTTGTAAAACCAATTTATGCTTAGCATTATATTACACACATGCTAACTCAAATAGCGATATCTCGTTTATTGAAAGTGTTATTCCTTTTTACACAGATATTGACCCGATTAAAACCTCTTTTTTTCGAGATTTATTAGGTGAAAAAAAATCGAGTGAACAACTGGAACAAATAATACATAAGCGCATCCAGATAGATGCCAATGTACTTACCAAAAACTTCAATTATTTTATTATCAATGCGCTATTGTTTGTTGATGTTCTGGCTTACAAGACCTACCTAGAAAATCTTGAAATATCCACAGAATATTTAAAGAATATGGAAGCATCAATTGTTTCAATTTCTATAAATGTTTTAAATTCAAAAGAAACAAAAAACCAGTACGACGATAGTTTAATCAAACTTTTTGAATCGTCTTTACGTTATCAAGAAAACACAAATTTAAATTACAAAAAGGCTATCAATAATGTAAATACAGAACTTGAGAAATACTATATTTTAGATTTAGCTTGTATGGCCACATGGAGCGACCAGATGATTGATGTTGAAGAACAACATTTTTTAGAAAAGCTTGGTCAAGATTTAGAACTGAATATTTCTAAAATTCATCAATCTATAAAGGCTGTCAATCATTTTTACACAGTCAACAAAGATAATATTGCACTTTTAAGTTCTAAAAATCTAGTACAAAGTTTTTATAACAACTCTAGCAAAATGGTTAATAAACTTATTACTAGAAACAGCAAACGTTTATACCAAGAGTTGAAAGACAGTAAAGAGCTGATGGTTTTACTCTCACAATCAACTGTTAGAGATTTGAATAAAGACGAACAAAAAAAAGTACAAGAACAGCTACTTGATATTTTCAAATCCATACCAAGTCTTGCTATATTTTTACTTCCTGGTGGCGCCTTACTATTGCCTTTAGTTGTGAAATTTATTCCAAAATTATTACCATCTGCTTTTGATGAAAATAGGATTGAGGAGTAATACCAATTTAACCCATTGTGCATTTTGAGCTATGATATCAAACTGAATGTCAGTTCGAGTGATCCCGATTTTTTCGGGATTGTATCGAGAACAGGTTTAAAACCTAAAAATTGATTCTCGATACAAATTTCACTCATAAAAATGAGTAAAATTCACTCGAATTGACAAAGTTTATTCAAAAGGTATAACGGGTCAATTTAACTATAAAATAACTTATCGTTTGCGCTTTCTATTAGCTATATAATTATTAATAGCCTCTTTAGTTGTGTACCAATTTTTACCTTCTTTATGCGCATCAATTTTACCCTGTCTAGCCAATAAACTTATATATTCTTGACCATAAGCAATATCTGGTTCTTGAACGATATCAGAAATTGGTTTGTAATCATCATCACTATCTGGCAACGAACTGATATAAATATTTAAAGTACGTTCAAGTGCCTGAGATATTAAAAGCATCAATTTTGAATAATGCCCTTTGTTTGCCTTATTTAAAGCTTCGTAATACTTTTTTCTATCGTTTTTTAAAATGATTGCAGGCGGAAACCCTTGCTTCATTAAAATTAAATTCATGGCAAGACGAACCATTCGTCCATTACCATCAAAAAAAGGATGAATCCAAACGAATTTATGATGAAAAAAAGTAGCCAATTCAATGGTATTTAACTGTAACCGATTGGTAACAACAAAATCTACCAAATCATCAAGTAATTGAGATACTTTATTAGCATTGGGCGGAACAAAGTTTGCTCCAGAAATTCTAACACCGCCGTGTCGCAATCTACCAGCAAAATCATCTTCAATGGAGCGTAACATTAAACCATGAAGCGACAATATATCTTTACTATTAAGTATATAACCATCATGTATTAAAGTATATAAATAATCAATGGCATGCTCATGGTTTTTAGCTTCAAAATGCTCCTTAAGTGATTTCCCTTTAATGGTAACACCTTCTTGAAGTACCATCTGTGTTTCTTGCAAACTTAAAGTATTACCTTCAATGCTATTGGAATTATAAGTCCATTCTATGGATAAGGCTTCTTTAATTTTGAGCAAAGCAATGCTAGGTAAAGGTCGAGCTTGTTTTAAAACCTTAACCTTATCAAAAAGACGCTTGAAAGTAGTGCTTAATTCTGTTCTATATGTTACATCAATATCCCACACATCCCAAAGATACTAATATCGTTTTGCTTTAAAAAATTATTATACCGATATTAGTGATTTTTTAAAATAAGACTACCAATAAAGCTATGAAAATACTTTTCTATTAAAAAATACCATGTTTTTTTTCATTAGATTTACGGAAAACAACTAATATTATGAAGTCTTTTACTATCGAAGAAATAAACGACCTTTTAAAAGGCGAATTAATAGGAAGCACAACACAACAAATTGAAGGCCCAGAACAACTACAAAATGCTAAAAGCCACCATATATCATTTATTGGGGGTACAAAATATTTAAAGTATTGGGAAGACTCTAAAGCTTGTGCTGTAGTAGTTAATGACAATTTAACTTTAGAGCCAGGTGACAATCGTGCTATAATAAAAGTTAAGAATGCCGATTTAGCCATGGCCAAAATATTAGAATTGTTTAATCCGCCAGCTCCAGTGTTTGAAACTGATATTCATGCAACAGCAGTGATTCATGAAACAGCTACTATTGGCAACGGCTGTAAAATAGGTGCAAATTGTTATGTTGGTAAAGATGTAGAATTAGGAAGTGGTGTTATTTTATACCCTAACGTGTGTGTTTTTGATGAAACTAGTATAGGTGACCATACAGTTGTTTGGTCAGGAACCGTTATTAGAGAACGTTGTATTATAGGTAGCCACTGTATTTTTCATACCAATGTTAGTATAGGTGCTGATGGTTTTGGATATAGACCAAGTGATGATGGACGCGGACTTGTAAAAATACCTCAAATAGGGAATGTTATAATTGGACATTATGTTGAAATTGGTGCCAATTCGTGTGTTGATAGAGCCAAATTTAGCAGCACCATTATTGGTGATGGTTGTAAAATTGACAACTTAGTTCAAATCGCTCATAACAGTATTATGGGGCGCTCGTGTATTATGGCAGGTCATAGCGGACTTGCAGGTTCGGTAACTTTAGGTGATGGTGTTATTATTGGCGGAAGTGCCTCTATTAAAGACCATACTACCATACATTCTGGTGCTACAGTTGGGGCAGGTTCTGGTGTTGTAGGCGATATTGCCGCTGGAAAAACCGTATTGGGCTACCCTGCGCAAGATGCTAGAGATATGCTAAAACAATGGGTAGTGATGCGAAGGTTGGCTAAGAAGTAAACGCTTGACTTTGTAAAAAATTTCAGTTACGTTTGTTTTATGAAAAAATACACTTTATTATTCTTAGCAGTTTTCGGAATAAGTCAATTCATTCAAGCACAGGAGGACAAATACCAATGGTTAGAAGAAGTTGATGGTAAAGAGGCTTTGGAATTTGTAAATATCCAAAACAAAGCTACTATTGAAAAATTGAGTAATGAAAAAGACTAGCAGGACATCTATGATAAGAGATACAAAATTTAAAAATTCGGCTTTAACTTGACCCGAAAAGTATTTCAGATAACTACCCTACTTTCCTTATACTAGACCGATGAAATACATTTAGCTAAAAACTGAGCACCATTAAACAATGATAAAAATTTTTAGAAAAATTAGACAAAAACTACTAACTGAAAGTAAATTCAGCAAATATCTACTTTATGCTATTGGAGAAATTATACTTGTGGTTATCGGAATTTTGATTGCCTTTCAAGTCAATAATTGGAATGAGAAAAGAAAAAATGACAGTTTAGAGCAAAATTATCTTATTTCATTGCAAGAAGAATTTGGTTTCAACAAAAAGAATTTAAAAAGCCTTGTAACCTTAAATGTTAAAAACGCCAATTTTGGGTTGAAAATTCTAAATTACACCGGACCTAGCAAGCCAGAAATAAGTGAAAAAAGTTTCGACTCATTAATTATAAATACTATCGGCAATGAAGTTGAATTTAGACCTCGAAATGAAATCATTGATGAACTGATTTCTTCGGGAAAATTATCAATCATAGACAATTCCGTTTTAAGGACATCACTTTCTTCTTGGTCAGAGTCTCTTAAAAGAGTAAAATTTCAAGAGGCAGAACTTTCCAAATATAGGTTTCAATTATTAGATTTATCAATGAAACAAATAAATCTACGAGATGCAATATTCAATGCTACTGGAGGTGTTTTTGGAATAACCGAATCCAAATTCGATAACAAAAATACACAAATACTCAAGTTGCAGGAATTTGAAAGCCTTTTGTCGTCCTTCATCGGAGCATCAAAATTTGCCGACCAGAGGTTTGAAGTATTAGACAAAAAAATTGATGAAATTCAAACTTTAATAAAACAAGAACTGAAAAAATAACTAAAGCACAACAATAATTATAAGTAATTACTTACTTATGCTATAAATTCAGCAGAAATATTCAATTTTAACCTGTAACTATATTTCGGGACAAGACATCTACCACAAAAAAACTACTCCAACCAGCCTTTAAAATCCTTAACACGTTCGCGAGCTACAACAACATCTTGCTCGTTATAAGAATTCAGTTTTATTTGTAAACGCGAATTGGTATAACTTACCATATCTTTTATAGCGTTAATATTGACAAAAAATTTACGATTGATACGGAAAAAGGTTTGAGGTTCTAATTCGTCCTCCAAATGCTCTAGTGTGGTATCTAAAAGGTAATTTCTACCTTCTGTGGTGTGTAAATATGTACCTTTATTCTCGCTGTAAAAACATTCAATTTCGTCAATATTTATGAGCTTTAAGTGCTGCCCTATTTTTACTGAAAAACGTTTTTTATACTCGCGGTCTATAGGGTTTACTAGTAATTTTTTAATATCGTTAAAATCTAAAGTTACGGCTTGTTTTTGTGGTGCTCGTTCTTTGTATTTTTTAACTGCGATTGCCAAATCCTCGTCGTCAATGGGTTTGAGCAAATAATCGATGCTATTTAATTTGAACGCTTGAAGCGCATATTCATCATAAGCTGTGGTAAAAATTATAGCAGATTTAATATCTACGGTTTCAAAAATCTCAAACGATAAACCATCACTTAATTGAATGTCTAGAAATATTAAATCTGGGTGCTCGTTATTCTGAAACCAGTCTATAGATTCCTCAACGGAATGTAGCATAACCTCAGCTTTTAAATCTAAACGTTGAAGCATACGCTGTAAACGTCTTGCTGATGGTTTTTCGTCTTCTATAATGATTACGTTCATTTTATATTTTTCTTTTAAGTGATTTGTTTTTATTAATATAATAGACCATAAAACCTATAGCGACCACCATACCTAAAGTGGATGGCAAAAATTGGCTGTATGGTTGATAATCTTCAAAAACGGTTCCTGAAAACGCCGATAGAATGGCACTGAATGCACTTACCATTTTTAAAATATGCTCGTACAACCAAAGGTTTTTGTATTTAGATTGTGGAATTAAATATCGTAAAAAATCGTAAGTAATCATAAATAATAAATAACCAACGGTACTATAAATGATTATTGGTGACCAAATCATACCAATAGATTTAAAATAATATAAGAAATAAGATACTGAAGCAAGTGTTAACAATACTATAGCAATATCTAATAGTTTTGGTTGATTGTTTTTATACTTTAAAACGCGGTAACCTGAAAACCCTAAATACCCACTAAGTACCGTTATTACCAACAAAAAGGAATTGCGTTTAAAAATAAAAACTCCTACTAATCCTGTGGTAATAACCACAATTAAACATATTAAAAATAGATTTCCGCTTTTTGTATGAAGGGTTTTGCCTTTTTTACTTAACAATGCTATAAGCCCTAAACATAAAGCTATAGATCCAAAAAGCACATGTGCTATAATATTTGTGTTATGTAAAAGGTTGTTAGTTTCCATTTGGTTTTATGATGGGTATTCTGGTTTTGCGTTAGGGATTGCAGCGGCATCCTTTTGCTTTTCTTGCTAAATTGCTAGAACTTTTAAACAAGCTAAAAAATTAGTTAGTGGATTCCTGCCTTCGCAGGAATGACAAAAAGGAAAAGATATAGCGAAACATTTATGTTCATGAATTCAATAATTCAAATAGAAATGCATGAATAAAAGCCCGACCCCTTTTCGGGGTAACGCCCACTTCTCGATACTTTGTGATATTTAATCACAACACTCGAAGTGACATTTACTTCCATTGCTTTTTATCCTTATCCATATACTCTCTAATTTTTCTTTCTTCCCAATTTTTACTAAAAACGAGGTTTTTACCAAATACCGCCAGTGCATGAAACCCCAAACCTAAACCCCAAAAAATTGGCGTAGAAAAGGTGCCGAAATTCCAGATATCTTTAGTATTAGAGGCAATTGTGCTAACGATAAATATATTTACAGCTACGTACCAGAAGGCATGCCAATAAAAGCCTTTAAGCTCTTTTACTCGTTTTTTTGCTCGAATATAAGCTTCCTCTTTTTCGTGATTTTTGTCGTCGTAAGGTTCTAATTTAAACTCTTTCATGATTGTGATGTTTTAGTCCCATTTATTTTTTTCTTTACGCATCAATTCTTCAATTTTGCGTTCTTCCCAGTTATTTCCAAATACTCCTTTTTTTACAAAAACCACGAATGCATGTATTACCAAACCAATACCCCAACCTATAACTGAAAACCAAAACCATTTATAATCCCAGTAGGTTTTATAATTAATAAAAATTGTGAAAGGTGTAAATAAAAAATAGGCAAATAGATGTTGATAAAAGCCTTTTATCTCTGCAATTCGTTTGCGCGCTCTTAAATATTTTTGATCAGTTTCAAAATTTTCTGATAATCTTTCCATGGCTGTTGTTTTAATCCCAGTTATTTTTTTCTTTACGCATAAATTCTTCCATTTTGCGTTTTTCCCAGTCTCTTCCAAAAGCACCATTGTTTACAAATACCCTAAAAGCTTGAATGGCTATACCAATACCCCAACCGAACATGGGGAACCAAAACCATTGAAATCCCCAAGAGGTTTTGTAATTGATGAATATTAAAAATGGAATAACTAGGCAGTACGATATTAAGCTGTAATAAAAGCCTTTAAGTTCGTCTACATGATTTAGTGCACGCACATAACTATCGTCTAGCCTTGATGGTGTTTGTTCTGTTCTCATGACTGATATTTTTTTAGTAAGCATAGGTATTGCAACTGCAAAACGGTTTGCTTCTTTGTTGATGTTTACTTTTTTGTTTGTTAATAAATCGTAACGCTGTTTAATGTTGCTTAAACCCACGCCAATACTCTTTTTTACTATTTGTTTGGGTTGCAAATTGTTTTCTACAATTAAGTTCCCTTGGTCTTCATAAATGCGAATATGCAAGGGTTTACTTGAGGTTACCATATTATGTTTTACTGCATTTTCTAAAAGCAATTGTAATGATAATGGCACCACCTTACTTTCCGGGTTTGATGCTTTTTCGGGCATGCTAAAAACGATACTGTCTTCAAATCGCATTTTGAGTAAAGACATATAGGTATTTGCAAATTGCAACTCTTCATCAACCGTTACTAATTCTTTACTTTTTTGCTCTAAAACATAACGATACACTTTGGATAATGATGTTGTAAACTTTTGTGCATTGTCTGGATTCTCTTCAATTAAACTGGTTAGTACATTTAAACTATTGAATAGAAAATGCGGATCTAACTGGTTTTTTAAAGCATCAAACTTAGCGCTTGCGGTACCTGCAATAACTTTTTGTTCTTTAATTCGGTTTTGTTGATACTTGTTATAAAAGTATATAACGTGAAAAATAATAACGATGGTTAGCGTTACCCATAAACCAAATTGATAGTATTTGAATTTTTCGTTGGCAACAAATTCTGTAAAGCTAATGCTTCCCAAAACCATATATGTTGATGCTCTAAGAATAAAGAGTCCTAATAAGGTGATAATGATTGCCCCTAGAATACCGATAATGACGCGTTTAACAGTATCTGTTTTCTTCCAGTTTCGGCGTTCCATGTAATCGAAAAAATACATATTGGAATAGCCTAGTACAAAAGAATACAGTTGATAAAATGAGAAATCGATTAAAAACTCATTAGCATTTTTAAAATTAAACCCACCAGATAATAGGTTGCCAACTACAAAAACAATACATCCTATAACAAAGGTGATGATGATATTCTTAGTCGATTTAGTCATTATTTATATCTAATAATTTTACTTTCCGCAAGATTCTAACAGCATTTTTGCGCGATCATTTCCCCAATTTGGGTGAAATGGTGTTTCTGGTTTAAAGTTAGCAAAAAGTTCTATGGCACGTTCTAAATCTTTACAAAATGGTGTAGTATCTTGTCCAAAATATTTGGCGCCTCCCATATCCCACTCAGCTTTGCAATACACTACTCTTGGATTTTCTGGTGCTATTATTTTCGCTTTTGTATAAAGCTCTACGACCTTACCAGATAAGGTCATGCCATACGTGGCACCATCAAAAGCTACCCAAGCGGTGTGCAATAAGGCTTGTAAAACCATGATTTCTGCGTTTTCTTTTGAAATGGCTGTAGCATCGTTAATTAAATCTTGTGCTTTTTTAAGTTTTGCAGATAGTTTTTCTTCGTCTCTCTCACCAAAACTGTTGATGATATTAATTTGCGCCGCATAATATGGTGGCAACCAATTATCTGGTTCTGCTTTAGCAATACGTTCAAATAAGTTTGACGCTTCAGTTGGCTGGTTGTTACCCCAAAGTTCAAAGGCTTTTTGCATACCTTTTTCATAATTAGTTTGCCCAATTACAAACCCTGAAATTAATACTGCTGCAATAATGATTAGCTGTTTCATGTTTTTAAATATTAAAGTTGAATATGTTGTGTTATTGATTTATTATTGATTTCAAATTTTGCATCTTCCCATTTTGGTGGCCCCATAAAGCCTGTGGCATTGTTTGAGCAACCATAATCTTCTTTTGGAATACCAAAAAGAGCGGTGTCCATTTTATTATTATCATTCTCATCATGAAACATAGAAATGGCATAAATACCGTTTGGCACCCCCTTAAAAGTTACAGTACAACTGTTATTTTCTATTTTAGTAAAAGTGGCTTCAATCCCTTTGTTTAAAAAGCTAGCTTCTGAATTGTAAAGTGCTATATATGCTTTTCCTTTGTTATTATCAAAGTTTGAGATTACTACGGTAATATCACTTACACTTTCATCTTGGGCATTAATAGTAGAGCATGTAAAAAGTGAAAGGCAAATAATTGTGATTAGATTTTTCATGATGGCTTGTTTTATTATGATGGTTCAAATATCCAACAGAACGAGCATTTTTTAAAAAATGACTTACCGAACTGTTATTTTTTGTTGATGAAATGTTGAACCTCGTATAACTTTATTATAATTCCACCTATAACACAAATTACAATACAACGTTGGTGAAGCAAATTTTGATAAGCTTATAGTAGAAAGTGATGGCTTAAAATTGAATTAGGAAAAAAGCCTAGTGACTTTAGAAAACTGATACTACATAATGATGCATTCAAGCACAGGTATAAAATAAAAAGACAATCTGAAAATATTCAGATTGCCTTTTCCTCACAATGATATTATATCAAATAAACGTCTTACTACCTAATTAGTGTCTGGACGGAAACAGACGATTTTTATAATTTGAATTATTTTTGATGTCATTTTTGTTTAGTTTTTATGAGTTGATGCCTTAGTATCAAGCGATTAAAAATAAACTGAAAGGGCGCAAAAAGA
>Ga0316208_1002390_pt1 | contig 15355 bp, 10 predicted proteins | sample 3monopyrite_MG_FD_204944 | JGI IMG/M metagenome (GOLD analysis project Ga0316208, IMG submission 204944) | Microbial mat bacterial communities from mineral coupon in-situ incubated in ocean water Damariscotta River, Maine, United States -... | ecosystem: Environmental > Aquatic > Marine >... | reverse complement strand
CATCCCTAAGTGAGGCAGCGGACGATGATCGCGGACATGTCGTCAGCGATGTCTCGGGAACCGACGAATTCGCAGACCTCGCTGCGCAGCTCTTCAATGATCTGTGCGCCGGGCAGGTTTCGCCGATCCTTGACGAACTGCAGCGTGCGTCCGAGGCCAAACAGTTCGTTATCCGCCGTGTGAGCTTCCTGAAACCCGTCCGTCGGAACAAACAGCGTATCGCCAGGTTCCAGAGCGACGCGAAAGCTGGTGTTGATAATCGTGTCGGGAATCAGGCCCAGCGGCAGACCGGTACTCCGCAATGTTTCGGTTTCGCCGGTCGCCTTGATCAGATACCCATTGTGACCGGCCGAGGCGAACGTGAAGCTGCGGTCAGCCGGATCGATCCTCGCCAGAAACAGCGTGACGAAACGGTGTTCTTCGAGGTCGCCGGAAATAAACCGATTGGCCAGCATCAGGATTTCGCCGGAATGAGGCCGAGTCGTCGCGACGGCTCGCAGGTACGCTCGCAACTCCGCCATCAACAAGGCTGGACCGAGACCATGCCCGGTGACGTCTCCCACGACGGTGCCCCAGCATCCGTTTCCCATCGGGATAAAATCGAAATAGTCGCCGGCTGTTTCTTCGGCAGCGTACACAGCTCCGGCGATATCAAATCCTGGAACATCCGGCGATTCTCGAGGAAACAGTGCCTGTTGAACGTGCCGCGCGGCGTCCAGTTCGTCCTGCATCCGCTTCTGGGCGCTGACGTCGAGCGAGACTCCGATTGTCCCGATAATATTTCCGGCGGCGTCTCGCAGCGGTTCGACATGGATCGACAACGTTCGACCTCGCCAGAAGAACTCAATCGAAACCGGAGTTCCCTGCGCGGCGCTTCGATGAGCGGCGATGGGTGGAAACTGGTCGTCGTCGGTCTCGAAGAAGTCTTTGAGTGACTTCCCAACAAGCGATTCGCCACCGGCTTCATTGATGAGAAACTCACGCGACGGCGGCGTGATGCGAAGTTCCGTGTCGGTCGTCCAGAGCACGGCGGGAAGTTGCTCAGTGATCAGCCGCATGCGTTCGTCACTTTGACGCTGCATGTCCGAAGCGCGTTGACGTTCAATCGAATAACGAATCGCTCGTGAAAGAACGTTCCCGTCGATCTCGCCTTTGACGAGATAATCCTGCGCCCCAACCTGCATCGCCTCAAGGGACTTTTCTTCGTCAGCCAGACCTGTCAAAACGATAATCGGAACGGAAGGAGCGGCTTTGTGAAGCGTGCGACAGGTGTCTATCCCGAAGCTGTCCGGCAAATTCAAATCAGCGAGGACGATGTCGACAGGGCGCGCTTTCAGAACGGCCACGCCATCAGCAAGCGTCTCGGCAATCTGTACCTGGTAATCTGCCGAGCGAACCTGTTCGAGGTAGATCTCAAACAGCTCTGCGTCCGACTGGCTATCTTCGACCAGCAAAACTCGGATGCAAGGATTGTTCTGCATGGGTCGGCCCGTGGTCCTCGTGTTGCTCAGAATCCTCCCGCAGCGACAGCGCAGGCAGGAATTCGCGACAACCTTCCAGCACAATTCAGCTCCGTGGTGAGCGCCGGCAGAGCCTTGGTATCTGAGTCTTCCGTCTTCGGGTTAAGATCAACTCGGACGCACAGATTACCCGGCACCTCGGTCTTTCGCTACGAGTACGTTTGCATCTGGCTGGAAGAGTCGACCAGCTCAATCTTCAGGACACGTGCAGAAACAAACGGGAGCAGTTCACTGGCGAAGTTGACCGACAGCCCTGACGCCGGCACCCTGAACCTTCAACCGACTGTCGCCAAGTTCCGCTCGGATCTCGTCTCCGTATTTCTGCAGGCGAGCGACGACTTCCGGAAACTTCGATGAGACATCATTCGATTCCTGGATGTCGGCTTTCAGATCGTAGAGTTCCAGACCGGTACGTTTCTGAGCGTACGGACCAGGCAGACCATCGTTCCCAGGTTCACCTTTCAGAGTGCGGTATCCGTGCGGAAAATGCAGTTTCCATTTCCCGCTGCGAACCGCCTGAAGCTCGCGACCGTAGTACATCGCGAAGTACTCATGCGGCGACTTCGCACCGTCCTGACCGGACAGCAACGGCCAGATGTTCTCTCCATCGATCGTGTGTTCCGGCAGCGGTGCTCCCGCAAGCTGAGCCAGCGTCGGCAGGATATCGATCGTCGAGGCAACCTCGCTGCACTCCAGCCCGGCCGGAATCTTTCCCGGCCAGCGAGCGATGAACGGTTCGCGACAGCCGCCGTCCCACATCGTCCCCTTGCCTTCTCGAAGTGGCAGCGCCGAGCCGCCGTGATTTCCGTACGACAACCACGGACCGTTATCCGACGTGAAGATGACCATCGTGTTTTCGTCGAGGCCGTTCTTCTTCAACGTTTCCAGAATCTGCCCGACCGACCAGTCGATCTCCATAATCACGTCGCCGTACAGGCCGCGTTTCGATTTGCCTTTGAACTTGTCGCTCACATAAAGCGGAACGTGCGGCATCGAATGAGGAACGTACAGAAAGAATGGCTGCTCTTTGTTCTGCTCAATAAACGAAACAGCACGTTCGGTGTACCAGGTCGTCAAGTGCGTCTGATCTTCCGGCGTGACTTTAGGATTGACGATTTTCTCGCCGTCAATCAGCGGCAGACTAGGCCACCTTTTCAACCGTTCTTCCATCGGCAGATGCAGCACGTTCGGATGGTACGGCCACATGTCGTTTGAGTAGGGCAGCCCGAAGTAGTCATCGAAACCGTGTCGAGTCGGCAGAAACTGAGGATGATGCCCCAGGTGCCACTTTCCATAAATCGCCGTCGCATACCCCTTCTGCTTGAGCACTTCGGCGATGGTCATCTCGTCGTCGCTGATGCCGACAGTCGACTTCGGACCCAGCGCTCCCAGAATCCCAACTCGAACGTTGTAACAACCGGTCATCAACGCACTTCTCGACGCCGAACACACCGCCTGAGAAACGTAGAAGTCCGTAAATCTCGCCCCTTCCGCCGCCATGCGATCGAGATTCGGCGTCTCAATATCCGGCGACCCGAAAGCCCCAACATCCTGGTAACCCTGATCGTCGGTAAACACCACGACAAAGTTCGGTGGACGAGTCTCCTTCGCAGTAACCGACGATGCGCTCAACGCAGAAAACGCAACCAGTGTCGCCGCAACGATTGCGACACCCCCGGACCATCGCCACGAGCGATCACAACGGGCATCGTCCGAAGAACTTCCGGAATGCGGGCTCACTGTCTGAAGCTGGTGCATGTCAACTTTCCAAATCGAAAAACGTCAAACAACATTGCCAGACACAATGAATCGGTGGCCGCATTCGGCAACTCGAAGCTCATCTCAAAAAAAGACGAGAACGCTGGCACGTCAGAGGCGATTGTTGCTTGCCTCACGCGCCCGGTCAATTTGGTGAGCCCAGTCGAGACTCCAGCGAGCACGGAGTCGATCAGGTCACGCATTACGAAAGCGACCATTCGCACGGCACTTTTCCTGACGATCGTGCGGCATCGGCGCGACTGAGTCGAAAGGAGAGCGGTCGCAACTTTCTAACCCGAAGATTCTGTGAGTTCTTCTGTAGGCTGGAACAAGCTCCGCGCAGTTCCGGCAGTCGAGAGTCAAACCCATTTGATTTGCCGGAACTGCGCGGAGCTTGTTCCAGCCTACTGCGATGCCCATTGAAAAAATGCAGCCTCGTCGGGTTACGATGAGCCGTCCCATTTAAATGGCAACTCGAGCTAACAGCCTCACTGCGGGGTCGTCGACTCCGAAAGTTCAGTCTCGTCGAGAAACTTCTGCAAGGACGCCCTGTACGCTTCCTGGAACTCACCTGCAGGTTTCGTCGGGAATGCCCGGAGTGCCTCTTCAACCATCTTACGTAATGGCTGAACCCTGTCTGGAAATCGTGCAAGCACCTCCAACGCCAATGACATTTGCGGAGCCTGAATCTGTGTTCCGTTCTGGTGGAAGGTTGACGTTGAAATCATCTTGCCCGGATCGGGGACGCGAAGCGTTAGATATTTCGTCAGCTCTTCGATAGCGGGCTCAGCGTTTTTACCGAGTGCATGCAGGTAACGGATTTCGTATTTGTCGAATGATTTTCGGCGAGTGGCCATTCGGTTGATTGCTGCTGCGATTTCGCGAGCCGATTCTCCAACGAATCGTTCAGGAGCACGGTCCCACAAGTCGATGATCGCCCAACCTGCCTGGAAGTCTCGATCGCTGTCCAGCCAGTCATGCATTACGTCGCGATGCTTCTCTTCACCTCGAGCTTCACGAAGGATGTTGAGAACTGTGGCGACCACCCGCTTGGAAGTTGTTGACTCCGACCATTCGGTGAGGCGCTCTGTAAACGCCGGGTGACGCTGCATGAAGGTTACCAGTGATTCCGGTTTTGCGAGTGCACCGGCAAGCTCTGTCACGATTGTCGTCGACGGTGCATCCGTCACAGGCAGAGTGGCGATGTAGTCAACTGCAAGGACTGGATGAACGACAGCTCGGTTGGATCGAGCGTACATCCCAATCAGCGTTGACGTGGAACCAGGTCGGAACCGCGACGACGCATTGGCCAGTCGCAGTGCATCAAGACCTGCGAATCGTTGTAAGGCCTGATACGGATACCACTCGAACATCGGCTTTGATGTCGTGTATTTGCCAAAGAAATTTGCCCTGAATGCCGATTGCGGGTCGGTCGCCATCTTCGTCAGAATCTGAAGTTCGGAAAATTCCTGATCACCCCGGGCCGTGGATGTCTTAAGCGACTCTGGCGTGTGCCCGCTCAGCAACGTAATTGCAACAGCGACCTGACTCGGCGTATCGACGAGCCATTCGAGGATCGACGAATCGGGCCGATCTCGAATTTCCAGCAGCCGCTCCAGACGGAGGTTGAGCACCGTCAACGCTGCATCCTTTACCGGTTGGCTGAGTGAAACGTGATCGATCACGTGACACAGCGTCAACGAATGCCCGCTGACATCCCGCTCCTGCTCCGGCGTCAGGTCGGTCCTTATGGTTTCTTTCTGCAGAACGTTGATCAGTCGCTCGACCGCGAGTGAAGCAACGTCCCGCTGGTGACTCGACGGTTCGTTCCAGTTGACACCTCTCAGCAGTCCCACGGTTGGCTCGGTAATTGTCCCGTTCAGGTTCGAGATATCGCCGGGTGGAATCTTTAAGACGTACTCGCCGAGCCACCTCAATTGCGTGTCTTCGGGAATGTCCAACTTGCGGTCTTTCGCCACCTCAAACCAGCAGAACAAATTGACGTACGAGGCGTGTGTGACGTCAGCCTTGACCAGAGCCCGCACCGCGTCGTCGACATCCGGAGCGCACGCCGCCAGGACCGTCCGAGCGTAGACCTGTATTTTCTCATCGCCGCTTACAGTCAGTTCGCTGAGTGCCCTGAACACGGCCTGCCACCCATCTTCTTTTTCGGAGAGCTGCTTGTGCATCCGGGCCAGCAGAAACAACGCGTATCTTTGCTCGTCGGACTTGCCACTCGTCAGCATTCCAGCGAGCGACGCGCTGGCCTGGTCGCGATCCATTTTCTTCAGATGCTCGACGGGAATGGTCAGCACGGTCCGAGTATCATTTCTCAAACCATCGCCTTGCCCCAGAAGCTGGATCAGGGCATTGTCGAAGGCCGTCGCCGAGCCCTCGTCGCGGTCGAGCCTTAACATTCCGATCAGCAAACTGCCTGCCTCCAGAGCCAGTTTGAGTCCCTCTGCTCCCGGTCGAGTTTCTGACAACTCGGAAACGCTTTTCGCAGCATGTTTCTTCGCTTCGGTCTGCTGCTCGAATCTCATCTGAGCCAGCCAGTCCGACAGCGTTCGCCCTTCGTAGACAGGCTCGCTGGGAATCGGCCGACTGCGTGCCTGAATTTGGGTCACCTCCTGTTTAAGCCGTGAGACGTCCGGGTGCTCGGGGCCGAACTTGGCCTGAGCTTCCGCAAGTTTTCGATTGGCTTCGGAGAGGTTCAACTGCGCCGTCAATATCTCGAATTGCTTCGTGACTTCCGAAGCAAGGTCGGTCGGTTCGTCCAGTTTGGTGGCTGTCTTTGGTGTCTGCTCAATCTTGGCGATCGTGGAATCGCCGCGCACGACTGTCACCGATCGAGGGCTGACTTCAATTCCGTCTGACGGAGAATCGATTCGGATTTCGTACTTGCCGGTTCGCACACTGATAACGTTCTCACCCTGCTTCACCACGAACGTGTCCACGACCTTGCCGTCCTTGACCAAACCCACGTGGATATTGTCGACCGTCGATTCGATGCGGATATCGCCTTTGTCAGTTTGCAGGACGATCACGACTCCCAAAAGAGTCATCACGATGGCGCCGAGCATCCCAGCAGCGATGCGCGACCCGAGACTGGTCGGTGTTCTGGGACTTCCTGGATCCGCGATAGGTTGTGGCCGGGGACTTTCATTTCCGCCGGTCGGAGCCAGTGGCCAGATTTGTTCGACGTCCGCCAGCAAATCCTCTGCGGATTGCGAACCGCTGCCTGCGTCGTCGGGCGAGTGTGCCTGATCGCGCAAAGCCTTCAGATCGGCTCCGTCCCTGAACGCTGCCAATCGGTCTGCAACTTCCGTTGCGCTGGCCAGTCGTTCGTCAGGATCTTTTCGAAGCATCTCAGCGATCAGTTCGACCAGCTCCGCCGGAATGTCGTCACGAAACTCGGTCAGCCGCGGAGCTTCGGTCCCGGCCAGCCGATTCAGATGTTCGAGAATCGGCACATCGACCGATCGGCCGTGCGGAGGCGATCCACCGAGCAGTTTGAACAGCGTCGCTCCCAGCGCGTAGATGTCAGCTCGAGCGTCGACATCGCTGCCGTCCGCTTGTTCCGGGGCCATGTAATCCAGCGTGCCGAGCAACTGCCCGACGGTTGTCTGCATGCTGACTTCGCCGACGACTGACTGAACTCGCGCGAGTCCGAAGTCCAGAATCTTCAGCTTACCCTGATCATTGATGATCAGATTGCTCGGTTTAATGTCGCGATGGACGACTCCCTTTTCGTGAGCGTAAGCCAGCCCTCGCGCCGCCTCGGCCACGATCCGACAGGCGTCCGGAACCGACAATGGACCGAGTTTTCGAAACACCCGAGTCAGGTCGACGCCGTCGATTTTCTCCATGACCAGGTAAGAAGTGTTGCGGTACTGTCCCGCGTCGGTGGCTCGAACGATGGCCGGATGGTCGAGCGCTCCGACCGCTCGCATTTCTCGCGCAAATCGGTCGCGCGAAATCCCATGCTGCTGATGCGTCGGCAGCAGAACTTTCAGAGCGACATCTCGACCAAGATGCGTGTGTCGCGCCGAGAAAACGATACTCATTCCGCCGCGACCGATCACGTTCTGCAGTTCGTAATCGCCGAGCCGCGAAGGATGATCGCCTTTCGCATCAGCAGGCTCATCACGAGGTGCTTCGAACGGGCTGTCCGCCACATGCTCGACCCAGACCGGCGAATCGTTCGCCGCGGCGCCGGACTTCAATCGCAAAGTTCTGATGAGCGTGTTGTCAAACGCGTCGAGTTCCGACAGCGTGTCTTCGCAGGACGGGCAGTCCGCGACATGATCCTCGATCTGATCGCTCAACGGATCGGCCAGTTCGCCGCTCAGGTATCCTTCAAGTTGTTCTCGCGAGTAGCATGTCGTCAACATTCTGATGCCCTCCGGCGTTGTACGATTTATGGCCCGAATCCGTTTCCGCTTGTGCTATAAAGATTCTGCGAAACCGAGAATTCTTCATCCAATAGGTACAACGAGTGGCGCGTGACACCATTTTTCTGGAAGAAGCTTCTCGAGGCTCCAGCAGCCTGAGTCTCGCGGAAAGACTGCAGGAAGGATCCGCCTCGGCATGGGGCGATCTGGTCCGACTTTACGGCCCGCTGGTCGATCGATGGTGCCGCAACGCGAACGTTCCAACCGATGCGATTCCGGATGTCGCTCAGGAAGTTTTTCTGGCGGCATTCCGAGGCGTGAAACGTTTCGACCCGACCGTGCCCAACGCGACTTTCCGCGGCTGGTTGTGGACCGTCGTCCGAAGCCGCATCGTCGAGTACTACCGAAAGCAAAACGGCGCCGCCGTCGCGCCCGGCGGATCAACAGCCCTGGCTCACATCCACGCGATCGTCGACCCCGTTCCACTCCACGAACCGACAGAACCCGACGACGCTTCCGCACTGCTGCGCCGAGCGCTCGATCAAATCCGAGTCGAGTTCACAACCGGAACCTGGGACCTGTTCTGGCGAGCGACCGTGCTCGGTCACCCGACCGACCTGATCGCCTCGGAAAACGGAGTCACCTCATCAGCCGTCCGTCAGGCAAAGAGCCGAGTGTTGAGACGTCTCCGAAAACAACTCGGCGACGCGTGATCCAGTGGAATCTCAATTCTGAACAACAGGCGGCACGTAAAGAAAAGCCCCCGGCTGCGAGAGCAACCGAGGGCTTTTGTCGTTTTCAAATTCGTAACTCTGTCAGCAGCGACTGACTCCGTAGACAGCTTTACGCGGCTTGCGCGACTGTTTCAGCTGGCGCACCGTTGCCATTGCTGTTCGGTTTTTTGACACCGACCAGTTTGGCCACCAGGAACGAAAGTCCGGCTGCCGCGAAGCTGCCGAGTGCTCCCATCTTGACGGAGTCCAGTTCAACGCCGGTTGGGAACTTGTTCGCGGGGAACGCGGCGGTCGACACAAACAAGGCCACCGTAAATCCGATCGCGGCGATCATGCCCAGCGTGGCGACATGTCGGTAGTTCATGCCTTCGGACATTTTCAACCCGAAGACTCTCACGGCAAGCCACGTCATGAAGAGAATCCCGACAGGTTTTCCGATGATCAGCCCGGCCAGGACGAGCCACGTTCCGGTGCCAACCGCGGTCATCGCAACTCCCGCATTCACGAGCCCGAACAGGCCAAGGATCAGCTCGATCTTGTCTTTCCACCAGTGCTCGAAGGCGTTGAGTGTGTCGTCGCGTTTGAGTTCTTCGCGGGCAAAGATACCCAGGTCAGACTTGGCGTGAGGCATGATCGGGATGATCGGGAGCAACCCCAATGCCGGATGGATGCCGGCTTTGTAGAAGGCAAACCAGCTCGCGACGCCAGGAATGAGCAGGTACCACCAGAAGCTCTGCAGTTTCAATTTCTGGAATCCCACGCCCACAGCCATCGCGGCGACAACCAGCCCCAGCCACTCAAGAATCAGCGGCTGCGCCGGGTAGAAGACGGCGAGAATTACCAGGCCGGCGGCGTCGTCAGCAATCGCCAGCAGCAGTAGAAACGCGATCGCCGGATGTCCCTGTCCGAAGATCATTCGAGCGACCAGATAACTGAAGGCAATGTCTGTCGCGCAGGGTATCGCCCATCCGTTCGTGAGCTCGCTTTGCCCGGTCAGAAAGACGCCAGCCATGTAAACGGCCGCTGGGCCAAGGACCCCGCCGACTGTCGCCAGCAATGGAGTCGCGGCTTTTTTGGGATCAGACAGCGCGCCACCCGGAAGCATCGCTTCCCAGACTTCCTTGCCGGCGATCGCAAAGAACAACGCCATCAGAATGTCGTTAATCAGGAAGTGCAGAGTGACTCCGTGCTGCGCGGCGGTTGGAGCGTCCTCACCGATCTCGTCGGTCGAAGCCGTCTTGCCATGCGAGTCATCTTTCGATGCGGCTTCGGTATCGGACGCCGTTTCTGTAGCCCCCGTCTCGTGAGTAACTTCGTGCCCGGCGTCGTCATGAGCGGGCGCCGCGTGTTGGCTGTCTCCGCCGGTCAGGTCAAGATGCACGAAGTGCTTGTACGACTCCGGAGCGACGTTTGCCCAGATCAGAGCCGCAACGGCTCCAGCGATCAGGAACATGGAGTTTTCGTACAGAAACGCGACAGCTCGGGGACGTTGTTTTTTGTGGGACATGAGTTTTCAAACTGTCTCGGGTTCGCATTGACCCGTCGGATTATCGCTTGTCGTACGGAATTGCTCCCTCAGAAGAAGAAGGCTTACTATATCGACGAGCGGCTCAGCTCCCAACGGATGAATTGTGTCCGGCGAATACTGCATCGCCGTTGAATCGACCGCGTTTCTCAAAGACGAGACGGATCTCGCAATGTTCAATGGCTTATATGCCGCCGCAGGGCGATCGACCGTTCGTCCACTCTTTTTCGTGGTTCTGGCGGGATTTTCCTGTCTGGACTCGGGCGTTCCTGCCGCTGATACCGATTCTGCAGCGGAGGTATCCGTCCCGCCCGGCTTCGAAGCGACGCTGTTTGCAGACGACGAGCTGGCTCACGACGTCTTCTCGATGACTATCAACGCCTCCGGAGATGTGGTGGTCGCCGGCTCTGGCTACGTAAAAACCCTCATCGATACCGACGGAGACGGCACGGCCGACGTCGCGAAAACATTCGCCGATGGACCGAAGTCAGGCTCGCAAGGCATGTTCTTTCTCGGCCGAGACCTGCTCTGCACCGGCGACGGAGCACTCCTTCGATACAGGGATGCCAACGGCGACGACCGAGCCGACGGGCCACCTGACCGCTTCCTCGAATTCCAGACGGGCGGCGAACACGACGTTCATTCAGTCCAGCGAGGCCCGGACGGCTGGTGGTATCTCAATGCGGGAAACTACGCCGGCATCACCGACAAGTACGCGACCGAACCAACCTCGCCGATCAAGCATCCGCAAGCCGGTGTCATCTTCCGCTTGAAGCCCGACCTGACCGGCGGCGAGATCGTCGCTGACGGCTTCCGCAACGCCTACGACTTCGCCTTCCACTCGCAGGGCGACATCTTCACCTTCGACAGCGACGGCGAACGCGACATCTCGTTGCCGTGGTACCGCCCGACGCGAGTCTTCCAGGCCGTGCCCGGTTCCCACGCCGGATGGGTGACCCGCAGCTGGAAGCAGCCTGACTACTTTATAGACATGCCGCCGGTGATGGCCGAATTCGGTCGAGGATCGCCGACCGGCGTCGTCAGCTACCGACACCGACAATTTCCAGAGAAGTATCGAGACAGCCTGTTCGTCCTCGACTGGACCTACGGTCGAGTCCTCAACCTTCAACTAGCTAAAGAAGGCGCCGCCTTCACCGCGACCACCGAAGAGTTCATGACCGGAGTCGGCCAGTTCGGCTTCGCCCCAACCGACGCCGCCGTCGGCCTGGACGGAAGTCTCTACGTCAGCATCGGCGGACGAGGCACTCGCGGCGGCGTCTACCGAATCCGCCACTCCGCCGCGGACAACCCTTCATCAAAGGAAACCCGAAGCGTCAGCGAGGGATCAACATCGAACAACGACTCCGACATCTGGCCTGGCAACACAACGACAACCGAATCGAAAGTAACCGCGTGCCTGACCGCTCCGCAGCCGTTGTCGAGCTGGTCGCGCGCGATCTGGGAACCACTCTCCAAAGCCGCTGGCCGAGACGCTTTTGCCAGTGCCGCCACCGACCGAAGCCGCGACGTCGCTCAGCAAGTCCGAGCCATCGAAATCCTCGTCGAACGTTTCGGCGGTCTCGACGACTCAACTCTCAAAGCACTGATCGAAGACCCGGCTTCTGAAGTCCGAGCCCGCACGGCGTGGGCCATCGGCCGGACAATGCCCGTTGCTCAAATCGTCGAAATCATCACGCCGCTCGTCGCCGATTTCGATCCGTTCGTCGGTCGAATTGCCTGCGAAGCGTTGCTCGGCAAACCCGGCGAGTTAAACAATGCTCCGCTGGCGGCGGCTCTGGCAAAACGACTGGGCAGCAAGACACGATTCGACCGCATCGCGGCCGCGCGACTGATACCGCACCTCAGTAAGCAGACATTCCGTATGCTCGCCGTGCAGGCAGCCAAACTCGGCTGGTCGGCCGGAGTCTCCAACGCGTTCGGGTTTCTCGGCCGCAAGCCCGGCTTCAATGACTACGCCTTCGAAATCGCCCTGCGAGTCCTCGATCGCGATCTGCCTGCCGAATTGAAACTGGAAGCCGTCCGTTTAATGCAGCTTGGTCTGGGAGACCTCACACCACCAAAGAACGTCGCCGTGTTCGATGGCTACGCTCCCGCTCTGGACATCTCGGAATTTGACCGCGAGCTGGACCCTTACCGAATTCGCCTGGCCGAGCTGTTTCCAACGGGCGACGAACGCCTTGATTACGAACTCGCCCGGCTGCTCGCCATGTTGCAGCCTTACAACGCGGGACTACTGACGAAGGTCCTGGAAAAGATCACCGACGACTCTCACCCGACCGACGATCTGCATTACCTGATCGCCGCCGCGAGGAACTCGGCCTCGCGCGACTCCGACCACCGGCTGGCCGTCGCGCGAGCACTCGTGATGCTTGAACCGAAGCTCAAAGCAAGAAAGTTGAATATCGACACGAACTGGGAGCCTCGACTGAAGGAACTCCTCAAAACGCTGGTCGAGTTCGACCCGCTGCTGCCGGACGTGCTGATCGAGCAACCCGAATTCGGTCGACCGGACCACGTCCTTTACATGAGCCAGTTGCCGGGCGAGTTACTCGACGCGGCCATCGCCGGCTTCTCGCGGCAGGTTGAAGCGGACCCGGACTATCCTTGGACCAACGACGTGCTGTTTGTGTTTGGCGAGTCGAAAAAGCCCGAACATCGTCAGCTTGTCCGCGACCAGTTTCCAAACTTCGCCGTTCGCAACGCCGTGCTGATGGTCCTCTCGTCGAATCCGGAAGAGTCCGATCGATCAAAATTCGTCGAAGGCCTGAAGACTCCACAGGTCGAAGTTCTGGAAGCCTGCCTGACCGCACTCGGCAAGTTGCCACTCAGCAACGACGGAACGGAGAACGTCGCTCTCGTCCGCTGCCTGCGCCGACTCGGCACCGAGAAAAACGAAGCCACCGCACGCCGTCTGGTCGTTCAGGTTCTCCGACGAAATTCCAATCGCGAGTTCGGTTTCGCTTTGAAAGCTCCGTCATCCGAACCACAAACCGCCGCCGTGAAAGCGTGGACGGACTGGGCGATCGCCGACTTCCCTGACGAAGCCACAGTCCTGACGTCAAACGCCGCCCCCGACGCAGCCGTCATTCTCGACTTACTGGCGAAAACCGACTGGTCAACTGGCGATGCGGCGCGCGGTGAAAAATTCTTCAACGCTCGATCGTGCATCCAGTGCCACGGTGGCCGAAGTTCGTTAGGCCCGGACCTCGCCGGAGCCGCCAAACGCTTTTCGCGAGACGACCTCTTCACCGCCATCATCAACCCCAACCGAGACGTCTCGTCACGCTACCAGACAACGATGGCCGTCACGTCTGACGGCAAGGTTTACACCGGCCTGGTCATCTACCACGCCGTCGACGGCATGATCTTAAGAAACGCCACCAACCAAACCTTCCGCCTGGAAACATCCGACATCGAAGTCCAAAGAAAACTCCCCCAAAGCCTGATGCCTCCCGGCCTGCTGAAGGGAGCGACTCCGCAAGACCTGGCAGACCTCAACGCCTACCTGCAAAGCCTCGGCATAAAGTAAAGCGTGAAAGTACTTCGGGATTCAAAATTTGCCTGTCGCAACAACGTAGGCTGGGTCGTGACCCAGCAAGTCCGTGCGATACTCAATTCGAGAGCAAGCTGGGTCAAGACCCAGCGGTCCTGACTGCGACGTAGGCTGGGACGTGTCCCAGCAATTCTGCGGCGGGCGAAGCTCGGTCTTTGCACGCTGTTTCACGCGAGCACGGCGATTTCTTGAATTGTGCTAATTTTGCAGTGACGTAGGCTGGGACGTGTCCCAGCAATTCTGCGGCGGGTGAAGCTGGGTCGAGACCCAGCCTACCCCGGGTGGCCCGGGGACGGTGATTGAAGAGTTGCTTAATGCTGCCGAATGATTCTCCGTTGGCGTGAGGCGCGTCCGCCACTCGGCAAGAGCTGGGTCTTTGCACGCTGTTTCACGCGAGCACGGCGATTTCTTGAATTGTGCAAATTTTGCAGCACTCGCTCTTGCGGCACTCCGACACACTGCTAGTATTTCAGCATGTGCTGATATTTCAGCATTGTGAAAGAGTCGGCACCACGAGACGCGGCTGGCCAACTCATCGAAAACGACGACGCCTGACCAATACTCGAACAATCGCCACACATCATGAAAAAACGCAGCAAAGCAGAACATGAAGTCCTGAGCCGCCGTGAGCGGCAGTTTCTGGATGTGATCTATCGGCTGAACGAGGCGACGGCGAATCAGGTGCTCGAGCAACTGCCTGATCCACCCAGCTATTCGGCTGTCCGAGCCACACTCGCACTGCTTGAAAAGAAGGGACACCTGAAGCACCGACGCGAGGGCGTTACTTACGTCTACGCTCCGGTCGTCGCTCCAGGGAATGCTCGCACGTCTGCAATGCGACATTTGATGCGAACGTTCTTCGACGGCTCGGCGATGGAGACTGTCGCTGCCCTGCTCGACCAGGAATCCCGCAAGCTGAGTGACGAAGATTTTGACCGACTCGAAGAGATGATCGAAGAAGCCCGCCGGCAAAAACGCTGAATCCCGCCCTGATCTGGAATTTTGACAAGGCCGACACCGATGCTGGAAAGAAACCGGAGTTCGAAGACGTCTTCCATCGAAGCCTCTCGACGCCGGTCGCCAAAGACGGGCTTCTCATTACTGCCGACTCAAGCGGTCTGGTTCACTGTTTCGACGCGAAGACAGGGCAACGACATTGGACGCACGACCTGTTCGCTGCGTGTCTGTGCTCGCCCGTTATCGTCAACGATCGAATCTACATCGGCGATGAAGATGGAGAAGTGGCGATCTTCAAACTCTCGAAACACAAAGAACTTGTCGCTGAGATTTCCATGAACGAGCGGATCTACGCCACGCCAACCGTCGCTGACGGTGTGCTTTTTCAATGCACTTACAGCCGACTGTTCGCCATCAAGCCCGGTTCGGCCGCCGAAATCGTTGCCGCGACTAAGAAGCCAGAACCCACTCTGCAGGCTCTGCGTCAACAGATGAACCAGCTGACCGCCGCCCTCGCGTTCACAAAGCAGCGTGGTGAGGAACTCGAAGCGCAACGAGACAAGTTGCAACAGATGCAGAAGACGTTGCAGGTCAAACTGGAAATGTTGCAGAAGGCGGCAGAGAAAAAGTCACAGCCGTAGACGCTGGTTTCAGCAGCTTCGTCGCGGGCATGACGTTATCGATTTTCACCGCCGGATTCTCCTTGTATTTGCCACCGGCTTTAGCCGGTGGTGTCTGCGCAATGGACAATCTGGTGAGCCGGCTTCAGCCGGGCTTTCCGTCGCGGAGTTAGTCAACTGGCTGAAGCCACAAGTGAAGTCCGGCTAAAGCCGGCTGTTTGACCACAATACACCACGGATCCACCAGCTAAAGCTGGTGGCAAAGACTGGAAC
>Ga0316208_1002388_pt1 | contig 15362 bp, 9 predicted proteins | sample 3monopyrite_MG_FD_204944 | JGI IMG/M metagenome (GOLD analysis project Ga0316208, IMG submission 204944) | Microbial mat bacterial communities from mineral coupon in-situ incubated in ocean water Damariscotta River, Maine, United States -... | ecosystem: Environmental > Aquatic > Marine > Coastal... | reverse complement strand
CGATGAACTCAAAAATATGTGCCAGATTGAGCACTCACGGCATCGCTCGCTGGCTAACTTCTTGTCGAACTTGCTTGCTGGTTTAGCCGCGTACTCCTTCTTTCCTAAAAAGCCCGCCATCAAGTACAATCCAGTCCATTCGAATCAATTGAGCATGATTTAATAATCGAACTCAGGTTGAGAATAGAAATCCAGATAGTAGATTTGTTATTCGAAAGGATAAACTTGACAATAGCGGGAGAGCTTTATGGGAGCTAAAATATTGATATATTTAAAATCTTATAGAGAATTAAATAGAAAACTACAGTAAAGTGAATTTTAAAGTCAATCTGGCTGGCTCCATAATTTCTCAGGTTGATTCCTGTATTCAAACAGCGGTTGAATATGGTGTTAGTGATATTCATATCGAACCCTATGAAATGAAAGTTAGGGTTAGGTATCGATTGGATGGGCATTTAGTTGAAGTCTCAGAGATTCCAGTTCAGAAGAAAGACGCCATAGTTTCGCGTATCAAGGTAATGGCATCGCTCGATATCGCTGAAAAAAGGCGCCCACAAGATGGTAGGATTAAGATTCAGAAGGTAAATCAATCAGATATTGATTTACGGATTTCGATTCTTCCAGTGCAATATGGAGAAAAAGTTGTGATCAGAATCTTGGATCGCTCCAAATTGAAATTAGATTTGGAAGCCCTAGGATTTGAAGTAAGTGAATTAGAATTGTTTCGGAGAGCGATTAAACAACCGTATGGATTGATTTTAGTTACAGGCCCAACAGGATCAGGTAAAAGTACTACTCTTTATTCAGCACTAAACGAAATAAATACCCCAGAGAAAAATATCATCACCATAGAAGATCCAATTGAATACAATCTGGAAGGCATCAACCAATCGCAGGTACATGAGGATATTGGGTTAACTTTTGCTTCTATACTTCGATCTATTTTACGTCAGGATCCTAATGTTGTCATGGTAGGCGAAATTAGAGACAAAGAAACTGCTGAAATTGCAATTAGAGCCTCATTAACAGGACACCTTGTATTCTCAACCTTACACACCAATGACTCAATATCAGCTATCAGTCGGTTGATAGATATGGGTGTAGCACCTTTTTTAATTGCGGCATCATTAAAACTTGTTCTTGCTCAACGATTGATTAGGACTTTATGTAAACACTGCAAATCGAAACAAAATAGAAATGATGTTTACAAGCCAGTTGGTTGCGATAATTGTAATAAATCTGGTTTTAGAGGAAGAACTTCATTAATAGAAGCATTGGAAATTGATAATCAACTTACTCAATTAATATCGAGTACTAGTAGTGAGGCATCTCTCAGAGAATACATACAATCTACTCACATGCCAATGTTAAAAGAAGCAGGTGAAAAAAAAGTACTTGCAGGAATTACGACAATTGATGAGGTTTACCGTGAAACAATCATGTAACTATAATTCAGGGTTAAAGAGACCATATTGAGTAAAATTGAATCAATTTGCCTATTTATAATCATTGGTGTTTTATTTCATTCTTCAACACTATATGCTCAGGATGAAGAACCAACCAATCCAAAAGAAGAAGTTCTATCAATCCTATCCGAAATTGTGGATACCTCTTTGACCAACATAAATTTTGATTCTCTTCCTGAATCAATTTTTGTGGATGTAATGAATATTAATGTAAACAATGTTTCCGCAATAGATTTTTTTCGGGCTATCGGGCGACAATACAATATCAATTTTATTATTGAAAACAACCTTTCCAGCACTATAAGTGTTAGGTTTTCTGATATCTCACTAATCGAGGTGATGGTACATGTTGCTCAGGAAAATAATTTCATACTAGAACAAACTGGGTCTGTGTTTCGGGTATCTCAATTTATTCGGGAAGAGATAACCGAAGAAATACCGCAAATCATTGAATTAGTTGACGATAATCTATCTATTGATGTAAATGATTATGAGATTTTGGCTTTTGCACGACAGGTTTCTGAGGAAACATCCATCAATTTAATTGTTCGAAATGGAGTAAGTGGCAATGTAACAGGATATTTGAATAATGTGTCGCTAATTAATGGTCTAGAAACGGTGCTTTCTAATAACGGCTATTCTTTAAGAGAAAATGAAGATGTTTATATCATCGATCGAAGAAATATGACTTTTCAAGAAGGTGGTGAAATAGTCCAGAATTTTTGGGTTCAATATTCAGAGGATAGGATTAGTCTTGATGTTGTTAATGCTAATGTATCCGATTTAATTAGAGAAATTGGTTACCAGAGTGAAATCAATATGATTACCTATGGTTTGCCGAGTAATACAATAACGGCAAAGGTTTCAAATCTTACGCTAGATGAAACATTGAATTACATATTCAGGAGTACCAATTTTACCTTTCGAAAAGAAGGGAAAATGTACATTATTGGTGATAAGAGTACTACAGGTATTGCAACAAGTCAGTTAATCAGGCTTGATCATTTACGCTCTGATGTTGTATTGGATTTGATCCCAGAAGAGGTACGTCGCAATGCATCTTTACAGGTTATTCGCGAACAAAATGGGATTATGATTATTGGGACAAATGATATCATTTCAGAAGTAGAAGCTTTCATTAGAGAGATTGATTTTCCTACACCACAAATTATGATTGAAGCACTGGTCGTTGATGTTAACACTAGCGACATGTATCAATTGGGCACAACCTTAGCGAGTGGTGGAACTCCTGACAGTTCATTCTTCAACCCCTTTACCGTGTTGTTTGGTCAGGGAGAAAGTCAAAGTGGAGGATTATCCCTACAAGGAAGTGGCGTAGATGCAAATGCGGCTTTTGCACCAGGTGGTAATCTATTCGGAGTTAGAAACTTAGGTCGATTACCAAGAGATTTCTTCTTCAGAATACAGGCATTAGATCAGGAAGGTTTAGTTACGGTGCAATCACGACCTCAGATTTCAACATTGAATGGTCATACAGCGAGTATTGAAATAGGGACAACACAATATTTCATATTTACCTCCACAACGCCTTTGCAGTCGCCTAATCAGATCGTAACTCAGGAATCCCAAAGATTTGAACAAGTTGAAGCCAATGTGCTGTTGGAAATTACTCCATGGGTAAGCGCATCTGGTGAAGTTACCGTTGAAATTCGCCCCGAGTTCAACACACCTGTTGGAGCATTTAGTCCAGATGTACCTCCCACAATAAATAGTCGAGTATTGGATTCGACGGTAAGGCTAAAAGACGGAGAGACCATAATTCTAGGGGGGCTTATTCAAGAGACTGAGACAGAAAATATTAACAAAGTGCCAATTCTTGGAAATATTCCACTTATAGGAAGATTGTTTAGAAACAAAAGTACGAGTCAGATCAAGTCCGAATTGGTTGTATTTGTTACTCCCTATGTTTTTTATGGAGATGGCTCTGATCCTGAGCGCTGGAATCAAATCAGGCAAGAGTTAGACTTAAGTATTGATCAATAGTGTTAAAGATTCCTTTCATAGAGAAAACTTATATAGGAGTTGAGCTAGCCTCCGAATATCTGTATTGGGTAGAGCTTAATAAATTTTCAAATAAAGTAGAAGTTATTGGATTCGGTGAAATGCCCGTGCTTGAAAGTTTAGATGTCTCCCTCAATGAATTAAAGAATCAAATCAAAAGTGATGCGTACTATTTGGGATGTGCTGATAAGCAAATTCTAGATAACCAAATTGTAACAGAAACACCATTTTTTGAAGATGAAGGGGATTTGCAGAAATGGTTAAAGTCTCAACATGAAGAGCTTGAAAAGGAAAATAAAACGGCAATCATTTCTTCACATATAATCAGGCTCGGTGAGGAAGAATCTCGTCTTGTTACACAAGTCATTAATGCTGTACAAGTCGAACAATTGCTCTCTGATTTCAAAGAATCCCATCAACCTCTCTTATACCTTTCAAGTGGAGTGATTGAGTTAGGGTATTCCCTGATATTAAATCCTGATTTTATTGAATCTTTTACTGGGGTCATTTCGAAATCAAAAGAGGGAAATGTACTCCAACTTTTCGATCAGGGTAGATTTTATAATAATTATGAGCTACCAGATTATGAGGATATTGAATCAATAATGATGTCAGCTGATTCAATATTAAAATCTGAAGAACTAACACTTGAACTCGCTGAAAACTCCATTCCTTGTTATTACCAAAGTGAAACTATAATAGATTATCAAACCAATCGATCACTGTATCAAGTTGAAGCATATTTTAATAAGGGAAGGGCCATATTGCCAACGTCATATGCAGCAGCGGCTGGCGTAGCAATAAAAATGTGTTACCCCGAATTAGATGACTTTGAAGTCATTACAACTTCAGAGAAAGAACGTGCATGGTTCAATTATGATAAAACGGAATTTATTAGAACCATTGTTTTATTATTTGTTCCACTTATCGTATTTCTTCTAATTGCTTTTGCAATAGATAAATGGACAGAACCTCAACTAAACGAAGTCTCCCAGATTTCTGCATTAGTTGGTGATAAACTTGATATAGTAACCACAGAAAGAGAGGCGGTTTCTGAGCTTAGAGCAGATTTTGAAAATTTAAGCAGCGAATTTGCAGAACATTTTATTGCAGCTCCATTATTTGAAGTCATTGCCACTTCAATTCCAGAAAGTATTGTACTGGAAGAATTAATAATGGAGGTAGATGATCAATCTGTCATAACTCAACTAGATGGGTTTTCAAATACCAGCGATTTAATTACCCAGTTCATTCAATCAATTCTAGGCCATGAGAGAATATCCTCAGTAGAGCTTTTAAGTTCAGAGTTCCAGTTGCTCGATTATATCAATCAGGAACAAATCTACTTTTCAATTGAAATACATTCTTATAAGTAATGAGGGGCTACAAGACCACATATGGAGCCTTATCTGCAGTAGGAATATTGTTGCTTTTTAGTCTGGCTTCATGGTTTTTGGTTCTGCCATATTTAACCAATGTATTTGAAAGAGTTCAGTTAAAGAATGAGTTAATTGAACAAGTTGTATTCTCTAAAAATTGGGAAGAAAATTATAATGAATTAGTTAAATATAGAGCTGAAATTGAAGATGTTCTTCAAGTTTTACGTAAGAATCGAATTGAGCTCGGTGAGTCTTACCTACTTATAGATTCAATATATGAGACCGCTGAATCTACTTTTGTTCAAATATTAAGTATCAACCCTTCAGAACGCTCGTTAAATGATGGAACTCAGAAATTCATCGAATTAGAATTGAATGGTCGTTACCATGCTATCGCAAATTTTATAAATAACTTGGAAAGTGGATCCTATCCCCTAACAATACCAGAAATCCAATTAAGTAGAATGTCAAACACCAATCTGTTACTTGCATCAATCACAATGAATGTGGAATACACGAGCAATTGAATGAAAGACTTTCTTGAAACAACATTTGGTCGAATAATTTTGGGAATTTTTGTATTTCTTATATGGGGTGTAAATGCATTTAATTTTTCAAAACTTGCAGGCGATGATATATCGACGGTGAGTACCGTGATTGATGAACGTTCAGAAATAACGGTTCCTAGTAAAGCAAGTTATACATACACCAATAAGGGAAGAGATCCTTTTAATCAAATAGCAGAATCGCCATCTTCAAGAGTTGAGGAGGTAATTCTAGAATCAACTCAATATCGACATGAACTAATCCTTCATGGAATATTCGGTAATACCGCAATGCTGACTATTAATAGTAAAGACCCGGTTTTTATTAAACCCGGCGAGTTTCTTGAAGAAGGCATTATGCTGAAGAGAATATTTACTGATTCTGTCCATTTAGAAGTAGGAGACGAGCTAATTACATTAACCGTTAATGAGTAATAAGATGAAAAGAGTATTTAAAGAATTTATTGAAGAAGAAGATGGTTTTTCGTTAACTGAACTTTTAATCGTTTTAGCTATCATCGGTATTTTGATAATGATAGCAGTGCCCATCTATCAAAATGTGACCACTCGGGCAAAGGCCACAGAAGCAAGAACACAATTAGCTTTTTTACACACTCTTCAAAGAGTCTATCATTTGGAGTATGATTCATACAGTAACAGTTTTGAAGCCATTGGATTTGAACATGAGACTATGATCACTGAAGGTGGACGAGCCCGGTATGAAATTGAAATAGTTTCAGCTGATTTTACCGGTTATGTAGCAACTGCAACCTCCATCATCGATTTTGATAATGATGGGGTCTATAACAAATGGCAGGTAGATGAAAGTGGATTGGTAGAGCAAATTGTGGCGGACTAAGCATGTTCTTTGTTTTCTTGGGAATCTCTACTCTATTAAGCTACATATCTGTATATCAACCACTTGTTCTTTCTAGAAATATAACCCCAATAGATCACTCAATAACAAGAGTTTGGGTGTTTACTTGTATTCTTTCCCTCTCAATACCATGGACTTGGTATGGGCTGATGATAGCCCAATATCCAAGCCTATTACTTTTCATTCATATGGTATTAATACAGATTGCATTCATTGATGGATATTCAAAAATCATTCCCAATCGGCTCCTTTTAGTGCTACTGATCCTATTCATGGTTGATGTATCAGTGGGTTCATCATCCGTGCACTTGATTTTTTTGTTATTGTTTAATTGTTTATTAATTGCCGTTCAAATTATTATAAAACAGTTTACTACAAAAAATTTGATGGGGTGGGGAGACATAAAACTATTGATAGTGCTTTCAATAGTGTTTCAAAATAAAGTTCTAATAATCTTAGTAGGTGGACTATTCTTAGCTGGGATATATTCAATGGTATTGGTAATGATTAACTCTGATAGTTTGAAGGTTAAAGTTCCACTTGCTCCTTTTTTTGTAGCCATAATTCCAGCACTCTCAAAATTTTCGATGCTAGTCGAAAATTTAATTCTAAATGTAGTTTAAGTAATCGAATAAGCGTATTCGATTATTGGAGTATTGATTGTTTTTTGTTTTCTTAGAAAGGTTTCTATGAAAGGACATTTTTAGGCACTGGTTTAATTTTAATTCAAAATAAATAATTAGATGCACATAAACGCTGTTTTTTTTCGGGTAAACGTAGACTGGGTTCTAGTCGTTTTGATTATTTTCTCTTTTTCTGGGAATATATATTCACAAGGCGTATTCGAACCCGAAAAAATTACTGGTGGTAATTCCCCAGATGATTTCAACAATTTTAGTAATGTTATCCCTAATCCTGATTACACAGGTGATGCGAATTATAGCATCAAATTAGCATCTGTTAAGGCTGGAGGTGGGCTCGATTTTCCATTAGTCCTAACATATAATAGTAGTAGAATAAGGGAGCGGGCTAAATCTGGTTATGTTGGGTTTGGTTGGGATTTAAACATAGGAGAAGTAGTCAGGTCTGTGAATAATGTTCCAGATGAGCAAAAATTTGTATCTTTATACGGTGAATCTCTTCCATACGATTTAGGCCCAAATGTAGCCGGAACGAGTTATAATGGATATCTAGCAGAAGTAGATGGTATAACTAGAGGCGGAGATTTATTAGCGGCAAGTATTATTTATCCAGACGAATGGGACAATTATAACGTATCTACTCCCTATGATACTAAAAGTCTTGTACCAGTCAGAAAATCAGGGGAATCAAAACATTATTTTTTAGAGAGACCTTACAATTCATGGTTTGTTAATTGGCTTGGTAATAATGGTTCTGATGCTGGGTATTATTATAATTTCGCAATGATTGATGATTTGGGGAGAACTTTTGTTTTTGACCATCCTCATTTCGCAAGAATCGACAGAAATGGTAATGGAATAAAAGATAATGAAGACTATATAACTGGTACGTCCGGAGATTATATCTACCATCGATTTCCTATTAGTTGGAAGATAACATCAATAAATAGCCCAAATACTGATTATGATGTTCAGTTTATTTATGATGATTACGCTCACGCTGGCAATCATGATGAAGAAAATGAGGGCGTTCTACCTTTCTCTAGAACAGATAATTATAACGACTTAGTAATTGCTGGGAAAAGTGTTTTTCACGATATACTGGGAAAAGTCTCATATGATGAATCTGTAATTTCAAAAATTGAAACAAAATTTCAGACTGTTAAATTTTTCTACGATGATGATTTAACTGTAATTGGAGACAATAATGTTAAACGTAAGATTCTTAGACATGTTGAAGTAGTAAATAAGTCTACAGGTGAGTTAATTGAGAAAGTGGAATTACAATACAGTCTAGGATCCCACCCTCTAGATGATAGTAGAGCTAATTCTCTTCCAGTGAATATGCTTACCCATGTAAAGTTCAAGAATGTTCAAACTTCTAGCGATAACACACATTATTCATTCGAATATTATCACGATGAACATGGACAGCCAGAATGTACATATCCTACTAATTGTTTAAGCCCACCGGTGTTTGATTACTTTGGTTATTTAGGAAATGTAAATCTATTAGAAAAGATTCATTTACCAACAGGCGGAGAAGTAATTTATCAATATGATGAGCGATTATATGATTTTTCCTATTCGATAAATTCATCTGGAACAAATCTGTATCAAAAATACTCAAATGGTAGTGATAATATCGAATATCGTGCTGGAGTATTAGTTAGAAGTATTGAACAAAGTGGATCGGGCCCCAACAGTCCGGATATAGTTAGTCCGGATATAGTTAAAACTTTTTCTTATGGCGATGGCGTAAGAATTGAAAATGACTATCAAGGGTTAACTAATTTTGATGTAATAATGTCCACCTTATCAAGTAGGTTAATGGGGCACATTGCTCACCGATGGGTTGAGATAAAAGATTCAGAAGGAGGATTTACAAAAAATTATTACACAACTGGAATATCGAATTTTAATCTACACTCTAGTAGGTGTGAGAATACAACAAATTGTCCATCGGATGTAAATGAAGAAGAAGCAAAGAGTATTTATTTTGGATCGAATGGTTTTAAGAGTGGAACTGGGGTTGGAGGGGCTTTTCTATATGATACCTATGACGAGATGTATGGAAAAGTATATAAGTCAGAAACAGGTTATTATATCGGGAGTAATCCTACTATAGTATCTACAACCGAAAGTTCCTGGGATGCAGTTGATTCTGACTTTAAATATCCAGCAGAGCAGTTCAGTGATGCTCGAAATCTTCAAAAATCATATTTCCCGTATAAATATCTTGAAAAAAATGTAAAAGATGGAAAGGAAACCAAAACATATTATGCGAATTTTAATAGAGGAGAATGTAGTCCTCAATTTTATGAGCATAGATTTAGAGCCGATATTTTGGATTATCTTGGGCCACCAAAATCTGAAATTATTGCAGATACGTTTGGAGAATCAATCCTAGTAAAAAGAACGTATTTTCTTCCTGAAAATGATGGATACGAGTTTGGGTTAGCTATGTGCGGCCCAGCTCATTTAGTGAATATTCCAGTGGGTACTGTTACAATAAGAGATGCATCTGAAGAACTGGGATTAGGCGGATCAATATATCAACACCTCATTGATCAACTTGAAGATCCGATTGCAAATGGTTATATGGATAAATACCCGTTAATCGTATCATCGTATTATCAAAATAGACTTGATCATCCAATTCATTCTGGAATTTGGACTAAATGGAATGATTCTGATGGTTATTTCAGGCCCCGAGAGACTTACGTAATTAAAGATACTATTAATTATAATGGAGGCTGCTATGATGGGATATGCAGTGACGAATTAGATCAGTATGCAAGAAAAGTTCAAACCTATGATTTATATAATACAAATGGTGATATAATCGAAACTTCTAATGGCATTGGTTTAAAATATTCCTACGATAGAGCTTTGGATGGCTCTTTAATTGGAATATTTAGTAATTCCAATTCTGATGATGTGTTTGCTCACAGTTTTGAGTATGAAGGACTAAACGGCTGGGTTTTTAGTGATTTTGATAATGAAGGAGGAAGTTTATTCGAAGTTGAGAATGGTAGACTAAAAATTAGTAGTTATGGGTCTGCTGCTTGGGGTGATAAAGATAGAATTATTTATACACACCCTATTGAAATATCTGGAACAACTGTATGGGAGTTTGATGTTCAAATTGCGGATACTGATAGTCGCGGTTTTTTCTTTGCAGCAGGTGGTGATAATTGGAGTAACTTTTCAGCAGGATCACAAGAATGTGCTATATGGGCCACAATTGCAAATGAGTCTTTAAGATATTGGGTAAACAGTTCTGCAACATGGAATACGGTGAAAACTGGGTCTGTTGGGGAAATATTCAGTGTTAGAATTGAAATGAATTCTGATAACAACAAAGCTTCATATTATGTAAATGGAGAGTTACTTGTTTCAGACGTTCCATATCAATCAAGTAGCACAGGGATTAAACAATTAGTTTTAGGGACGTATGGAGATAGTTCAAATGATGCTGATTGGTATGTAGATAATGTCCGGTTTTATCCAATTGAAGCCCAGGCAATTTCTCAAGAATTAGCAGCGAATGGAAGGCCCGTCACTATAAAAAGTATTGATGGATTTACCGAACGTTTTGATTATGATGGACGTAATAGACTAAGCGTGTATACCAATAAAACTGGTACTGCCACTTCTGTGTTTGACTACAATTTGACTTCTGAGTTAGATGGCAATGGAAACCATGTTTACAACTCATCTAACCCTAATACCCTTGAAGTTATAAATACTGCAAATATAGGTCCAGATGATTATTTAGTGTCGCGAAAGAGAATGGAAAGGTTTGAATCAAATCCACCACCAATAGTAAGCTTAGGAGATATTGATGAACTCGATTCTCCATCAGAGTTTTCAGTTGCATTATGGTTCAATCGTTATAGAGATTATAATAATCCAACCGAAAATAATATCGACAATATATTAGTTGCTCAATCTTCTGGGCAATTTAATGACAATTTGGAGATTGGAACAGATGGTGAAAATATTGAAATCTATTTGGATACTGGTTCAGGATCGCAGGAGGATACAAATAAAAGTTATCCTGCCGGAATAAAGGATAATGCATGGTATCATTTGGCTTTAACCTATAGTTCAGTTACTAATAAAGCTACGTTATATTTAAACGGTGTATTAAAACACACGTGGACTAATTGGACAAATAGTTTAGAGAGTAGCGATGGCTCACCTTTGAGTTTAGGTATTGCAGAACCAGAAGATGATCAAAAGGGAATATTCGAAGGGCTAATTGCAGAATTTCGTATTTACGAATATGCACTAAGCGCAGATCAGGTAAAACAAATGGTAGGGCCAAGGAGTGTTTCGTATTTCGATGGAATAGGCCGTTCAATACAAAGTCAAACGATTGGTGGTGAGGAAAGGATTGTAACTGGGCAATTATATGATGAAAGGGGACTTCCAATTGTTACAACACGACCTATTATAAGTGAGTCTGGTACAAGTGGATTTATTCCTGATTTATTTGGGACAAGTTTTAATCCAGGGAGCGCTTTATCGGGTACAGAAATTGATGAATACTACGACCCGTTAGTTGGTACTAGTGATGGAGCTTATGCCTATTCATATACTCAATATGAGGATAGCAAAACTAATAGGATATTAAGCACAACTTTACCTGGCGAAGAACATAGATTTGGAAACAATAATGAAAATAATTTTTCATTTGACACGAATTCTGTGTCTATTTCAACCCCTAATAAAACATGGACTTCTGGGAATTTATATAAAACAATATCAAATGATCCAGAAAATAAACAATCGATAAGTTACACCAATTATCTTGGACAAACAGTTGCATCTGGTGTTGACTGGGATTCTAATGGTGAGTTAAATGGCACAGACGACCTGGTCACCACTTTTGAATACGATTATAATGGGAACTTAATATTAGTTGAAGACCCTAGTGGGTTACTAACAACTTATAATTATAATGCTTTAGGCGAATTACTTGAGAAGAAACTTCCAGACCAAGATCACCCAAATAAATATTGCTATGATGATAAGGGAAGATTAAGATTTCATGCTGACCCTAACGATTTCGCAAACCCTTTTTATTATTCTCAGGATCATTACAGTTATACCTATACGAAATACGATGAATTTGATCGTCCGATTGAAATAGGGGAGCAAGATGCCTCATTTGTAGGAAATAATTCACAGGCCTCGTTCGATATTATTTGTGCGAATAGTAGCCAAATAAATGATCAAAATGAGCCCAGTGCAAATAATAACCCAATGATTATCTATAGTTATGATGGGGAAAATGCCGCATCCGGTACGCGAAATCATAAAGGGCGATTAAGCAGAACCCAATACAAAGACCCAAATACTAGTAGCTGGGGGTATACCTGGTATTCCTATAATGAGTTAGGATTGGTCGAAATGATAAGGCAGCGCATGCCTGGTCAAAACAATTACAATGACAGGACTATATCCTATACCTACGATGAGCTTGGCCGGTTAGTACATGTAGCTTACGATGAAGGATATAGTTCTACAGGTGATCATCATTTCTGGTACTATTATGATGGGTTTGGTCGCCTTAGTAAGATTACCTCCCACCAGACCAATTCACCAAGTTCAGCAACCACAGAAGCAGAGTATACGTATTATGCCGATGGCCAAGTAGAACAATTAATCCTTGGTGATGGAGTGCAAACCATTGAATACGACTATACCATACAAGGTTGGTTGGAAGATATAAATAATGGCACAAGTGGTGGTGGAGATGTGTTCTCTACAATTTTAGAATATGATTTAAGTGGAAATATTGCCAAAAATACCTGGTACCAGAAGGGTTGGTATACATCGGGCTTGTTCCCAGCATATAATTATGAATATGACAATGCTAATAGGATTGTAAACGCATGTTATGGAAGTAGCATAAGCACTACATGCCCGGAAACATCCATGTCAGATTTTGATGTTACCTATGATTATGATAAAAATGGGAATATCACTTCAATTGAAAGATATGATCAGAATGGATCTATGAGTAATGCTTTAGGCGATTTAGACATTACCTATGAATCCAATTCAAATCGTATGCAGTTTGTATTTCAAAATGGGGATGATACTGAACCTGTGTATGATGCGAACGGCAATATCATTGAATATGATGTTCAAGGCATTACCGATGTGACCTACGATTGGCGCAATTTGCCAACAAAAGTGATTGCCAATGGGACGACCATAAATTACACGTATGACGCCGAAGGTAATCGAGTGAAGAAAGAGGTAGTAGGAGGAGAAACTACCTACTATATCCGGGGGGTGGATGGACAGACCTTTGCCGCATATAGTGGAGGAACCATTAAGTTTCTCAATATACTTGCTGGTGGGGAAATCATAGGTCAAATCATTAAAAATTAAGAGGGGAAATCATGTTAAATAATCAAGCAATAAGAATATTTCGCGTTATGAGTTCCTCAATCTGTAGCGTATTGACAGTGGTAGTGCTATCGGCTCTAGTAACAATACCCGCTTTAGCTCAAACCACAGTACGGTTTACCTTAGATACTAGTACTTATCCTATAGAAGCCGATGATGTTGTGATGCTATGCGGCAGCGGGGCAACCCTGGGAGAATGGGAAGTGTACAGACATATCATGGTCCCATCGCCGGATAACCAAAAGATTTACCAGGTAGAAGTTCCATTTGCTGAGGAGGAAATTGGTAGTACAATATCCTATAAATACGTAGTAGTTAAACCCGGTGATATTCAATACTGGGAAGAAGTAGCAAGTCGAAGTTTAGAGGTGCCTTCTGAGGCTGTAAATCTTGATCCTGCATTTTTCGAAAACCGAGCTTCTATTGGGGTAACACAATCTGTAATGCCAGTTACCATTGCCATTGACCTTAATCAATGGGAAGATTTCGATGACCAATTAGATGGAATCGGGATAAAAAGTAGTTTGCATCCTTTGCCACTCACATTGAGGGAAGAATCAGATCCGCAACCGCTGAGTGATGAAGATGGTGATGGAATTTGGACGACCCAGTTTAATGTGCTTTATGGAAGCCCACGAGAATTTTCTTTCACCTTGTATTACCTCGATCAAGAGGTATGGAACATTCATATGTTGTATGGTAAGTTGGAACATGTAGCGCTGCTTCCAGAACAAGCCTCCGATGGAGTAACTATTTCGCTGGCCTTTAGTCCTCAAACAGGCGGCTATGTGTCAAACAGTCCACCAAGGTATTTTGTAAATAATTACACAGGGATTTATCGTGCACTAGGTGAATGGGGAAAGGGCACTCGGTTTCAATATTTTGTTGCGATGGACCAGCTACAACAAGGCAAGCCTCAACAAGCACGCCGAGCATATGAGGCGTACCAAGTAGATCGGAATACCGATTGGGACACCCGCGATGACTTCGACTATATGTGGATTCAGCATTTAGGAAAAACCCAAGGTACTGCTCAGGCCGAGGCGTATGCCAGGCAAGCGGGGCAAGGGAAATACGAGTACCTTCGCCGGTCACTATTAGCGAAAGCAGCAGAAGTTTCATATATGCAAGACGATTTCCAACGGTCAAAAAGATTAGTACGTCATTTACATCAAAACCCGCAGTTTCAAGATCAACTAACCTGGAACGAGTATTTCTCGCGACAACTGCTTGCGATGAGTTATTTGCAAGATGGGCATGAGGATTCTACAGCAGTAGGCATGCAATTGATGGAGTTGGCAGCAAATGATAGTAGTGACAGGTACTGGCGCCGAAATGCGCTTTGGCAGCAAGTATACTCACATACTGATGCTGGAAACCGAGAAGGTGCTGTGGCTGCTTTTGAAAAACTGGCTACCACAGGTCGCCCGGGACAACGCATAGCGGCTCGCCAGCGATTGGCTGATTTTTATCTGCGTCAGGGAGATCCTGCACAAGCAGAGGCGACACTTGAGCAGGTTGAGACTGAACTTGCGAGCCAACAGTCAAACCCGAGTTACCGGAATTGGTGGATGCGCCAACAGCTAAAACGTGCCCGTTTCCAGATACAAGTAGGTGATAGAACCCGGGCCCGGCAAATTCTACAGGAGGCTCGAAATGCGGCACAGCCAAGGCAAGCACGACGACTCGACAGGGCCTTAGAGCGTATGGACCGAACACGTCAAGAATCATCTAACGGGAGGGGTAACCAATGAGAACGCTCTCTATCTTATTCCTACTTTTAGCTATAACCGCCGCCTCTCATGCTTCCGACATCCCGCCGACTGCCAGAATTACCTTAGATAATCCTGCCCGATCCGAACTTATTGGATATACTGGGGAAACCCTCACTTTTAGCAGTGCTACTAGTACGGCTAATTGTGGGAGTATAACGCTAAGATTATGGAAATTGGATTCAGGATCATGGACTTCATCAATGGAAGAGTTCACGCACACATTCACAT
>Ga0316208_1002387_pt1 | contig 15365 bp, 15 predicted proteins | sample 3monopyrite_MG_FD_204944 | JGI IMG/M metagenome (GOLD analysis project Ga0316208, IMG submission 204944) | Microbial mat bacterial communities from mineral coupon in-situ incubated in ocean water Damariscotta River, Maine, United States -... | ecosystem: Environmental > Aquatic > Marine >... | reverse complement strand
CCGACCAGTCGATCGACATCAATCGTCCCCGCGGCAACATCCAGTCTGAGCTGCTCGGTATCCATGCCGGCGTCATAACCGATTCGCAGATTTCAAGCAGCGCGAGTTTCACCGAATAGACAGCTACCCCACAAACACGGCCAGCGCAGCCTGATAACGAATATCATTGTTGATTTTATCAACTAGATTCATGTCCGAGAGGAATTTCCAACGAGAAGACTTCAACTGCGGTGCAGCGATGACCGGTTTCTCTGGTATTTGTGCGGCACACTCGGGACACAACGTCGGATCGTCGGCAGAATCAGGAATTCGATATTCGGCATTGCATGCGGGACATCGCCAACGACGGCGTTCTTTCTTGGGTGTTGTACTCATGATTAAGTGTCCGTTGGTCAATTTTATCAGAGACTGTCAAAGCCATTCTGACAGACAGCTTGGACGTGGTCGATGGTCCGTACGCTTTGGGGCACTGAACACATCACGTAGAATTCCGGGCTGTCTTTGACGGGTTGTGTGGCGTGTTTGCAAGCACTCCGCACGAAAGCAGTTCCGGACAGGTGTCGCTCCCCCCTTTGCGAGACCGTCCGGAACTCGCCCGTTCTTAAAAAGGGGGAACGCACATGCGTCGAGAGGTGGAGTGTCGCGCTACGTGGTTTGGATTGCCTGCCAGAGAAGATGATATTCCCACAGTCCAGCCTGTCGTCAAACTCACGCTGGAGCTCAATGACTCCGGGCACGATGCAGGCGAGTACGCCGAGTTGGTGCAACAGGCAATCGCGGAACAATACAAGGAATGGTTGGGCAGCGTTATTGCATACGAACGCGACACGCCAGTTGAGGAATTCCGTCCGCAGGACTTTGAGCTTCGAAAGTTGGTAAAGGTTGAGGGCGGGGAGTTTCTTTTCCCGGTTGATGCGAAAACGCAAGGCGGTGAGAATCGAAAAAGTGGTTCACGTCGGGGACGCCCGAAAGGTTCCGCGAAGAGCGCAAAACAGGACAAGCAGCTCTCCGAGGCGTGGAAGTCGGGAGGCTACGATTCCATGAAGGATGTTGATGCCACGTTCGAACTGTCGCCTGGCTCGACGCACGCCGCACACGAACGACACCGGAAAAAGGTCGCGGCTGAAAAGAAGCGACTGAACAAGAAGTGACTTCCCCGGCTTGAACGTCGGAAGAAATTCGCTGCGAAAACAGTGTCAAGACCGGGAATAAATTCCGGGGCCACTGTCCGCCCGTGGAAACGTGGGTAACTGACAGGCCACGAACACAAACTCCCCGGAAGAAAATCGGAATTAAATCCTGATTCCGACTCCGCCCTGAGACTCCCGCCGTCACGCATTCAGCGTTGACCGGCTGCGACCATCGGCTGACTGAGATGGTCCGAGGAGTTTTCGCGATGGCGAATTCTATTGGAGCGACCGCGACGCAAGAGCGGTCAGTTGTTCCCGAGTTGCTGGACGTTGAAGCCGTTGCCTCGATGTTGTCGGTATCGACGCGCACCGTCAGGCGGATGGCCGATAGCGGGCAGATGCCACAGCCGATCAAGATTTTATCACTGTGTCGCTGGAGGGCTCGCACTGGCGACCCGATGACCGGCCTGCTCGACTGGATCGAGGCAAATTGCCCGTCGTCCTGCCGTCCGAGTCGGGGGGCACGACGATGACCAGACAACCAACACGGCAAGCGACGGATGCCGAACAACGACAGATTGAACGTGCCATCTTGGCTGCGCTTCTCACGAAAGGTGAAGCCGCGACGACTGATGACGCTCACGAACTGTTCGAACTTCCGGACGATGTTGAACCACGAACGTGGGGAGCGATTACAGGCGGCCTTCAGGCGAAGGGTCTCATCAGACGCGTCGGAGATCGTCACACGACGCGACGCATCGCCCACGGTCGACGCATCGGGCTTTTTCGGGTGACGGATGCCGCACGGGCTCGCCAGCGTTGTGAGCTTCTCGCAGCGTCTGCGGGCCGAAAGCGACCAGCTCAGCTTTCGTTGCCGCTGGAAGATGCCGACTCGGAAGCCAAATCCGAGCCGGCAAACTGAGCCTGTTCAACTCGCTTTTTCAAATCATCGCGAATTCGGCTGGAACCGATTCGCAATTCAATACAAAGGCCAAAGGAATGTTCGCACTCTTGAAACGTTGCCGCAACCCGGCAACCCGCGACTACGTCAAACGTTGCAAGCTGGCTCTGAAACGAAACGAGCAGCTGCCGGCTCCGCAATCGCTGGAACAACTTCGTGAACTGCTGACACGATGGCCTGATCGGTCTGCTCCACACCGGCCCAGCACTGAAACGCTCCGACAGATGGGGCTTCCCCCAGGCTGGCCGTTTGACGGGGAGGCTACCGAATGAGCAAAGCCACCTATCCAAAGCGAGAACCGTTCTTTGCACACCGGTTTGTCCGACTGCTAACGAAGACGGCGGCGGCTCAGGAACTCGGGCCGGAAGTCGCCTGGCTCCTCACTGTCGTCGCTCACCAGGAAGACGCGAAGCGATACAGCGGAGCGGTGACGTACTGGAATGAGCAATTGATGCCATTGTGCGGGTTCCGATCGAAAGGTCGGTTGAACCGTGCCCGTCAGGCTGCAATCGATGCGAGCTGGCTTCACTACGAATCAGGTGGCAAGAACCAGGCGGGCCGCTACTGGTGTCTGATTCCAGAAGCATTCGGAGAGTTGCCAGATGGTCCCTGTGACGAATCCGACCCGGTCCAAAATCGAACGGCAAACGGATCGGGCAAGGCTCACCCGGTCCAAAATCGAACGGCAAACGGAACTCAAGCGGACCTCAAGCGGAACTCAAACGGTCCCCTTTCTACCCTAGTCCTAGATCCTGATCCTAAAGGGGAATCGGCTAGCGCCGAGAGCCTCTCTGCTGATCAGAGAGAATTCACTGAAGCATGGAGCACGTCCGGCCTGACTCGATGCCGGAAGCTGACAGACAAACGCCGGAAAGCTCTGCGGACTCGTCTGGCTGACCCCGACTGGAAAGCAAGCTGGCGGGAAGCACTCGACCGGGCTGCCCAGTCCTCGTTCTGCCGTGGTCAGAATGACCGGGGCTGGAAGGCGGACATCGAGTGGTTTCTGCAGCCCGACTCCGTCGTGAAGCTGCTGGAAGGCAAGTACGACGATCAGAAACCGCGAACAGGCCAACGAACAGCAAGCGACGCTGACGACATCATGGAGAAACACACTGCCGATGTTCTGGCCGGAAAGCGGGCGGAGCGGGAAGCTCGCCAGACGGTTCAGAAAGGTGGTGCTTCATGATGTTCGATCCATCCGAAGAGCAACTGCGCAGGGCAGCCAGCGGTCAGGCGGAATTCGAATTGATCGGCAGTCTGTTGCTGGACGAAACCGCGATTGACGAAGTAGGGCGGCTGGTCAGACCGGAACACTTCGCCAGCGAGTCTCTGGGCGTCGTGTATGCGACTCTGCTGCGACTTCGACGTGACGACCGCAGAACGACCGCAGAAGCTGTAGCGACCGAACTTGGGCAGCGTGAGGACGTGATTCAGGAACTCATGCGAGCGTTGAATCTGGTGCCGAATGCAGCTCATGCTGACTACTACGCCCGGCAGGTTCACGAAGACTTCAAACGGCGTTCGTTTCGCTCAGTCGTCACCAGTACAAATGCAGAATTGAAACGCGTTGACCACACCGCGGATGAAGTGCTCAGCGGACACGTCAGCCAAATTGAAAGGCTTCTTGATGATGGCGACACCGAATTCGACGGGCATATCGGGGAACATCTGCTGACGATTGACGACGCTGAGCCGGCGGCGCGGTACACGACAGGGATTCCGAATCTCGACGACTTGCTGGACGGTGGATTCGGAGACGGGCAGCTCGTCTGCGTCGGGGCACGGCCATCGGTCGGGAAAACAGCCTGCTGTACCGGGTTCGCATGGTCAGCCGCATTGAGTGGAATTCCAACGTTGTTCCTTTCGCTGGAAATGTCCGGGCGTGAAATGACGGAACGGATTCGGAAACAGTTCGGGGCGGGCCGTCCTGAGGATCACGCACAACTGAATCAACTGGCCGGACTGCCGTTGTTCGTTCGGGACGCGGCTGGCTGGTCGATTGATCGGCTGGAATGCGAAGCAAGGCGATACGCTCGACGCTTCGGTGTGAAGCTGGTGTTCGTGGATTATCTGAGCCTGGTGCGAGCAAGAGACGCTCGCCTGCCGCGATACGAACAGGTGGCCGATGTCAGTCGAAGCTTGAAGTTGCTGGCACTCAGAACCGGGCTGGCTGTCGTCGCTGCTCAGCAACTCAGCCGCGACATCGAAAAGCGGACAGACCGACGTCCACTCATGTCAGACTTCCGGGAAAGCGGTTCGATCGAACAGGACAGCGATATTCTGATCGGCATCGACCGACCAGTCAGACCAGACGATGGCGACCGTACGAAAGCAAAACTGTTTCTGATGAAACATCGCAACGGCGAAACCGGCAATCTGAATCTGGAATTTGACCCGCAGCGAACACTGTTCACTGAACCCCGAGAGTGGCCGTTCGGCGATCGGTAAATCTGCTCTCTGAAACGGGCCTGGTCTCGTTGGTCAGTTCGAGATACTCTGTTTGAACCTTTGCGGCAGTCACGGCACTGCGAGACCTCAGAAGCTCGCAACCGTGGCTGCCGTCTTCTGAGAAAGGAAACTGCGATGGGAAGCTTGAGAAAGAAGTCAGCAACAAAGCCACTGCCAGACGGCGCGGAGCTGTTTGAGCGAAAAGGCGAGACGCTGGCCCGCTGGAAAGACAGTCGCGGAAAGATTCGCACTGCACCGTTGACGATCGGCAAAGACGGTTCGAAGCGGATTGCAGTGGAGTCCCCCAAGTGGTTCTGCAAGTTCCGCGACGGTTCAGGCCGGCTGCGAGAACTGACAACCGGCTGCCGGGACAAGCAGGCCGCTCAGGCTGTTTTGTCTGAACTGGAACGGGAAGCCGAACGGGAGCGGGCCGGGATTGTCAGTTCCAAAGAGTACACCGCGCTCGGCAACGCTGCGAAGCTGATCGCCGAACACCTCGATTCTTTTGTCACAGCTCGACGAGCGGAAGGACTTTCCGAACGGCAATTGAAGGACACTCGGGAACTGATTGAGAAGGTTTTTCAGGAGTGTGGCTTCAAGACGCTGGCGAGTGTTCAATGCCACAAGGTGGAAGAATGGCTGGCTGCGAAGGCGGTAGCCGGAACCGGAGCGAGACGACGGAACATCTACATCGAAGCCGTCAGGACGTTTCTTCGTTGGGCGGTTTCCTGCAACCGGTTGCTCGGCAATCCGCTCGAAGGCATCGCCCGTGCTGATCAGAACGCCGATGTCCGTCGCGAACGCCGGGCATTGTCCGAAGTCGAACTGCCTCGCCTGTTGACTGCAACGATGCTACGACCGCTGGCTGAATTGGGTCGCGAAACCGTGATGCTGGAACCGGAAGACGGGAAACGATCAAGCTGGACTTACGCGCCGCTGACACTGGCGAATATCGACGCTGCGATTGAACGGGCAAGAAAGAAGCTGGCAAGCAAACCGGACGTCATCGAAGCGAAACTCTTGCTTGGACGAGAACGTGGATTGATTGTCAAAACGCTGGCGATGACCGGACTCCGACGGGGGGAACTCGCTGCCCTGCAAATCCGGAATCTCTATCTCGACGAACTCCAACCGTACATCAAGCTCGACCGGAAGTCTGAGAAGAACCGCCAGGGGAATACGATTCCGCTAAGAATGGATCTGGCAGACGATTTGAGGCAGTGGCTCGCTGATCGGGCGGCAAAGGCTCAGGAAGCCGCTCAGAACGAGCCGACACTGAGTTTCGAAGTTGAGGCCGCACGAATGCGGCGAGGTGACCAGAAGACGCCTGACACTGGCAGGCTGTCGGGTGACGAGTTGCTCTTCAATGTTCCCGACCGTCACGCTCTGGTGAAGATTCTCGACAAGGATTACGCCGTTGCCGGGATCCCGAAGACCGACGATCGGGGCCGCACGGTCGACGTGCATTGCCTGCGTCATTCGTTCGCCACTTGGATCGGCGAATCAGGAGTCTCGCCGAAAGACGCTCAGCGACTGATGCGACACTCTGACGTGAACCTGACGATGCGATACACACACGGCACACCGGAAGCGGAACTGCGGGCTCTGGACTCGTTACCCGCTGCGAGCCTGAACCCTGAACCACCGGTGAGAAACGTCGCGACAGGCACCGAAAAGTTGGCCCCTCTGTTGGCCCCAGATTCAGTCTTTGAGAGCCGGATGAGTCGTTCTCAGTCGCGATCTGGCAAAATAGGCGGTTCGGTCGACGAGACTGCCGGCGCACAAAAAAGGCCAGAAAACCCTGTAAAACAAGGCGTTTCTGGCCATCCTGTCAAATACACCCGGGAGGATTCGAACCTCCAACCCCCGGTTCCGAAGACCGGTGCTCTATCCAATTGAGCTACGGATGCGTGTCGATTGATGCGTGAAGTTGACTCAAAACTGCTGCGGCATTGTTGAGGGAGTCGAACGTCACGGTGCGGCGGGAATTTATCAGATCGTTTCGTGCTGTGCCAGGTTCTGGCTGACAACTTTTTCAGATGGTGAGTCTCGAAACAGGACTATCTCCGGAAGACAGGTTGCATCGTGCAACACGAGTTACACAGGCCGGAGCCGTATACAGTCGGTTGTTTGGATTAAACCCATTCATGCGTCTGGAATCAGATATCTACACGTAACGGCTGGTTACGACCGGTGCATCGGCGGTGCCGCGACAGAATTTCGCCGTTGGCCTCAAGTTTGCTGTAGCCTTTGAGTGATCGCATTGCCAACAGACCATCGATCCAGTGGGCACGCCCGCGAGCGATTTACGAAACGAGTTCCGCAACCGCTGTTGAGGAAGATTATTGCAGTGCCGATTCGTGGGCAGGATGACCCGGCTCCCAGGCAATTGATGCGTTGGACCTGCGGACACACCTGGACCACTACCGGCTCGACTACGACCATCCTACTTGGCAGCAGAGTCCTAATTTTCAGGAATTCCGATGATTGAAGCTCCGATGGAAAGCGGCGAAATAACAGCTTCGGCGTACCTTGTTGTAGCCTCGGCAGGTTCATGGTGCGACATCCATGCGCTCGTGCCGGGCTCTCCGCTTGTCATCGGACGCGGTGGAGAAAGTCAGGTCGTGCTGCACAGCAATCGTTGCAGCAGGCAGCACTGTGAGATCTTTTCCGATAATGGCAACTGGTTTGTTCGAGACCTGAAGAGTCGGAATGGGACTCGGCTCAATGATCGCCCACTCAAAAAAGTCAAACCGTTGAATCCGGGCGACCGACTTGAAATCGCGGGAACTGTTTTTCTTCTGACATCAAGCATTTGCGATATTGAAGGCGAGTCTCTCGACTCAAGCATTCACGATCCTGACACAACGACCGCTGTTGAAAACATCATCCAACCCAGTGGCGGCGACAATGCTTCCGGCGAGAGTGACAATCGGAATCCTGATAGCCCGGCATGAATTATTTCGGCTAGTCGCGCAGGGTTGATGCCAGAGAACGTCGCATTGAATTTCACTGTCTTCTTAGCGAAGACCAGGGGCTTCTTAGCGAAGACCAGGGGCCATTTTCAGCCACAAGGATTGATTGATGCCGGTACTCGAAATTGTTGGTGAGTCCGGCACGGAGCGGTTGCTCGAGTTGTCCGCAAGCCCGACGCTGATCGGCCGTGACCGGCGAAAGTGCCAGGTCGTGTTTGACGATTCCGGTGTGTCGCGAGTCCACGCCAGAATCAAAACGATTGGCGAGCAGTTTGTCTTGAAAGACTGCGATAGTCGAAACGGCACAACGGTCAACGGTCGAAAGATTGCGACGGGCTGGCCGCTGGCAGACGGCGACGAAGTCGGGATCGATCAACACCGTCTACTGTTCCGGACCGACGATCCGCATCCATTGTTCGATCGCCCCTCTTCCGTTGCCGGAGTCTTTCCGACTCAGTCGCCGACGGACGTACGACCGGGCGTACGGGCGTCGGAGAAGCTCAAAGCGATCATGGCCATCTCGTCGAGCCTTTCCCGGTCGCTCGACCTGGACAGCCTCTTAAATCGGCTGCTCGAAACACTGTTCCAGGTGTTTCCGAATGCCGAATGCGGCGCGATTCTATTGCCTCGCAAAGATGGTGAGCTGAATGTCCGAATCTGGAAGTCTTCCATACGGCGTGACGGCGACTCTCCTCGAGGCGTCGCCAGTCGGACGATCACTCGGCAGGTCATGGATTCAGGACAAAGTTTGCTCTGCGTCGACACTGCCGACGACACGAACCTGTCGTCCAGTCAGTCGATCACCGACGCCGATATCCGATCCGTCATGTGCGCACCGATGAAGGGATCCGACGGTACGTCCCTCGGAGTGATCCATCTTGATCGACGGGACGTGTCGCAGCCATTCGTCATGGACGATCTGGAGTTGCTCGCTTGTGCCGCGATGATCTCGGGCCAGACGGTTGAGAATAACCTGCTTCACGAAGAACACCTCACAGCTCAACTCCAGGAGCAGGAACTGCAATTGGCTGCCGACCTGCAGCGAACGTTGCTGCCGTCGACTGTTCCGGAAATCGCTGGTTACGAAATTGCTCATCACTACCAACCAGCTAACGAACTGGGCGGCGATTACTTCGACCATTTCGAACTACCAGACGGTCGCTACGTCGTCGCAATTGGAGACGTTGCCGGTAAGGGGACGGCTGCCGCGTTACTGGTTGCCAGCCTGTTTGCCTCGGTTCGAGCGGTGCTGGCGTTCGAATCACAGCCGGCGAAAGCTGTGGAGCGTTTAAACGGAACACTTGCTGACGTTGTCAAAACCGGGCGGTTCATCACGTTTTTGCTCGCCATTGTCGACCCGGAAACTCACACACTGACGATGACAAGCGCCGGCCATGTGGCTCCTTTGCTGTGCCGTGACGGAAAGATTCTCGACCCGCTGGGCGACCAGTTCGGATGCCCGCTCGGAATCGACACCGGTTTGCCGTTTGAGGAAGTGAGTTTTCAACTTGAGCCAGACGACACTTTCCTTCTGATTACCGATGGCGTTACGGAAGCTCGCAACTCTGCCAGTGAACTGTTCGGTACGGATCGGGTTGAAGATGCCCTTTGTAAGAGTCCAAAATCTGCAGAGTCAGTGATAGCGACCGTGCTGGATTCGGTGGCCAGTTTCGTCGACCACGATCGGCAGGACGATGACACTTGCCTGGTCGTACTTCGCCGAATTTGAGTTGCCGGACACGCTCCTGCGAGCGAAATTCGACCGTCATCCAGCGCGGCGGAGCGAGTCGTCAGACGCCTTTGTCCGTTCCTGCTTCGCCTTCTTCTTTTCCGGTTGCGGAGTTTTCCAGCGGCGGTGGACCCAGAAGTATTGTTCGGGAGCCAGGCGAACGGCTTGTTCCAACGCGGTTGTGTAATCCTGCGTCATCTCTCGGATGGAGTCTCGTGATGTGTAGTCGCGTGGGTCGAGAACAGCTTCGCAGCCGAGTTCGTACTTCACCCACTTTGAAGAGTGTGCATCGTCGGGAAGACGGATCGAATACCCGACGCAGACCAGCGCGTCGTAACGCATTGCCAGAATCGCGATCGATTTGTACGTTGAGCCAGGACGACCGAAGAAGTCAACAAACACTCCTCGCCGACCGGCGTCCTGATCAGCCAGCAATGCAAGGTGCTGATCGTTGCTCAGACGGTCCTGCATCTCAGTGCCGCCGCCCTTTTTGTCGATCATCACGTGGCCGGTTGATTCGCGGAACCTTCGAAACCAATGGTCGAGGTATGGGTTATCCAGAGTTCTCGCCACAACTCCCATCGGAAACCCAAACATCCCGAACGTGGCGACCGACATTTCCCAGTTGCCAAAGTGGCCGCTTAGCATGATCACCGGACGGCCGGAGCACAGAGTCTGAATGACCTTGCTCTTGTTCCGAAACTGGACGACATCGTAAATATTGTTGCAGCTTACTTTGCGAGGGAACTGCACCATCTCGCAGACCATCCGCAGCAGGTGCTGCCACATTCCGAAAATTGTCTGGTCGATCTTCCCGTCAGAGAACTCGTCGCCGAATGACTGGCGGATATTCTCGAACGCGATGTCGTAGCGAGTCCATTTCTTCGGCAGAACCCGGCACATCAGCGTCGCCAGACTCCATGCCAGCACTCGCTGAAGACGGACAGGCAGAATCCAAATGCCTGCGATCAGGCATCGGAACGCGGCGTATTCCAGCAGTCGTCGCCACTTATTCTGCTTCATGAATTTCATGAAAAAGGTCACTCCGTTGACCACACACCATCCGTGAATTTCAGTTGTCTGCGTTTCGCCCGGCGGAAACTCTCGCTCCAACCAGCCAATCGGTCAATTCTTCTTTGGCGGCTTCGGATCGGACTTCAGCGGAAGCTTGACGATTTTGCCCGTCCACGACGACTTATAAATCGCCAGAATCAGCTCAACGCTCTTCCGTCCTTCTTCACCATCGATCGCTGGTTTCGTGCCGGTTTCAATGGCTTTGATGAAGTCTTTGAGCTGGGCTCGATGTCCGGAATGATCGATTGCCGACGGGTCAGCAGCTCCGCCAGTATTCTCTCCACCGCCCATCAGCTTCGCTTTGACCGTCTTGTCTTTCGGAGACTTCTTCGCGAATTCCCACTTCAGAATGTGATCCTGCTCGACGATCGCTGACCCGGTCGTGCCGTGAATCTCTGTCTTCTTAAGTAGCCCTGGCCACGCGGCTGTCGTGGCTTCAAGAACTCCGACCGCTCCATTAGCAAACCGAACCGTGGCGGCACCGACGTCTTCGACTTCGATCCGTTCGTGAGCCAGTGTGTCGGTGAAAGCAGCGACTTCAACGACCTCGCCCATGAACCAGTAGAGCAGGTCCACATTGTGGATGCCCTGGTTCATGTAAGAACCGCCGCCGTCCATCGCAAACGTGCCTCGCCACCCGCCGCTGTCGTAGTACTCCTGAGTCCGCCACCATTTCACAAAGGTGTCGCCAAGCGTCAGCCGCCCGAAGCGACCTTCGTCGATCGCGGCCTTCAGCGCTTTGTTAGCCGGACTGAACCTCGACGGAAGAATCGTGCAGAGCTGCACTTTGTTCTTGCGACAGGCATCGATGATCTTGTCGCAGCGTTTGAGTGTGATCTCAAGTGGCTTCTCGACAACCACATGCTTTCCGGCCTTCGCCGCAGCAACTGCCGGATCCATGTGAGCGCCGCTGGGCGTGCAGATCGTCACAATGTCGACGTCCGGATCTGCCAGCATTTCTTTGAGATCGTGGTAGGCCTTGCAGCCGATCTCGTCAGCAAACCTGTCAGCCGATGCGGTAAACGCGTCATAACAGGCGACAATTTTAGCGCCGCGAATTTCTTCAATGGCCTTCGCGTGAAATCGCGAAATCATCCCGCAGCCAACAATGGCGAATCCAGTTTTCATCAAGTGTTCCTCTTTGTTCTCATGAGGAGGAACCACGGAAGGCACGGAATACACGGAAAGAGTTCTTGAGCATATTTCTTTCCGTGTCTTCCGTGTTTTCCGTGGTCTAAATTATTGTGTGAGTACGTGACAGTCAGGCAAGGAAGTCGATTCGGCAGACTTTTTTCTTGCCGGCCCAAACGAGCAAACCACTCTCAACGTTGATCATCTGGTCGATCCGTTCGACCTTTGTCTTGTCCTCGCCGAGCTTCATGCCACCTTGCCCGATCATTCTTCGAGCGTCGCTGTTTGAACCGCAAAGCTTCGTCAGACAGAGAAGTTTCAGTGCTTGGATGCTGCCGTCAGCTTCCAACACTGACTTTGAAATCGCGACAACCGGGATGTCCTGCGGGAGTGCTGACTTGTCGCCGATTTCCTGCTGCCAGCGTTCTGCGGCAGCGGCTCCGGAACCGGCGGCGTGGTAGTCGTCGATGACCGACTTTGCGAGCGTCGTCTTCGCATCTTTGGGGTGACCGGCCAGCAGCGTGTCGATTTCTTCCATCGGCAACTGAGTGAGCAGTTCGAAGTACATGCGCATCACCTCGTCGGGGATTTGCATGAACTTTTTCATCATCTCGTACGGCTCTTCGCTGATGCCGATGTAGTTGCCCAGGCTCTTGCCCATGCGGCGAACGCCGTCGAGACCGACCAGGATCGGCGACATGACTCCGACCTGCTGATTGATGCCGGCGTCTTTCTGTAAATCGCGAGCAAGCATGAAGCTGTAAAGCTGCTCGGTGCCGCCGAGTTCGATGTCCGACTTAATTTCGACCGAGTCCCAGGCCTGCATCACCGGGTACAGACATTCGTGGAGGAAGATCGGTTTCTCGTCTTTGTACCGTTTCGCGAAGTCGTCTCGCGTCAAAAGCTGAGCGACGGTCACCTTGCCGCAGAGATTCAGGATCTCGGGCAGGCCCATCTTTCCGAACCAGTCGCCATTGCGGTGAACTTCGGCGTTGTCGAGGTCCACGACTTTGCCGACCTGCTCCAGATAATCGCGAGCGTTGTTCTCGATGTCTTCTTCAGTCAGCTTTTTTGTGCGAGCGACATCTCGACCGCTGGGGTCGCCGACAAGAGCCGTCGCGTTACCAATAATGATGACTGCCTGATGGCCGAGTTCCTGAAACTGCCGAATCTTTCGCAGCGGAACGGTGTGGCCAAGGTGGACGTCGATGCCGGTCGGATCGATTCCGTACTTAATACGAAGCGGCGTTCCCGTTTCGAGACTCTTCTGAAGCTTCCCAGCCAGCTCTTCTTCAGGGACGATTTTCTCGACGCCGCGGCGGATAATCGCGAGTTGTTCTTCAACCGGTGGGAACTGCATGGCGGGATCGTAGACCGAGAGCTGGAGTGGAAACTGGATCGAGCGCGAAGGTTACCAACGCGTCGCGAGGCCTTCCAGCGTCGGAAGCCCGTAGGCTGGAACGAGCGAAGCGCTGTTCCGGCAGAACCCTGACAGTGAAATGCCGGAACTGCGCAGAGCTTGTTCCAGCCTACGATCTGTCTGCTGTCCGAATGCTGTTTGGCCGCTGGTTCGTTGACGAGCCTTTCCTGATCGAGTCTTCTGTCCGGTTGTCAGACCTTGTTCCACGGTCGTGCCCCTGTGAGAGACGATGATGAATTGCTTCGTTCAGAATTCACGAACCCGGATTGGGAAGCCACGTTGGCTGGATATAGCGGGTCTGCTGCTGCTGCTGACGATGCTCGGAGCTTTGTCCGGGTGCCAGCAATCGTCGGAGTACCCGTCGAGGCCGATCACGCTCGTTTGTCCGTGGGCGGTCGGAGGCGGGACGGACCGAGTCTCTCGGCAGATGGCGGTGTTTCTTGAAAGCGAACTCGGCACGCCGGTCAATGTTGTGAACGCGACCGGCGGCCAGGGAGTGACCGGGCACTCGCGAGGAATCCGAGCGAAACCCGATGGCTACACGATCTCGATGATGACTCTCGAACTGAGCATGCTGCACTGGCGAAACCTGACCGACCTCACATGGGAAGACGCCGCTCCGCTGATGTCGCTCAACGAGGACCCCGCGGCTCTGTTTGTGAAGGCGGACTCGGAATTCCAGACGGTGACGGACCTGAAAGCCGCGATCAAAGATCGACCGGGAGAGCTGAAAGCTTCGGGGACAGCGGCGCTCGCCGCGTGGCATCTCGCTTTGGCTGGGTGGCTGATCTCGCTTGATCAGAATCCGACGGACGTCATCTGGATGCCGTCGCAAGGTTCAGCTCCGTCTCTCCAGGAATTGATGACCGGCGACCTGGACCTCGTTTGCTGCAGTCTTCCTGAAGCAAAGAGCCTGCTTGTTTCCGGAGACGTCCGATGCCTCGGAGTGATGTCCGACGAACGCCAGGCTTCCGACGATTTCAAAGACTACCCGACGCTGAAGGAGCAAGGGTCCGACTGGACGCTAACCGGCTGGCGAGGCCTTGGAATTGCAAAGAACACTCCGCAGGAAATTCAGGACAAGCTCGTCGCCGTGTTGAAGAGGATTGTCAGCGGAGAAGCCCGCGTGAATGGCGAATCGTGGACCGAGTTCATGGACAATCAGGGGTTTGACCATACGTCGCGGCCGACGACCGAATTCGCCGACTTCCTGAAACACAATGACGAAATGTTCGGCAAGATCCTGAACCGGCCGGAGTTTCAGTCGGTTCAGTCCGGACCGGTGGGGCCGAATGTCTTTCCGGCGATCGCCGGCGGAATGTTTGGTCTGTCGCTCATCACAATTCTGATTGGAGCACGTCGTCGACCAGTTGTCGCAACGGGGGCGTCCGCGCCGAAGACCAGCGTTCAATGCATGATCGCGTCGGAAAGCTCAGCCTCGCCGCGAGCGTTGCTGTTATCAGGTTGTGTCGTAGCGGCGGTCGTCTTTCACATGCTGGCTGCCGACGTACTCGGGTTCGTCGCGACGTCGGCGATCATCTTGTTTGTGACGACCAAACTGCTCGGAGCAAGAGTCCTGACTTCGGCTGTCGTCGCGGTTGTGGCTTCAGTCGGAATCTACCAATTGTTCTCCGGGCTGTTGAGAGTGCCGTTGCCCATCGGATTTTTCTAACAGTTCTAAAAATTAGACGCAGAGCAAAGAGAGGACTCGCAGAGGCGCAGAGACCTCTCCTTTCTCTCTGCGTCTTTTTACTCAGCGACCTCTGCGTTCAAAAAACTTCACCACAAGCAACTTTGGAATTTCGGATGAGTGACGCGTTTCTGACAGCACTGGAAAACACGCTCACCCTGAAGGTGCTGGTCGTGATTCTGGTGTCGGCTTCTTACGGACTGTTCGTGGGGGCGATTCCGGGGCTGACGGCGACGATGGCTGTCGCGCTGATGGTGCCGTTTACTTTTTTTCGGTTGCGGCCTTGGGAACACGTTCAAAATACATCCCACTGGTAACTCGACGCGTTAGCGAGGGATTGTCTGACAATTCAGTCCCTCGCTTACGTGCTTTGAAGTTGCACAGTTTTGAGTCGCGAAGCAACGGCAGCGCATAGCCACGGGCGTCAGCCCAATGGCACTCACTTTGGTTTTTCTTTTGGTGGATTTTCGATTTGTTTGTTTTGTTTCTCGGTTTGTTTTTTCATGAATTTTGTCGATTTGGGACGCCGGGGATGAGCACGACGGGGATAGCTGCGGCCGGGACGGTTCGGCAGTTTGTCGCGAGAGGCAATCTGCAGCGCCGCTTCGTAACGTGTCGTCCATTCCGCGGCACTGCACGGCGGCTGGGTCAGCAGGAAACTCCGGAACGTGTCCCACACACCTTTGAAGCTCAGCCGACGCGGCGGAAGGCCGGCCACCCGAGCCGCCTGACGACGAAACTGAATCACCAGGTTGTAAGCCACCATCGACGTCAGCAGTTCCTTCTTCACCATCGACACGCTTTTCG
>Ga0316208_1002385_pt1 | contig 15367 bp, 13 predicted proteins | sample 3monopyrite_MG_FD_204944 | JGI IMG/M metagenome (GOLD analysis project Ga0316208, IMG submission 204944) | Microbial mat bacterial communities from mineral coupon in-situ incubated in ocean water Damariscotta River, Maine, United States -... | ecosystem: Environmental > Aquatic > Marine >... | reverse complement strand
ATGCCACGACCCAAGAGATCATCGGTGAGCCGTGTGCGGGAGAACCGCACGCACGGTTCGAACGGGGGCCTCCTGCTGACCATCGGTGCTTCGGCACCGGGAAGCCGGTAGGAGGTCTACCAGTGTGGAACCATCCTGAAGCACACCCAGGTGAGTACCTGAGAGCCCGGTTCATGAAGCCCCTTGGCCTTAGCGCAGCAGCCCTCGCCGCTGGCTGCCGCATGCCACGCTCTCGGGTCTCGGATATTCTCGCTGGTAAACGGCGGATCAGTGCAGACACAGCACTGCGGCTCGGTGCGTTCTTTCGAATGGAGCCCGCGGAATGGTTGGCCTTGCAGGCGGCGTGGGACCTCAGCCAGGCGACCGGGGATCCGACCATCGTGCCGCTGGACCCGGAGGGCTTCCTGCTGGGGCCCCTCGGTGCCACCCCGCTACCAAACTGCCGGCCGCCGCGACCCGAATTGACCGCCCCTGCGGGCCACTCACCAGCGTTGCTTGCGGCCGATTCGGGAGCGGAGTCCTACCAGCCCACGACGCATCAGGAGGTCCGCTACCCAGACGGGACCCGGGCTCTGGTGGTCAAGTGAGCTGGCCGCAGCTCCAGCAGGTCGTCGCTCAGAGAGTCCTCGACGATGCACTTCGGGTCTCGAGTGTGCTCACCGCGCTGGGAGTCCCACACGCCCTGGTGGGCGGGCTTGCCGTGGGGCTCCACGGACATCCCCGTGCGACCCGAGATGTCGACTTCATCGTCGGCGAGGCCGCGTTCGCGACGACTTCACCGCTGCTGACCTTCCGGGAGGAGCTCGTGGATGTGGTTCGATGGGGGGTGGTCGACCTGATCGCAGCGCTTCCTGGGGACCCAGTGCTCGTAGCCGAGCTCGCAGACGGGGCCCCTGGGGTCGTGCCGGTCGTGGGTATCGAGGTGCTCGTGGTGATGAAGCTTCGTGCGTCCAGGTCGCAAGATCTCGCCGACGTCGAGGCGGTGGTACGCGCAGGCGCGGATATTGCGGCGGTCCTCGCCTTTCTAAGAGAACATGAACCCGAGCATATTCCAGTGTTCAGCCGAATTGCGCAACGGGCACTCCTACAGTGACTGGGCGTCTTCGAGCCCCCCACCCTCAGTCACACCCCACCTTGGCCGACACCAGCTTCCCGTCGGGGCAGGTCCTCCACATCCCATCGACCTCCTCCTCCACGGCGACCGATCGCGGAACGACCACGCTGGCGGGGGGATTGGCGACCCATCTCTGTAGATCCCTCTCCAGGCCGGCCCTTCCGCCGCGATAGGTCGCTTCGATGGCGTCCAGACCGGACTGTCGGGTGCCCTCGACCTTGTAGGAGCGGAGGATGGCGGCGAGGGTCTGCTGGCCCCCTTTGCTGGAGAGCAGGAAGGCGGTGAGCGCCCAGCCGCGGATATAGAGCGGGCCGACCTTGCCCGAGGGAAGATCGTTCCATTGGGTGGGGTCGAGCACGATGGCCTCGACCTCGATATGGCCCTCTCGACGTAGAAAGTCGAGGTAGTAGGGAGGGGGGTGGACGGTGAGCACATTGCCTGAGATGCGGCTGTGCTCGAAGCACTGGGCCAGGCCCTCGTTGAGCCAGCGTGGCGTGCGACCCGCATAGCGGAACAGGAAGTGGCTGCCCTCATGGAGGAAGACCCCGATCATGGCCTCCCGGTCGTCCTGGGCCCACAGAGCGGCCTGGGGTGCGATCCCCGGACCGGCGCGAAAGAAGCCATTTGCCCAGGGGGGAAGGCCACTCTTCTTGGCGACCTGACGGTAGATGTCCCGGTCCCCATAGAGGGTGACATCGATGACCAGGGAGGGGGGGTAGGGGATGCCGAGGCCGTGGGCGTAGAAGTCCTGGACCCGCCCGAGGCGCTGGGAGAGTCGGGACCGGGTGGTCTGGGTGACCGTGGTGTCGACGGCCTGGATCTGTAGACTGAGGTCCGCCGCCCACGCAGCGGCGAGCAGCCAGATCACCGGGGATCGACCACGCGGCCGGTGAACAGCGGGCTGCGGGTCTCGGTATGCCAGATGACCCAGAAGAAGGGCCGATCGACAACGAAGTCGACGGGAGGGGGGGCCACGGCGGTGGAGGTGGTCTTCATGATGATGCCGGTGACCGCTGCGGCCTCGGTGCCCTCCTCGTCGACCTTGACGACCACCTTCTGGATGGCGGCGTCGAGGGTGAGGGCTTGCTCGGACATGCCGCTGTAGTCGCCCCCGCGGAAGGCGGTGGACAGCCCCATCTCCGCGAGGGGTTCGAGCAGATCGTAGCTGTACTCGGCCTGCCACTTGGGGAGGGCGATATTGACGGGGCGGCGTCCCGACATGGTGGTGCGGCCGAGCATCTGGGCATCGAGGCGGGCCTCGACCGACTCGAGTTCGACGCCCTCGTCGGGGAGCACGATGATCATCTGGGTGGCGCGCTCCTGGTAGGGGATGGCGACGGCGCTGAAGCCCTCCTCGTCGACATAGGAGAGGTGCTCGAGGGTGGCGTTCATGGTGGGCACATCGACCGACTCGGAGCCCACATGGAAGGGCATGGGCTTGGTATTCGCGAGGTCGAAGGGCACGGCCCACTTGCCCTTGAAGGCGACCGCGTTGGCGAGCACGACCTTGGCGCCCTGGACATCGGGGGGTTCGAAGAGTTTTTCGATCATGCCCTTGGTGTGCTCTTGGGTCCAGCGATTGATGGTGGCAGCGGCGGTGTTGGCATCGCTGAAGTCGAGCTGGGCGGGCTGCACCCGATAGTCGTCGGTGAGGAGCTGGGAATAGGACTCGAGCAGGCTGAAGCCGGTGTCGGTCCACAGGCCATTGGTGACGGTGAGCTCGGCGCCGAGGGTGTCGTTGTAGGCGGCGAGGGCCCGGGCGTTGTCGATATGCCAGGCCTCGTCGACCGGGGCTCCGAAGAGCGTTTCGAACTCGGCCTGAGTCTGGCCCCTTGCCCCGGCGGCGAGCATGGACAGGGCGATCTCGGCGCTGATGCCGCTGGTGGCGGTGTTGCCGTCGGCGATCTGCTGGTGGAAGCGCATGGCGAAGTCGGTGGCGCGCTTGCCATAGTCGGCGTTGACCGCGGCGCGGCTGGGTGAGGGCCTCTTCACGACACGCTCCGGCTGGGGCGTGGCCACATCGGCGGGGGCCTCTGGGGGAGCCTCGGCGTGGGCGGCGGACTCGGGATCGGGCTTATGGCTGCCGGCACAGGCGAGCAGCAGGGCGAGCAAAGATGTCACGGGGGACCTCCGGCGGCAGTCTACGGGAGGACAACCCGTCGGGGTCAGGGGAGGTTCCGGGAGCGGCGCGAGGGAGCGCTTTTTGTGGGGCTCGGTCGGTGCAGAGGTGGAGCGATTGGCGGGCGCGGGCGGGGTTCAGCGGGCGGAGCGGCCGGTGATCACGGGATGGCGGAGCCGCGCCAAGAGGCGGGTCATCGACAGCCCGATGAGCCCGACGCCTATCAGCGCCACAAAGCCCTCCCAGGCCATCTCTTCCCAATCCTGGGGCTCGGAGCGAAGCAGCAGGCCCGCCACGAAGTCGCCCAGCAGCAGCCCGCCAAAGACCGCCCCGGTCATTCCCCCGAGGCTCTCGATCACCCAGCTCCGGCCGCAGCTATTGCAGACGTAGGTCCGCTCGACTCCGGAGGGGATGCCGTTGGTGCGATTGGCGACCACCTTTGTGCACAGGGTCGCCTCACCACAGGTACAGTGGGGGATCGGCTCCAGGGAGCGGTACCGGATCTCGGGAACGGGCGCCCCTGGGACCACCGGGCTGTTTCGGAGCTGCCACGATGGAACCGAGGCCCAGACCAGCAGCGCTGTGCCCAACAGCCCGATCAGCATGGAGAATACCAGGCCCGCCACGTGGCCATCGTTGAGCAGCGTCAGCGTGCCGCCGACCATACCCACCGCCCCGAGTGCGGCCATTGGCAGGAAGAGCAGCGCGGCGAGCATGCCCCGTCTCCAGCGGGGTCGTACGACCAGCACGGTGCCGCAGCTCTGGCAGATGAAGTCGCGCTGGGAGACCCGATCGGTCTGGACCAGCCCGAGCAGCACCGAATCCTGCCAGTCCCGCATGCTGACCATCGTGGGCTCACCGCAGCGCCGGCAGCTTCGGATCTCTGCCTCCACTCGAACCTTCCCTTGCCCGGGGCAGTATAGGGTCGTGGGGAGGTTGCGGATGCGGATCGGTGCTGTGGGAATCGGAGCGGCGGTGCTGGGGTGGAGCCTGGGCTGTGTGGGCTTCATGGACGACATCCCCACCACCGGGGCACCTGCTCTGCAGCGCATCGGCGCTTGTGCGGGCTCGCCGCCCCCGCCCGGGCTCACCGATGCCATGGTCATCGACACCACGGGCATCGACTGGCTGCGCAATGGTGAGGCCCGGGGGCCTCGAGCCGTGGTGGAGCCGTGGTTTCGCAGCCTATCGCTGCCCTGCGATCAGCCCACGGTCGAGACGACTGGCGGCGAACCGCCCCACTTCCAGCTGCTCGGTCAGCCCAGCGACTGGCACGCCCCCACCGGCCGGACCTGGACCACCCGCAGCTGCGAAGACAGCAGCTTCAGCGGCCCGCACTACAGCGTGTCGATGACGACCGATGAGGACCTGGCCTGGATCTGGGTCACGGGCATTACCCTGTGATCGAGCGCGGCCGGGCGCTGTGGGCGCGGCATCGAACCGCGCTGCGCCCGACGATCTTCCTGGGCGGAGTGCTGTGGGACTACCTCACGCTGCGCATCGAGCGCACTCTCGATCATCTGCTGCTCCTGGCCTACTTCGCGGGTCTGCTCGCGGTGTTCGCGGTACAGCTCCGCATGGAGCGAGGGCGATGGGTTCCCGGAGCGCTTCGGGACAAGCCCTGGGCCCTGGAGTTTGCCGCTTCTTTCTGCATGGGCGCGCTGCTCTCGGCCCTCGGTATCGCCGTGCTCCGAGCGACCCACCCCGGCCCGGCGGCCCTATTCATCGGGGTCCTCGCAGGCCTCGCCCTGGCGAACGAGGTTGGAGCGGGCGCCATGCGCGGGGTGGCGATGCGCTTTGCGATGGTGGGTTTTCTGGGCTTCCAGCTCGTGTCTCTGGTCACACCGATCTTGTTCAGCCGCCTGGTCGGGGTCGGGTGGGGGCTGCTGGGCGCAGCGGCCGCGACGGGAGCGCTGCTCTATGCGGCAGAGCGGGGGAAGAGCCGGAAGAAGTCGTCGTGGGCGCGGGATCGGCTCGTGCCTATCGCCTCCGCTGCGGGGGGCGTGGCCGCGCTGCTCGCCCTGATTCAGCTCGGGGTCGTGCCCCCGCTGCCCCTGGTGTTGCGCGAGGCCGTGCTCGCCCGGGATGTCACCCGCTCGGGCGAAGACTATGTGCTGGTCGAGCCCCACCGGCGCCCCGCCCTGTTCCAGCTCCTCCTGGGGCCGCCCCAGATCTCCTGGGCTCCAGGGCAGAGCGTCGCTGTCTACACCGCCGTGTTCGCGCCGCCAGCTGTGGATCTGGTGCTCTACGCAGTCTGGGAACACTACGATCCTGAGCACGAGGCCTGGGTCCGGACCGACCGCATCGCTCAGTCCATGCAGGGCGGGCGCTCGGCCGGGTGGCGGAGCTGGACCCGAAAACGCCATGTTCAGACGGGCTCGTGGAGGGTTCGGGTCGAGACGGAGCAGGGCCGGGAGGTCGGGCGCATCCGGTTTGAGATCGCTCAACCCGAACCCCTGGTGGAATCCGAGGCCCCCGTCGATTAGTCCGCCACCGATGATCGAAGTCGACCAGCTCACCAAGATCTACGGCTCCAACCGCGCCATCGACGGCCTGTCCTTCACGGTCGACAAGGGCGAGGTCGTGGGCTTCCTCGGCCCCAATGGCGCGGGCAAGAGCACCACCATGCGCATCCTCGCCGGGGCGCTCGGGGCCAGCAGTGGGCGCGCCTTGGTCGGGGGGATCGACGTGCTCGAGGACCCCACCGCGGTCAAGTCCCTGGTGGGCTACCTGCCCGAGAGGCCGCCGCTGTACACCGAGATGACGGTGCGGGCCTATCTGTTGTTCTGCGCGCGCATCAAGGACGCCACGGATCCCCGCGCGTCGGTGGAGTCGGCCATTGACAAGGTCGGGCTCGGCTCGGTCGCCCACCGCCTCATCGAGCACCTCTCCAAGGGCTTTCGGCAGCGGGTCGGCATCGCCCAGGCCCTGGTCCACCAGCCCCAGGTGCTCATCCTCGACGAGCCCGCCAGCGGCCTCGACCCCGCCCAGCGTGTCGAGATCCGCAAGCTCGTTCGCGAGCTCGCCGATGGCGACACCACCGTCATCCTCTCCACCCATGTGCTGCCCGAGGTCGAGGCCATCTGCGACCGGGTGGTGATCATCGACCAGGGCGTCATCAAGCTCCAGGGCCCGGTCGACGACCTCGAGGGCTCCGGCCGCGCCATCAGCCTGGTCGTGGCCCGCCCGGACGAGGCCCTGGTCGAGACCCTGGCCGCTCTCGATGGGGTCGATGGGGTGCAGAACACCGGAAAGGGTCGCCTGCACGTCTCTTCCACCGGCGATGTGCGCGAACAGGTCGCCCGGGTCGCGGTGCCCTTTGGCCTGCTCGAGCTCAAGTCCCAGCACGCCCTCGAAGACGTCTTCCTCCGCCTCACCCGGGAGGATGGATGATCAAGATCCTCACCCTTGCCAACCGCGAGCTACGGGCGCTGTTCAGCACCGCCATCGGCTGGCTCGTTCTCACCGCCTACCTGCTGGTCACCGGAGTGTTCTGGTTCAGTGGGGTGGTGGGCTATGCCGAGCGCTCGGCCGATAGGGTCTACGACCCCTATGCAGCGGCCCAGATGCAGCTCCCCATGCTCATCGGCGAGTTCTTCGGCAGCTGCTCCATCATCCTGCTGATGATCACCCCGGCCATCTCCATGCGCCTATTCAGCGAGGAGTTCAAGCAGCACACCATGGAGCTGTTGTTCACCTCACCACTGAGCATCACCCAGATCGTCATCGGCAAGTACCTCGGCGCGATGGGTTTTCTCGCCATCCTCCTCGCCGCAACCCTGCACTACCCCGTCAGCCTGGCGCTGTTCGGCGATGTGCACCTGCCCATGTTCGCCGTCGGCTACGCCACCCTGATGCTCATGGGCAGCGTGATCATCTCGATCGGCATGGTGTTCAGCGCGTACACCTCCAACCAGATCGTCGCCAGCGTGCTCACCCTGGGCAGCTCCCTGGCCCTGTTCATGGTCGGGGTCCTGGCCGGCACCCCGGACGACTGGCAGTACAAGCTCGGCATGTCCACCCACCTCTCCGAGCTGCTCCTGGGCATGGTCCGCCTCTCCGATGTCGCCTACTTCGTGATCCTCACCGGGGTCGGGCTGTTTCTCACCCACCAGCGCCTGGAGTCCTTCCGATGGCGCTGATCGCTCGCTGGGCATGGGTGTTTGGGCTGGCTGGAGTGCTCTCGCTGCTCTCGTCGGTGACGATCTTCTGGTTGCTGGGCAGCTTCGATGGGCGGGTCCAGGGCTTCCTCGCCATCGGCGCCGCTCTGTTGTTCGCCTACGCCGCTCTCGATCGCGACCGCCTCTCCGATGCTGCCTCCACCCGGGCGTTCAGCTACTCCAGCGGCTCCACCCTGATGCAGCTCCTCGTCATCGTGATCGGTCTCGTCGGCTTTGTGCTCGCGGAGCGCTACGACCAGACCTGGGATGTCACCGAGGAGGGCGAGTACACGCTCTCCGAGCACAGCCGAAAGGTGCTCGCCGGGGTCGACGAGCCGGTCCGCTTCCTCGCCTTCATCGACGAGCGCAACGGGCGGCTCCAGGTCGAGAGGCTGCTGCGGCTGTACGACGAGGCCTCCGACCAGGTCTCCATCGAGTGGATCGACCCGCTCTCCAACCCCCAGAAAGCGCGCCTCTACGACGTGACCACCGCGCGCACCCTGGTGATCCAGCAGGGCGACCGCATCCAGACCCTCAGCAGCGACTTCACCGAAGAGGTCATCACCCAGAAGCTGGTGATCGTGCAGTCCGAAGAGGACCACATCATCTGCTGGTCGGTCGGCCACGACGAAGCCGACCCCGATGACGAGTACTCGGCAGATGGGCTGGGCAGCGTGGTCATCGCCCTCGAGGCGCTCAACTTCCAGGTGCTTCGCCAGAATATCGCCACCGAGGGGATCTCTCGGGAGTGCGAGGCCCTGGTTGTGGCCCGCCCGCGCACAGACTGGCTGCCCTTCGAGCGCGAGGCCCTTGCCGCCTATCTCGCCGAGGGGGGCCGGGTGATGGTGCTGCTCGACGATGCTCCGGTGCTCTACGAAGTCGCCGCGGCCGCACAGGGGGCCCCGGTTCCGCCCACTCCAGACGGCTTTGTCGCCGACCTCGAGCGCTTCGGGGTCCGGGTGGGCGACGATATCGTGCTCGATCCCGATCCCCGCAACCAGATGGTCGGCGTGGACGACCCCAGCATGATGGTGCTCTCGGGCCAGGGCATCGTGCAGCACGCCATCACCGACGGGCTCGCAGCCGCCATCATCGTGCGGGTGGCGCGCTCCGTCTCCACCATCGACGATATCGATGGCATCGCACTGCACCCGCTGCTCCGGGCCAGCGTGGAGTCCTGGGCCGAGACGGATCTGTCCCGCGAGCCCATGCCCGATCTCGACGAAGAGCTCGTGGGAGAGGTGCCCATCGCGGTCTGGGCCGAGATCGCCAACCCCGACATCCTCCAGGTCGTCACGCCTCCGCCGGGCTCCGAGCCCCTCGATGGGGCGGTCCCGGGTGCAGCGGGCGGGGAGCTCGTGCTCGGCACCGATCCCGGCGACTTCCGAGCCGATCTCGGACGGGCGGTGCCGGCGGACTTCGCTCCCAAGCCCGGCGGCCGGCTCGTGGTCTATGGGGACACCGACTTCGCCACCAATCAGTTCCTGCTCCTGGGCAACAACCGCGATCTCTTCCTCAACACCATCGCCTGGCTGGTCGACGAAGAAGATCAGATCGGCGAGCGCCCCGAGGCGGGAGAAACTCTCGACATGACCGGCATGGAAGCGGGCCTGCTCTGCTTGGTGAGCATCGTCTTCGTCCCCGGCATGGCGGCGCTGTTGGCGGCTTTCACCCTGGTTCGGCGGCGGTTCTTGTAGTACGTGGGTGGGACACCGGAGATCGAATGTCCCTGCTCCTGGCTCTGTGGGCCTGCAAGTCCACCCCCACGCCTCCTACCACCGACGGCGATCCCCTCGTGATCACTGGGGTTCCCGACCCTATCGCCCCCTGTGGAGACGCTCCGATCGAGCTCGAGCTCGGTAGCGCGGTCGACGGGCTCTCCAGCGTGGAGTGGGTCCTCGGAGACGCCTTCGGGGTCGCCGCGCTCGACGGGTCCGGCACCTCCCGCAGCTTCCAGCTCCCCGCCGCCGCCATCGCCGATAGCTGTAGCCTGCCCACCTGTCAGACCTCCCTCGAGGTGACCATCCGGGTCGGTGCGGCCTCCATCCGCGCCAGCGCCGACGCAGTCGTGCTCACCGACCTCGATCCCACCCTGCGCCTCGATGGCGAGCTCCTCGAGGACCTGGAGCCGGTCTTGTACGTCACCGACGAGGTCCTCGAGGCCTCTCTCGAGCTGGTCGCCACCAATCCCGATCGGCTCGTCGTCTCCGCGGCCTCCTGTGTCTCCGGGGCCGACTGTATGCGGGCTCCGATGGTCTACGACGGCGGGGGAGACTGGGTGGTCGACGCCTCCGAGCTCCTCTCCTGCGTCTCCGGCCAGCTCCTCGACGACTGGGAGGTCCAGCTCGAGGTCGAGGTCGAGCACTGTGAGCAGCCCCTGATCCTGCTCCCCGGGGGCGTTCGGTTCATCGAAGCCGACTGCGATGGGGATGGGCTGCTCCCCCGGGTCGGGGGGGAGGGGGACTGCGACGACCTCGATCCCTCGGACGAGGCCTCTCTGGGGGAGTATGTCTATGCCGACACCGACCTCGATGGATTCGGCGACGAGGCCGACCCCGGCCGCATCCTCTGTCCGACCGACCCCCCGCCCACCGATCCCGTCGCCAGCAATAACGACGACTGCGACGACACCGATCCCGAGTTCTACCTCGGCGCTCCGGACTCCGTGTGCGATGGGCTCGACCAGAACTGCGGCTTTGGCCCGGATGACGAGGCCCCGGTCGTCATCATCTACCCGGACACCGACGGGGACGGGTGGGGCTTCAACGACGGGTTCCTCTCGGACGCGGCCACCATCTGCGACCTGCCCATCTCCGGCTGGGGCCCCCTGTCCGACTGTGACGAGACCGGCCCCAATGCCCTGCAGATCAATCCGGCCATGGATGAGGATCCCCTCACCCCCTACGATGACAACTGCGATGTCTCCGCCGCCTGCGGGTCGGACTGCGACACCGCCATGGAGGTGATCTTCGCGACGGGCACGGGCCTGGTCGCCGTCGAAGACCCCATGGCCCTCCCCCCGGACTTCATCCCCCTCCGGAGCTGGACCGAGACCCCCATCGATGTGGGCTACGCGGACCTGATGGGGGATGGGCAGCTCGACGCCATCGTGGTCTTTGCGGACTCGGTCGTCATCGAGCACGATCTGGCGGACCCCACTGGGGGCTCAGAGGTCCTGGCATCCGTCGGGGGCGGTCGGATCGAGGTCGGAGACTTCGACCAGGACGGGCTACAGGATGTCTTGTTGGGGTCCGATGAGGTCGCCACCGTCTACTGGGGAGGGGCCTCTCCTTTCGCCTCCACCGCCCTCGATCTCGGGGATATCGTGGGGAGGGGAGATTTCGATCTGGACGGTTGTGACGACCTCGTCGTGCTCGACAGCGTCGACCTCGGGTCCTACGACACCGTCTCCAATATCTTCTTCGGCACCCCCGCAGTAGGGGGTGGATGTGAGCGCAGCTTCGTCGCGGCGCCCTTCCTCACCAGCGGCCCCTCGGACCTCGCGATCGGCGACCTCGATGGAGTGTCGGGACCCGAGCTGGCGGTGGCGATGCGCACCACCGGCACCGTCTCCGCTCCCGTCTCCACGGTCCAGTCACGGGTGGTCGAGTTCAGCGGGCGCAGCCTGATCGAGGTCTCCATCGGGGTCAGCGGGGCGCGCAGCGTGGCCATCTCCGGGGATAATCGCCTGGCTCTGGGGCACGAGCCCACCGGGATCAACCTCGGCGTGTCGATCTGGGAGAAGACCACGGGCTACGGCCTCGTCGACGCGCTCGAGGGCACAGAGGTCAGCGACCTGCTGTTCTATGCGCTCGATGGGGGAGCGGGCCTGGAAGATCTCGTGGTCCTCACCGACGAGCCCGGCGGCTTCGATCGGCTCTACTTCGATGGCGACCCCACCAAGCGCGAGTTCCTCGGCTTCGACATCCCCTCGGCGGGGGCGCGGGTGATGCCCTTCGCGGACGGCTTCGGGTATCGGATGTGGCTCTTCGTCTCCCGGCATCCAGACGGATCTGGCAATGACAACAGTCGCATGTACCGGGTCAATCAGCAGGCCTCGGTGAACGAGATCAGCCTCGTCGTCGAGGGGGCTGTGGCGCCCTATGCCGCCTTCCCTCCCTCCCACTTCCCGCCCACACATCCCGCACAGGACTACCCCCTATGAGTCGGCGGATCGTGGTGAAGGTGGGCACCGCGGTGGTGTCCCGGCCCGATGGCAAGCTGGCCTTGGGGCGGCTCGGGGCCTTGGTCGAGCAGCTCTGCGAGCTCGCAGAGGCCGGGCATCAGGTCTTGCTGGTCAGCTCGGGTGCGGTGGGTCTGGGCGCGGCGCGGTTGGGGATGAGCCGCCCCACCGCTCTGGCGGATCGTCAGGCGGCGGCTGCCACGGGTCAGGGCTCGCTGATCGCCCTCTACGATGGGCTGTTCCGGCGTCAGGGCCGCTACTGCGCTCAGGTGCTGCTCACCGAGTCGGACTTCCACCACCGGGCCCACTATCTCAACCTGGCGACCGCGCTCGAGCGGCTGCTCCAGCTCGGCCTGGTCCCGGTCATCAACGAGAACGACGTGGTGAGCACGGTCGAGCTGGCCCTCACCGGCCAGGTGTTCGGCGATAACGACCGGCTCGGGGCCCTGGTCGCCAGCAGCATCGGGGCCGATCTGCTCGTCCTGCTCTCCGATGTCGACGCCGTCTACACCGCCCCGCCGGGCACTCCCGGGGCCGAGCGCATCCCGATCTGGTCCGAGGGAACCGCTTTTCGGGCCGGCCAGGCCAGCGCCGGGGGGACCGGGGGCATCCAGAGCAAGGTCGCCGCTGCCCGCATCGCCGCCAGGGCTGGGGTCCAGGCCGTCATCGCCAGCGGGCTGGGGGAGTCCGGGGTGCTCGATGTGGTCCAGGGTCGGGATGTGGGCACCCGCTTCCCCGCCGAGCCGGGCATGAACCGCCGCCGCCAGTGGATCGCATTCGCCACGGTTCCAGCGGGCCGGTTGCAGGTCAACACCGGTGCGCGCGAGGCGCTGATCGAGCGCAAGGCCAGCCTGCTTTGGCCCGGTGTGGTCGCCGTCGAGGGCGAGTTCGGGGCCGGGGCGGTGGTCGAGGTCTGCTGCGAAGACCGGGTCTTTGCGCGGGGGGTCGTGGGCCAGCCCAGCTCCGCGCTGCGGTCCGGGCTCGGTGGGGTCGAGCGGGGTACCGTGCTGCACCGCGACGACCTCGCCATCCTGGAGGAAGCATGAATCGCCTCGCACTCGCCGCCCGCCGCGGGGGTCGTCAGCTCGCCACCACCAGCGGAGCCGAGCGCTCTGCTGCGCTCCATCGCATGGCCGATGCCCTGCTCCGCCGCCGCGCCGAGCTCCTCGTCGCCAACCGCCTCGATGTCCAGGCTGCCCAGCAGCAGGTCGAGTCCGGCCAGATGACCCCAGCCCTCGCCGCTCGGCTGCCCCTGTCCGAGTCCAAGCTCGATGGGCTGGCGGATGGGCTGCGCTCCCTCGCCGATGCGCCCGACCCCGTCGGCAAGCTGCTCCGCCGCACCCGCCTCGGCGAGGGGGTGATGCTCGAGCAGCGCACCGTGCCCATCGGGGTGTTGCTGGTCATCTTCGAGGCCCGCCCCGACGCCCTGGTCCAGGTCATGGGCCTGGCCATCCAGTCGGCCAATGGGCTGCTGCTCAAGGGGGGCAGCGAGGCGCTCCACAGCAACCGGGCCCTGTATGCCGTGCTCAGCGAGGCTCTGGCCCCGTTGCCTGGGGATGCGGTGGGCTTGGTGGAGACCCGGGCCCAGATCTCCGAGCTGCTCGCTTTGGACGGGCTGATCGATCTGGTCATCCCCCGAGGGGGCAACGCGCTGGTGCGCTATGTGCAGCAGCACACCACCATCCCGGTGCTCGGCCATGCCGATGGGGTGTGCCATATCTTCGTCGACGCCGCCGCAGAGCCCGCTATGGCCGAGGCCATCGTGCTCGACTCCAAGACCGACTACCCCGCGGCCTGCAACGCGATGGAGACCCTGCTCCTGCATCGCGAATACCCCCGCGCAGACGAGCTGATCTTGGCGCTACAGGGTGCGGGGGTCCAGCTCTTCGGGGTGGGGGAGTCGGCGGCTCGGTGGGGTCTGTCTCCGGCCCCGGACCTCCACCACGAGTACTCGGATCTGGCCGCTACGGTCGTGCTGGTGGGCGGGCTCGACGAGGCGGTCGACCATATCCATCGCTATGGCTCGGGTCATACAGAGTGCGTGGTCAGCGCCGATCCCCAGGTCGCCGAGGGGTTTCTGTCCCGGGTGGACAGCGCCAGCGTGTTCCACAACCTGTCCACGCGCTTCGCCGACGGGTATCGCTATGGGCTCGGGGCCGAGGTGGGGATCAGCACCTCGCGGATCCATGCGCGGGGTCCGGTGGGGGTAGAGGGCCTGCTCACGACCCGGTGGACGGCCCGGGGTGCGGGGCACACGGTGGGGGCGGTGTCGAGGGGGGAGTGGAGCTTCGAGCACGAGTCGTTGTAGGGGGACAGGTGCTGTGGGCGGACGATGATCGGGACAATCAGGGCCACGGGACGGAAGACTGTCGAAAAGTGTATCTACTTGCCACCGTCGGATGATGTCGGTGAAGGCACACGCACACCGATCATGGACACGCTGGCGGACGCGATCACCAGCATGCCGGCCAGGTGCACTCCCCAACCCACGCCCACGGCGAGCGCCAGCATCGACAACAGAATACCGGCCTCGGTGACTACGAGGCCGATTCCGAGTCGGCCATGTCGCAGAATGGCGACCACCAGCCCAACGGACCCCACGAAGAGACTTGACATATGTGTGGGTCTTCCTGGTAGTTTGGTCGAACACAGGAAGATGTTCGCGACGAGGATCAGGATCCAGGTGGCCACCCCGAGAGCGATCCCCGACCGCCGATCAAGCATCCAAGATCCCCAATGCGTTCTCCGTGAAAGCACCCATGCCGCTCGTGGTCCCAATGACAGCCGGTTTAATGCCCTTTATTACTGCAGGATAGCCGAACAGTCAACCTGAAATCCCAGCCGCAGCCCCACCCACGAGACGATCGGGCTCACCCGTCAGGCTCGGGATCCGGGCGCGATGGGGCGCCGTCGAACGGGTGGGCGCCGCTTGATTTTTCCGGGCGGAGCGCCTGGCCTGCGTCGCGATGGAGACCCTGCTCCTGCATCGCGAATACCCCCACGCAGACGAGCTGATCTTGGCGCTACAGGGTGCGGGGGTCGAGCTCTTCGGGGTGGGGGAGTCGGCGGCTCGGTGGGGTCTGTCTCCGGCCCCGAACCTCCGCCACGAGTACTCGGATCTGGCCGCCACGGTCGTGCTGGTGGGTGGGCTCGACGAGGCCATCGCCCATATCCATCGCTACGGCTCGGGTCATACCGAGTGCATCGTCAGCGCCGATCCCCAGGTCGCCGAGGGGTTTCTGTCCCGGGTGGACAGCGCCAGCGTGTTCCACAACCTGTCGACGCGCTTCGCCGACGGGTATCGCTATGGGCTCGGTGCCGAGGTGGGGATCAGCACCTCGCGGATCCATGCGCGGGGTCCGGTGGGGGTAGAGGGCTTGCTCACGACCCGGTGGACGGCGCGGGGTGCGGGGCACACGGTGGGGGCGGTGTCGAGGGGGGAGTGGAGCTTCGAGCACGACCGTCTGGTGTAGGCCTTCCGCCCCTCTCCCGACCGACCCGGCAGGGGAACGCTCGGATGACTGCGGCAGAGCGGCCCAGTACCCGATCGGGGTAGAGGAAGGGACCGGCGAGTCGAGCGTCGAAAAGCTCCTATTGGTCGGCTGCGCCGAACAAAGGGGGGCGAGGCCCCCCTTATGCAATCCCCCGCAGGGGGCCCCTTCGGCCCCCTCGTCCCCCCGCTGTTGAACGAAACCGCTCCGCGGTAGCTGAAGACGCCAGGTCGTAGCGCGTCAATTCCCCGGGGTTCCGGCGGCCGACCTGTCGGTGAGGGAGCGGCACGGATGGTCGGC
>Ga0316208_1002383_pt1 | contig 15373 bp, 16 predicted proteins | sample 3monopyrite_MG_FD_204944 | JGI IMG/M metagenome (GOLD analysis project Ga0316208, IMG submission 204944) | Microbial mat bacterial communities from mineral coupon in-situ incubated in ocean water Damariscotta River, Maine, United States -... | ecosystem: Environmental > Aquatic > Marine >... | reverse complement strand
GTTTAGGGTTAATCTTATGATTGATTCCGCCTATTTCCATAGTTCCGGCGAAACGCGTAAATCCGTTCATGGGAGTAACCGCCACTTTGGCTTCTACCAAAATAGCCGGAGTGCTAATACCAGTATCACGATCAACATTTATTCGATATCCTTTCCCTGCCTGAATAGGAATTTTTAAACCGACTTTTTTGGCGAAATTTGAACTCCATGCTCCTGTTGCAAGAACGTACTCATCTGCTGAAATGCTTCGATTTTCGGTTCTAACAGATTGAATTCCTTCGGAAGAAACCGTAAGGTCTATTACCTCCTCGTTGGTGTGAAAAACAACCCCCTTTTTTGATAAAAAATCTACCATGTTTTTCATAAATATTGAAGGAGTCATATGAGCGTCACAGTCATAGTAAACCGCACCTTCAACATTTAAATCAATATTTGGCTCGTACTTTTTAGTTTCTTCCGCACTTAGACGAATAGCAGATAAACCTGCTTCTAACGACCGCTTTCCAACCACCCATTCGTTTGCTAACGCTTTCTCAGTTTGACACAACATTAATAGGCCATTGCGCTCGTAATGAAAGTCAAATTCATTGGAAGCTTTTAAATCTTCATACAAATCTCGACTGAGTAAATTAATCTCTTTAATAATAGGAATTGCCTTTTCAACCTTTTCTTGGGTAGCCGACTTTTTAAAGGCCCAACTCCATTTTAAAAAATCGGAATCCAATCTGGGCTTCACATAAAATGGACTGGCAGAATTAAACATCCATTTTAAACCCTTTGTTATAATACCTGGTGACGATAAAGGTATAATGTGGCTTGGAGTGATATAGCCTGCATTTACGTGCGATGCCCCACTTTTCATATCAGACTGATCAATTACGATTACTTCATGCCCTTGCCTAATAAGATAATAAGCAGAACACAAGCCGATAATTCCTCCACCAATAATTACTACTTTTTTATTCATAGAATCAACTTATAAAACTTCTATATAACCTGAAATCCATATGCGTACGGATCATCTTCGGGATCTATCGTAATTGTATTGTGTCCATAAATTTTGGCCCACCCTTTTATACTTGGTATAATCCCTTTCTTTCCTGCAATTTCAACTTCCTCTTCTATACAACCTTCGAAGGTAGAACCTATAAAACTTTCATGAATAAATGGCTCTCCTTTCTTGAGCTTCCCTTGAGCATACAACTGCGCCATCCGCGCGGAAGTTCCCGTACCACATGGGGAACGATCAATTGCCTTATCACCATAGAAGACAGCATTTCTTGCTGTAGAATTGCTATTTAATGGAGTCCCGGTCCATTCCATATGACTCACATCACGAATGGTAACATCATCGGGATGAATAAACATATCGGGGTATTTTTTATTGATTCGATCTCTTACAACTTGCGAATACTGAATAAGCTTACTCGCTGTAAAATCTTGAACCCCGCTGAAATTATCTTGAGGATCTACAATAGCATAATAATTACCTCCATAGGCAACATCGAAAGAAATCTCACCTAGTTCTGGACATTCTACCGTTAAATTTTCTGCAGCCAAATAAGAAGCCACATTCTTTAGTTTAACCCAGCGCACTTTTCCGTCTTCTTCCTTGTATTCGATTTCTACCAATCCCGCCGGAGTTTCCATTCGAATGTGTCCTGGAGATTTAGGATGAATAAGGTTTTCTTCAATTGCGATAGTGATGGCTCCAATCGTACCATGTCCACACATGGGCAGACATCCTGAGGTTTCTATAAATAAAATCCCAAAATCATTTTCTGGAAATTGCGGTTCAAAAAAGAAACTTCCACTCATCATATCATGCCCTCGAGGCTCAAACATTAAGCCTTTTCGAATCCAATCGTATTCTGATAAAAAATGCTGGCGCTTTTCACTCATTGAAACACCTTTTAAAGGTGGCTTTCCCGTAGTTACCACTCGAACTGGATTCCCACAAGTATGGGCATCAATGCATTGATAGGTGTGCTTACTCATTCTTGGTTTTGGCAATATAGTTGTTCATTCGATTTTCCAAAATTTGTAATGTAACCGTTCCTTCCTCAAGAATCACTTCATGAAAAGCTCTAATGTCGAATTTTGCTCCAAGTTCTTTTTCGGCTTTTTTTCGCAGTTCGCGTATTTTTAATTCACCAATTTTATACGATAGCGCTTGTCCAGGCCAAGAAATATATCGATCTGTTTCGGTATTTACTTCATGTAAAGACAAAGCCGTATTCGACGCCATATAGTTCACTACTTCCTCTCTGCTCCAACCTTTTGCGTGTATTCCTGTATCGACTACCAAGCGGCAAGCACGCCACATTTCGTAGGTGAGTTGGCCAAATCGCTCATATGGAGTTGTATACATGCCCATTTCGGCGGCCAGGAATTCGCTATATAAACCCCATCCTTCTCCATAAGCAGACAAGTACATATTTCGTCTAAATTGAGGAATTTCTTCACTTAGTTCATTGTTTAAACTACCTTGTAAATGATGTCCTGGCACCGCTTCATGTACTGTAAGCGCGGGCAGTGTATAAAGAGGTCGACTTGGTAAATCGTAGGTGTTAACCCAATAAAAACCAGGATTTGTACTATTCTTACTCGTTCCAACATAACGACCACCTGTATATTTAGGAGCAATGGCATCCGGAACTGGTGCGACACCGTACGGTTTTCTTGGCAAGGTTTTAAAGAATTTAGGCAACTGTGCATCGGCACGTTTGGCCATATCTCTAGCGTGCATCAACAATTCTTTAGGGGTAGTAGCATAAAATTGCGGATCGGTTCTAAGAAATTTCAGGAATTCGGCAAAGCTTCCTTTAAAACCGACTTCTTTAATAATCTTTTCCATCTCCGCTTTTATTCGAGCCACTTCACCCAATCCAATGGTATGGATGTCGTCTGCCGTATACTGGGTGCTGGTGGTATAGTAATTAATTCTATTTTGATAATATGCCCTACCGTTTGGTGTTTCGGATACGCCAATTGTTTTTCGCGTTTTCGGAAAGTACTCGTTTTCAAAAAAGGTTTTTATTCGTCTGAACTGCGGTATAACATTTTGCGACACTGTATTTTTAGCAGCTGTTAATACCGAGTCTTTTTGAGCTTGAGAGAGATCGCTCGGTAAATTTTTGAACGGACCATAGAAAAAACTATCTTCATAATTCGCTACGATATGAGAATCGTAAGTAGATTCGTAGCCTTTAAAAATTACACGAGGCTGCGACACTCCTTTCTCCAAACCTTCACGAATAAGAGGTAAAAACTGATCCACCCTACCTGGTATGGCATTCAATCGATTTAAATACGATTTCACCTGATTATAATTCGTTAAAGGTCTTACCATATAGGGTAAACTCACATGAAAACCAGAATCGGATAACAACGGATTTAGATACCGCTCAAATTCAAAATAATCGATTCGATCTTGCAATTGAAATTGAAGTAGCGAAAGAGAAATGTTTTCCGTTTCGGTTAATTCGGCAGCATTGATTTGCTTCAACTCCTCTAACATTTCTCGCGAAAAAACGGCTTCAGATTCAAAATAGGATTTGCTATGCAATCCCAATGGGTATTGTTTGCTATCATATCCTTTATGGTTTTCCACCTTTTGAATTATTGTTGCCAATTTTTTAGCAGTAGATTGTCCAAACATACTCTTGGAACTAAAGATCCCAAGAACACATAACAACAAAATATATTTCCTCAAGCGTACATGCATATCTATTTATTTTAAGACTCCTGGAAGCAGATGCTCAGGAAAGTTTTGATAACTAAAAGGGCGCACCCATCGTTTGATAGATTGATTACCAACGGCTGTGAATCGACTATCCGTACTTGCTGGATAAGGCCCACCATGCGTCATGGAGTCGCATACCTCGACTCCTGTGGGAACTCCGTTAAAAATAATTCTCCCTACGCGATCTTGCAAAGCTTCAACTATGGGAGTAAGATTAGAATAATCTTCTTCCTCGGCAATAATAGTACCCGTTAGTTGCCCTTCCAAATTGTTAATTACTTGCAATAATTCATCTTCATCTTCACATTGTACTACCAAAGAAAAAGGTCCAAAAACTTCTTGTTGGAGCTTCTTGTTTTTTAATAAAGCACTTCCCGAAACAGTTGCAATAGCAGCCGACGCGTAATTATTTGGTTTCTCGGCATCAAATTTAGCTACCAATTGAATATCACTCTGAGAAAGCACCTCATCTTCATTTTTATTAAACGCACTCTTAATATTGGGATGTAACATACATTGCGCATCGATAGCTACGGTTTTCGCACCCAAATCTTCAACAAAATTGGCGAGTTTCGAACTTTTAATAGTGAGCAGTAAACCAGGGTTTGTACAAAATTGTCCTGTACCTAATACAATAGAATTTGCATAAGTTGACGCAATAGCATCGAATCTATTTTCGATTGCATTTGGTGTAATGATCACTGGATTTACACTTCCCATTTCTGCAAAAACAGGAATGGGTTCTTCTCTTGTTGCTGCCAAATCATACAAGGCTCTTCCTCCTCGAATGCTCCCAGTGAAACCAACCGCTTTTACTAATGGATGTTTCACTAATTCTTGACCTACTTCGATGCCAGAACTATTTAAATTTGAAAAAACACCTTCCGGCATTCCAGTATCTTTGGCAGCTTTTACAATAGCCGAGGCCACTAGCTCTCCTGTTCCTGCATGCATGGGATGGGACTTTATCAAAACAGGGCATCCAGCTGCTAAGGCACTAGCCGTGTCACCACCAGCAGTAGAGTATGCCAACGGGAAATTACTCGCACCAAAAACGACTACGGGCCCCAAAGGAATAAGCACTTGGCGTAAATCTGGTTTGGGCATTGGAGTTCGATCTGGCATCGCGACATCTATTGTTGGCTGCCTCCATGTTTCAGTTTCTACTAAAGTGGCAAACATTCGTAGTTGACCAACAGTTCGACCTCGTTCTCCTTTTGCACGACCTTCAGGTAAACCAGTTTCACTCATATATGTATGGATGAGAAGGTCGTCTAAGGCCATAATCTCATCGGCGATCGCATTCAAAAAAGCCGCTCTTTTCGAACCTGGTAATTTTCTGTATTCCGTAAATGCATTGGCCGCAAGTTTTACCGCGTGATCTATTTCTTGTGAGGTTGCCTCCGTAAACTGTACTTCGTTTGCCTTATTTTCTTTTGGATTAAATGAAGAATATGTTTTGGCACCCAGGGCACTCGTTTGAAATCCAATATAATTTTTACCTGTTATCATAGGTCATTAATACGTTTTAGATGTGAATCAATGTCCACTGGTTTGTGTACTATTTTGGTACTGGGCGGATATTTGTCTAACAATCGCAATGGCCTTATGGGTCTCTTTTCAAAACCTCCACCGCAATTAGGGCAAACATGAGCCAAAAGATTTTCTACACAATCGACACAAAAAGTGCATTCAAAAGTGCAAATCATAGCCTCCTCGCTGGAAGGAGGTAGTGCCTTGTTGCAGTGCTCGCAAGTAGGTCTTATTTCTAACATTATAAGTTTTTATAATCTGGCAATTGAGGTCTAGACTTTAGTCCGTTTTCAATCACTTGAAGCACATGTGCTCGTTCTTCACCAACTAAGGGTAATCTTGGTGCTCTAACCGTTTCCGAACCTAATCCTGTTGCCACTTCTGCCAATTTAATGTTCTGTACTAATTTAGGGTTAATATCCAACTCCAGCAAAGGTAGAAACCAACGATAAATTTCTACCGCTTCCTGAATTCGACCTGCTTTTTGCAATTCGTAAATCGCGACAGTTTCCGCGGGAAATGCACAAACGAGACCTGCAATCCAACCATCGGCTCCCATCAGTAGACTTTCTAAGGCCAAAGTATCCACCCCACATAATATTTTAAGACGATCTCCAAAATTATTTTTAATGCGAGTAACATTAGAAATATCTCGCGTAGATTCTTTTACCGCCTCGATATTCTCACATTTTAAAAGTTCTTCGAACATCGACAAGGTAACTTCAATTTTATAATCTACAGGATTGTTATATACCATAATAGGCAATGAAGTGCTTTTAGCAACCGCTTTAAAATATTCTACCGTTTCTCTATCACCTGCTTTATATCGCATTGGTGGCAGCATCATTAATCCAGAAGCACCATCTTCTTCGGCACGTTGTGCAGCTGCAATGGCACCCTTTGTGCTTTGCTCAGCAATATTCAAAAGAACAGGCACTTTACCTTTCACCGCAGCGACGGTTTCTCGAGTAAGTATACCCTTTTCATCTTCCTCCAAGGTACTCGCCTCTCCTAAAGTTCCTCCTAAAACAATTCCGTGTACACCCGCATCCACTTGTGCATGGATATTATGAGTGAATAGTTCTAAATCGAGTGCATCTGCTTCTGTGAACTTAGTTGTAACAGCAGGCATGACTCCTTTCCAATCGAATTTCATATGTGTTTAATTTTACTTCAAAAATATCCTAAATTCGATCAAGCTTCTAATACGCATTTATTCAAAACTGATACTATATTATCCTAATATATTTTATTTAATCTATATTTGATTAATATATTGATATTTATGCAGGTTTTACCTTTTACTATTACCAAATCTGATCAAGACGCTATTTTGCTTCAAGAAGACAAACAACCTGTTTTTTACAGTCTTTTACACCAGCATGAGGAGTTACAAATAAGCTTCATAAAACAAGGGGAAGGTTCTTTACTAGTTGGCGACTCTATAAGTTCTTACAAAACAGGAGATTTTGTAATATTAGGCGGAAATTTGCCACATGTATTTAAAAGTCAAGAATCTGCTGAAGCAACATCTCATATGCTCACAGTGTTTTTCACCAAAGAATCATTTGGAATTGATTTTTTTAAAACTGAAGAATTAAAAACGCTCACTTCTTTTTTTGAAAAAGCTGCCAATGGTTTTAAAATAACCGCTCCTCCAACCTCTTTGATCGAGTTATTTGAACAATTGAAATCGGCCTCCAAGCTGGATCGTTTTATCTATTTTATTCGCTTATTGAAGTTGTTGAATGAAGCACCCTACGAATCTCTTTCCTCTTTTGTTTCAGAAAAAAAATACACAGATACTGAGGGAAACAGAATGAGTGCTGTTATTCAATATACGCTGACCAATTTTACTAAGAAAATTTCACTCCACGAGATCGCTCGCGAAGCTGCAATGACACCAAATGCTTTTTGTAAATATTTTAAAAAACGAACCCGTAAGACGTATGTCGAATTTCTAACGGAATTACGAATCGATACAGCGACTCAATTATTAAAGGATAACGTAGAAATGAGCATTGCTGAAATCGCAGAGGAAAGTGGATTTTCGAACATATCCAACTTTAACCGAAAATTTAAAGAATTAAAAAAAATAAGACCGTTGGAATACCGCAAACAACATGCGTCACAAATTAGCTAGTTCTTCCTTTAGTTTTTTGGTCAATGATTTTACCACCAAGTCGTATGAATGATCTACGAGTTCGAGGATTAGTTGAAGTGGCACGTTGTCTTCAATGTGCACCGTATTCCAGTGCAATTTACTCATGTGATACCCTGGTAAAATTAAGCCATCGTACTCAGCACGCAGCTCAACAGATCGATCTGGATCGCATTTTAGGTTAACTCTAGAAGGAATATGTTCTAAACCACATAACGCAAACATTTTACCCATCACTTTAAACACTAAAGTTTTTTCGTCAAAAGGAAATGATTCGGTCACCCCTTTTTTGGTTAAGCAATAATCCCTGAACTCTTCTATATTCATATCACTTTATTTTATACCCTAACGCTGGCTGCTCATCAAAATAAATAAGCACCCATGAAGCACCTAACTCAATTGGAATTTCAAAACTAAGAAGCCCATTTTTAAGTTCATATTTTTCAACGGCGAATGATTCTTTTCCAAAGGTATGAGAAAAAGTATATGAAATATTTTTCACCTCAACATCCTTCACTTGAATAGGGAAATGACCTAAATAGGCATTGGAATCCAGGACTCCTTCTTCTGGATTCACCAAATTAAAAGTGAGATCTGGATGAATTATTAATGGTTTATTAGAAAAGGCTTCTCTAGACATCGGGCTTCCTAAATAGGCATCTTCGAATACATCTGGATAATGCGATTTTATAAACTGTTCTGGAGGTGTTTTATAGTAAAAATAAGACGGCTCTTTAATAAACTTATCTCGAAACTTTCCAGCACCCCAAGTAGGGTCAAATAAATAAGGTTGCTCATCCAAATAAATCACATTCCACATATGGTTTTTATTAAAAGACCTACCAATATCATTAAAATTGGTTTTGGTATCTCCCCGAACCAAATAGCCATTTATCCCTTGAAGTTCACATAATTTTTCCAACACCATCGCATACCCTTCACAAACTGCTATTCCTTTTTGTACTGTTCGCTGGATAATTTTAAGGCGTGTTTTTTCTTCTTTCTGATTTCGTTCGCGGTAGTTTTTGAAATTGTAATTAAATTTTTCGTATTCCTCTGGGTCGTACGCCACATTTTGAATCAACCAGCTATACATCGCTCTCACTTTATCCTCATCGGTCGTAAAGTCGCGTTCAATATACTGCGAAAGAACCTCTACCGAAGGCACTGTTTTTGGATACAATAAAATTGCCGCGTCAACGCGCTCGTAATCTTGTGCAAAGATCGAGTTGTATAAAAACAAGCAGATTAAAGCGGTTATATTAGTCGTTATTTTCAAGATGCTGTTGTAGATGCCTTGGAGATTTACTTTCTATTTCTAATGCAGAGTAATCCAACTTCCAATTAATAGTCTCTGTAATTCGCTCTAATAATTGAATTGTTTCTAAACCTTGTTTGGAGGCTTCTTCAAGAAGTCCGCTACCGGGGACCTGATCCTTAATTTGTTGTTTAGCCTCTTTATTTATTTCAGTAATATCTTGTGCAGTAAAAGGGTTAGCCCAACCTTCCTGCTTATCATAAAATTTTATTTCACTGTCCACGCTTAAAATTTCTGGTTGTGGAAATCCTTTCACAAAAATAGTCCGGCTTTTGGTATCGGCTTCCAATTCTATTCGAGTGAGATCGAACCCAACGAGCACTCTTCCCTCTGTTAAAACAAGTGCCTTCTTCTTCCCTTTAATTAATTTAAACCATTTCTCTTTGATATGTTCGTAGTGGTATACTTCAGAAAAATCGCCTTCAACGGTAACCAGCTTACATACTTTTCGTATTCGTTCGAGAAGTACTACACTTTGAGTTTTTGCTTGTTTGTCTTTTCGGTGTTTTTGAAGCCTATCGTACACTAAATACGCTAAAATTGCTCCTAATATCAATCCGATAATTAAATATTCCATACTAGTTCTTTCCTATACGTCCTAAATGAGTATTGGCGAAACTATCTGTGTGTTTCAAACCATAACCTAGCATTCTATCGAATGCCGAATGAGCGAACAAAATGATTCCAACCAATGTTACCCACTCCATTTCAAAAAATAGACCAAAAATTAATACGCCTACCGCAATCCCTTTGTGATGAAATATATTGTAGGTAAAGGCACCCATTTTTGAATTTATCAAATAACCTAACATTCCAATATCTGGTGTGAGCAGCAAGGCTGGAAAAACCCACCAACTATAAGAAGTTTTAGAAAACAAATAAATTCCTAAAAGGAATAAAGCTAATTCTTCAATTTTTAGAATAGTTTTCATCATATTAATCTCTGTCTACGTCGTAAATAATTTCATCTTCAAATAACTGCGTTATTTCTTGAGTAGTAAAAGAATCGATAGCAGTTGTATAGTTCTTGGTAAGATTAATTTTACGCACTTGACTTCGTTTATCGATCTCGTAATCGTTATAAATTAAAAATACACTATCATTGATAACATGGGTGACTTTTGCAGTGGAGTAAAAACCATTTCGTTCTAATTGGATTGAATATACATCTCCAACTTCTGGACTTTTTGCATAAAGCGCACTTAGCTCCTTGTCTTTAGAAATAGAATAGCCTAATATGGCAATAATTGCCGCTATCACCATAATCCCAGAGAAATACCAAACTGGAGTTCGAACGCCTTGCTTTTCGAATTCATATTTTTTCTTCGTTGCTTCAGGTAAATCGGGAAGTGAAAATGTTTTCTTGCAATTGTTGCATTCAAAAATGGTCTCTCTTCCCATCGGAAAAGTAGGTATCCAATACAAATGTGCGTACTTACCATAAATGGCATAAGACATTGATGTAATGGCGTCGCAATGTGAACAGCTAATATTCGATAACTGTCCGTCCTTGATAACGGAGGACCTTCTTCCGTAAAAAATCATTGGATGGTTGTTTAGGTTATACCTCAAATATAACTATATGTATGAGATTAAAACCTAAGTAGGTGTATTATTGGAGTTTAAAGAGAACTGGACGACTTGGAGCCGCATTATTATGAAAGGGCGCTAACTGAAGATTTAGCAAGTAAACACCATCTTTTATTTTATTGGAAACATAAATGAACTCGGTTATGGTGGCTTCTAGTCGGGTTGACTTCGGGTAATTCCAAAACGCTTTGTGCGCTAGTAATTTACCATTGTCTTTTTCTTTATCTACCGAAGGCAAATCTATAAGTAGATGTTGAATTCCAGACTCCCGTAAATATAGCGCAGCTTCCTCTTCCAAGTATGGCCAATTGGTATTTGAGTACTTTTTTGATTTTTTTGCAGCTGAATTAGGTAGTGTTCTAATTACGATAGCTGGAGGTGTATTATCCTTTAAAAGGACTTCTAATTGTTGTTTCGTTATCACGGCATCTTTCTTACGTTTCACAGGCTTGACAGTAATAACTTGAGCAAGAAAAAAATAATCTTTTAAATGATCGTTCACCGAATGAAATTCGGCAGAAATATGGCCCACACATTCTGTATGCGTGCCATGCGCATGGGGATTAAAAGTGATTTCATTAAAATTTACGGCAGCTCCCTGTGCTACTTTGGCAGTCCAATCTCCTTGCGTAACAGGTTCAATAGAGGGTGATCCAACATACCAAGCGCTGGGGTTTTTCGAATTCCCCGTTAGAGGTAAAGAAATATCTAATGGTTTTGCGAGATCGACTTTTCTATCTACCCCGTTTATTGTAAACGTAGCCTTCATTATTTCAAAGATACATATTTGTTAAGATTGATTTGGTAGAGGTACTTTGGTCAAGTAACCCTACAATTAGTTTTGCAATTCAATCAAAAATAGGTCACTGGCAATGCCATCACTTAAAAATTTTCCTTTTTTGGTGACAATGAGTTGATCTCCATCTAAAAAAAGTAGATGACGATCTATATGTTGTTGGGATTGCTCTAATAAATATTCCAAAAATTGAACTCCAAACATATGTGTTACTTCCTTGATTGAAATGCCATCTTGGGTCCTCAAACGAGTCATCACATACTCATTGTATTTATCTTTTTTAGAGAGTGTCTCCCGTTCAATGGGAAGAACTCCTTTTTCAAGATGTTGGATATATTTAGTGTTGTTGGCAACGTTCCAGCTACGCTGTTCACCATTATAACTATGTGCAGAAGGACCAATGCCTAAATATGGCTTTCCTTGCCAATAGGCAGTATTGTTTTGAGAAAACCAACCCGGTTGTCCAAAATTTGAAAACTCATAATTGATATATTCCTTTGCCTCCATCTTATCTACTAACAATTGATGGTGTGCCTTTGCCACCTCATCATTGACTGGTGGCACAATCCCTTTTTCTATAAATGTTTTCAAGGCAGTCTTTGGCTCTACTGTAAGAGCATAACAGGATAAATGTGGTATTTCAAAAGCAAGTGCCTTTTCTATATTTTGCAACCAACGCTCATTAGTCATTTTTGGAATTCCATATATAAGATCAATACTAATATTTTCGAATTTTTCTTTTGCCAATTCGATGCATTGTATCGCTTCATGAGCGTTATGAGCGCGATTCATGAGTAGCAGATCTTCTTCAAAAAACGATTGTATTCCAATACTTAAGCGATTAATTGGCGAATCTGCCAATTGTTCTAGCACTTCTTTGGAAAGATCATCTGGGTTGGCTTCTAAGGTAATTTCTATACCTTCTGCTACCCTATAGTTTTGGTAAATAGCTTTAAAAATTTGCTGTAGTTCTTCTGAAGTCAACAAAGAGGGAGTTCCGCCACCAAAGTAAATTGTTTTTACTTCTCCTTCTAATTCTTCCTTTCTCAATGCGAGTTCTTTACAGATGGCATTAACAAGGGTTCCTTTTTTCTTTAAAGACGTAGAGAAATGAAAGTCGCAGTAATGACAAGCTTGTTTACAGAAAGGGATATGGATATAAATTCCCGCCATTTCTTACTTGTCGATTCGTTTTTCGTTTTGCTTAACGAATGCAGCCCAGCCACTATAACTCTTACCAACATCCACACGACCTTGATTATAGAAGTGACATACTGCCGCGGCCAAGCCATCCGTACTATCCAGGTTTTTAGGTAATTCTTTAAGTCCGAGTGTGCTTTGTAACATTTTTGCGACTTGTTCTTTGCTCGCGTTACCATTTCCTGTAATGGCCATTTTTATTTTCTTCGGAGAATATTCGGTAATAGGAACTTCACGGGATAATCCAGCAGCCATTGCTACCCCTTGGGCGCGACCTAGCTTGAGCATTGACTGCACATTTTTTCCAAAGAAAGGAGCTTCAATGGCGATTTCATCCGGATGGTATGTATCTATAAGTTGCACTGTACGTTCAAAAATATGTTTTAAACGCACGTAGTGATCGTCGTATTTGGAAAGTTGAAGTTCATTTAACTGTAAAAACTCCATTTTCTTACCAATAACCTTGATCAACCCAAAGCCCATTATGGTTGTTCCTGGGTCAATTCCTAAGATTATTTTTTCTGATTTCATTTTAAAAAAGAAGGAGATTCGGTTTCGTGTATAATCAATCCACAAATTGAATTAATTATGAGTATTTTGCTATCATGTTTCCTTCCTCCCACAAATCTAAGCATTATTGGAGCGTTGCCCTAAAAGTTTTATTGTTAGGAGCCACTTTTGGATACATCTATTATAAACTTACCCAAACCGATTCTTTATCACTCGAAACATTTGCAGGCTCATTACAAGGCAAAAACTACGGACTCTTATTTGTTTTTTTGTTAGCCGCTTGTTTCAATTGGATACTTGAAATATTAAAATGGAAAACCTTGGTGAACACTTTTCGTCCATTGTTATTTAAGGAAGCGGCACAGCAAAGTTTGGCCGCACATAGCCTTTCACTTGCCACGCCGAACAGAATAGGAGAATATGGCGCAAAAGCCTATTTTTTTAGAACACCTGAACGAAAAAGAATTCTATTACTCAATTTATTTTCCAACGCTTCGCAGATGTTGGCAACCTTGTTTTTTGGAATCATTGGCCTCGCATGGATGGTCGTAGTCTACGGCCTGGAATTTTCAACAATAAAAGTTGTGACATTCATGATTGTTGTATGCCTTTTGGCTTTTTTAGGGTATGTATTTAAAGAAAAAGAACTCTTGGTCAAAGGTCTTAGTTTGTCAAAAATAATGGTTGCCATCAAAACCCTTCCTCGTAAAGCTAAATGGAAAACGGTTTTTTATGCCATGGGGCGCTATGTTTGTTTCTCTTTATTATTTGCATTTATGCTTCAATTCTTTTCGTCATCAATTTCTTTGAAAGAGGCTACACCTATTATTTGGGCGATGTATTTGCTCGTGTCTATAATTCCTACCGTTTTTTTGTTTGACGTAATTGTTCGAGGAGGCATAGCCGTGTGGTTATTTTCGATGGCTGGAGTTCCTGAACTTCCCGTTCTTAGCACGGTCTTGTTAATGTGGCTATTAAACGTAGCCTTACCTGCTGTGATTGGTAGTTTTCCAGCGCTGTCGTATAAAAAAGTTTCAGCATGATGTGGGCAACAATTGGCTTGAGTATTATTTATGTGATTTTAATCCTATGGCTTCTTGCTGGGTTGTTGAAAGAAAGCGAATTAGATCTTACGAAGATGGAACCTAAAACTTCGTTTTCGATCATCATCCCTTTTCGAAATGAATCTAAAAATTTATTGCCATTACTAGAATCGATCGTTAAAATTCAATATCCAAAGCAACTTTTTGAAGTCTTATTAATCGATGATGAATCTACTGATAATTCGGTGCGAATAATTGAGCATTTTTGTTCAAAGCTAGAAGGTTCAGAACAACTTAAAATAAGAATCTTATCTAACAAAAGAACTTCTGCCTCTCCTAAAAAAGATGCCATCTCGATGGCGATAGATGAAGCGACTAACTCTTGGATCATCACAACAGACGCCGATGTTATTGCGCCCCCTCTTTGGTTGGAATCTTATCATACAATGATAGAATTAAATAATCCCAAAATGGTATGTGGTCCAGTAACTTATAGTTCGAATAAATCGTTTGTTCAAAGCTATCAAGTTTTTGACAGTTTAAGTTTACAAGCAGTGGCCATGGGTAGTTTTGCCAATGCAAATCCACTACTGTGCAATGGAGCAAATATGGGATATAAAAAGGATGCGTTTAAAGCTCTTAATGGCTTTCAAGGAAACACCCATATAGCTTCGGGAGATGATATTTTCTTGTTAGAAAAATTTAAAAAAGCATATCCAAAAGATATCTATTTTTTAAAAACCGACATGGCTACAGTTACCACAAAACCACAAAATTCGTGGAGTTCTCTAGTTAATCAACGGGTGCGCTGGGCGTCCAAAACTTCACAACAAAAAAGTAGTGTAACAAAGGCCATTGGTTTACTCGTATTTATTACCAATATTTGGATGATAGTCGGTGCCATTTTAACCATTTTTACTGCGCGCTTTTTAGAGACTTACTTACTTTTTCTCATTCTTAAATTCGTTGTAGATATTTCTCTTACCATGGCATGTGCTTCTTTTTTCAGGAAAAAAATACGGTCAATGTCTTTTCTTCTCAATTGGTTGCTTTACCCAATCATTACGACCATAGTTGTTTTTAAAAGCTTTACTGGCACCTATCGATGGAAGGATCGAAATCATAAGATTCATTAAAATTATGTACCTTTCGTTAACCAAAACACGCCCTTATGAAACGCCTACACCTATTTCTCGTATGTGCATGTCTATGTTTTTTTGCACCTACTATCGCACAGCAGACTTATACCGTCTCCGGTGAATCACTAACTCTTAAAACCGAAGTTTCTGGATCCTTAACATTGTTATGGAATACGATTGATGGAGACTACCGTTATTTTTCTAAAAAAGGGAGTGAAATTCAAGAACTAAAAAATACGAAAGTCGGAAATGATTTTCAAGAAGAATATAAAGACGTACTGCGACTGCAAACTGGGGAACCTTTATCGTTGGATAAAGTAAAGCTGACACTCCCGAGC
>Ga0316208_1002382_pt1 | contig 15377 bp, 10 predicted proteins | sample 3monopyrite_MG_FD_204944 | JGI IMG/M metagenome (GOLD analysis project Ga0316208, IMG submission 204944) | Microbial mat bacterial communities from mineral coupon in-situ incubated in ocean water Damariscotta River, Maine, United States -... | ecosystem: Environmental > Aquatic > Marine >... | reverse complement strand
TTGATTCGATTCTCAAGGGACTGAAGATCGAGCACCTTCTCCTTGATCGCGTCCTCGGACATCACGAAGCGCTTCGCTTCGAGTTCGTTCTTCTTGGTCTCGAACTCCTGGATCAAAGGAGCGATTCGGCCTTCGGCTTCTCGGAGCTTTCGTTCGAGTTCCTCACGAGCCGCCTTGCCGCTCTCGACGGTCGCGATCACCTGCTGCGCGTCCACGAAACCGATCTTTGTCGGCTCCTTCGTCGCGCCCAGGCCCCAAGCGAGGGACAACCCAAGAGCAATCACCATCACGATGCGTTCAAACTTCATGTTCATTCAACTCCTCGAACGGCGCGCTGCTTGAGCACCCGCTCGTTGATTCCATGTCGTGTTCAAGCTTGGTCTCGCGAGACCGCACGTCTCGCGGAGTACGTTTGGCTCCACTCGTTCAGATTCCGAGGCCGCCCACGGAGAATTCGAAGATCGGACTCGACTCGTCGGATCGCGGGTCAATCGGGAAGCCCAGCACCAGCTGGAGCGGCCCGAAGGGAGAAAACCACAACACGCCGCCGCCGTAACCGTAGCGCCACTCCGAAGCATCGAACAGGATATCCCCTTCGACGAAGGCGTTGCCGCCGTCGATGAACCCGATTCCGAGCAACCCGATCTCCTCGGAGATGGGGAAGCGGTACTCGATGCTGTTGCTGATGTAGGCGGAACCACCGATGACCTGTGCTTCGTTGATGTCGTCAAAATCGTCGAAGCGCTTGGCATCGATCCGGTTACAGACGCCATTCCGATTGCCGAAGTTGACCGGCGCGAAGCGAGGCGTGTCGTCACAGACCGCGGAGAGCTGACCCGTCGCAGGATTCGTTCGAATCACCGTCCCGACCGGGTGATAGACGCGACCCGAGGCAAGGTTGGTCGCCTGCAGTCGCGCACGGCGCGGCCCAAGCGAGCGTCCCTCATAGCCTCGGAGCTGCTGACTCCCGAGTCCACCCAGGAAGTAGCGTTCCGTCAAGGGGAGTCGGATGTCATCATCAAGCTGATCGAGATTCCCGGCATTCGAGCAGTTATTCGGATCCTCGCACGCCGCCGCCCCGCGGATCCCCAGGTCGAAGTCACCAATCCGGTTGAACGGAAAGGCGTGTCCCATGCGCGTGCTGATCACGAAGGTCGATCGATCGGGCAGCCAATCCGGTGCACCGAAATAATATCCACCGCGCGCTTCGAGGCTGACGAAGTTGGCGAAGCCACCGAGGCCCGCATATTCGATTCCACCCCGGGCGACATAACCCTGCGTCGCCGCGAAGCGATCGTTGCGTGTATCCGCGCCGATGCTCAGGCCGATCCGACTCGTGCTCTGGCGCCCTTGCAAGACCTGTCGGGTGACCGGCGAGGCGAGGGAGTTGAGGTCGTCGTTCTGCTTAACACGACGCTCTGAGAAGCTGTAGTTGAGGAAGATCGAGGCGCTGTTGTCGATGGTCAGCGGATGGCCGATGCCGAGTTCGACGCCCTGCTGATCCTGCTCGAAATCGTCAAAGCGAACCTGGGTGAGGAACGCCGTCGCGCTGAAGCTGAACGTCGAGCCGAGGAAGTAGGGATCCGAGAGCGAGATGAAGTAGCGACTCGAGTTCCCGCCGATGTCGGCGGACACGTTCGCGCCGTAGCCCCGCCCGAACAGGTTCGACTGAGACAGGGACGCGGTAAAGATGAAGTTGTCCGCAGAGGAGAAGCCCGCGCCAAAACTAAAGGCACCGGTCGGCCTTTCGACGACGTTGACGTCGAGATCGAGCTGCGAGGGATCTTCCGTCGTGTTCGGCTCGAAGGCGACGTCTTCGAAGAAGCCGAGACGCTTGATTCGGAAGCTACTCACTTGGAGTGCGCGTGCGGAATAGAGTTGACCTTCGACGAGCCGGATCTCCCGGCGAATCACGGAGTCAATCGTTCGCGTATTCCCGCGCACATCGACGTTCCGAACAAAATAGAGCGGGCCCTTTTCGACGGTGAACGCAACGTCGATCGTCAGTTCTTCTTGATTGGTCTGGGTCAGCGGATTCACGTTCGCGAAGAAGAAGCCGCGGTCCGTGTAGTGCGCTTCAAGAATCTCGACGTCCGAGGTCAGGTCCGAGCGGCTGAAGATCTCGTCCTCCGAGAGCCGGATCTTCTTACGAAGCACATCCAGGTCGATGGTCTCATCGCCTTCCACCGAAAGCGTGCCGACCTTGAACTGAGGCCCTTCCGTCACCTTGACCGTGAGAAAGAGTCCCTCTTCTCTTGCATCGACTTCGGGACCTTCAACGCGAGACTGGACGTAGCCGTTATCCGTGTACAGCTTCTCGATCAGCCTGAGATCGCGCAGGAAGATCGGCTCGGCGTAGGTCCCCGTCTTGTCAAGCCAGCTAGTCGCGAGGGAGTACCACTGCCAGGTCTTGGTCGAGAAGCCGTCCATCAACTCGCTGTCCGAGAAGGCCTCGTTCCCCTCGAAGATGATCTTGCGGAGCTTCAGCTTCTCCTTCTCTGTGACATCGAAGTTGATCGCAATCGAGCCGTCCGTGATGTCTTCAATCTCGAAGCTCACCTCCGCCAGGTAGTACCCCTCGGTCCGGTAGATCGCGGCGATCCGTTCCTTGTTCTCGCGCAGCAGCGGGTAGTCGAGGGGGACGCCCGTCGTCAGCGTGAGCGCGTCCTTGATCTTGTCGCTCTCGATATTCTCATTCCCCGAGATCGAGATCTCACGGATCACCGCGCTTTCCTCGACATCGAAGATCAGGCGAAGTCCGGCCTCCGTTTCCTCACGGAACACGCGCACGTCGCGAAAGAATCCCTGAGCGAAGATGGCCCGCACGTCCCGGGCGATTTCGGCGCCATCCGCCGGAGATCCGACGGCCGTTCGCAGCCTCGCCCGAATCGCGTCCTCTTCAACGCGCTTGTTGCCGCGGATCACGATCTCCGCGACCGGCGTGCCGGAGCGCGCACCTGCGGTCGCGCCCCCCGCGAAGATCCGGTCCGCACGCACCACCTGATAGAGAACGACCACACCGTCGTCTTCGGCCTGGGACCGCGCGACAATATTGGCGATGCGGGGATCCTCCGCGAGCTTTCGTCGATCCGATTCGAGCTTGACCGGATCGAAGACCGCGCCCTTGCGGAGGGTGATCAAGGCGCGCAGCGCATCCTCGATCGGCCCCGCTCCTTCGAAGCGCACATCGACGATTCGCTCGGGGCTGCCCCCGCGAATCGTCGCCGCGATCTGATCCGCGAGTTCACCGAGTCGCTCGAGCAGTTCGCGATCACTCGCCGCCGTCAACACGAGGGATGCGGCACTGGCATTCGCCGTCGCGGGCACGACGCGAACATCGACGCTGAAGCGTCCGGCGAGTTCCGTCACGCTGCCGGCGACGAGCCCGTCGAGTCCGAGCATACCGGCGGAACGTCGCAGTCGGGCATCCGAGCGATCCGGCTCGACCGAGCCACTCCCCTCCTCTGAAAGCGTGCGCGCTTCCGGGTCATCGAGATTCCGAGTCGCCACCGCACCGACTTCACCGCCCGCCTCGATTCGCTGGGCCAGCAATTCGTCGAGGCTCTCGGTCAAGAAGCCGAGGCGCCCCTCCGTGTTGAGTCGAAAGGGCAGCACAGCGATCTGGATCACCGCGCGATCCGTAGGAAAGGCGATCGCGCCGTACTCGGTCGGGCCTTCCTGCGCCGCGACGGATCCCGGCGCGAGCAGCGAACCGAGTCCGCCTAGCAGGAGGATCAATGCCCCCAGCATCGGCGCGAAGCGCGCCCTTGTCCGTTCGGTTCGACTCGACCGCAAAATCATGCCCTCGTGCTCGCGCTGGATGGTTGCGCGGGCCCGGTTCCGGAGTTCGTAAATGGGGTTCAAAAGCGTTCAGGGTTCAGAACGGATGGATGGTCGGACACCGTCTCGCCCCCACCTGCGGATGGCCGTCCGAAGTCGCGGAGGGTATGTGAGCGGGGGGGCCCTTTCAAGCACGAATCGGCCCGGAAACGTCGTGCTGACGCGGAGTTAGCGCCGTTCCGTGCACGTATCGGCGCTCGCCTGAAAGACGAAACCGGGGGGCTCGCGGTGGTGTCCTACCGAGGTTTTCGTGCGACGGGGCTCAGACGACGGCGGAGCCCGCATCCCCTTCATGAAGCTGGCCGCCATTCAGCACGAGCACGCGACCCAGCTGGTCCGCCATGCGCTTGCTGTGAGTCACAACGACCAGCGTCGTCCCGCGCGTCCGGTTCATTTCGAAGAGCAGCTCCGCGACCTGATCGCCCGTCGCCGGATCCAAATTCCCGGTCGGTTCGTCCGCCAGGACCAGCGGTGGATTAAGGACCAGAGCCCGACCGACCGCGACGCGCTGTCGCTCGCCGCCGGACAATTTGCCGACCGCGTGTTCGACGCGATGGGAGAGACCGACGTCGCCGAGCATCATCTCCGCTCGGGTGCGCATTTCGTCGGGCGAGATCCCCTGGATAAGCCCCGGCATCATGACGTTCTCGACCGCGCTGAACTCCGGGAGCAGATGGTGGAACTGAAAGACGAAGCCCAGGAATCGACCGCGCAACTCCGAGAGCGCCTCTCGTGAGCGATCGAACACGTCCTCGCCGCGAAAGCGAACGACGCCCGCAGTCGGGTGGTCGAGGGTTCCGAGAATATGGAGGAACGTCGACTTGCCGACGCCGGATTGCCCGACGATCGCAATCCGGTCGCCTTCGGCAATGTCGAGATCGAGCCCCTTGAGCACGTCCACGGTTCCCGCGCCGCTCTCGAAGGACCGTTCGAGACCACGGATCTCGACGAGGGGCGTTCCGCTCTTCGGTGTGTCGATCGATGTCGTGCCGACTTCGCCAGTCTGCCCCTCACTCATGTCGCAACCCCGCTGCCGGATCGATCCGCGCGCCTTGCCGACTCGGCAAGAGCGTCGCACCGAGTGAAAGGATCATCGCGATCGCGGCGACCCCGGCCACCTGCACCGGATCCACCCGAGAGGGCAGCTCGCTGAACTGATAGACGCTCGCCGGCAGTGTATCGATGCCGGTGACGCGCTCGATCATCTCTTGAATCCAGGAGAGCTGGCCGGTGACAGCGATCCCCGCGACGACGCCCAGCGCGGTTCCCGCGAGTCCGATCAAGGTTCCTTCGAGTGCAAAGATGCGCTCGATCAAAGCATCCTCCGCACCCATCGCTTTCAAGATCGCGATGTCACTCGACTTCTCCATGATCATCATGACGAGGGTCGCCACGATCACGAAGGCGGCGACAACCATGATCATCGTCAACAATAGAAACATCATGACGCGCTCGGTCTTGAGCGCCTGAAAGAAGGCCGGAAAGACCTCCTTCCAGTCTCGGCTGTAATACGGATAGCTGAGCGTGTCTTGCACCAGCCTTCCGACGATCTGCGAGCGGTAGTGATCCGTCGTGCGCGCTTCAATGCCGTCCACGATCTCGCCGGTCTTGCGGAAGTCCCGCGCGGCTTCGAGGGTCGTGTACGTGAAGGCCTCATCGTATTGGTAGAAGCTCGACTCGAAGACCCCGATCACGGTGAAGCGTTTCAGCCGAGGCCCCGGCCCCAAGGGCGTGGGCGGCCCGCCAAAGGGCGAAATCAGCAGCATCGTGTCCCCGATCGAGAGGCCCATCGACATCGCGAGATGGCCCCCGACGATGATGCCCGGCGACTTCGGATCCGTACCTAACGCGGCGAAGCGAGCCACCAAACCCGTCTCGTCGTCCGCGTCGAAGCCGAGCTTCTCGCGCGCGTCGGAAAAGAGCGGCCGCAGGTCATTCTCGAGATCCGTCACGTTGCCGACGGATGCGGGATCCACGCCGCGCACGCGCACGCTCGCGATCTGGCCCTGATTCCCCCGCACCATGCCCTCGGCGTCGACATAGGGACTCGCCGCCTCGACGCCGTCGGTCTCGAGCACGACCTTGAGCACCTTCTCGTACTCGAGGAAGGGACCGAAACTACTGTGCACCGTGAAATGCGCGCGGTTGCCAAGGATCTCTTCGCGCCAGGTCTGCTCGAAGCCGTTCATGACGGAGAGGACGACGATGATCAGCCAGACCCCGGCGGCGATCCCGCCTACGCAGATCGCCGTAATCGCCGAGATGAAGACCTGCCGACGCTTCGCGAGCAGATAACGGATCGCGATAAACCATTCGACCGAGCGGCGCATCGCGACGAAGCCGGCCATCGCGAGCGGGATTAGGCCCAACACGATCACGCCGGTCAGGATCGAGAGGATGACGCCCGAGGCAAGCGCGGCGCTGTCGAGGAGCGCCCCGTCGGGTGCCGCGGCGACAAGAACACCGGGGAAGAGCCCCACCGCAGCAAAGCGCAGCATGATCTCGAGGGTCGAGGCACTCGACGCGCCCTCGCCTCCCCGCACCCGCCGAACGACGACACAAATCGCCATCACGATCAGGCAGGCGGCGAAGGCAGCGACAGGAAGCATCAGCCCCCCCATCGTTCCGAGCATGAGGCCCACGCCGAGCGCCGCAAGCGTCGTCGCGATTCGGCTCGTCGTCCCCTGCGAGAGGAAATGGATCAGCCCCTTCGCGACCAGAATAAAGAAGCCGCAGGACAGCGCCGCGAAACCGAGATGCTCGATGAACGCCGCGCGCCACTCGTCCCAGCTGTAGACGGCGTCGGCGGGAAAGTCGCTGACCGTCGTCATCAAGGCGACCGCCAGGGTGACCACGATCGCCGCGATGAGCGGCCCGACGATTCCGCGAGTCACCCGCGCGAACCGATCCAGCACGAGCAGTGCCGAGCCGAGATAGACCAGGGTCATCGCGATGATGCCCGCGGCCAACGCGATAATGAATGCGACGGCCAGGCTACCGCCTGCCGCATCAAGACTCGAAAGAAGACTGCCGACGATTCCGTCGAATTCCATCATGGCCGCTTTCGATTCCTTAGTCCGTGCCTTCGCTCAACTCGCCACGCGGGCGGACCTGCGCCCCCTGCGAGAGAAGCGTCGCTCGAATAAAGGCGTCGAGGTCGCCATCGAGGACCCCCTCGACGTTGCCGATTTCGAGGTCTGTCCGGTGATCCTTGGCGCGCTGCTGCGGATGGAGCGTGTAGGAACGGATCTGGCTGCCGAAGCCGATCTCGCGGCGCTCGCCGGTCAACTCGTCCATCTTCGCCATTTGCTGCTGACGCTCGAGCTCGAAGAGTTTGGCGCGCATGATCTTCATCGCGGTCGCCCGATTCTTGTGCTGCGATCGTTCGTTCTGACATTGAGCGACGGTGCCCGTCGGAATATGCGTTAGGCGAACCGCCGAGTCGGTCTTGTTGACGTGCTGTCCGCCCGCGCCACTCGCCCGATAGGTGTCGACGCGCAACTCCGTCTCATCCACTTCCACATCGATCGAGTCATCGATCGCCGGAACCGCCGTCACGCTCGCAAAGGCCGTATGCCGCCTCGCATTCGAGTCGAAGGGCGAGATCCGAACCAGTCGATGAACGCCCTGCTCCGTATTCAAGTAGCCGTAGGCGTATTCGCCTTCGATGCGCAGGGTGACGCCGCGGATGCCCGCCTCTTCGGCGTCCTGGATATCCAGGATCTCCGTCTTGAACTCGTGCCGCTCCGCCCAGCGCAGATACATCCTCAGGAGCATCTCGGCCCAGTCGCAGGCGTCGGTCCCACCCGCACCGGAGTTGATCGAGAGCAGCACGTCGCTTCCATCGTACTCACCGCCGAGCAGCTGCTGCACTTCGGCTTGCTCGAGAACGATCTCAAGTTCATCACACTGGCTATTCGTCTCGGCGAGCAGCGAGTGATCGTCTTCTTCTTCAGCGAGCTCAAGCGAGACTTCGGCGTCATCAAGGCCGGACTCGAGCCGATCGTGAAGCCGTAACTCCGCCTCCACAGCGTTCTTCTTGCGGCCTACGGTCTGTGCCGCCTCGGGTTTATCCCAGAGGTCGGGCCGCGCCATTTCGCCTTCGAGTTCTTCGAGCTGACGTCGCAGGCTTGCGACGTCAAAGACGCCCCCGGAACTCATCGAATCGCGACCGCAGAATGCGGACTCGATCGGCGAGCTCACCGAGATTCAACTTTGCGTCATTCTCCGCACCCATCTTGCGCTGTTCCTTCTTCGAGGCTCGTCGCCGCGGCTTCTTCCGCAGCGGGCAGTTCTTGTTTTCGGCCGAACACGCTTTCGGTTGGACCTTCTGATTTCAATTCGGTTCCGCGTTCCGGGTGGGACAACCCTAGGTGGCGTTCTCGTCACCGCCTGACCGCCGCCTCGAATCGAGTGCCGTCGGCGCCCCCCTGGAGATAGGCCCTCGCCCCCCAAACAAATGTTGCGAGAAGGCAGATCATCACGAACGCATCACCGAAGCGCGCGTAGAAAGTCGGCTCGCGGCCGATCTGTAGTTGGATTTCCCCTACGACGAAGTCTTCTTCAAAGAGGCCACTCCGTCTGATCACCCGACCCCGATCATCGATCAGGGCCGAAACCCCTGTATTCGCTGCGCGAACGGTCGGAAGTGCATTCTCCGCCGCGCGCATCGCTGTCATCGCCAGGAACTGGTGGGGGGCTCCGGTCCGACCGTACCAGGCATCGTTCGTAATCGCGAGAAGCGCCGTCGCCTCCTCGCCCCCGAAGCGTCGCACCAGGTCGGGAAAGAGCAGCTCATAACAGATCGGAACACCGACCCGCACCCGCTCCGCCGCCCCGGCAGAAGGCACGATCATCATGTTACGGGGACGCTCGCCGGGCGTGACGTCACTCGAGGAGAGTCCGGTCGCGAGGGACTGAAAGACCGTTCCCAGCAATCCACGCAGGGGAACGAATTCGCCGAAGGGCACGAGATGAGTCTTGTCGTAGCGATCGTTGAGCGCGCCATCCGGATCGAATTGGAAGGCGCTATCGAAGAAGGCGGAAAAGATCCGGGCCTCGTGATCGATCTCGACGCCCATCCCCCCGACGACGAGGGATGCCTCTCGGGAGCGCGCGAGTTCCGTGAGTCGCGCCCGGAGAATCGAATCGTTTTCGATGATCCCGGGGACCGCGGTCTCGGGCCAGACGATCCAATCTACGCCCTCGCTCGTCGAGTCCGCGGCGGCTTCGCTCAGCCGGAGGTACGTCGAGAGGATCTGCTCTCGACGCCGTGCTTCCCATTTCTGGCCCTGCTCGATATTCCCCTGAATCGCTGCAACGCGGACGGTCTGGGTATCAGACGGGTCCGTTCTCTCCTCGAGTGCATTCAGGACGAGCCCACCAGCATGAATTGCGACGAGCACGCCTCCCGCGCCAACGAGCGCTCGGACCGCCCCGCCTTCGGCTTCCGATCGAGCGAGCCAGATTTTTCCGAGCCAAAGCCCCACACCGGCTGCAATGAACGACAGGAAATAGACCCCGCCCCATCGCGTATAGGCGAGCAGGGGCAGATCGAGGTGCAGTCCGTAGCCGAGGGTTGCCCAAGGAAAGCCTCCGAATAGATGCCCACGTGCCCAGTCGGTGCAGACCCAAACCGCGGCACCGAACAGAATGCCCGAAAGAGAGCTTGATCCGAATCGCGCGACCCCCCAGGCGAAGAGCGACGTGAACGGCGCCACGTAGAGCGCCGGCACGAGCGGAGCCAGAACGCCTAACATGAAGGGCATCCCGCCGTAGACCACGGTCACGACCATGAACCAGTAGAAGAATGCGGTATGTGCGACGAAGCTCGCGAGGAATGCCACCTTCGCGGCGCGACGTGGAGAGAGCCCGTCGAGACCAACCACGAGTGCGGCCGGGACCAGCCAGGTCAGCCCGAGACCGAGGTCGATCGAGGAGAGTGAGGCCCCCGCAGCCGCTGCGAAGGGGATCTCATGGGGAAACGCAAAGAAGAGAAGAACGCCGTACAAGACGAGTGCCTTGTAATTCGGCGCGCCCGGTTCATCCCTGGACTCGTCGCTCACGAAGCGAGGACCTTCAACACGCGCCGCTCTTCCGCGGCCATGGCCTTGGCCTCATCGTCGTCTTCGTGATCGTGGCCAATCAAATGCATCACGCCATGAACGAGCAGTCGCGTCACCGTCTCGTCGAGACTTCGATGACGCTCCTGGGCCTGGGAGGCGGCGGTCTCGACGGAAATCACGACGTCGCCGAGCATGCCTCCGCGATGGTCCGCAAAGTCGCCCTCAACGAGCGAAAACGAGAGCACGTCCGTCGCCCGCGGCTTGTCGCGCCACTGGCCATTCAACTCCGCAATCGTGGGATCATCGACGAGTGCGATCGAAAGCTCCGAACGACTTTGGCCGATCGCCGACAGAATCGTGCGCGCTCGTTTCCGAAGCTGCACCACGTCGACCTTTGATCCCCGGATCGCTTCAGGCGGTCCGGAAATCATCACGCTCATGCGTCGCCCTCACTCGCGCCTTCGGGCGGGTCACCGCCTTCGGATTTGCGACCCCGATTCGAACCAGCGCGATCGTATGCCTGAATGATCGACTGGACGAGGGGATGGCGAACTACGTCACGAGGCTCGAAGCGCATGAAGCCAATTCCGCGAACGGCCTTTAGCACCTGTGTCGCTTCGCGAAGACCACTCTCGGTTCCGGACGGCAGATCGACCTGTGTAATGTCGCCGGTGATTACGGCCTTCGAATTCTCGCCGAGCCGGGTCAGGAACATCTTCATCTGTTCCCCCGTCGTATTCTGCGCTTCATCGAGAATCACGAAGGAATCATTCAGCGTCCGCCCCCGCATGAAGGCGAGCGGTGCCACTTCGATCGTGCCGCGCTCGATCAGGACCTGCGCCTTTTCCATATCCATCATGTCGCGCAGCGCATCGTAGAGGGGCCGCATATAGGGATCGACCTTCTCCGCGAGGTCGCCGGGCAGAAAGCCAAGGCGCTCCCCCGCTTCGACCGCAGGGCGCGTCAGCACGATGCGAGAGATCTCTTTTCGGTGGAGCGCAGCGACGGCCATCGCCATCGCCAGATAGGTTTTTCCCGTCCCGGCGGGCCCGATCGCGATCGCCACATCGTGCTTGCGGATCGTATCGACATAACGACGCTGAGCGAGGTTCTTCGCGCGAATGACCCGACGCGAACCGCGACTCAGAATATTCTCGTAGACGTCGCTCAGCTGAACATCGGGCTCGGCGGAGAGCATCCGAATGACATGACGCACGTCCGCGTTCCGGATCGCCTGGCCCCGTTCGATGGAGGCATAGAGCTCTTCGAGCACGCGACGAGCAAGGGCCACCCGATCGCCCTCCCCTTCGATCGAGAGTTCGTTCCCACGCGCATGCACAGCGACGCCGATCGAACGCTCGAGCAGGCGCAGGGTCTGCTCGCCATCTCCGTAGAGGGCAACCGCCATTGCGTTGTCTTCGAAGACGATCGACTCGATCGTTTCGTCGGCGGCGTTCGCGGGGGCTTTCGGGACAGATTCGGATGCCGAAGGAGAGGCAACAACGCCTGCGGGCGTGGATTCTTCGATGGGTTCTCGAGCCAGAGGGGGAGCTCCTTGCGCTCGGTCCTCTCGGCCTCGATATCCCATGTCGTTCCGATCGATCCGGATAGGTCCGGAGGGATCAGCGGGAGTCGCCGGTTTGGAAGAGCGCCGATTCAGTCGATGGGCGCAAGCAGGACGACTTCATCGTCCCGGACGGCGTAATAGTAGTCGCCGAGCCTCTCCTGCGTCAACGAAGGAAGCGCACTCGCGAGGGCCGTAAGCTCTGTCGGATAGCCGCCTTCTGCGAAGAAATGAACCTCGAGCTGCTGGCGAATCAGATCGGCTTCGTGGCGATCACCGAAATGGTCGATGGACCTCAGGGGCAAGGCCGTCCCCATATGCCCCTTGCTGATGCCGGCTCCTTCCTGGATTTGCCAACCGAGCACGCCGAGTGCAATAAAGGGCAAAGCCGTTGCGAGCGCGGCTCGCAGCAAGGGCAGCACGCGCACCCGTGGCCCCGAGGGCGTGAGCTTGCGCGCCTTGCGAGGCGCGGAGGAAGCGAGGTCGATCACGCCGGCCTGGCGGAGCTCTGCGAGGGTTCGCGTCGCTTCGAAGGTGCCGACGCGAGAGAGATCAATGATCCGGCCGACCGACAGGCGCCCGTCCACCAGTTGCAGAATCCGCTCCGCGTGGCTCGGACGCGCGTCCGTGTCGCTCTTGGTAATCGCGCGGGCCGCGGCCAGATTCCCAACGCGGCGAAAGACGGCGTCCTCGCTCGGAACCACGGTCGCAAAGGTCTGCCATTCATCGAGCATGCGCAGACCATCCATCAGGATCTGCTCGGCCCCCAACAGCATTTCGGGCTTCGTATCGTGTGTGACCGATTCGGCGATGAAATTGAAATCGCCGTTCTGCCGACGCATCACATCGAAGACGGTTTCGCGCGTGAGCAGATGCTGCACTTCGTCGAGGGTCCCGGGTTCAACCAGGCCGGCACCAATCAGAAGGTCGGTCAGCGGCCGAGCGGAGCGCTCGCTTTCTGCGCGAAGATCGTCCAGCTGATCACGGGTGAGGTAGCCCGCACGGACAAGCTGCGGCCCCAGCGGATCACGCTCCCCTCTCGCCCCGGCGGGTCCCCCGCGAACGACGCACCCTTCGTCAAAGGCCAGGAAGATCGAATCCTCCTCCCCTTCGACGATGAGCGTACCGGTCTTGCGTTGTTGACCAATGAGTTGAAAGACTTCAGCGATGCCGAAGTCTCGAAGATTTCCGTGAAGCGCAACCGACATGATTCGTTCCCCCGCCTAACGGCTCTTGCGCAAAATGAGACTGAGGACGACAGAGCCGGTGTACCCAAGGATCGCGAGCACGCCCGGAATCGCGAAGCAGACAAAAGCCGCACCGCCCATCAGCATCGGATCCTCAAAGACCCCCGACGGCCAGATCAGGAATGCCACGCCCCAGCTGAACAAGAGCAATCCGAAGATCGCGAGATCAGGCCGTCGCGCGGCGAATCCTGCGGCCCCCGGGACGAGCAACGAGAGTCCGAGCCAGAGCTGATCGAATCGCGACTCTCGCTCAGAGAGCGCCTGCAGCCGCGCCATTCGAAGCGACGGATCCGTGGCCTCCGGGTATTGAAAGAGGTGGTGACAATCCTCGCAGGTCTCAGAACTCCAAACCGTGTCCTCACATCGCTGACAAATTCGATGGCCACAGCGCGTACACAAGCTGGCGTGTTCCCATCGATCCGCGAGCAAGAGCGAGAAAAGTGCGATCAGCGCGAAAACACCCCCGGTCATCAAAACGGTCTCCCCGAGCATGCCCGGCGCGATGCGCGTGACGACGTCCGGCCGGACGTCCATGGAGAGGGCCAACGTGACCAAGCGGTCGCGAATCAGCGCCATCGGATACGGAAGGTCTGCGACGAGATTCGCATCATCGAGGCTCGAGAGCGCCGCGACATCATCGTCGCCCACGGTCTGCGCCCGACGCAGCGTCGCTTCGTATTCTTCCATTCGAAAGGCGCTCGCGTAGGCCTGGCTCAGATCGAATAACAGCCGTGGCTGATTCTCTTGTGCGGCCGCGCGTTCGTAGTAGTCGATCGCGGCCGCGGTGTTGCCGCGCCGCTGTTCGATGTTGCCGAGGTTCGCGAGAGCCACCATGTCACTCGGAACCGTCTCCAGCACGCGAAGCAGCGATTCTCTTGATTCCTCAACCAATCCGAATCGGCGCGCTCGAAAGGCGATCGCGTGGGCAGCCGCTAGGTCCTTATCAGCCGCCGCTTCGAGCCGTTCGACGTCGGCCATTGTTTCCGTACCCGAAAGCACACGAAGCGTACTCGCGGCAATCGGATCCCGAGCCACGAGATCGGTCGAAATCGCGGCGAGCTTCGCAAGCGGGTGGAGTGCGACGACGAACAAGATGGCGGTCATCGCGAGCGCATTTCGCTGACGCCCATTGCCGTACATGAAGCCGAGAGCGAAGAGCGCAGCTGCCAAGCCGAGTAGCCCCTCCCCCAAAACGAGAGGAACCAGCAGCAGTGCCGCGACCGCCGCATAACGAGCGAAGGTCGGCATGTTCGGACTCAGCAGATCGCCGAAGTCATGCGCCGCATGACTGAAGACGCCGATCACGGCGAGGAGTAAAAACGCAAAGGACGAACAGAGAATGACGGCGAGCAGCAGGTAGGCGAAGTTCTCGATGAGCCAGAGCTGCGCGGGCAGATTGAAGGCGATCGCCCAGAGCACTCCGCCCGCGGCGAGCGTCGCTCCGCCGATATCACCGTCACTCCAAAGCGCGCGAGCGTGGGAAAACTGGAAGGAAGGCACGCCCGGCGCGAGCTCGAGAGCTCGCTCCGTGTAGAGCAAAGTCTCTTCCTCGGTCGCGGCATCGCGCACGAGGGTCGCGGGACCCGTCAGATCAGCGAGTCCAAGTTCAAGACGCGCCCGGCGGAGATTCGCCGCGCGGGCGTGAATGGTCGTCGAGGATTCATTCCAGACTTTCGACACCTGCTCTTGCGCCACTTCGACGGGCACAGCGATCGCGGGGCCCTGTTCAGCGAGCCAGGGATCGTTGACGGGGTCCACGCCCCCAACCTCCGCATCGACCGCGGGCATTGCCCCGTTCGCCATGCCTGAGACCGCCGCGGACGGTGCTCCCTCGGCGGCGACCGATCCTGCCGAACAGAGGAGCGCGAAAGCGAGCGTCGCACAGTGTGCGAGAACCGAATATGCAATTGACCGGCGATGAGGCACCCGAAATGCCCTCCGTGCGGATGGATTCGGATTTAATATCGGCCCATCGGGCGTTCTGCTGAAGGTTTGCCCCTCCGCGGCCCCGGCATGGTCCCTGAAGGGACGCGGGAACGCATGCCCCCAGAGCGCTGGGGCGCCCCCTCATTTCAACTCGCGCGAGCTGCCTCTCGACGCGCAGGCCATCCCCGCCTATGATGCGCCGCCCACAATCAAGGAGAGGCCACCTTGGCCAATCATAAGTCCGCTCTCAAGCGAATCCGTCAGTCCGAAACCCGCCGAAAGCGCAACCAGCATATCCGCACGCAGATGCGGACGATGGTGAAGCGCTGCCGCGAGGCCCTCGACTCGGGCGACGCCGGTAAGGCCAAAGAAGCCTTCGATGTTGCCGAGCGCGAGATCCGCCGCGCTGCGACGAAGGGTGTCATTCCGCAAAAGCGTGCCGATCGAAGCGTCGGTCGTCTCGCGAAGCGCCTGAACGCCGTCGCAAACGGCTGAGTCGAAACGACAAGCGGCTGATCGAGTCGCTGTCCAGGACGTTCGCCTCGGCGATCGTCACATCGACCCACCCGCTTACCGATCCCCACTTCGCATTTTCGCCTCTCGTACCGGTCGACCGACCGGTGCGCGAGGCGTTCTTGCGTCCGCGATCTAGCTGGCCAGCCCGAGGACCAACTGCTCGAGCGCGCGCTCCGAGCGCATCACACTGGCGCCCTTCAGCTCGACATCCGTCCGATG
>Ga0316208_1002380_pt1 | contig 15383 bp, 17 predicted proteins | sample 3monopyrite_MG_FD_204944 | JGI IMG/M metagenome (GOLD analysis project Ga0316208, IMG submission 204944) | Microbial mat bacterial communities from mineral coupon in-situ incubated in ocean water Damariscotta River, Maine, United States -... | ecosystem: Environmental > Aquatic > Marine >... | reverse complement strand
GAACGATGCTGCCTGCAGCTCCTGCATCCGCGAACTCTGCCAGTCGTCGGGTGTGCTCAGTGACTTTCGGGTAGGCCGGGCTCTGCCTGACGAACTTCAGGTCAGGCAATGCTGATATTCCGTTTCAAATTCCGTCAGGCGAAGCCTGACCTACAGAACCACAATCAATTCTGAGCGTCCCTGGTCGTCACACATAACGGCTCCACGTCAGATACGCCGCCAGAAAAATGTGCCCATCCGGCAATGGTTCGAGCAGTTCAACAGACCTCGCTTCAATCCGGTATTGTTCGTCCTTGTGTTCGACCAGCAGATCGAGCCCGAATTCACTGTCTTCGGGCCATTCCATATCGACGACAGAAACTTCCTCACCAATCACACGAGCCGCAAACGGAAACTGCAGTTCCTGCTCCACCATCGTCAGCAGTCCACTGTGCTGCTCATGCTCGTCGTGACAGTCCACCGTCGCTTCTTCCCGAGCTTCGCGGATGTCGTCCTCATCAAGTTTCTCAGTCCACGCAGTCGCGTACTTCAGTCGTTTGGACTTTGCCATTTTGATCCGCTCCGTCGAGATGAATGGTAATCAGGATTGTTGAATGTCTGGAATGAACTGCCCGAGTCCGAAATGACAACCGTAGCCGATGGCGATCGGGCCTCGAACGGCCCGGTCAAATGTCAGTCGAAAGCCGTAACCGTGTGTGCCCGCGTTGCGGCCATTTCCATTTTTCCGTTCACGTCGGAACTTGAGCCAGGGAGTCTGTGTGCCGCCGAGCAGCGTGCCGCCTGCACTGCCTCCCGGCAGAAGCTCAATCGTGGCTGAGTCAGCAAGGTCAGCGAATTCAGAACGGCGAGCCAGTTCCAGACGCACCACCTGACAGAGTTCCCGTTCGGTTGCGGCCTCACGTCTGGCAGGATCGCCTCGATCTTTTGCCTTGAGCTTCAGGTGCCGCGTCAGCACAAACGGCGTGCGAGAAACCCACGTTTCAGACTTGGCAAGGATCAAAGACTGGCCCGCCTTTTCATTGATCTGTTCGGCCTTTCCAGCAAAGTCTTCCGGCTGCCCAATGCCTAGAAGAACGAACTGCAGGTCATGCCCGTTGTCGCCGTAAGTGCGCGTAAATCTGGCTAGCGCTCGTTCGTCCTGTTCGGAGAATCCCATTGGGGCGTACACATTCAGGAAGGTGATGCGTCCGTCGCCGCGGGCTTCACTCAGAAAGTGAGCATGTTGGTGACAATCGTCAAGCGGTGAACCATCTGTGTTTTTTCCTGAAAAGGCTGCCGATGCACTGCCTGATGTTTCGACACTTTTCGAGCATCCCATCAGGAAGTGTCTCGCTCGCTCACCAATCCGTATCGCGTCGGTCAGTCGTGGCAGTACAGATCCAGCTATCGCGAAGCGTGCCAGCGTGGAAACGTGACCAGGTCGATGCGAGGCCGGTTGCAAAGGTAGGGAGAGAAATGTCGATGTCGGGCAGGCGTAGTTGACCCACTGACTGCCGGGAGGCTGGTTCCAGCCGTTGCTCCGCAATTCCGCCGTTTCGGCATGGAGCGCGTCGAAAAGTGAATCAGGAATCGCTGCCTCAATCGCCTGTTGATCCTTCTTTGATAATTTGACTTTCTCGACAGGTTTCCCACTGGCACGAGCCTTTTCAACCAATTCGTTCAGTCGCCTCGCGGTATGTTTCTGACGTGTCTGAGTTGACCATTCGGCCACAGCGACGGAACTTTGAGCGACGAGCGTGCGTACCAGTTCTCGTCCCTCGGGAACACGCTCTCCCAGACTCAGCGGAGTCACCCCATCAATCGATTCCTCGACGTCGGCTACTTCGGATGCTGTCTCTGCGATGACCCAGGATTCCGCACGCCCAAAGTAAGTCATTGATCTCAGCAGATCGCTGAGAAGTTGCCGTTGCGAGTCATCAAGTTCGACATCGGGCCACACCATGCGAACTGGTTCGTCCGGGTTCAGCACGATGAACGTATCGAAGATCTTGGTTCTATCGCTCTCTTCTTTCTTCTTAGGTTTTGGCATGAAGTGTCGCACATGAGACTGCGACGCGTCCGGCAGATAAAATGTGGGCAGTTCCGTCAAACGGTTAATCAGTTCCCGCACCTCTACTTCAGGAACGTCAGGGAATTTGTGATGCCAGGTGGCGACGAGCGATCGCAACAGTCGCCACGGCGATGGAGGCCATTCAACGGCCCCCTCATTAACCTGTCGGCCCCACGGGGTCGCGTGAAAGCGTCTGGTCGGAAAGTACAGAGAAATCGAAAGCATTGAACCAACCTTTGGTACAAGAGCAGGGAGGCAAAAGCGGAAGCCGGTTGCTCCCTACTTTGCCGCATACTGAACTTCGGTGATTGCAGGTTCCGCGAAGTGAGGTGACGCGGCCTTGATCAGCGATGGTATCGCCATTGCAAGTTCATCCAGCGAAGGCAACGAGAAGCCAGTGGCAGGGCGTTTGATGATCAGATCACCGGCCGGCTCCAGGTCGCAGGCCGTTCGCAGTCGCAGGCCATCGCGGAGAAACTTCTGAACCTTGAACAGTGACAACGCAATGAGCAACGTCTGAGCTTCTTCGCTCAGGCCGTAACCTCGGAGCTGAGCGAGATCAAGGTTGAAGTAGGCGGTGATTTTCTCGGCGGTGAATTCGTCACGGTGAAACGGGACATGCCCGAAGCCTTTACTTGTGTCGCCCTTTGGATCGACTTCGTCTTTCTTGACACCTCCACTGGCCGCGACAGTTGCTCCCTCAGCTTCAATAAATGCGGATAGCATTCGCGGGAGCCGCAAGCGGCCTCCGGCAAGATCCTTCTTTGCCAGAAACACACCATGAACGAGCGCGTTCGCGTCGTACTTGAGAAGCACTTTTGCGAGGAGACGAAGATCAACACGGCCAACTTCCAACCCCCCCAGTTCTTCCTTCAGTGTCTCGAAGAACGACTTGTCTTTCCCTTCGAGAATGTACGGACTGTTGATACGGTGAGACTCCAACAGTGAATTCGTCGCAATGCTACCATTGGAAATCACCCGCACATACGGCAGGCCCTGAAGCGGAGCAACCAGTTCGTCCTCTGCTTCATTCCAGCAGACGGTTTCCAGCCGATTGGCCATCGACTGAGCAGACTCCACCAGCAGCATATCGTTTCCCTGGTGTGAGAACGTGGCCGCACCCAGATCGGGGAATCCCGTCGGTTGAAAGCGACTTCCCTGAAGCGGTTGCAAAGGAACGTCAAACAGTAAACGTGGTTCAGCGGCGAGAGCGGACAGGTCAATGGTCATCGTTGAGTGTCTCCAGTGAAAGGAAAGAAAAACGGACGGGAATCCGATCAGGGGTTACGTCGTGTTGGTCGCTTCTGTCTCTGAATTGATCGTGTTGGCGGCAGTTTTCAGGACGCGTTTCGCCAGGAATGCAATGCCGGACTTACTCACGGGAAACAGCAGCGCTGCGGCGAGACGCCGTGTCGAAACGCCGCGGCGAGCTACCATTTCGAAAGCAGGTGGCAGACTACTTGCCTGAAGCCTTTGCGAGGCCAGACGGGTTGCATCCGCCATGCGTCCGGCAACGAGCAGCCTCACAATGCGTGGATCGAGCCGGACGTTTCGTTGTAGCGAATCGCGAGTGATCGGCTGCGATGTATGACACAACTTGAGCAACCCGTACGTCGCATCGGGTATGCGTTCGCCATGACCGCGAGATACTTGAGACGTGGTATTCGTCTTTCTGACTTTCACCCAGTCCAGCAATGTCAGACCTCGCGCCAGATCGGCGATGCGTCCGTCGTCTGTAGCGTGCTCGATGAAGATGGCAACATCTACGAGCCCGGCGTCGTATCCTGAGTGGCCAGGGAAAGTAAGCACATCGTCGGCGGATTGCTTACCCGCCTGGACAGCTTCCATGACGCGGCGGGAAAGGATAGAACTCAGGTTTCTTTCGAGGTCGCCACGAACCCACACCACAGATGTGGCCGCCGCAGACTCATCCGCAAAGAAAACCTTTTGATGTCCAGTGACGACAGGTTCGAGATGCTTGCGAAATGCTCCAACACCCGGCGAATAAATTCCGGCAAGACTGGCAGCCAGTCGAAACTCGGATGAGTCATCGTCCGCTTCGATTAACCACTCGGGTGAAAGCAGCGGGACCGGCTTGAGAAATTTTTCCGCTCGCCATTTGCTGGATGTTGCAAGCACCCGCTCGCATTGCCCCAGCATGATCAGCACTTGCTGAACTCTGACTGGTGCGTGCTCACGACAAAGTTCAAGGATGGCCTTTTCCAGTCCACGCAACGCTCGCCCGGCACTTGCGGGTGATGTGACTGCTGCAGCTACACTCCGAAATCGATCAAGCCAGTCGTCAATCTGGTCGAGCAGTTGCGCCTGTGGCTGGGCCTGTACCTTGAAACGTCCCAACGGGATTGCAAAGTACGACAGCCCGTTTCGCTTCTGAAATGCGAACCGCTCAAATTCTGAGACACCACGGTCAACCCCCAGACTCGCAATTGATCGCGCAAAGTCGATTCCGTTCCGGGCTCGACGTGATCCAAGCATAGCGCGACCTTCTGAGAATAACGCACTTAGTTCAGCCGTGGTGCTCGGTTGGGACCATAATGGAAGCCACATCTCAGCTCGCGAAAGCCCTTCGTCTTCGGATGCGGCACTGGCATATCCCACTCCCGCCTGCCGCACGCAGAACGGATAGCTGAGCGTTCCGGGTTGAGACTGTTCGAGCTGCTTAACACAGGCTGCCGCAAACATCAGCGAACCTTCCAACATCAGCAGGTAGTCCCAGGGATTTGTAGTTAGTCCACCTTCTGATGCGGAACCAGCGTTTGCGCCACCGGCCGCGGATGGTGAGAAATGCCCCGGCGTCTGCGAAGCCGCAAGCCGGTCGCCATTTTCTGCGAACAATCCCGGCCGCAGCGCGTGATCCCACTTCCGGTCAAGGAGGACCGAAACGACCTGTTGAGAAAAACCAGACATATAGCTGCCGCTGCCTTCGTTTCCGCCGGTACCCAGCAATGGCGGGTATTTCGTGTCCTCATCCAGTAGCACATACGTCGCGTCAAGCCAGTCGAGCACCTGATCTGGCAGCATTGCGCGACACTGCATCATCAGTTGACGCTTGGCTTCCGGAGAATCTGCCTTATCAGTCAACTCCAGACTGATCAGCACGGATCGAACTGAGCGAATAGCCGTCGCGAAATGTGTGAGTCGAGGGATCGCTGAACGTTCAATTGCTTCGAGTGCCTCGCGCCCCGATTTCTCAGAAGCACCTTTGAAAAATCCAGATCGCGCACCCCACGGTCCGACGAGCGGCGTCGGTTCGTAGTGCTCAAGAAAGAACTTGCACAGGGCCGCTTCGTCAAGCGTGCTTTGCAGCCAGAAGACGTCTCCCTGCCACCAGCCACGGGCGGACGAGTCACCATGCTCGGATTCGGACACCAGTCGCAGCACACCAAGTGCTTTCAAATAACCGGCCAGCGGAACCGGCGTGCAGCCGTGAAGTTCCAGTGTGTGTTGAGTCATTGATCGAAATCCTCCGGTAGTGCGGGGAGTTGTTCCAGACGTTGGCGGATCAGGGCTTCATCTGGCAGAGCTGTCTGGTAAGTGGCGACGCCGACTTTCTCGGCGGCGGCGGAAAGCGCGAGACGCACCTGCACTCGATCGGCGGATTTACACAGCACCAGACCGAGCGACGGGCTCTCGCTGTCCAGCCGAATCTGTGCGTCCAGCGCGGCGGCGTAGAACTGGGACTTGCCGACGTACTCGGGCTTGAAATCGCCGATTTTCAACTCGACAGCGATCAGGCAGCGGAGTCGGCGATGGAAGAACAGCAGGTCGATGCGGAACGTGTCGTTGCCGACGGTCAGCGGGTATTCCTCGCCGACGAATGCCAGGTCGCGCCCGAACTCGAGGAAGAAGTCCCGCAGGTTAGCGAGGATTGAGTGTCGCAGTTCTTTCTCAGAGTGCTCGTCTTCAAGGCCGAGGAACTCCAGCACGTAATGGTCCCGGAACGGCAGCAGCGGCCCGGCCTCGGTCTCGGCTGCGTCCGGCAGGCATTTCTCGGGTTCGTCGCGCACCGACATGTACCGCAGGAACAAAGCCGCATCGATCTGCCGTCGGAGTTCGCGTACGGACCAGCGTTCGCGGATCGACATCTTCATGTAGAAGTAACGCTCGGCCGGTGTGTCGCCACGGGCGAAGATCAGCCGATGATGGGACCATGAAATTGCTGGCAGAAGTTCCGCAACGTCTGTGGTCAGAACTGGTCCGGGCGAAAGTGGTGTGCCGGATTCAGACGGACCGAACGATTGTCGGCACACTGTGCCGACTTTCGTCGGACCGCGGCCGATGTCGCCTTTCTCCAATTGTCGGGACACTGTGCCGACAATTGGCCCCTGCGTCGTAACTGGTTCCTGAAGCACTGGTTGTGACGTCAGATTGGCCGCCGCCCAGGCGTCGGTCTCAGTAACCGATCGAGCGAACTGGCGCATGCGAAAAACGTTGTCTCGACCGAATCCCCGCATGTCGGGAAATGCCAGCCGCAGGTCGCAGGCGAGTGTCTCGACGACGGCGTCACCCCACGCCGCGGATTCCTGCTGCCGAACAATCACTGCTCCAATCTGCCAGTACAGCAGCACGAGTTCCCGGTTGACCGTCGCGGCCGCCCGGTGACGCGATTCTGAAATCAGCCGCGTCATCTCGGACAGAACAGCGGAATAACCGTCCGGCATTGCAGCGGCGGTCGATGACTTTCGAGGCCGACCCGGCACGCCAGACATCGCCCGTTTCTTCTTCAATTGCTCTGTCGCAGCCTTTTTCTTCGCCATCACTCGGTCTCCTCTCCGGCGGCACTGCCGCGCCAGTCGGCGATGCGGAGCAGAGTCTCCAGAAAGGCCAGACGAAACGGGCCGTGCGCGTCGGCGTCTCGCAGAGCCAGCGTTCGCGCGAGCCAACTGACGCCCTGCTCGGATTCGCCGAGACTCATCAGGTCCAGCGAAACCTCGAAACTCGAAGACCATTCGCCGTTACCGAGATCGACAGTCGGCATCTCGTCGCCTTCCCAGATTCCGCGAGCGAATTTCTTCGACGAATCCCGCGGACGAGGCTCGTTCGGCATGCTCCGGATACTGAGCCGAACTTTGCCGTGATGAGCGGCGATCAGGTACGCGATCAGGTTGACGGAATCAGCGTCGACGGGGGCGATTTCTGCCGCGTCGTTGTTCCCGACGGCAGCGTTGTGAGCCAGCCACGCGAGAGCACTGACCAGCTCATGACGAAAGCCTCGCCGTGATTGCGGTCGATTTGATTGTGATGTGGCCGCTGGATGCGGAGATTCGAGGACAGCAATGTTGGACGAATCCTCGGTTACTCCGTCGGCGTTCAGGCCTGCTGTCTTATCAGAAACGTCAAGATCATCTACTGCCAGCCGATCATCTGCGACTGATTGATCATTCGAGGCCGACTGGTCGCCGACGTCGGGAGCCTCGATTCGGTACCACGGCATCCCGTCTTTTCCTGACTTCGCCCACAGCAAGTCTCCGGTCTGGCCCCTCGCAGTTACCAGATCGCAATCGCGCATGGCCGCCTGAAACGCGGCGTGAGCCTTCCCAACATCGTGCCATCTCGCCGCCGTGATGATCGCCAGCCACGGGATCTCAGCATCAAAAGAACTGTGCTGTTTCAAGCTCTCGGCTGCTGCGACAACGTCGTTCAAATGCTGAGTCAACTCGACAGGGCGTCCGGAGCCCTTCGTGTCGTCGTCGTTCATCGCGTCGAGCGGTTGTCGCAGGGACGTTTCATGTTCAACGGGAACCGGCTGATGCTTAACCTCAGCCGTCCACCCAATCTGCGCGTCGTAGCCCCCCGCCGCAACGTGCAGCAGAATCGTCATTCCCGGTCGAACATCCGACTTGCCGACACTGTGCCATTCGCGATTCAGCGGATCCCAGCACCACGCCAGCTTCTGCTTGAGCTTCGCGGCAAAGTCCTTCATCTGCCCGATTGAAACGGAACACAGTTCGTTTCGCTGTGCCGCCGGAAACTCGACCTCGGAACTGTCTGCGGTGCGGTCGCGGCCCGGACGAGGCGGCTGCTTTGGGAATTCTTTGAGATCCCAGTCACGCCAGTAGACCTGCACATCGGTGTCGTCGGAATTGCGTATGTATCGCGAAACATCCAGATCGTTGCCGCTGAGATCCGGCGTCGTATCGAACAGGTCAAGCAGATCCTTCCGCCGCAGCACGTGCTCGATCGGTCGTACTTCTTCGACGATCACACTCTTCAGCGATTCGAGACCGACGTCGTCGAGCTTCACCAACTGCTCACGAGCCACGTCCAGCGAACCCGGTTCATAGGGCAGCCTGAGCTTCGACTTCTTCCCGTCGGACGTGTCGATATCGACGCAGAACACGGCCGCTGGCTCATGTCCAGCAGTGCCGCAGAGTCCGCGACGATTGCAGCGACCAAACCGCTGCACCAGCGACGACCACGGTGCAAGTTCCGTAAACATCGTCGTCGCCGAGATATCAACGCCCGCTTCGATCGCCTGAGTTGCGACGACGATCCGACCGGGACCATCAGCAGCAATCGACGATTCATCCAGTGCTCGTGCCTGCGTTCTCTGCCGATCTTCAGGTCGGAACCGTGAGTGGATCAGACAAAGCTCCGGAGCGAGGTCTTTTTTCGCCAGGCATTCCTGAAGCGTGCCAAACAACTTCTGCGACCGGTCAACATTATTAATAACAACCAGTGTCAGCGTTCCGGCTCGGTGTCGTTCCAAGACCTCATTGGCGAGCGATTCTCTGTAAACTTTGTATTTCTTCTCTGCCGTTGCGGCGTCCAGCTTCGTTGCCGCCATCGCAACCGGCTTTGCACACATCAGCAGTTGCGCAACGCGGGGGTCTTTTTGGTCCTCATCGCCGAGCGTCAGCCCGGCAGTGTCTGGGTCAGGTTTGGAATGATCGACCGTCGCCAGCGCGTCGTTGTCGAGTGTGGCTGACATCCAGAGCGTCTGGCATTTCCCATACGCACCAAGCTTCTCCCGCAAACCCGCAAGCTGACACGAAGTGGTCACACCGACGCCCATCAATTGAGTTTCGTCGAGCACCCACAGGCAGTCATTGTTGAGCAGCCCAAAGTGCATCGGCCAGCGATAGCGGCTCATTCCATAACCACGATTGAGCGCCCGCGACAACAGCATGTCCTGCGTGCCGATGATGATCGCGTCGCATTCCGGATGCGCGTCCCAATCACTCAAGTCCGCACCGCCCATCAACAGATGCACCGCGACCCGATCCTTGTCATCCTCGTCACCAGGTTTGAGCGAATAAGACTGCACGCGCGACTTGCCTGCGTCCGCATACTCAACTTCACCGGTAATCAAGCCAAGCCGATCCAGCCACTTCAAACACTCATCGCGCGTCTGTTCGACCAGCGTCCGCATCGGCAGGCAATAGACGAGCCGCCGAGGTGTCGCCTTACCAATCGCGTCCGCCGCGAACTGCCGCCGGTACAACCAGCCGAGCACAACGGCAGCGGTCTTTCCGACTCCCGTTGGAACGGTCAGCAGTTCCGGCCACACATCGCCCGTCGCCAGTTCGGACTGGTAGGGATAAGGCAGCATCGAGACCGCGCCGGCCTCACCACCCATCGCTATTTGAAAGAATTCGTCGTAAGTCATTGGTGCATTCTCATTCGGGTATCGACGTCCAGAGAGCTACTTCAGCACAGCCGGCAGCGTCTTCTTTTTGCGCAGGTTGACGGTGGCCCAGAGGATCGATTCTTCGTCGTCACAACCACAGACCACGCGGGCAGCGGCTACGAATTCTTCCCGCAGTTGCGGTCGGCACAACATTCGATCGACGGAGCAACCGTGCTCGCGCTGGAAGATCAGCGACGTGTCGCGAAGGGCTATCAAGTTCATTTGGAGACTCCTTTCTATTCACAGGCCACGGATGGTCAGGCACGCTCGAAGACTCTGCTCGGCGCGACGTTTTTGCGTGTAGACAGTCTTCTTCTTCAATCCAGTTCGAAGTGCGACTTCTTCTGGAGTCAGTCCGTCACGCCACAGCAGAATGGCGACTTCCCGAAACGTCGGACTCAACATTTCCACTGCCCGCCGTACTTCTGCCTTAGTTTCATTGTCGATTGCCGTCGCGACCACGGGGTCCTTCTCGTCAGATGAGATATCGAGTTGGGACGTCAGAGTGCTGATACCAGCAAGCCGACGACGGCGGAGTCGCTGATCAGCAATTCGAAATTTTGCTCGCCCAATGAGGAGTCGAAGATCGACGCTCCGCAGATCAAGCTCAGGATCGCTGGCCTGAAGCTCAAGCCATGCCTGCTGCAGCGCATCTTCGTCCGCAAACCTTTTCAGCAATTTCATATAATCGACCTGAGTCATCCGCTTGTCTCCGTGTCTGAAGTATTTGACTATCCGCTGGAAACAAGACGTTCCAAGAGGGTAGTATTCTTCATATTTCTTGGAGATGAAATGAGATGTTGCTGTTTCAGTCAGAAGAAGCTATCGTCTCGGGGCAGTCGTTACAAGCCGTTTGTGTAATTTTGATTTCGTTACTGAAGCCGGGCGAGTATCTCGAAAATCGGCTTCAGCATTTGACGGCTCTGGGCTGCCAGCACTTCCAGGCTCAACGCCTGGCCCCATTGAAGCCTTGGCGATGAGATGAGGATGTCGCTTGCGGCGAGTTTTCCGCGGCCTCAAAACCGCGGCCCCATTGATGCGTGGCGGTTTCACTGTCGCGCACGAAGAAGCCCCGTCGTGAGTCGAGACTCGCGGCGGGGTTTTCGTGTGGATGGTTCGAAGTTTACGCAGCAACTCACCAACAAGTACGGGGAATGTCGTGGCGAGGGACTCCAGGAATCTGAGCGCGTCCGGCCTGAACTGCTGCTGCAACTTCACAAACGCCGATTGAGCCGAATTCCACAGTGTCGTTCCAGCCAGAGGCTCCAGAAAGCGGCGACCGAGATACAACGCGGCAATTTCTCCGATATCGAAGTGAAGAGACGCAAACTCGGAGCTGCCCTCCAGTCGCCACTGCTTCTGTCCACGAGCCCCGGAAGCCGAAACCAGCTCGAAGCCACCGTCAGCCAGGGCGTCCAGATCTCTGCGAATCGTTTTCTCAGAGACTTCGTATTCTGCAGCGAGGTCTCGAACGCAGCGTCCCTGATGAGATGCTGATAGCTGCCGAAGCAGTTGCCACTGTCGAATTAACGTAGGTCGATCAGCCATGCTGCACTCGCGGGCCCGTCATTCGTCGTTGTCGAATCAGAGTAGGTAGGCAGCGTATCAGTAGAGGTGGACAAATTCTGTCCAGGGTGGGAGTAAAATGAAAAAATCCCCCGGTCGACGCCCAGACAGTGCTGGCGGTGTCGGTTTTTGATCAGGTATCTATCGCCAGACCGTGACAGGGGTGGATTCGGGAAGCTCCACGATTGCTCTTGTACCGCGTACGGTTGGGACCAAGGCGTCTTGGCACACCGTTCCGACCGGAGTTTTCGAACTTGTGACAGTGTCATCGTCACCACGACTCCAGTCGATCCGGTTAACCGAATTCAGCGTGAACGTGACGTCGGACGAGAAAATCCCGTCGTGACTGGCCGTGATCTCGGGCTCGAAGTAAGTCCCCGACTTCGGTTGCGAACAACCGCCGACCGCAAAAACGGCAACCACACAGATCGCTGCCGCGATTCCAGCGTGAAAATATCGCATATCTGTTTCCTTGAAATGAACTGTTGGGGAGAGACGCCCGCCGTCGATACGGGCACGACTGCAGCGAACTTTCGATGCTGGAGAGCGATCGGAAGTCTCCGACCATCGACATGCTTTTTCGTCTCAGTGAAGCGATGAGCGCGGCGCTTTCCGCCATCATTATGAAGGTCGAAAAAGCACCGATGAGCGTCCCGCTCCATCCTGTCACGTGACCGCTGCCGAGCTGGCTTCCGCCTCAAGACTCACGAATTCGGATGCCAGCAGGTTGAGTGTCAGGTCCTGATCTATTGGGAACCCTCGGAGCCAGCGGGTGAACTGGTGGAGCATCAGGCCGGCGGCGATGTTGGCTGTGTAGATGGTGCTTCGAGCAGTGCATTGGCCCTGTTGGGCTTCGGATTGGTGGAAGAGGGTTGTCGGGTAGTGGGTGCGTCCGGTGTCGTTGGCGACGCAGAGAATGCGCATTGTTTCGCCGAGCATTCTTCCGTCGGCCCAGAACTCGCAGCTCGTGTTGACTGATCGCCAGATGGCAGTGCGGGCTGAGATTGAGTCGACGCAGCAGAAGATGGCCTCGCCAGTGGAGTGTCGAGGTCGGAAGCGGTCGTTGATCGTTTCGACGTTGATGGTAGAGTCGATCTGGTTGATCGCGGTATTTGTGGCCTCGACTTTGAGAGTTCCGACATCGCTGGCCAGGTAGCCCTGTGTGGTGATGTTGGTTTCGTCGACGGAGTCGAAGTCGATCAGTTGGATTGACCGGACGCCGATGGCTGACAGTTGCAGAGCCACCTGACGGCCGATCGCACCGACTCCGATGACGGTCGCCGTCAGACCGACCAGTCGATCTGACGGCACGAGTCCCTGCTGGCGGATCAGCCGGGAGTTAGTCAGCCGGGGATTGCCGACAGCAGTGTTTCGCATTCGTCGTCCTCCCAGTCCAGAAATAGTGGGTCGGCTTCAAGCCTGTTGAACCAGTCTTCTTCGTTGTCTCGGTTCAGTTCGGTGCCGAAGTAACCGAGTGATTGCTCATCGGCTCTTGAAAACGGATCACAACCGAGAGAGCCGCACGCAGCGTCGGCAAGTCGCGACGACGAGTTTTGCCATCCCACTTCCTGCACGTTGGCGTCGAACTCACGCTGCCAGTCGAAGTTGCTGGAGGCTTCGAATGGCTGTGAGTAGTCCACTTCGACGTTCATCAATTGCGATGCTCGCGGGCCGACGTTGAATCGCAGCCGAGCGTACGTTTCTCCGCCTCGCGCGAGGATGAACATCACGGTCCACTCGACGTTGCCGAAGCATCGATCGAAAGTTTCCTCATCGATAGAGCTTGGCTCTGCGCTGAGGCCAGGGTGAGTGTGCACCCAGATTCGCCCGAACTGCTCGGGCTTTAAGCCGGCGTCGACCTGATCGTCGAAGAAGTCGGCGACCGAAGCGTCGTCGAATTCGACGGTCACCGAGCTGCAGCGCTGCCGAACCAGGCAGACGTCTTCGACCAGCAACGGATCGTCGGCGGACGTGACCGCAAAGCCGCCGATTTCGGTGTCGCCCGCATCGCGCAGGTAAAGCAGCTTCGCCCAGGCGTACGGAGTGAAGCGGATCGTTGGTCGGCTGGAGCGTCGTCGCTTGCGTCGCGAACTCTGTTTCTTCCGCGACTTCTTCTTCCGAGTTTTCGATACACAAAAGGCACCGTTCATCATCGATACATCCTTTACAGAAACCGTCGCCACATTCTGAACAAGCAGAACGGCACGACGAGCAGGTGTCAGAGTCGCACCCGTCACAGGTTCGGGTGCAGTCAGAGCAGTAGCGGTAATCGCAATCCGTGCAGTTTGTTGAGCATTCGAAGCACGTCGTCGTTGAGCAGCCCTCGCAGAGGTTGCTCTCGTCGTCGCTGGCGGTTGATCCGCACTCAGGGCATTGAATGCCAAACCAGTCGCTGAGCTGTACGTAGGCGCTCGACGAGTTGTAGGTGTGCAGGATTTGCCGAACGAGAATGAAGAAGTCGTAAAGGCGGCCATCTTGAAGAGCGGTTCTAATCGCTGCCTTACCTTCGCCCTCACACAACGAATTACTCTGCACATGCGGATGAGTCGTGTCGCCGTCGGTCGCGGCGGACCGATCGTCCACCGCGATGACTTCGTAGGTGCCGGTTTCTCGTAGACGCTGCCAGTCCAGCACGATCTCAAATCGACCGAGGTCAACACCTTCGAGAATCACGTCGTCCGTCGTCACCGAAACCACGTGCCTCTGCATATTCACGCTGACCTCGTCGAATTCCGCGACGAGCGATTTGAGATCGCCAAGGATGTCTCGGATCGTCAGTTGCGTTCGAACAGACGAAGGAGCCATCGCTCGTCCGGCGATTTCAAGTGCGTTTGACACTCGCAAAGTCGCCGCCACAAACGTTGATCGCAGACGAGTTGTGGCGGCAGTGAAACCTCGACGCTCGGCAATCTCAATCAGAGCCAGAATCCGCGAACACTCTGCCCACGAGTCTCCCGGAAGGCTCGGCTTGTTAGTCGGTCGAACGCGACGGAGTTCCGAATGAATCGCGACCGCCGCTCGATGAAATGAGGTCGTGCGGTTCCTCATTGAGACGCCATGCAAGCCGATAAGCAAGCCCCTTCGATTTTAGTCGGTGTGATGCTCACCCGATCGCCTTCAACCAGCACCTGGCCGCGCGGCACCGGTTGACGATTAACCCGAATGAGATAACTCGACGGATCAGGATTGGAAATGTGGCCTTCAAAAATCTCCTGGACCGTCGTGCCTTCCTCGGCTTCGACGTAGTCAGCAAAGCCTGCTCCGTCATTGTTAATCAGTAAAATTTGCATTGTGCAGTAACCTTTAATTTGAAGTTGAAAATGAATAGTCAGCCGTCTCTGCGGCGTCTTTTTCTGCCACGCTGTCCCGTTGATGAAGTGCGGATATTGCCCGCGTGAATGGACAAGCCAACGAGGATGACCAGGAGTGCGATGAACACCGTCCATGACTCCGCACAGGATCCGGCAAGACCGGCCACCAGCAGTGCTCCATTGACGCAGGCCTGATTCAGTTTGTGTCGAGCGCTCATTCAGTCTCCGAGTAAACAGGTTCTCGATGTCGTTCTTTTCCTTGTCGTCGCCCTCGCCGCTGATTCCGACGTCGTTGGCTGCGGCGCCGTCTGCCTCGATGCGAAAACAACGGCTCGCGTTCTTCCGGAAACGGAGCCAGCAGGCTGAAACCATGCGATCGAATTTCCGAAATGGTCTCGCCAGTGACGTCGGCCACAGCCCGATTCAATTCGTTCTGCGTCATAGTTGTCTCCTCGTTCTGATATTGAGAAACAGAAAAGCCCCGACTGCATGACCAGAGCGATCACACAGTCGGGGCTTTGAAATACGCTTAAAAGATGCGTCGGTGGCTACGACCTTGACGTCAGCCAGTTGGCTGCCAGCCATTGATGCTCGGCATCGAGAGCAGCACTGCGGGAATCAAACGGTCCCAGCATTGGTCCTTCGACGGGACTGAGATCAGCCAGCCAGCAACCGTCCGCATCCGGCTCGACATGCGAAGCACGACGGATCGTGAGTGGTCCGAGAGAACCCAGATCGACGGTCTCGTCGTACACGCACTGGACGGAGCCATCGGCTTTGATCAGCAGATTCATGCTTCTGGCTC
>Ga0316208_1002378_pt1 | contig 15387 bp, 12 predicted proteins | sample 3monopyrite_MG_FD_204944 | JGI IMG/M metagenome (GOLD analysis project Ga0316208, IMG submission 204944) | Microbial mat bacterial communities from mineral coupon in-situ incubated in ocean water Damariscotta River, Maine, United States -... | ecosystem: Environmental > Aquatic > Marine >... | reverse complement strand
AGGCGAAAAGCATTGGGAATGAGTCGCCTGGTCGTTGCAAGACGAAGTTGTGTTCCCCTGCCAATGGTAAATGAAATTCTCCGTAATCAGAATTCAGACACTAGCGATGCTAATTTGATTGCTGTATTAAAAACCCTTGGCATGAATGGCTCTGCAGCAGAACCAATTTCGGTTAATGAACTCAGACACCGGCAGGCCAGGCAGAAAGCCAAACGACTAATCCAAATCGTTCAAGGAACGTCTGCTTTAGAAGGACAGGCTTTGAATCATCAGGAAATCGAGAGTATGATTTCTAAGACTACTCAGGTTCTATTAAGCTCGAATAGAAAATTGTGGGCCGAATGATGCAGGGTTGGGAAACAAAATCGGGGGAAACTCCCATTGATGACATCACTGGATTGATTCCCAAAGGTGTCACAACAAGAACGCAACTCAATTTTCTTGAGGCTCAGAATATTCTCAAAGCAGTGGTCAAATACATTGGGGAAAAGCCGAATGAGCATTCGGCTCCATTCGATCTTTCCTGGTGCCTCAAACTTCATCAGGAAATGTTCGGCGATGTTTGGGAGTGGGCTGGACAACCTCGAAGAAAAGACCTCAACTTGGGTACCCCTTGGTATAACGTGCAAGCCGATTTGAAAAACCTGTTTGATGATTTGAGGTACTGGGAGAAAAACTGGGCAGATATTTTGGAACAAGCTGTCCATCTGCACTATCGATCTGTTTTGATCCATCCTTTTCTAAATGGGAACGGTCGCTGGTCAAGGATGCTTTCGAATATCTGGTTACTGTTGCATGATCATCCAATCGTCATGTGGCCCGAAGCTATTGCTGGAGGCGTAAGTACAGTGCGGAAAGAATATCTCCTGGCTTTGAAAAATGCCGATAATGGCAACATGAGTCCGCTCATCGAATTGCACCGAAGCTTCATAGAAAAGAGCGATCCGGAAGATGCTCAAATCTGACTTCGACCGGAGATGAGAAACGGGGACTCTGCTGGCTGATTGGATATCCAGCGAAGTTGCTTGATGCTTTGAGTTCAGCTTGCCTTTGCATGTTTACTGGTCGCGATCTCGTGATCTTACGGCTAATCCCACCACCAGGTATGTTTTTTATCGATACGAATTTGCGTGGAAGCTTTCTTCTTTTGGGAGAGATTCTCTGCCTGTACCGGGCTGGTTTCTGTATGGTGGATGACATTGAAAGAGTTAATGACGACACCGCCACTGATCAAGCCGGTCACCATGCGAGAACCCTGTGATTTGCAATTGACGCAGGAAGCAACCTCTTTGGGGACGTTATATCTGGGAGTGGTCAGTTTCGATTCATCCAGAAGTGTGTTCATCTCCCAGTTCACCTTTTGAGGCAGCGATTCTTTTTTGAGTATCGCAACCAGAATTGCCAGGTCGGTCAGGTTTTGGAGTTCTGCAAAGGTGGGATGCTTTTCAACAAGTTTAGGAAACGCAGCCGTGAATTGTTTTGCGTAGGCGGTTGTTGAAACGCGAGTCGTTGCTGCATCTTTGCGGATACCCGCTTCAGCAATTTCTTCCTGTGCCAGCAGTTGCAGGCGTTGTCCTGAAAACTGGAAGACGGTTCTATCATCGGTCGTCTGGAATGAATCGTACATCGGTGTGAACCACCATCGTTGCATACTGTTGCCGGTTCGCCCCAGCATTGCTAAATGTGACCGAAAGCCGGAAACCTTGGAAGGTTCCAGCCCGATGGACATTCTCTTCATTAAAATATCGGCTTCCGCAAAGGTCACACCAAAATGCGAGTCGGCTGGAATACCGAAGATGCGGATTTTCTGATTCCCTAATATCTTGGCCATTTTTTGATAGCGAGACCGAATAGTCGAGACAGAGGCAGCGGAATTATTGCGAGAGAGAAATTTCTGAACATTGGCCAGGTTCTCGGGAACCGCATCGATCGAGCAACCGATTTCTTCCCCTCGCTGCCCGGCTCGCAGCGCAACGATTAAATCATCCAACCGAAAAACCGGGCGACCTGTTTCAACACTGACTGCTCTTCCCAAGGCATCTGGTGCGAAACCTCCTGCGGGGCCTGCGATAACAATATCGTTCTTCTCAGGATAAACAAAAAGGTAATCGATCCTCTGCAAGCCAGCCAGAAGCTCGATCTCAGCGGGAAAAGGCGTTTTCTGTTCCAGATGTTTATTGATGGCTGCTTCCAAACGGACCAGAGATATTTTTCGAAGTTCGCTGGGCGCGCTGACATCTTTATTCAAATTCTTTTTGGCGAACGCGAGTCGTTTTTTCTGATCCAGTCGCGACGTCTTCCCTTTTTTGAAGACGGTTTTCACAAGCCCGTCCGCATCGATCAAAATCCCTCCCGCGTTGCCCCCACCGAATCCGCCGCCACCTCCACCACCAAGCCCGCCGCCTCCGCCGAATCCACCACCGCCACCTGCACCGCCCCCACCAAACCCACCACCAATTTGTGCATGCACCGGGGAGTAACTCACCAATAACAACAGGGCGACAAAAACCGTGCAGAGAGATGCTTTCGTGTTCAGCTTCATGAGAGAACCTTCTTAAAGGCATTGGGGAAGTTGTTTACCAATACAGTTTCATTAGAATTATGGCAGGAAAAATGGTGGAAACAGAAGAATAAAACAGCTGAGTCAAAGATTTTTCTCAATTTCGAAAACAATCGGTTCGAAACATATACTGAACAAAACGCGAAAGAACATCAAATGTCAACAGCCAGGCAACAGGCGGCACAGTTTATCGAGCATCAGCGTGCATTTCGATTGGGAACTTTGTTGACCGAATCGCCTCATCCGAAAACGGCTGAGCTTTCGCAGGTTATTCAAGAAAATATGACTGAAGGGATTCGCTTGCTGCTTCATGTTGATGAAGAAATTGCTCCGGCTGCATCGAAGATATTCGCTGGCGATGAATTTCAGCAACTTGTTACTGCGATGACACGGGCATTTGGTGAAGGCAGGAAAGTTTTCTTCACAGGCTGTGGTGCAACCGGACGGCTGAGCATTTTGCTCGAAGCGATGTGGCGAGAATTCTGGCAACGTGCTCGCCGCGATCATTCTGATACTTTTGCAAATCTTCCCGATTATGAAAACAGCGTCATCAGCGTGATGGCTGGCGGCGATTTTGCGATGATTAAATCGGTCGAAGGCTTTGAAGATTTCCCCCGGTTCGGCAAGCATCAACTTCTCGAAGCGGGTGTTGAGCAGGGGGATGTTGTGGTCGCGATTACCGAAGGCGGAGAGACGCCGTTTGTGATTGGGACCGCCTGGCAGGGGTTGGAAAGTGGAGCAGAAGTCTTTTTTGTTTTCAATAACCCGGCTGAACTTCTTTGTGAACATGTCGAGCGTTCTCGCGAAGTGATCGAAGATGAACGCATCACCTGTCTCGATCTGACCACGGGGCCGATGGCGATCACCGGCTCCACACGGATGCAGGCGACAAGCTGCGAACTTCTGGTTGTCGGGGCTGCACTCGAAACAGCATTGAAAAATGTTCTTCAAAAGCATCTCCCCGCAGCAGCTCTTGCATCCCTTGGATGCGATTCCGAACAATCAATCGATGATGCGAATTTAATGTGCCGTTTGGTTCAGCAACTTTGCGAACCGGCAGCCCTTTCAGCCATGGGGCAACTCACGCAATTCGAGCAGGATATTTACGAACAAAAGGGATTAATCACCTACGCCGCTACCGATTTCCTGTTGGATGTATTGACCGATACCACCGAGCGTTCTCCCACTTTCAGCCTGCCTGCTTATCGAAAAAGTAATGATGAAACCTCTGCCGTCTCCTGGGCATTTGTGAAAAATCCGCTACTTGGATCCGTCGAAACCTGGCGAGAATCATTACGACGAACCCCGCGTGGACTCAACTGGAATGCGGAGAGATACTCTCAGTTAGAAGCACCCGCTTCGATCCAATCCAATCCACCTGCACTTGGTAACAACGAAATCCATCGCTTCCCAATTGGGAATGAGCGAGACCAATCCCGCTTTGACTGCGAGCATTCTGCATGGATCATGATCGCGGTTGGCGACGAAGTATTTGCATTGAACAAGGCAGACAGTTTATTTTGTCAGCAGTTTGAAAAAGAGGGACACAACTACCAGCAAACAGCTACTGTTTGTGTCGGACCGAAAGCAACACAGCAGTCTTCGGGGAAGATGTTTCACGTTCCTGTGGATATTCCATCTTCGCCAATAAAACTGTGGGAACATCTGGCGATTAAGCTGGTTCTCAATACGGTTTCAACTGCAACAATGGCCCGCATGAACCGTGTGATCGGAAATTGGATGGTTCATGTCAGCACCTCCAACAAAAAACTAATCGACCGAGGTACGCGCCTGATCGCAGAGTTGTCGGGACTCAGCTACGAAGAATCGTGTTTGCGATTGCACGAAACAATGGAAGAAATAAAGCCGTACAAAAACCGCACCCGGGAAACAACTTCGCCAGTTGCATTAACGCTAAAGAAACTGGGACACCGGTAAGGTGGAGGTGGAAAGCCGGGTAGTTGGGTAGACATCTGGTGAATCGAACGGTGTTTTCATGGCAGCCACATTTGTCAGGCTGGAAAGCCTAACCTACGATTCCCTGGCCTCAATAGAGCAGATATCGCTTGCGGCGTACGAGAAAATCTTCCAGTTCTTTTTTGTAATCGGCCTGGATGGTATCAACCGCGTTTCCGGCTCGTATCGCCTCGTAAGTTATTTTGTGGGAAAGTAGCCGGTTCAATGATTTGGTTTCCCAGGCTTCGGGGTACCTTATCCGCAAGGTGCGGGCAAGTTCTAATCCGGTTTTTAATGGGTGGAAAGTGGCTCGATTGGTAATGATGAAATTCACACCGCCGCACTGTTCATTTTTGAATTTGCTTGATTCCGGCGTAAAGCGAATGGGGACGAAACTAATTCCTGATAGTCCTGCCGCATTTAATTTTTGGGCAAGTGTTATACCATCGATGTAGGGGGCCCCGATGATTTCAAAGGGTGTATCAGTGCCTCGTCCAACCGAAAGGTTTGTCGTTTCCAATAAGCCGATACCGGGGTAAAGTAATGCTTGTGTGAGACATCGCATATTCGGTGATGGATTGATCCAGGGAAGGCCCGTGGCATCGAAAAATTTGTTTCGATCCCAGCCTTCAATCTTGATGATTTTTAGATCGAGATTCAACTTCAATTCCGCATTGAACATTCTCGCCAACTCTCCCGCGGTCATTCCATGACGTACTGCAATGCGATGGTAACCGACAAACGATTCACTCCCCGCATCCAGTACCGGACCTTGCACATCAATTCCGTTGATTGGGTTCGGGCGATCTAAAATCACAACGCGAATATCGTGCTTCGCAGTCGCTTGCATCACATTTCCCATCGTCGAAATGTAGGTGTAAAAGCGAGTGCCGATGTCTTGGATATCAAAAACGAGCGTATCAATCCCCATAAGCATTTCATCCGTGGGGATACGTGTTTTTCCGTAGAGGCTATGAATTTTCAAGCCGGTGCCGGTGTCGCGGGCATCGTTGATTTTTGCCACATCGAGCTTTCCTTCAAACCCATGCTCCGGGCTGAATAGCGCCACCAATTGCACATTTTTCGCTTCACTCAATAACTGTACCGTGCTGATCCATTTACGATTGATGCCGGTATGATTGGTAACCAACCCGACACGCTGCCCGTTTAGTTGTTTGAATTGATCTCGCTGAAGAACATCGATACCGGTGAGGACTTCGCCTTGTTTTTGGTGGTGATGCTTTTTCGCAATCACTTGCGAATTTGCTGTCAATGATGTCACGCTCAGGCAGATCGCAACAATCATTATTCGATAAGAAACAGAATTATAATTCATCAGACTGACCACTCTCTGGAATAAAAAAGGAAACAGCGTAACCGGTTGCGAAGGTTGTCAGTGAACCAATAATTGCGTACCAGGGCCAGGCGATTTGCGTCATAAACTTCACGGTGACAAGAACACCAACTCCCGCAACAAGACCAGTCAACGCACTTCGTTGTCCGACTCGTTTGGTGAATACGCCCAGCGAAAAGATGCCGAGCAGTATGCCTGCGGTGAAGCCTGCAATCGCCAGTGCATCGCCAATCACACTACGAGAAAGATAACTGGCTGCGATGCCGACAATAATTTGAATGACCCCGAAAACAACCGTCAAAACGCGACTGACTCGCAACAGATGAAGTGGTGTTGGTTCTGTTTTTAAGGCAGGGCGATAAAGGTCATTCACCGCAGCGGAAGCCGAGGAATTCAGCGAACTCGATAACGTAGACATCGCCGCAGAAAAGACCGCAGCGAGCGTGATGCCGACCAGTCCAACCGGGAGATGATCGACAATAAACGTGGCGAACACTTCGTCATTGCGTTCAAATACAGTTTCAGGTGAAACATTCGCGTAATAGCAGGAAAGTCCAATTCCCAGAAATAGAAACAGTGCGAATTGAACGAACACGACAAACCCGCTGGCGATGATGGCTCGCCTGGCGTCTGCTTCGCAGCGGCTGCTTAAATAACGTTGCACCATCATTTGATCGGTGCCGTGTGTCCCCAATGAAAGTGCCGCTCCGCCGAATATCCCTGCCCAGAAAGTGAACGGTTTTGTGTAATCGAAACTGAAATCAAACAGACGTAATTTATCATGCGACTGAGCATAAGTTTCCAGCTCCTGCCAGCCGCCGGGAAGCAGCTTGACGATAACCAACCCGGCTGCCACTCCACCTATCATATAAACGACAAACTGAATGCAATCATTCCAGACGACCGCTTTCATCCCCCCGAAAAATGTGTAGATGATCGTTGCGATTCCGATTAGTATGATGCAAAAAGCAAGATCAAGCCCGATCACTTTTTCCAACACAATCGCTGTCAGAAAAAGCCGCAGCCCATCACCCAGATTGCGAGCGACAAGAAACAGTATCGATGCGGTCTGCTTGGTCGCCCCGCCGAATCGCTTATCAAGCACTTCGTAAGCGGTAAACATGTTCCCGCTAAAATAATGAGGCAGCAACACGATGGTCACGATAATTCGACCGATGATAAAACCGAATGTCAGTTGCAGAAATCGCAAATCGCCCCCAGCCGCAAACGCGATTCCGGGGACACTGAGAAAGGTCGCGGTGCTTGTTTCGGTCGCGACAATCGAACCCAGAATTGCCCACCACGGTAAATCTCGTCCACCTAAAAGATAGTCCGATAAATCCTTCTGCCCTCGCCCAATCCACAATCCAAACAGGACCACCGCGGCGATGTAAACCAGAACAATAACCAGATCGATTGTCGGGATTGCCAGTTCGTACAAAAGAATACTCCAGGAATCAATTAAGCAAATCCAACAGGATATTATCAGGCGAGCCGGGGGTGTTAACCCCCTGGTGACTCTGCTGTTGCTTTGCCCGTGGTCAATCTGCATTCGAAAGCTACCAGAGGCATCACTGCCTCGGCTCGCCTACCAGCTCAATCTGCATCCGTCGTATCTTGCGTATCAATTTCAAGCGGCCCTTTTATTTCATCCATCTCCACCGCAGGAAGCGAAAGGACTTTTATCAGGCAGAAAGTGACCATACAAAGCACGGTCCCTATTGAAACAATCATCATCACCCAGCCGGCTGGTTCCATGAGAAATCTCCTGTGAGGTTATGTTTTTTGACTAAGTATGCCTGGGTGTAGAGTCAATCATCTTCTTCAAGCAGATGATCAAACCGTCCCTCTTTTTCCCAGCGGATTCCTGCGATATGTACCAACAGCAGCAGGAAGCCGAAGAGCAGCAGAATAAACATGACCGACATCATCGCGACATGATCTTTTTGGAGAGAGGCGATATAATCTGAAGCATTGTATGTGCAGAACATCACAAATATTGCAATAAGAAACAGTGGGGTCACGTATTTCAAAATAATCTGCACTGCAAAAGGAATGCGAATATGTGCTCCCTCATGCAGCTCTTTCTCTCCCTTTTTGATGCCAAGTACCCAACCGTAGAGGATTGCTTGAATCATGGCGAGAATGAAGATCGCGACCGTTCCAACCCAGAAGTCCATCGTATCAAGTGCTTTCATTCCTTTTGAAAAATAGACGACGAATCCCGCACCCATCATGGAAATTAATCCAAGAATCGCCGCAGAGGCATGACGTTTCATACCAAGTCCTTCTTCAAAAAAAGCAATCACCGGCTGAAGCATCGAAAGAGAGCTGGTAATCGCTGCGATGAACAACATAAAGAACCACAAAAACCCAAAGAGTTGTCCCATTGGCATCATGGCAAAAACAGAAGGCATCGCGACAAAACCAAGCCCGAATGTTCCCTGTTCTGTCGCAGAGGCTCCCAAAAACATGAACGCAGCCGGGATCGTAATCAACCCGCCGAGGCAAACTTCAAAAAATTCATTCATACTGCTGGCTGTTAAACCGCTTAACGCGATATCGTCTTTCCTTCTTAAATAACTGGCGTAATTGATGATAATTCCAAAACCAACCGAAAGACTAAAAAAGACCTGACTTGATGCTGCCAGCCAGGTTTTCGGGTTCGATAAAACAGCGAAATCAGGATTCCACATCGCTCCCAAACCGTTGATTAAATTTTGATCTGGTTTCGTAGGGTCTGGTGTACCTAGTGTCATCACACGAATCAAAACAAGTATTGCCAGCACCGCCATGATCGGCATCGCGATTCGACAAAAAGATTCAATCCCTTTGGTGATGCCACGGTAAATAAAGATGAAATTTAATCCAAAAATGAGAACCAGGAGTCCCAGAAACCAGCGGGTATCCGGCTGGAGCAAAGCTCCATCACTTCCCTGACCGGTAAAGTGGGCGAAAAATTCACCGTAGTTCCCAGGATTATTTTCCGGCATCAGGGAACCATCCAGGTAGCTGATCGCATACCCCAGGCACCAGGCTTCTATCACAACATAATACATATAGATAACCAAAGGCATCAGCAGGGCTATTGTCCCTAAGTAACGGGCTTTACTGGTGTTGCAGATGACTGAAAATATCCCCGGAGCCGAATGAAACCCTCGGGTTCCCGCATACCGCCCCATTGTCCATTCGGCCCAGCAGAGGGGGATTCCCAGCACCAGAAGTGCGATGAAGTAGGGGATCATAAACGCCCCGCCGCCGTTTTGGGCGACTTGACCAGGGAAGCGGAGAAAGTTTCCTAAACCGACTGCAGAACCGGCTACCGCCAAGATGACGCCGATTCGTGTTCCCCAGTTTTCAGATTTGTGCATCTATGCTCTCCTGTTGTATCCCCAAAGTTGCCCGATAACTCCGATATAAGGGAATTTATCAGATCAAACCATGAGACGGAACTCTGCTCAGAAAATAACTGGAAGAATTTTTCGCAATGCGAGTTGTTTTAATTGCCGGTTTTACTACAATTGGAGTGAGGGAAATGTTCTTTTTGGCTCTTTTCAGTGGAAAAACGGCAGCTCTGTAGTAAAGTAATCATTCATATGGATACAAATATCGCGAATGCTGACCGGCAATTCTTGGCAGATCTTCACCGGATTGGCTCTGCAACTGTTCCTGAACTCTGTTCACTGGAAGGAGTTACGGCTACTGCGATTCGGCAGCGGCTGCTGCGTTTGCAGGCGGCGGGGCTTATTACGCGTGAATCTGTCCGGGCAACGCGGGGGCGGCCTCATCATAAATATCAGTTGACAGAAGAGGGGCAAAAGCTACTTGGCGATAATTATGTCGAACTGGCAACGATTTTGTGGGAACAACTCAGTTCAATTGAAGATGAGCAAATAAAACAGTCCGTCATGGCTCAATTGCGAGACACGCTCGTAAAGAGGTACGGCGAATCAGTCGAAGGCGCGGGGCTTTCGGTTCGGTTGGAGGAATTAAAAAGTGTCCTTTCCGAACATGGGTTTAATGTCGAAGTTGGTCAACGTGGAGATCAGTGGACCTTAGTGGAGCGAAATTGCCCGTATCACGATCTGGCAAGCCAGAATCGTTCGATCTGCGATTTAGAACACGAGGTTTTTGAAAAGATACTCGGCGTTCCGCTGAAATTAACTCAGCGATGTGTGGATGGTCACAATTGTTGTAAGTTTGAGACCGTTTCGATTGGGTAAACGAGTTATTGGTAACAAGGTAAAGATAGAATTCTCATGAGCTTAAAACTGAAGATTGAAAATCTGCATGTCAATGTGGGCGACACTCCGATCCTCAAAGGAGTGAATCTGGAAATCGCTCAGGGTGAAATTCACGCGTTGATGGGACCGAACGGTTCGGGGAAAAGCACGCTGGCTTATGCATTAATGGGGCATCCCAAATATGAAGTGACCGAAGGGACAATCGAAATTAATGGAACCGACATCAATGAACTCGATCCCTGCCAGCGGGCACGTCTTGGCATGTTCCTGGCTTTTCAATATCCGGTCACTATTCCTGGAGTTAAAGTGGCAGACTTTCTGCGTCATGCGATTTCAAATGTTCGTAACCCGGAACGCAAAGAGGGCGAGAGCCTTATATCGATGCGAGAATTTCGCACTGAACTTCGCGAGACGATGAAACAGTTGAACATGGATGCTGAATTTGCCCGCCGTTATTTGAATGATGGCTTTTCCGGTGGCGAGAAAAAGCGGATGGAAATTTTGCAACTGGCGATGCTCAAACCGAAATTCGCCTTGCTGGACGAAACAGATTCCGGATTGGACAGCGACGCGGTGCGTGTTGTCAGCGAAGGGTTGGCGAAGTTATCTGGTCCTGATATGGGCGTGTTGATTATCACTCACCACGAACGATTACTCGAATACAATAAGCCAGATTTCACGCATGTGATGCTGGCGGGAAAAATCGTCGAAACCGGCGATGCAAGTTTGGCGCACGAGTTACATGCACACGGCTATGCAGAAGTAAGAAAAAGGCACCCGGAAGAAGCTGCCCAGGAAGAACAACAGCAGGAAGCAACCGCTTGAGTTCGTAGGTTAGGCTTTCCTGCCTGGTACAATTCTGATGCAAATTTTTTAGTATAAAGGGAACCTTTATTAATTCAAAACATTCTTTTGAACAGAGGGAGGACATTCTTGTCTGCCTACAAGAGAGCGTACTCAAATGAAACAGACAGGAATGTCTGTGTTCCTTTTGAATGAATAGAGGTTCCCTCAAGTGAATCCGTTGGAAAATTGAGAACTGATTCACATGGGAATCCCATTTGTCAGGCTGGAAAGCCTAACCTGCTTTTCTAGTAATTGAAGTTAATTAAATGGTCCGCAATAGCGGACCCTACGCTGAAGCTTTCAGCGATATATTAAGGAGCGAATAGTGTCTACAGATACTGCAGAAAATAGTGATGTCAGCGTTGGTGATTACCAGTTTGGTTTTCATGATTCGACAGACAATTACGCCTTCACGAGCCGCAAAGGGCTTGATCGGGAAATCATTTCACAGATTTCCGAGATGAAAGGCGAACCAGACTGGATGCGGGAATTCCGGTTACGTTCTCTGGAAATCTTCACGGAAAAGCCAATGCCCAACTGGGGTGGCGATATGTCCGACCTCGATTTTCAGGATATTTACTATTATGTGAAAGCGTCCGATCATCAGGAAAAATCTTGGGATGATGTCCCTGAAGATATTCGCAAAACTTACGATCGACTCGGCATTCCTGAAGCAGAAAAAAAATATCTGGCCGGAGTGAAAGCGCAGTACGAATCGGAAGTGGTTTACGGTTCTTTGAATGAAGATCTTGCGAAACAGGGTGTCATTTTTACCGATACCGATTCGGCGCTACGAGATCATCCGGAACTTTTCCGCAAATATTTTGCGACTATTATTCCGCCAGAGGATAACAAGTTTTCTGCACTCAATTCTGCGGCTTGGTCCGGGGGATCGTTCATTTATATCCCACCAGGAGTGAATATCGATTTTCCACTCCAGGCGTATTTCCGCATCAATACCCAGAACATGGGGCAGTTTGAACGAACCCTGATTATTGTCGATGAAGGGGCTTCGCTGCATTATGTGGAGGGCTGCACCGCACCAACTTACAGCAGCGATTCGCTGCATTCTGCGGTGGTCGAAATCATTGTCAAAAAAGGGGGACGTTGCAGGTATACGACGATTCAAAACTGGTCGAACAATGTTTACAACCTTGTCACCAAAAGAGCGACCGTTTACCAGGATGGGTTGATGGAATGGGTTGATGGAAATCTTGGCTCGAAGCTGACGATGAAATACCCAGCCATTTATCTGATGGAACCGGGAGCTCGAGGCGAAACACTTTCGATTGCTTTTGCGAGCAAAGGGCAACATCAGGATGCCGGGGCAAAAATGGTTCACTGTGCCCCGAATACATCGAGCCGAATTATTTCCAAAAGTATCTCCAAAGATGGCGGACGTTCGACTTACCGCGGATTGGTCAAAGTTGAAAAAGGGGCGGAGAATTGTAAATCGAACGTGGTCTGCGATGCACTTATTCTCGATCCCGAATCTCAAAGCGATACCTTCCCTTATATCGAGATCGAAGAGAGCAAAGTTGCGATTGAGCATGAAGCCTCTGTTTCCAAAATTGCGGAAGAGCAGTTGCTTTATTTGATGAGCCGGGGGCTGAGCGAAGCGGAAGCCTCTGCGATGATTGTGACCGGCTTTGTCGAACCACTCGTCAAAGAGTTGCCGATGGAATACGCCGTCGAAATGAACCGGCTGATCGAACTGCAAATGGAAGGTTCAGTTGGTTAACCCACGCGGAAAAAACAACGCACAATTTATTTCTCTGGCGAGCCGGGGGTGTTAACCCCCTGGTTATTTTGATGTACCTACCGATTCACCCGGAGGTTAACACCCCCGGCTCGCCTTATTTTTTTGACACACAAACTCTTCGGAGCATTTTGGCGATGCAGACAGTGATGCCTCAAATTTCAATGACGACTTCTGACGGTTTTGAGTCCTTTCTCGAAACTCGTCACGAACCAGACTGGCTGACACAAAGGCGGCGCGATGCGTTCGCTTTGTATCAAGCGTTATGTGAAACAGAACTTGAACCGGAAGAATATCGACGGATCGATCTGCGACTGTTTCGACCAGACAGTTACCATCTTGTTTCGCAGCAACCGGAAACCGGGGAAGCGAATCAGTTTTCCACTTTGATGGAACATCGCGGCGAATTCGGCGGTTCAGTCGCGCATACAGATGGGCATCCCGTCAGGTCTCATCTGGAACCGGAACTGGTTGAGCAGGGCGTTATCTTTTGTGATCTCGGCGAAGCGGTCAGCAAGCATGAAGAACTGGTCAAAGAGCATTTAATGACCAGAGCGGTTTTGCCGGAGGCGGACCGTTTCAGTGCCTGGCACGCAGCTTTTTGGACGGGCGGATTGTTTCTTTATGTGCCTCGTCATACATCCATTGAAAAACCGCTGCACAGTTTGATCGGCTTAGCCACCGCGAAAGCTGCCGATTGTTCTCATACGTTGGTTGTTCTTGAAGAAGGTGCAGACGCGACGCTACTTGAAGAGACTGCTTCAGCAAATGAAAAAGATGCCGGGCTGCATGTGGGGGCGGTTGAATTGATTGTCGCCGCCGAGGCGAGATTGCGTTACGTACAACTTCAAAACTGGAATGACTCGGTCTTTCATTTCGCGCATCAATGTGGACGGGTCGAGCGAGATGGTTCGCTGCAATGGACGGTCGGTTCACTCGGCAGCAAGTTTTCGCATATTCACCAGGATGTGATGCTGGACGGGAAAGGGGCGGATGCTCAAGTGAATGGCGTTGCGTTTGCGACCGGTCGACAGAAACTTTCCTTCTACACCTCTCAATGGCACAAGGCACCGAATACACATTCAGACCTATTATATAAAGAAGTCGTGCGGGATCGTTCCCGGATGATCTGGCGGGGGATTATCGATGTTGCCCCGGCTGCTCAAAAAACAGACAGCTATCAGCGAAACGATTCACTGATTCTCAGTAACGATGCCCGCGTCGATGCAATCCCCGGTTTGAAAATCGAAGCGGACGATGTGCGCTGCACGCACGGGGCAACGGCGGGGCAAGTTGATGAAGAACAGATTTTGTATTGCATGAGCCGTGGGATTTCGCAGGATGAAGCGATGCACATGATCGTCAACGGTTTTTTCCAGCAGGTGTTTGACCGCATTCCAGTGGAAATCGTACGAGAAACATTAAGCCAGTCTGTGCAAACAAAACTTGGGTTTAATAATTAACACCCCCGGCTCGCCTTGAATAATTTTTGAGAGACAAAAAATGAGTGATTTTGAGTGGGAACTGATTGCAACGAATGACGAAATCGAAGGGAAGCAGCGTCTTTCTGTTATCGTTGACGACACCCCTGCGCTATTGATTCAACTGAGCAGTTTCTGGTACGTGATAGAAGATGTCTGCACGCACGATGGGCAGCCGTTAACCGAGGGGGAAATTTCTGATGGAGAAATTAAATGTCCCCGACATGGCGCCCGGTTTGATATCAAAACGGGAGTCGCGCTCTGCATGCCCGCGACGCAACCGATTCGCATTTTTGAAGTTTCTGTTCGTGAAGAGGGTCTTTATAGCCGCCCCTACAGCGAAAAAGATTTGAAGAGTATGCAGGAAACGAATGAACTGGAAGAGATCGAAGGAACCAGTGAAGGTGAAAATAAAGAGACAGCGCTGGTTGATCTGGATATGAGTCCATCCGAATCGTTTTATGATGAGAGTGCAGAGGATAATCTGGATGAGCGGGGACTGCCGAATGAAGCGGCGATGCTCGATGCGCTCAAGACGGTGATCGATCCGGAATTGTTTGTGAATATTGTTGATCTCGGTTTGATTTACGATATCAGCCGTAAGGAAGAAAATGAAAACGAAGTCGTTCTGACAATGACACTCACCAGCCCCGCTTGCCCGGCTGGTCCGCAGTTAATATCACAGGCAAAAGCGGCGTTGGAATCGTTGCCGGGCGTGAATGATGCAGAAATTCAAATGACTCTTTCTCCCCCCTGGACACCAGAAATGATGACCGAAGAAGCCCGCGACCAACTCGGCATCTTTTAGCGTGCTCGGCTTTCCTGCTCAGCTAACAATCTGTTAGAGTGAACGCGACATTTCAGCATCGTCAATGACCTTCGAAAAAAAACGGCCCCTCTGGCGGAGTAGATGGTAGCAGGCAATTTTAGAACTCACGGAATTGCCCTTGTCTCGTGTGGGGATTCGTTGATAATGGATGAGTGAAAACTTTCGGACTTTCAATATGTGCCAGGAGGATAAAGGTGGCGACAGCAATAAATTATCTTGGCCGGTTACTTGGGGCTTGCTGATTTAGTCAATCGTACTGCTATTCATGTATCAAGCCACGATTAAGAACTCTTCAGCCGCAAGGGTTTTTGAGTCTTTGCTTGAAAAACCGTGCGGCTCATTCGAAAAGTTTTGGAAT